>JADMIO011227391.1_pt1 | contig 11752 bp, 16 predicted proteins | sample 8958161 | NCBI WGS metagenome assembly JADMIO01 (sample SAMN16585339, study PRJNA669376) | soil metagenome | isolation source: Crop rotation soil | place: USA: Cullars Rotation, Alabama | collected 2011
CCCCGCCGACGCTGCGCCAATCTGCCTAGACATCAGGTAGTTGCCGTTCGTGCTGCGCAGGAACCCGCCGTCGCAATAGTCCAGCGTGGCAGGGTTCTCGAAATCGCAGTCTGTCTCGTACATCCACCAGACGGGATAGCTGTTGCCCAAGTCCATTTCGTCCTTGCTGACAAGGAAGAAAAGCAGCTTGTCCAGCTTTGAAAGCCATTTGCCCAACGGGTGTTCCTCCGTCCAGAACTTTGTGGCCGGGCAATAACCCAGGTTGTGCGGCACGTTCACCAGTTCCTTCTGGATTTCATTGCTGCCCTTTTTTGTCTCAAAGACCTGATAAGCCTTGTCGTCAAAATAGGCCAAGCGGTTGTCGTCCAAGCGGAACAGAATCCATGCCACCGTGTCCTCGTCGCCGCCAAAGTCCTCTATGACCTCGTAGTCGATGACGCTGGACATTTCAAGGAAATACGGGTATGGTGTCGGGAGTGGCGTGGTCTGTGTTTCTGGCAAATCCACGACTAGGAAGCTCTTGTAGTTCTCCTTCAGTTCGCAGAATGCCTCGTTGCGCCAGAACCAATCCATTTTCAATACACTGTCCCTGTATTCCTGCCAATCGGCCTTTGCCGCTGGCGTCGTAAATTCATCCCTGTAAACCGGGTCACGTCCGTCGAAAATCTTTTCCAGCGCATCGTACACCTCGCTTGTGAGCGTCACGGTGTCCACCGGATAGCGGAACATCGAAAGAAAAACCCTGTGCCTGTCGTAATTCTGCAAAAGGTCTTTGACGAACTGCAAAAACTCGGTAACGGCTGGACTGCAATCGTACTGCGAAAGACTTGCCTCACTGTGGAGCCTTATCCTTCCTTCGACTGCGACGGCCTTCGCTATCTCCTCCCGCATCTTCGGTTCTTGGAGAATCGCTTTTATTTCCGCTGGAGTTTTCGGCATCTGTTTGACCTTCTGGCTGTTTTTTGAAACGTGGCTGCACCACTTGGTAAGCGTCGCCCTTTGACAATACCCAAGCGGCCTTGCGAGGTGAAAATGATTTCACTTCGCTCCAGTTTGGGTGTTTTATCAATACATGCTTGCTCATTAAGTCGGTGCGTTTGTGAGGTCAATCAATGCTTCAAAGTCGTCCGGCGTGATTTCCTTCAACTTTAATGACCAGTTCGGCAGGAAGCGCCAAGAAATCGGACATTCGTCGGGGTTCTCGAAGCCTCCCAGCTTGCGGTCGCCAATGAAGAACGAACGGGTCGGGATTGGATAGAAGTTGGTCGGCGAACTGTTGCTGTCCGTCACGCCCACGATTTTTCCGTTTTCCGTCACGAGGTAAACGCCCAAGTTTTCGCAAGGGTAGTCGTTCAACTGCTCGACAATAAGGGATTGTGGGGAACGCAGCACGCAGCGGAAAGAAGTAGGGTTTTTGCCAGTGATTCGTGGAATACCGCCCAAAACGGCATTGCCGGAACCGAACTCCCTAGCATCGCCGCCTTCCGTCTGCGGGTCTTCTATGTAAGGTGAAATCGTTGTTTTTGTGCCGTCGTCCGCAGCAAAGAGCGCCGTCCATGTGGCCTCTTGTTCCGCCTCGGAGATGGTCATTACGTTTCGGGTGCTGCCAGTCTCGTAAACCCGTTGGAAGATGATTTTTTGCGTCTGCCCAATATCAAAAGGACAGTCATCGACTGTCAGCGTGGTTATTTCCGCACCAAGCGGGCAGGAACATAAAAGAGAGAAAGCGAATGTCATATTTTGGAAAAGTTTTTACAGATGAAATTGTCGTGTTCATCACACTTTCCCTTGGTGTGATTTGGTTATAATCACTGCAAAATTACCCCTCTTGGCATTGTTGAAAGTGGCGGGTTTTGCCGTTTTTCTTGATTTGTTCTATATCAATCAATTGCACTCGCTCGTAATGTTGGGGGATGCCATGCCTTGGATTTGTGCCGCACAATCGGAGCAGAAATAAAACACCTTTTCGACTGGCCTACCATTCACCTTTTCGAGCGCTACGCCCCTGCTCACTGCCTTTGTGCCTGTATCGTTCCAAGGCTTTTTACAGTGGTTGCACTTCGCTCGGCAGGATAGGCCAGCGTTGACTTGTTGAAAGCGTTTGATTTCACAAAAGTCTATTTGGATTTTCATGGCTTTTTTATGCCCCTTAATTTAGTGAGTTCCGATTTTAGTTCTTTTAGCCTATCTTGTTCCTCTTGTGACATATATCTAGTTCGGCTTGCCATTTTCTCCAATAGCAACTCAACGCCAATCCATGTATCTAAGAAGTGTCTATCATGCTTAGTTAGTAACACATCACTAGATGTTGAAAACGCTACTGCATCATTTAGGCATTCAAGCGTAAGTGGCTGAACCACATTAATATTAAGTGCGGTACATGCTCCAATAATGAATTCAGGACAATATTTGCCTGACGCTTTGACAATCTCAAACGCATTCACTACATCAGAATGTGTTATCCATTGAAACCTTTCAAGTACCTGTGCAGTTGTTGCGCCGCTACTTCGCATATTAACTATCTCTTTCGCTTTAACTAAGTCTATCATGCTTCTTGATTTTTGTTTTCACTGAAAAGATAGCGCAACTCCTGTGGTATTTCATCTATTCCCAGTCGCACCCGCTCACCTGGCACAATGTCAAAGCCGTTGATATTAACCTCGTTTTTTAGGTCAATCAACTTTGTTTCAATTACAGCAGGATAAACGAAAAACCCTGTCCTTGACTTTATATTGATGCTTGAAACATAGTCAAGCGCCCGTTGCTGCACATCGTTCCAGATGCCAATAAACCGCTCACCGTCGAAGGATGCCGCCTGTAATAAGTCCCAACTGATTACCCGCAAAGCGCCAAAGCATCCTCTGTCAACCGTACATCGCTTTATCATCCCGTTTGCCTCGTTGATTAAGTAAACTTCCTTTAGCCCGAAAATCGGGCGTGTTTCAAAATAGGGCAGGTATTCTTCAAGGAATTCAGGGTTCACAAAGTCATCGCTGCCCATGCCTAGCAGGAAGTCATACTGTTCGTTGATAACCTGCCTTAACCCCTCGTTCATCTTGCGTCCTAGCGGTGTGTTCTCTGTCCGGTGGAAACGGAAGCCAAATTCATCGCACATTGTTTCTGCCCAATCTTCGCTTACCACGTAGAACGGGGTTATCTCGAAACGTGCGGGGTCGTAGTCAACCAAGCGGCGCATGTTCTCCATGTGGCGGCGGGTGACTTCTGGGCGCTTCCAAATGGCTACGTAGAGCAGGATTTTTATTGGGGGCATATCTCGTTCATTACTGAATTAAACACCATCTGCTGCGCCATACAAAGCAATTCCTCATTGTCGGTTGTTTGTATGCCGCAATACTCAAGCAAGCCAAATGCAACGTGCAGGCATTCGTGCGATAAAACAGCTACGTCCTTGGTCGGCATTCGCTTTAGGGCTGGAAAGCCTAGATACATCAACATTTTGCCAGTGTTCCCGCTCCAAACCATACCATTGCAAGCCTTGCCTCCTAATGCCTGAATAATGTCTATTTTTTCACTTTCGGCAATTTCATACTTATCAAGCATTTGACGGCATGTTTGAATATTGCCAAAATGGACTAATAAATCCGTTTTAAAGAAAGTGACTGTCAATAGGATTGTCCTTGACTTCATTGCTTAGGAAGAATTGCTACTTGATTGCCGCTTTCACTAAGCAGCCCCGTAACGAAACTAGGCAGTGCAAAGAACTTTACTATTTTGTTTCCTTGATGCTGTTCTGGGTCTATGTTCCAGCAATCTCCATCTTGGAAATGATTGTACCATGAAACCACATCCCAATAATGGTATCTACTAATACTATTTATGCCTTCAAACAAGCACAAATATTGTCCGTATGCTTCTGGATTTTTCATGCTCTAATTTCTTTATGGTAAAAAGATAGCGTTTGCGTGTATTTTGGAACGGGCATAGTATAGATTATGTACCCGTTGGTTTTGGATTGCGTGTGGTAAATCAGTTTCATTACTTGCGCTTGAAAATCCCGAACAACCGCCGTTTTTCGGCCACTGCTGGCAACTCGAAAACATCTTTACCTGCTGGTGTGTAGGCGTATGGGTTGTGGTTGATTACCCTTACCTTCTGCTTGCCGTCCGTGTCCGTGAAGGGTATTACCTCGAATTCGTTTCTGACGTACACCTTGAAGGCCGCTGTGTCTGCGTGGGTGTCAAATGTTGCGTTGATGCGATACCAGTGGCTAGGCTCGTTGGCAGTCGTTTCGTAGATAGGTGGCAGTTCCTCTTGTGCCATTGCTGGCAGTGCTAAGAATAGGATTAGGAGCAGCCCAAAGAACCCTTTAATTGGCCTTGAAACCGCTTGATTGCCGCTTGACCCGCAAGGCGTTTGGATTTCCTCAACCTTATAGCCCTTATTGGTCAAGCGTGTTTTTTCGGCTTCGTTCAGGCTTAGGATAGTGCCGTGTTCCTTAGTCAGTTTTTCTAGTTTCTTGTCCTTCATTAATTATTTATTTTATTAGATAGAAATTCTTCAAATGTCAAATCTGGCGACTTGTCTTTAGCGGCAAGAAATGACGAATCGTTCAGCCAATTGTTTTGAATTTCTGTTACTTGTTCAGGTGTAAGTCCCGCAATCTCAATTGCTTTGTGATTCCAGCGTAAAAACTTGGCGGGATTACCCACGTAGCAGCAGAAAGGCTTTAGCTCAAGATGCTTTGTGACCACTGCACTCGCTCCAATCATGCAGCCTTGCGGGATTTTTACCCTTGGATGTATTACGGCGTTTAATCCTATGTTGCTGCCCTTTCCAACCTCACAATGCCCGCCGATTTTAGCGCCGCAAGCAATGGTAACATCGTCGCCAATGATAGCGTCGTGTCCTACATGGGAATGTGCCATCAACATTACCCGCTTTCCGATTATTGTGTTCTGTATCGTTCCAGCATCCACCGTCACCAATTTGCAAAGGATAGCGCCGTTATGGATTTCTACGCCAAAAGGTTGTTCCGGCCAAGTAGCACGGTTTTCGGCTGGTTCGCCGATAAGGCAAAGCGGGCCAATGTAAACATTGTCGTAAATGGAAGTTTTATTGATTTGTCCTTGAGCGTGTGCCATTTTTAAGCGTGTTGGTTGTCTGCAAAATTAAGGCATTTTTTCCATGCTAAACAATTTCATAGCTCGATATTTATCTCATGCCGTAAATTATCTTGATTTATTTTTCTTACAGGCGTTGATAACGTTCTTTCTACATCCCAGCCAAGTGTATTGATTCTTGTGTAAATCGTATTGACACTAATATTCAATTCATCAGCCCATTGGGATATAGTCATTTTTTGGGTTCTGTACACCAAGTAATGGTTCCTTCTGGTATTATTTTGTTGTATTTTTTTGGCACCCCATTTGCAGTTTTCGGAATAATACCCTTTGTTATTTTCGATTCTTTCAATCGAAAGTTCTCTACTGGGTCTTTCACCCATATCCGCTAAAAAATTTTCAAACGTGTGCCAACGTTTACAGATAGTAATTCCACGTCCTCCGTAATCTTTATAAGCCCCGTTTTTGGAATTAGTGCAGCGTTGCACCATTGCATCCCAACTTGTATAAGTTATAGATTTACCTGTTCTGTTTGCATGCCCATGCGTCTTTCTAACTTCTATCTTAAGGCACCCGCATGATTTCACTTTGCCTTTCCTTAATGGCCACGATTGCAATGTAGCTATTTTACCACAATCACATTTACAAAGCCAAAAAGCCTTTTGTTTTATGATTCCGGCAAAATCAACAACTAAAAGTTTATCAAACTTCTGACCAGTTAAATCTATAAAATCTCTCCTTTTTGGTTTTGTGTTAAAATCTAATACCTTTGTCATTGTAAATTGAGTTTTACAAGCTCGATTAGGTTGGATTCAAACAGACCTTTTCGGGCTTTTTTATTCATGCTAAATTAAACATTTCTTCCCAAATATTCAAACTTTTTTCCACCCAATTCCTAGCCTGATTATGTTCGCCATGTATCCAGTTTTTAGGAGTTGAAAATCCCCTTTTCGGTGCGTTCAAAATTTCAGGCGGCAATAAATCCGCAAAAGCATCTTTTAATATCCGTTTGTTTTCACGGTATTCAAAAGGCAGGGTGTTTACAAAATCAACTAACGGATTTGACAAAAAAGGTGTTCTTACTTCGATAGTGTGATTCATGGATAGTTTGTCAACAACCGACAACACCCCACCAAGAAAATGTTCAGCATCAAACACCCGCCTTGCTTCAAGCGTATCAACTGGAAAGACTTGTTTGAATACTTTCCGGCAATTATGGTTGTCAATGCCAGTTCTGTTTAATACATTCCAATAATCTGCTTCTGAATAGCGCCAATGATAGGAAAAAAACAATTCATCACTCCCAGCCCCATCAAACAGCACCTTAACAAATTTCGATGCAAGTTCATACAACTGCCAGTGCATCCAACTTTCTCCTAAGACTGGATTTTCGAGGGCATAAATAGTTTCCTGCAAATTACGTGGCTTGTCGTAAACTATTTCATATTGCTGCTTACCAAGCAATTCAGCTAATAGCCTTTCGTCTGGCTGCCCCTTATACCCAACGGTGAAAGTTTTACAATCACCAAGTAATGCGGTGATAATCCCACTATCAATGCCACCAGAAAGACAACTACCATAACTAACTTCTTGGGGTGTTTGACTTGATACAGCCTGTTCAACTAGACGCCTAACTTCTTCTTTTGCCTCTTGGTAATCAATAATGATTGGGGTATATTGCCAGCACCAATACTTGGTTTTCTTGCCACTGTTTAAGTGCCATGAAATTCCACCGCCTAATCTATGGATGCCCTCAAAAAGTGTTTCATCGGTGAAGATGTTTGAGAAGGTGAGTAGTTGAGTTTTGGCATTTTCATTGACTGCGAAGTGGTAGTCAGGGTGGGCTATCAATGCTTTACACTCGCTTGCTAGTATAATCGAAGTAGCTGTTTCAAACCAGTAAAGCGGCTTTTGTTTCCATCGGTCTGTGAAGACATACACTTGGGGGTTTTGGGAATTTCCTTTTTCAATTGCGACAATGACAAACATCCCATCCAACTGTTTCACAAAATCACAGCCATATTTGCCAAAACCTTGCGCCAATACCTCGCATTCTGAACCCTCGAAACCTAGTGCTTTATAATTGTAGATTTCGCCATTTAGCCAGACTTCCCATAAATTCCTATCCGTCCACTGCGTTCCATCACCCTCGATTATAACTGAATTCGTTACCCATGCCCCCGGTTGTGCCGTATCAATATCCGTTATCGCCAACCTCCTGAACCCCACCTTGCAATTTGTGTAACAGTGGTTTGAAACTTGGTCTTTACCCCGATGTGTCAACTCGTTCAGCATTACAGAACTACCCCTGTCACTGTCAGGTCGTCCGTTTTTATAAAATTGTAGCGTTATTCCGCACATATCAGAAATTCAAAATTTCATCCTTCCATTCCGGCAAATGCCTCTCCAGCATCTGTGCGGCATCAATCGGCTCTGTGTTAGGCCAATGGGCAAACTTGGTCATGTTTTCCTCGCTCTTGATGTCAAGTGCAAATAGCCCTGCATCGTTGAGGTTGAAGACGTGCTTCGTATGCAACACGGTAGACAACCGGACATCCATTCCGGTGTCCAAAATCTTGTCGTACCCTGCCGCCCACGGCTGCCAATTAATCTGTTGAAGTAGGTTATTGCTCAATGCACGGCCAGCCCCGCAAGTGTGGCCCCTATTAGCATCCTTGTTGTAGCCCTTCCAGTACAGCGCCGCACCTGTGAGCGAGTTGTAGAACCACCAATCATAAACGCCGATATAGTCGTAACCTTTTTCAAAAAGGGTTATATAGTGACGTAACGTGGCCTCTGTCAGAAAATCGTCGCTGCCAAGCATGATGCAATAGTCCGCCCCTTCTGCGTACTGCGTCGCCATGTTGAACTTGCGGGTAAGGGGGTGATTGTTGACAAGGAATGATGTATGGCCGTAGTGCTGCGCTATTTGGTGTGTTGCTTGCTCCGAACAGGCTACAATGAGCGTAAACGGCACACGCTTTTGGAGGTCTGCATAGTAGCGACAAAAAAGTTCAAAGAGGTCGTGGCGTTTGTAAGCGCCTGTGCAGATGGCAATGTTCATCGTTTTGGCCTTACGAGTTTCGTGTTGTGACGATTGGTGAAATGCCGCTCCTTAAAGTTGCGCTTGGCTGCATGTGTTCTGGCTTCTGCTTGCAACTTCCTTTTGGCTTCGATTTCCGCCCTTTCTTCGTCGGTTATCTCCCGAAAGGGAACCTCCAACAACGGCACGGCAGTCTGCCCAAGCACCTGCGAGATATAGAGCTGTCCGGTGTCGGCTATGCGCTTGCGCTCCTCTTCGTCAAACTGCCAAAGCATGATGACCTTGCCGCTCAAATCGTCCTGAAAAAAGTCCAGGCTTTCGCCGTTCGGAAAGTCCAAATGCCTGTTGCACTGCTCGAATTTTGTTGGTTGCATACTTTTTAAGCGTTGTGGTTTGATTTATGCAAAAATAAGCAATAAGTACAGGTTTTCCAAATATAGAGCATGTGAAATGCAAGAACCGCAATATTGGCATGAACTTTACGCTTTAATTGATAAGCTACTGCCTGTATTCTGAAAGGTCGTTGATTGATACGCCACGGCGACGACCTTCTGTTTGCAGTTTTTTCACTGCGTAATACCTTGCCGCATCCCAGGCATGATTAAATTTATCTATCGGCTCATTCAATGTCTGGCCATCCTTTTCTTTCCATTTGTAGCGCTTGGCCTCTTTGTGCCAGTCCAGCGAATCGGATGTGATGTTTATCTTGTATTTTTTTAAAAGGTCAATCCCAAAGTTCACACTATCTGCTCCTTTAGTTGTTGCGCTAATGTTCCATCCAAGCCTACTAAGTTCAGTGATACTTTTTGGCTCTGCTGAATCTGCCCAAATCTCAATCGTTTTGCTTATCCCTAATGTCTTGAGTTTATCTGAAATATCTGAATTGGTCAAACCTGTTTCATAAATCAATTGCTTGCCGTATAGCTCTCCATGTAGTTCGCCAATAAGTACCGCCGCCGTTGGGTCGTTTGTAAAGCCAAAATCCAGCCCTATTGCCAGCTTCTTGCAGAATTGCGGAAATTCGTTGACATGAAAAACCTTCTTGAAGATAAGTCCTGTTATCTTGCCGTTCAAGCCTAACCCGTAAACTCGCCAAAGCTGTTCATCCTCAAATTCCAGCGATTCTATTTCCTTGCGCTTCCGGTCCGAGAGTGATGGGTTGTCTAGGTAGGTGGTACGCTTAAAAAGGATGCCCGTTTTATGGTTGGGCAGTATCTTGTCGTGAAACCAGAATTCAGCGGACGGGTTCCAATCAAGAATGGTACATTCGTTTGTCCGCAACATCAACTGCTTTACTATCTCATATTGCAGTTCATTGCACTCGTTGATAAAGGTGATGTCGAATTTTGCACCCTTCGCCTTACCCATCTTGTCAATGGACATAAACTTGATGGTGCTGCGTTTTATCTTATACTCCTTGTCAGTGGCGTTTACATCGAAACCGATGGCCAGCCCCGCAACGATAGTTTCAAAATCATCTATTGCGCCGTCTTTCAAGTGAGGTACTGATTGGCCAATGACACGTATCTTCCAACGCCTCGAATCGGCATTCATCAACAGGGCTAGTGCAGTGAGGATGCCAAATGTTTTTCCCGAATATGTGCCGCCTTGTTGTGCAATGATTTGATAGCCCCTTTCGATGCCCCTAAGCGTGGAGCGGACTACCTTGGTATCTATGAGTATTTCATCTTCCAATGTTACCCAATTTCGTCGCTTTTTTCGTCTTCGTCGCTCGTTTCAAGCGTCCGGTGCTTTATCGTTACGCCGCCCTTGTTGTCCACCTCTTTTTTCTCTACCAAGCCTAAATCCCTAGCTATGATGTTGGCGTTGTAGATACCAACTGTTGCCCCCTCAAACTTGTCGGTTTCAATTACCTTGCGTATGCGTGTAATGACCTCCGAATACAATGAGTAAGCACCGTTCAAATTCCCCCTATAATCTTCTGTGTCCTTGATAATTCCATTATCCATCAACCACGTATCAAACCCGTTCCAAGTCATCGGCCTTTCAAGCTCCCTTGCTAGTGTAGTCATTTCTCTAGGTATCACCACATTTTCAAAACGGGGGTTGGACTTGCACCATGCTTTGTACTCAGTGAAAAGCTCCCACATTCTTTCGGGCGTTTCGATGTTCTTGCCAGCGGCGTTTGTGTTGCCAAGTGGTGCGCCTCTTTTTCTTTTTTCGTTTGTGGTTCCTGTATCTGTCATGCTGTTGCGTGTTTTGTAAATATGTTTTCTACCTTTTTACTCGTGGTTTTTTACCAATCAATTCCACCTGTCCATCAGTTTCACCCTGTCAACTTCTTCGTAATACTTCCTTACGATGTGCCTTGCGCTGTCATAGGTGAGCATTTGGCCTGTTTGTAGCTCGTACTGTTCGCCGACTGCCTTGATGCTGTTCCGGTGGGTCTTGTTGGCCAAAAAGAAAAGCAGGAACGGGATTTCCTGAAACCTGAAATACCGCAAGACTTCTGCCTTTGGCATCTGTTCAACCTCTACGCCCATTTTTTGGGTCAAGGTCGTTGCTGCTTCTACCAGTATTTTCTCAAAGTCTATTTTTGCCATGTGCTTCTTTGCGTGTTTTAAAAATGGCGGCTTTTACACCGCCCTTGAAAATATGCTTACTCTAAACAAATGGTTTGTGGTTGTGAGAGCGTGTTTTCTGCCTATCTGATTGACGTTTGCGGGAGGTTCATTCCAAAGGCGTTTCTAGCCTCATGCAGCACCTTGTTTGATGCGGCGGCGGCTTCGCTTTTTATTTCGTTGTCATTAGCCATTCTGTCCACTAATATGCTTTCGCATTCCTTTAGAACGGAAATAACCTCGAACATGGGCATTGTGTCTAAGAGTGAGTTGATGATGTCCATTGCGGGTGAAGTCCGCTTTGGGCTTGGTGTTGCTGCTTGATTGTCGTACATGATTCAGTGATTTTTATTTTGTGGTTCGATTTTCCTGAAAGTCACTGGAGCGCAAGTTGCGTGTTCCAGCCCCTTCGCCAAAAGTTCCCGTTGTTCGTCCCTGTTGAAACTTCCGATTGCACGCAGCATGAATTCAGGTGGTGCTTGTTCTCCGGGGTGCTTCAGGTAGTGGGTTGATTCGGCGCTGGCCATCAGGTTTGAAAGCAGCTTAATCAGGGTCGGGTTTCGGGCAGCGATGAAGTTCACCGTTGCACGTAGTTCTTGGCTGTCCATTTCCTCCAACAGTGAGCAGATGAGTCGAGGGATGGAATTTTGGGGCAAAGCCTCTGCGTTCGAGGCAAGCGTGTTGTGGTTGAGCGTGTTTTTCGCCGGGAAGATGTCGGGGTCTAAGGAGTGGATTGCGGCACGTAGGTAGTTGGCCTTGTCTAGCGTTTCCTCTAGCGCATGGTTCAGCCAGTCGGGAAGGTTCAGGTCTTGCCTGTCGCAAGTGCAGCCGTACTTCTTTAGCCCAACCTGTTCACGCTGCAAGAGCGCCGTTATGTTGGCCTGTACGACATTGCTTGCCCCATTGAAGGCTTTAGTTATCTCCGTGTCTGACATTTTTAAGCGCTAATATTAAATCCTTTGCAAATTTACGTTGTTTGTTCCATAAATGCCTTTCCAGCACAGTGGGATCCGAAGCTTGGAATTCACGTGACTTGAAGTCGCGGC
>JADMIO010803760.1_pt1 | contig 11749 bp, 8 predicted proteins | sample 8958161 | NCBI WGS metagenome assembly JADMIO01 (sample SAMN16585339, study PRJNA669376) | soil metagenome | isolation source: Crop rotation soil | place: USA: Cullars Rotation, Alabama | collected 2011
CCGCGACTTCAAGTCACGTGAATTCCAAGCTTCGGATCCCACTGTGCTGGAAAGAAGTTCGGGGCAAGGGAGCCGCCGGGGCCCCCTCCACCATGCTTCGCATGGTCCCCCTCCCCGTCCCGGGGAGGAACGGTGCAGGCGAAATATTTCTGGTTGGTGCGCATGGTGAGCTGGATCACCTCGCGCGGGACGTCGAGGAAGGCGGGGTCGAAGCGGCCGAGCAACGGCACCGGCCATTCGGTGAGGCCGGCATTTTCGGCGAGCAGGCCTTCGTCCTGGACCAGGGTCAGGCCGGCCGTCTCGGCGGCGGCGCGGGCGCCTTCGGCGATGATGCGCTGGCGCTCGGCCGGATCGACGATGACGTGGCATGCCTGGAGCTTCTCGACATAATCGTTGGCGCTGCCGATGGTGATCACGCCGGGATGGTGGAAGCGGTGGCCGATTGTGGCGGCGCCGCTCCTGACGCCGGCGATCTCGAGCTCGACGATCCGCTCGCCGAGCAGAGCGACGATGCCCTGGAGCGGGCGGACCCAGCGCAGGCTCTCGGTCGAGGCGGAGGCCTCGCCCCAGCGCATCGACTTGGGCCAGGGGAAGGCGCGGACGATGGCGGGGATCGCCTCGGCCAGCACCTCGGCGGCGGGGCGGCCGGGCTTGTCGGTGACGGCGAAAAGGATTCCGTCGCGTTCCTCCAGCTGCTCGCGCGTCAGGCCGGTCTTGCGGAGAAAGCCCTCGAGCGCCTGCGGCGGGGCCGAGGCGCGCGGGCCCTTCACCTCCTCGCGCACCGGCTCGGTGGCGTCGGGGAGGCCCCGGGCGATCAGAGCGAGGCGGCGGGGGGTGGCGTAGGTCTCGATCGCTTCGGCGCGAAGGCCGGTCTTGCCCAGCTCCGCCTCGAACAGGCGGGCGAGGTCGGCCGAGGCCCTGGCCTGCATGCGGGCGGGGATTTCCTCCGAGAGGAGCTCGAGGAGGAAATCGCTCACGACCGCTCCTCCCCGGGACGGGGAGGGGGACCGCCGCGCGTAGCGCGGTGGTGGAGGGGGCTCGCCGCATAAGCCACGATGGCCTGAGCCACGCGACCGGGATCTTTGAGCACGTCCTGCGCTGCGATCCTCAATATGCGATATCCCTTGGCCTCGAGGAATGCGTCCCGCGCCTCGTCGCGCTTCGGCCGGTCGCCTCGGTCATGCGCCGCACCATCGAGCTCGATGATCAATTTGGCCGCCGCGCAGTAGAAATCCGCCACATAAGGATCGATGGGATGCTGCTTGCGAAAAGCAAGGCCTTCGGGCGAGCCACGCAGACGCTGCCACAACAGGATTTCCGGGAGACTCATCGTGCGCCTCAATCGCCGGGCGGCATAGACGGCGGGCCGACGCAAGGTCTCGCCGCCCCCTCCACCACCGGCCTTCGGCCGGCGGTCCCCCTCCCCGTCCCGGGGAGGACCTGACTGGCCCCTCACGCCGCCCACCCGTTCTTCTCGACCCAGGCCTGGCAGGCCCCCTTCGCCAGGTCGCGCACGCGGCCGATATAGGCCTGGCGCTCCGCCACCGAGATCACGCCCCGGGCCTGGAGGGTGTTGAAGATGTGGCTCGCCTTGATCGCCTGGTCGTAGGCGGGGAGCGGGAGCTTCGCGTCGATGCAGCGGCCGCATTCCTCGGCGGCATCCTTGAACCAGCGGAAGAGCGTGTCCGTGTTCGCCGTCTCGAAATTGTAGGCGCTGAACTCTTTCTCGTTCTCGAGGAAGACGTCGCCGTACGTCACACCGTCGTCGTTGAAAGCGAGGTCGAAGACATTGTCCTTGCCCTGGATGTACATGGCGAGGCGCTCGAGCCCGTAGGTGAGCTCGCCAGCGACCGGCTTGCAATCATAGCCGCCGACCTGCTGGAAGTAAGTGAACTGGGTCACCTCCATCCCGTCGCACCACACCTCCCAGCCGAGCCCCCAGGCGCCGAGCGTCGGGCTTTCCCAATCGTCCTCGACGAAGCGGATGTCGTGCTTGAGGAAATCGATGCCGATTGCCGACAGGCTGCCGAGATAGAGGGCCTGGAGGTCGGCCGGGCTCGGCTTCAGGATCACCTGATATTGATAATAATGGCCGAGCCGGTTCGGATTCTCGCCGTAGCGGCCGTCGGTCGGGCGGCGGCAGGGCTGGACATAGGCCGCCTTCCACGGCTTCGGCCCGAGCGCCCTGAGCGCGGTCGCGGGGTGGAAAGTGCCGGCCCCCATCTCCAGATCATAGGGCTGGAGGATCACGCAGCCTTGCCGGCTCCAATAGTCGTGGAGCGTCAGGATGAGGCGCTGGAAGCTCGGAGGCTGATCGGCCAAGGGAGTCTTTTCCGCAATGCAACAAAGGGTCGCGTCGCTTTGGCGCATGGTTCAGGGAGGGTCAAGAAATGCGGATCAAGGTGGCGCCTGTGTTCAGTGAGGAGCGACGGATGATCAGGAACTGGTTCTCGCGGCTGACGGCGGCCTTCGCCGGCTTCGCCCTGCTCGGCGCCGCGCCGGCGCCGCAGGCGGCCGCGCCGCAAGGCCATCCGGCGATGTGGAGGGTCGCGGACAAGGACACGACCATCTATCTGTTCGGCACCTTCCACCTGCTGCCGCAGGGCCGCGACTGGCGGACGCCGGCCTTCGACAAGGCCCTCGCCTCCTCGGACGAGCTGGTGATGGAGATCGGCAATATCGACGATCAGATGGCGGTCGCCCAGGCGATGATGAAGCTCGGCATGGCGCCGGGCCTGCCGCCGGTCGCCGAGCGCGTTCCGCCCGAGAAACGCGCGGCGCTCAAGGCAATGATCGCCGACAGCGGTCTTCCGGAAGCGGCGTTCGACGGGATGAAGACCTGGGCCGTCGGCCTGATCCTGACCGGAGTCACCTTCAAGCGGCTCAACCTCGATCCCAATTCCGGGGTCGAGCGGACCCTCGTCGCGCCCTGGAAGGCGAGCGGGAAGCCGCTCGCCGGGCTGGAGACAGCCGACCAGCAATTCGGCTTCTTCGATCGCCTCTCCGAGGATGCCCAGCGCGCCTTCCTCTCGGCCACCCTCGACAGCCCCGAGCAGATGCAGCAACAGCTCCAGGCCATGCTCCAGGCCTGGGCCAATGGCGACGTCGCCGGCATCGCCCGTACCTTCGACGACGAGACGATGCTGTCCCCCGAGCTGCGCAAGGCGCTGATGGCCGACCGCAACGCGCGCTGGGCCGACTGGGTCAAGGCGCGGCTCGACAAACCGGGCACGGTGTTCGTCGCGGTCGGCGCCGGCCATCTCGCCGGCAGGGATTCGGTCGAGACCATGCTCGCCGCCCGCGGGCTGAAGGCGGTGCGGATCCAGTAGGAAACACGGCGATCCGCTCGTTCACCCGCTCATCCTGAGTAGCCGGTGAGCTTGTCGAACCGGCGTATCGAAGGACGCATTGAGGACGAGCGGTCCTTCGATACGGGCCTTCGCCAAGCTCAGTCCCTACTCAGGATGAGCGATGAAGGGTGATTTTCGCCTGTAGTCCGCCTGAGATCAGCCGCTGCGCATCCTGCGGCTGAGCGCGGCGAGGTCGCGGTGCGGCGGCGCCTCGGCGGGCGCGGCTTCCTCCCCGGCGGCGAAGGCCGCCCTGGCGGCGGCGGGCGGCGCGTCGAGGAAGGCATAGAGCAGGGTCCGCTCGCCCTTGGTCATGTCGCGCGTGACCGGCATGAAGCAATAGAATTCGAAGAAGCCGGGATCGGTCAGCCGCTTCAGCACCGGCGCATAGGCGCGGACCTGATCCTCGTCGTCGAGCATCAGCCAATTGTCCATGCAGGGCGCCATCGCGTTCCAGTTGGCGAGGACCATGTTGTAGACGTTGGCCCAGGTCGGCTGCATCGCGCCGATATTCGCGTCGGCCGGCAGGGTGCGGACATACATGTAGGGCGTGAGCTGCGGATCGAGCTGCGCAGGGGCCGGACCGGTGCCGAAGATGTAGGGCTGGACGCCGCCGCCCGCCGTCGGGGTGAGGTCGAAGGAGACCTTGCCGCCCATGTCGGTGTCGGCGGTGCCGAGGACGTTCATATTGTTGCCGTCGTAGAGGGTGACGGTGACTCCGCCCATCGCCCGCGCGCCCCGATAATAGACCTGCACGGCAACGGGGCTCGGCGGATCGTCGTCGTTGACGTAGCGGTTATGCTCCTCGGGGAGCGCCCGCAGCGCCGATTCCGCGAGATAGACATTGCCCTCCCCGTCGCGGACCTGGATGTCGTTCGCCTCGGCCGCCGACAGCGCCTCGGGCGTGAGCTTGAGGGTGACGATGCCCGCGCCGCGCTCATAGGCGGCGCGGTCATATTGCGGATAGGAGAGGGTTCCGAGCGTCTCCACCAATGTCTCCCCGTCCTCGCCGACCGCGACGACGTTGAGCCGGCCGAGATCCTGCTTGGAGAGAAGCTCGTCCACCTCGCTGATGCTGTTCGAGAGGTCGATCGCCAGCCGGTCGCCGTCGATCCGGGCATGGGCGGTGGCGACGATCTCGCCGGGCGGGATGGTGAGCAATGCGCGGTCGCCCGGCTCCGACGCCGGCTCGCCGTCGCGCCACAGGCCGATCACGCCGACGAGGATGCTGCGCGCGGGATTGGGCTGGAAGCCGCCCGCCTGGAGCTTGGCGAAGAGGGCTTGCGCCGCCGCCTGGGACTCGGGCGATCCGTTCCTGAGGCAGGGATCGTTGTAATAGACCGTGCGGTAGGAGTTCCAGCGGATGGTGAGGCCGAGCACCCCCTCCCGCTCCAGCGCCTCGGCGAGCGCGCACAAAGCGGGCGAATCCTGCGGATCGACGACCAGGCCGTCGCTCCTGGCGAAGCTCGTCTGCCAGACGACCGAGGCGACGCCGGCGATCATCGTGTTGGCCGAATTGCGGGTGAAGTTGATGTAGCGCGCGGTGAAGCGCGTGTTGCGCGGGCAGCTGATCCGGCAGCCGCCGGCAATCCCGAAATCGATCGTGTCGAAGAAGAGCTGCGAGGAGAAGGAGCCATAGGGCTCGGCATCGACCAGCATGCCGAGGAAGCTCGCCGCGGCGCCGACGAACGGATCGTCGGTGGTGACGCCCACGCCGAGATCGGCGCCGGTGATCTGCGAATCGAAGAAGGAGGAACGATGCGTGCCGTGCGGGTTCCAGTTGCTGCCCGTCGCCGACTGGATCGCCCTCTGGCGGAAGGCCTGCACCGATCCCTGCGCCGGCACCGGCTCGGCCGTGTCCTCGTCGTAGAAGGCGGGCTTATTGTTGGTGACGATCGGATCCCAGGCCACCTGGCCGCGGAACAGGATGCGCGGTGTCTCGAGCACGCTCATGACGAAGCTCCCGGGCTGATCGGCAAATAGAGGAAGGCGGGGCCCGCGACCTTGCTCGGATCGTTGAGCGGCGTCCGGACCGCGACCTGGACGGCGAGGCGGAGGTCGAACATCGCGCGCACGGCGATGCCGAGCTGCTCCGGGTGGCCGGTGACGGCGAGCCGCAAGGCGTCGACCATGCGGCTGTAGGCGGCGTTGCAGGCGGCCTGCGCTGCCTGCGCGGCCGGCGGCTCGTTGGAGAAATCGTGGCTGCCGGGATCGGCGATGCAGGGGAAGACTGCCGACCAGTCGACCCCCAGTTTTTCCGGCCCCCATTGATAGCCGCGCTCGCCCGGCGCCTTGGTCAGCACCTTGTCGTAGAAAATCTCCCCGAAACGGAAATAATGGGCGAGCTCATCGTTGAAATCGAAGGGATAATCCTTCGCGCCCTCGCCTTCCGAGACGATGATCGAGATGGCGCGGTGCGCGTCCGGATAGCCATTCACCGCGAAGAGCTGGCCGGGGAAGAACTGGTCGTCGGCGATCTGGTTGGTGTCGGGGTACCAGTCGTTGTTCGGATCGAGCGTGGCGAGGAATTCGTCGATCGCCTGGTAGAATTGGCCGATCGTCATCGCCTGCTCCGGCGCCGGGCCGGTCAGCGACAGCCGCCGCTCGACGATCGGGTAATCGGGCTTCTCCTCGGGCTGCTCGATCTTCATCCCCTGGTCCATCGCCTCCTTCGAGAAAGGCAGGAGGTGGATGACGAGCGCCTTGCCGTCGGGGCCGATGTCGCCGAGCGTGCCGGGGTAGACGGGCGGGACGAGATCGGGCGTGCCGCCGATCGCGTTCAGGATGTTGCAGGCCAGGCACATGTGGATCATTTCCTGGAGCAGGACGGACTTGATCCGCTGCGCCGACGGCACGTTCTCGCCCGGCGGGATCGAGAACATCGCGTAAAGATAGGGCGGCAATGTGCCGAACTCGACGGCGATCGCCTTTTGCAGCATCGTCTGCGCGTCCTGCACCGTCGTGGGTGGTGCGCCCAGCAGGCGTATCATGCCGCCCTCCCCCTCTTGTCGATTCGCGGATGATACAGTGGCGGGGGCGGGATTTGGAAACAACTACAACCGGAACGAAATTAATTGGGCATGGTCTTGCCCGCCCTCTCCGCTATCCTCCGCGACTTCGAGGAGGTGCTTCGAGATGAAGACGATCGCCCGCGCCGGCTTCGGCCTCGCCGCCGCTCTGTCCTTCGGCCTCGCGGGCTGCGGCCCGACCGCGAACGACAACAATGTCGCTGCCGCGGACGAGGGTGCCGGCAACGGCGTGGACACGAACGCCGTCTACGCCACCTATGGCGTGCACAATCCGCCGGCGGTCAGCAACTGCGCCAATCCGCAATGCAGCTATGCGGGCGAGTCGGGGCGGCCGCCCGATCCGATCTATCCGCCCTACTGGCAGTCGCGCTGGACGATGTACCGGGTGTTCGCGAACTATGCGAACGCGCTGCCGCCCTACAAAGGCCCGCCGCCGGGCCTCGTCCCGGGCCGCGACTATGAGACCTCCTTCGGCGCCACCTATTACGATTCGACCTGGAAGGGGCCGAGCGGCGAAGGCGCGATGATGGAGCATTACGAGAAGAGATGCCTGCCGATCTTCCCGGGCATCCCCAACAACTTCACCTGCTCGTTCATCTCGCTCGGCGACATCGCCTATTTTCTCACCTACCCCGAGGACCGGCCGAAGGGCATGCCGCCGGTCTGCCTCTTCTCGCCGCTCAACCACCCGCCGCGGCGCGACTTCATCACCCATCTGCCCTACAGCGCCGGCGACAGCGCCCAGCTCGGCCCGGGCGCGCAGGCCTATTCCTTCTGGGTCGGCGCGGACGGCAAGCCCTTCCAGACCGGCGTCAAGCCGGACCAGACCGCGAATGGCGGCGTCATGTTCGGCTATGCCTTCGCGCCGGCGAACGGGAAGATGATGCCGCAGAGCTTCTATTTCTCGGGCTTCCCGCTGAACCCGCCCAACGCGCCCTTCGTCAGCCAGATCTATCAGGGCTTCCAGGAAACCAAGCCAGATCCGGCCAGGACCTGGGACCAGGTCAGCCATCTCGATCCCAAGACCCTCCCCGCCTGCGAGGTGATGGGGGCGCCGCAACCGGTGCAGATGATGGCGAGCGGGAAGAAGGCGCTGAGCTGGTTCGATATCGGGAAGGCTGGGCGGAAGCATTGAGGAGCGTCCGCAAGACCTCTCACACCCGTTCGCCCCGAGCCCTTCGACGCCGCCTGCGGCGGCGCTCAGGATAAACTTCGGCCGAACGGCCGAAGTCGAGGGGGCCCGGTCGAGCGAAGCCGAGACCCTCACTTCCTCTCTATTCTCGGCTTCGCTCGAAATGATCGGGTCCGGGCTGCCCCGCAGCCCGGAGGCCATGCCGGGGGCATGGCCGACCCGGCCATTGTCTCGACTTCGCTCGACACGAACGGGTTCCGGGTTGGCGCCTTCAGCTCAGAACAATTCGACGGTGAGGCTGGCGCGCACTAACCGGCCGGGCGCCGGGAAGCCGACGGCGTCCTGCCAGTGGCGGTCGGTGACGTTCTTCAGAGCCGCGCTGAAGACGAGGCGGGGGCTCAAGCGCCAGCGGAGGCCGAGATCGGCCTCGACATGGCCGCGCGTGGTGACGAGGCCGGTCGGGATCGAGCTGTCGAAGAAGGGGGAATTGCCGCGTACGGCAACGCCCAGCTCGAGCGCCTTCGCGGCCTGCCAGGCGGCGCGGAGCGAGCCCTGCCAGCGGGGACGGCCGCGCAGCGGAGTCGGCGACTCGAGGTCGAGGCGGGTGAGGGCGCCGTCGAGGCGAAGGCCGCGGCGGACGGTCCAGCTTCCCTCGAGCTCGGCGCCGTGAGCGCGGACGCGGTCGCGGTTGACGGTGCGGAACAGCAGAGGGTCGAAATCGACCAGGTCGCGGAAGCGATTCTGAAACAGGGTCAGCCGCACGAAGGAGCCGGCGGCGAAGCGCTGCTCGATCCCGGCCTCGGCGTTGGTGCTGCGCTCCGGCTTCAGGTCCGGATTGCCGATCAGCGGATGGGCGAGCGCGTAGAAGCTCGGCAATTTATAGCCTTGGCCGAAGCGGGCGAAGAAGGTCGGCGCGCGCGCATTCGCCTGCCAGGCGGCCGCGGCGCGCGCCGTGACGCGGCCGTTGCCGCCGTCGACATGATCGTAGCGCAACGCGCCGTTGAGGCTGATCCCGGCGCCGGGCCGCAGGGTCGCTTCGGCGAAGGCGCTGAGCGTCGAGCGGTCGAGACGAAAGGCGACCGGGAGCGGAAAGCCGAAATCGATCGTGCCGCGGCTTCGCCCCTTCTCCTCGAGCCAAGCGCCGCCGATCGCCGCCGACAGCGGCCCGCGGCCGAAGCCGATATCGGCGATCGCCTCGAAGCGCGAGAAGAGGCTGTCGTCGGTTAGCGCCGGAGTGCCCTGCAGCGCGCCGGGAAAGATGGCGGGTGTCGCCGTCGCGTCCTTCTGGCGCGACCAGGAGAAAGAGAGGTTCGGGCGGATCGCGGCGTCGCTCGAGCGCCGCAGCGACAGCCCCGCCGCCTCGAGCCGCTCGCGGCCATGCTCCAGCGCACGGTTCGCGGCGAAGAGCGGCCCGCCGCTATCCTCCGGGAAGACCCATCTCTCGCTGTTCGCGTAGAGGCCGACCAGCCGCGCCTCGAAGCCGCCGACCCGCTGCACCGCCTGGCCGAGCGCCTGGCGCCGCTCGAGCTTCGAGCCGCGCTGGAGGCCGTCGCTGTCGAACCAGCTGCCGCCGAGCAGCACGCCGCCATCCTTCCAGCCGGCGGCAAGACCGCCGCCCACATCGGCATCGCCGCGGCTGCTCGCGCCGGCGCGCGCGAAAACGGAGGTCTCGCCGGGCCGCGGCCGCTTCAGCATCAGGTTGACCACGCCCGACAAAGCGTCCGAGCCGTGGACCGCGGAGACGGCGTCGCGCGACACCTCCACCCGCTCGATCAGGGAGGGATCGACGGCGAAGAAATCGAAGGCGCCGCCGCGGCTGTTGGTCGGGTTGTTGAGCCGGATCCCCTCCACCATCACCAAGGTGAAGTTGGGCTCGCCGCCGCGGATCGAGAGGAAGCTGCCGCCGGCCGGGCCGCCGTTCGACACGGCGCGGACGCCGGCGACATCGTTCAGCGCTTCGAGCAGGGAGACGGGCTGCTGCCGCTCGATCTCCTCGGCATCGATCGCTGTCGGCTGTCCCCCGGGTACCGGCTGCGTCCGCGTCGCGGTGACGACGATGCCGTCCGCCCCCTCCCCCGCCGGCGCTGCGGCCGCCGGGGCGCCGATCAATAGCCAGAGCATCCGCTCCACCCCTCCCGTTGACGTCGAGCGACTTTTTCGCGTTCGCGGCGACGGGCGCAATGGGGAGTGCACCCATTATGGGCGCGAAAGGATTTGTGCGCCCCCGGCGGACCAGGCGGCGGCTGTCAGTCGGCGAGCGCCCATGCCGGCCGCCGGCTGACGCCGACCGCGGCGCGGAGCTTGTCCGCGTCCATCAATTTGCCATCCATCATCACGATCCGGGTGTGGCGGAGATCGCCGATCCGGGTCGAGGGATCGCCGTCGACGAGGGCGAGGTCGGCCGCCTTGCCGATCGCGATCGATCCGGTCCGGCCGTCGACTCCGACGAGGCGGGCGGGGACGATGGTCGCCGCGGCCAGCGCCTCTTCGGGGGTGAAGCCGGCCTGGACGTAGAGCTCGAGCTCGCGGACCAATTCGAGTCCGCTCCCGTCGGTGCCGGCGACGATCGGAACGCCGGCCTTGTGCATCCGCCCGACCAAGGCGAGCAGCTTGGCGAAGCTCGCGCGATAATCGGCGCGGGTGACCCCCGGCGGCGGCGCGAAGCCGCCCTGGCGGAAGCTCCGCTCGACGGCCGGCGGCAGCGTACCGACGAAGGGCGCGTAGGAAGGCGAGAGGTCGCCATTCTCGGGCATGTAGAGGCTTTCGACCACGACGAGGGTCGGATCGGAGGCGATGTGCCGGCGCGCCATGGTCGCGATCAGCGATTTCAGCGGCTCGGCGTCGAGGTCGAGATCCTTGGCGTAGCGGCCTGTGCCGGAGAAACGCTGCATCCCGTTCGAATGGGCGACGACGTCGTCCGGCATCGCCTGCATCGAGACGAAATAGATGTGGGTGAGCTCGTCATAGCCCGCCTCGATCGCCTGCATCGGCCGCATCCCCGCGGGGAGATGGCCGTGGACGTGGAGGCCGAGCCGGTGCGCCTCGGCCGCCGCCGGCGCGACCCAGGACGGATCGAAGGTCCCGTAGAATTTGACTCCGGTCTGGCCCTTCGCCTTGGCCGCGTCGACGGCGGCGATCGCCTCCTCGCGGGAGGTGGCGACGTTGGCGACCTGCGCCGTGTTCGGCCCTTTCCCGTCGATCAGGCTCGAGGCGTAGACGTGGGGCGAGAGCAGGTCGCCCGCGGCCTGGCGCTTGCGGCGCGCGAGGGTGAGATTATCGTCATTGCCGGGATCGCGCACCGAGGTGACGCCGAGCGAGAGCTCGGACGGGCCGGTATAATCGTCGCCGACATGCATGTGGCTGTCCCAGAGGCCAGGGACCAAAGTCTTGCCCTTGCCGTCGAAGACGGTGGCGCCGCGCGGGACGCGCACTTTTGCCGCCGGCCCGACGGCGGCGATGCGGCCGTGCTCGACGACCACGGTCTGATGCTCGGCGAAATGGTCGCCGCCGAGGAAGGCGCGGACGTCGGTGAACGCGACCGGTCCGGCCGGGACGGTCGCGAGGCTGCGGGCGAGGATCGGCGACTGCTTGGCCAGCGCCTCGTCCTGCGCGCGCTGCAGCGCCGGCTGGTCGGCCTCGTAGCCCGCGCGGATGGTCGAGAGGCCGCCGATCTGGGCGAACATATGGCCTTTCTCGTCGGTCCAGACGGCAAAGGGCGTGCCGGAGATGCCGGTCACCGCCCAGGCGGTCACCGTCCGCCGTGCCGCCCCCTGCCCCACTTGGAGCGAGGTCAGCTTTTCCAGCCGCGCGCGGCCGCCGGGGAGCAGGGCCGCCTCCTCGCCGGGATGGGCGACGACGCGCTCGAGCGGCAGGTCGCCGGCGCGGATCGCGAAGCCGGCGGGGAGATAATAAGCGGCGGCGCGATAGGGCGCGGAGCCGGAGTCGATCTGCGACTTCCAGCGCGCGACTCCGTCCGCGACGTGGAAGGTCTCGCCGACGTCGCCGCTCGGGCTCGATCCGCGCAGCTCGTAATCCTGGATCGCACCGTCGGCGCCGAGGCGGATCGCCTCATCCTCCTCCCACACCTGGCCGCGAAGGACGAGGCTCATCCGGCCCATCAGCCGGCCGTCGGACGCGGTCCAGTAATCGACCTTGCCGTGCTTGCCGGCGGTCGACATGATGGTGAAATGCTCGGCGTCGGCGGGCGGCCTGGCCAGCTGATCGGCGGGTACCTGGGAAAG
>JADMIO011064061.1_pt1 | contig 11749 bp, 11 predicted proteins | sample 8958161 | NCBI WGS metagenome assembly JADMIO01 (sample SAMN16585339, study PRJNA669376) | soil metagenome | isolation source: Crop rotation soil | place: USA: Cullars Rotation, Alabama | collected 2011
ATGCGCTTTTTCATCTTTTCTATTTGGAAGTGTTTTATACACAAAAACAATTTTCTTAAGTGCTCTTTCGCCACCATTTAGATCAATTGTTTTGCTTTCCTGACCTGTCATTATAGACATTCCCACGTGAACGTCCTGTTTAGGGCCATTTTCATAATAGATTTCAAGATCCTGCAGATCAATAGCTGCTTCAGTAACCTGGAATTTAATTGTGGCAAACCTGTCAGCACCCATTACGACAAGTTCGTCCCTGTCTTTTTTAAAATCTGCATTCATCTCGCCTATTTTATGCCAGCCTTTTTTATCACTTACTATAACAGCTGGCTGTTGCGCAAAAATTGTATCATAGCTGCCTGCCATGATTAACAATGCAATTAAAATTTTCTTTTTCATGATTTTGATTTTTTAGTTTAACATTTTTGACTTAAATAACTATGCCAGTAATTCATAATCTGTGTAAAAGCCTTGTACGAAGCGATTTAACGGGATTTCCAGCCCATCACTTTTTTTAAAAATAAAAAATAGTGAGAACCAAATTGTATATTTTTTTCCACATTGTTAAGAAATCTTTGCGGGAAAAATTAATTTTAAACGTGCAGAGTAAAATTTATTTTCCGGCAGGAGTTCACCCTGTATTGTCCTTTCAAATAATTTTTAATTTTTAGCTGGATCATGAAAAATCCGCTCAATAATTATTTTTAACTGGCATGGTTTTGTTCCTTTTAAGGCTGTATGCGAAAATTACTGCTCTTATTCAGTTGCTTTTTTTCATTTCATTTATATGCGCAACAACCAACACCAACACCTAAAACAGTTACACCCTCTAAAGTTGACACAACCAATCGTACTCATTATGGAGACTTATTAAAAGATGATCCATTTTATGAAAAAAAATATGCTGCCTGGAAACCAGCCCTGGAAGTCATAGGATTTAACGGGTTGCTTCTGGGGCTTGATAAATATTTTTTTAAGTATGATTACTCGGTAGATGTAGGACCTGAAACATGGAAGAAAAATTTAAAATCATCATGGGAGTGGGACAGGGACAGGTTTGGAGTAAATTTTATCGGGCATCCTTATACAGGCAGCTTTTATTATAATGCTGCACGATCTAACGGATATAATTTTGCAGCATCCATTCCATTTGCAGTTGGCGGAAGCTTAATGTGGGAATATTTCGGAGAAAACACGCTGCCATCTTATAATGATATTATCAATACTCCTGTTACAGGTGTTTTTTTTGGGGAGATCCTGTATCGGATCAGCTCAAATATTCTTAACGATCACAAACGTGGCGGAGCACGCGTGATCCGCGAGGTTGGCGCGGGCTTTGTGGATCCAATGAGAGGATTTAACAGGGTTTTGCAGGGAAAAGTAAGCAGGGTAATCAGTGATACCATCTACCAGGCTGATCTCATCAGCTTTTCGATATTCGGAGGAATTCGCAAAAACAATAAAGGCACTGAATTTAATTCAGGAGACCAAAATGAGATACTCAACCTTTCCGTTGTTTACGGAGATCCGTTTGAGAACAGGATAAGAAAACCATTTGATTATTTTAAATTAAGAACAGAATTTAATTTTGGTGTCGGCAGAAAAATTCTTGATAACATAACAGGCTATGCACTTTTAACGGGCAGAAATGTAACCCGCGAAAATTTCAAAATGCTGTACGGTTTGTTCCAGCATTACAATTATTGGGACAACACAACTTTTGAACTGGGTACAATCGGGTTTGGCGGAGGGGTGGTATCTAAAATTTCTTTGGGCAAATCCGCCTTCTACAATAATGTTTATGTTAACGGGGTTCCGTTTGCAGGAAATAATACAAGGCGTGTTCCCACAGATACAGCTCAATTCAGAGATTATAATTATGGTGGCGGAGCGGAGCTTGCGCTGGAAAGCTCTTTTGATTTCAGAAATATTTTTACATTAGGATTGCTTGCTTATTATTATTGGATACAAACCTATGTCGGACCTAAAGAAAACAGCAACATTGCATTGCTGAAGCCGAGCATTTCCGTTACACTTTATAAAAATATCAGGATAGGCTTTGAACATTTATTGTATATGAATGACAGAAGCCATTCATTTTTACCTGACAGGCATTTATCGCGCACGGAGCAGAAACTATTTCTTTTGGTTTATTTTGATAATTCTCGATACCAGAAAAAATACAATCAATAAAATGTTTTTTGAAACCATTTTTTGAAGCATTTATCAAATCGCCTTCAAAGATTTTTTTACTTGTGTTTGCATACATTAAGGTGTGCAAAAATTAATAGTTTTACACTGCTTACTTTTTTATCTGCGTCTTAAACTAAATTGTATTGTGTAAAACATGGCTTTGACGGCAAATACAAAATCCAAGCTTAAGACTGTATTGCTGGTTACATTAGCAGGAATAATAATAGGTCCGCTTTTCGTAGCTATAGCTTTTGGAAATGATTTGGAAAGGATCATCAAGGGGATGATAGCCGGATTCCTTATTACATCAATCAGTTCAATATTTGAAATTTTTGTTTTTACAGATAAGTTTAAAAAATTAAATTTTACAATACTTCTCACCGTCAAAAGTGTTTTTTACATCCTGTTAATTTCCTACTCCGTGTTGCTTGTATGGGTAGGGCACGAGAGCATGATCAATCACAGGTCATGGATTGCAACTATGAAAAACCCTGATTTTGCAAAATTCATTCGGGGCGATTTTATGTTTATTCTTTTTTTTGCAGCAAGTGTAAGCCTTCTCATTAATTTTTCAGTGCAGGTAAATAATCTTCTTGGAAAGGGAGTTTTGTTTAATTACATCATTGGCAAATACCACAAACCGGTTATTGAAGAAAGAATTTTTATGTTTCTTGATTTGGAGTCCTCAACAACAATTGCCGAAAAGATTGGCCCGATTGCTTACCACAGATTTATGAATAATTTTTTCTTTGATATCAATGATCCGATCATAGAATCTAAAGGAGAAATTTATCAATATGTCGGGGATGAAGTAATAATCAGCTGGAAAAGAAAAAGCGGAATTAAAAATGCAAATTGCATCGAATGTTTTTTCCGGATTTGCAGGCGGATCGAAAATTTAAGCGAGGAGTACACCAAAGAATTCGGCATTGTGCCGGGATTCAAAGCAGGTGTACATATTGGTGAAGCTGTGATTGGTGAAGTGGGTGATTCAAAAAAAGAAATTGTTTTTCATGGAGATGTGCTAAATACAACTTCAAGAATACAAGGTCAGGCAAAATTGCTGAATAAGCCACTTCTTATTTCAGAAGATTTATTCCTGGTTTTTAATTCAGCCGGAAAACTAAATTCTCATTACCAGTTTGAATTTCTTGGCAAAACAAAATTAAAAGGCAAGGAAAATGAATCGGGGATTTATTCGGTGAATAGCAAAGTTTAAAAATTTACTTGTCCTTATCTGTTATAAATAAAAAAGGAGAAATGGTTTAAAGTTATTATTTTATTTAAACTTTTAAACCATGATGTACCCGGGATCGGGGTCGAACCGATACGAGTTTAACCTCACTGGTGTTTGAGACCAGCGCGTCTACCAATTCCGCCACCCGGGCAATCAAAGATTTTAAAGATCGAAGTTTGAAGTCAAAAGAGTGCGAAAATAGGGTTTTTACATATTAAAATGAGGAGTCGAAAATTTCAACTTTTACCAATCAACCTATGATTCACAAAAACTTTATTCTTTAAACTTTTTTCCGTTTCTTTGCACCCCATTTTACAATAATGACAGACAACCCTCGCCAGGTCAAATTGTTCTCAGGAACTAATTCTAAGTATCTTGCCCAGACTATTGCAGGATGCTATGGCGCTGCATTAGGCGAAGTGAATGTGCAGCATTTCAGCGATGGAGAGTTTTCACCTTACCTGGATGAAAGTGTAAGAGGTTGCGATGTGTTTGTCATTCAATCCACTTTTGCTCCGACTTATAATTTGTTCGAATTGCTCATGATTATTGATGCGGCAAAACGGGCTTCGGCACATTATATAACCGCTGTGATTCCTTACTTCGGCTTTGCCCGTTCGGACAGGAAGGATAAACCGAGAGTTGCCATTGCCTCTAAGCTGGTTGCAAATCTTTTGACTGCTGCCGGTGCTACACGTGTAATGACAATGGACCTTCACGCTCCACAGATACAAGGATTTTTTGATGTTCCGGTTGACCATTTGGATGCTTCCACAGTATTTGTCCCTTATATCAGGAACCTTAATTTGCCAAACATTCTTATTGCAGCACCTGACATGGGTGGGGTGCACAGAGCAAGGGAGTATGCAAAATTTTTTAATGCGGAAATGGCAATCTGCGATAAGCACCGCAAACGTGCCAATGAAATTGAAAGCATGACCATCATCGGTGATGTAGAAGGAAAAGATGTAATTCTTGTGGATGATATTGTTGATACTGCCGGAACAATTACAAAAGCAGCTAATTTGTTATTGGAGAAAGGTGCTTCAAGTGTAAGAGCATTTTGTACACACCCGGTTTTATCGGGAAAGGCTTATGACAGAATAGAAAATTCAGGATTAACGGAATTAGTTGTGTGTGATACTATTCCGCTTAGCAAAGAATCAGAAAAAATCACAGCCTTATCTACGGCAGAATTATTTGCGAAAGCAATCCGAAGAGTTTATACATACGAATCCATAAGCGGATTATTTATTAAAGCGTAAAAAATTAAAACTATAAATATTATTACAATGAAATCATTAACTATTAAAGGAACAAAGCGCACCGAAATCAACAAGCAGGCGGTCAAGCAATTGAGGGGTCAGGGAAATGTTCCTTGCGTTCTTTACGGAGGAAAAGAAAACATTCATTTCGCATCCCCTGCAATGGATTTTAAAAACCTTGTTTATACAGGTAATGTGCATACTGTCCAGTTGTCTATTGACGGAACAGATTACAATGCTGTAATGAAAGACATACAATTCCACCCGGTGACAGACAGAATTATGCACATTGATTTTCTCGAAATTCACCCTGACAAAGAAGTCGTAATTGATGTTCCGGTTAAGATAAAAGGAACTTCAGAAGGTGTAAAAGAAGGAGGACGATTGATTCAGAAATTAAGAAAGCTTAAGATAAGCGCGCTTATGAATGATTTGCCGGATAATATAGAAATTGATATTACGTCTCTTAAAATAGGAGATTCAATAAGAGTAGGGAATTTGAAAAAAGAAAATGTGACTTTTCTTGATTCAGCGAATAATATTGTAGTAGGAGTGAGGGTAACGCGTGCGGTTGTTGAAGAAGAAGCAGCCGCGCCAGCCACTGGTGCAGTTGCCGGTGCAGCTCCTGCTGCTGGCGCTCCTGCTCCGGGTGCTGCACCTGCCGGAGGAGCTCCGGCTGCCGGTGCTACTCCGACAGCTCCCGCTGCTCCTGCAAAGACTCCGGGAAAAAAATAATTTAACTGGTGAAATTCCTTATCGTTGGATTAGGGAATATCGGTGATGAATACGCTGATACCCGTCACAACATAGGTTTTAATATTGCAGATGCTTTGGCTCGTTCAGCCGAAGCATTTTTTTATTCAGGACGGCTTGCAGATAAATGTGAATTCCGCTTTCGCGGAAAAACCGTGATACTTATCAAGCCAACTACCTATATGAATCTCAGCGGTAAAGCAGTAAACTACTGGCTTCAGCATGAAAAAATACCTGCAGAAAATTTATTGATTGTCACTGATGATATTGCATTGCCGTTTGGAACCATCCGAATACGCTCAAAAGGAAGTGATGGAGGTCATAATGGATTGACAAGTGTTATTGAATCTCTCAACACCACCGTATTTGCACGGCTCCGTTTCGGAATAGGTAATGAATTTTTTAAAGGCGGGCAGGTGGATTATGTTTTGGGAGAATGGAATACGGAGGAACGAAAATTGCTTCATGAAAGAATTGGAAAATCAGTTGAAACAATTAAAAGCTTTATTTCAATTGGTCTTGCAAGGACGATGAATGCATTTAATAATAAATAACACATATTTAACAATTGATCGTTAACATTTACTTAAATTTGTTGCGATAAAAAAACGTACTGCTATGAAAAAATTTTTACTCTCTGCCACTATCATAATTATAGCGTCCTTAGGAGCCGCTGCACAACCGGTACTATTGGAAGAACACTTCGATACGTATGACGGAACAACAGGAAGCATTCCTGCCGGTTTTTACATTTCATGGAACAGCGTAACTCCGACAAAGTCTTTTTATGATGTTGCATCAGGAAATATTTATTGCGGTCAGAGCTGTAATTCGTATAAGTTTGGTGTAGATTCTGCAACTATTATCACACCTGCTTTTGCAAATGCCGGATCGGTTTCTTTTTATCTTAAAGGTAATGGTCTTAACTATCAGCCAAACCAGTTCAAAGTATTTGAATCACCCGATAGCATCAATTGGAATCCAGTTGTCAGCATTGATTCTATTCCTTCTGATTCGATGACCCACGTTTATCCTATCAACCAGTCTTCTACGCGTTTAAAATTTTATTATAAGAAAGATTCTCTTGGTTATAATGCCGGCTTTGATGACTTGTATGTGTATGGACCTCTTGGAATAAATGAAAATAAAGGATTACAGGCAATTACATTTTATCCTTCACCAACATCAGGAATAGTTACCATTAATTTCAATCAAAATCATTTCGGCAATGTGGAAATGGATGTCATAAATATCCTTGGAAAAGAAGTGAAGCATTATGATCTGAAAAATATTTCATCAAAACAGGCAATAAATATTTCGGATCAGCCTGAAGGAATTTATCTTTTTAAAATCAAATCAGGAACTGATGAGATGGTGAAGCGGATTATTCTGAAGAGATAGCTTAATTCCTCTTCTTCCAAAAATTAAGGCTCAGATCTTTTTTCATCCAATCTCAAGCGGCAAATAATTCCTGCCCTGAAAAGCATTCCATCATTGACATCCATGTTTATGTAATTGGATGCCCCGTTTTCTCTATAACCAATCCTGTATTTTCTCAATATTGACTGACCTGCCTGTAAATTGAATACAATGTTTTTTGCGACATATGTATCCAAATAAATTTTTACATGATTATCATCTATTCTTAAAAAATCATGATCATCAAATCGGTATGAATTGGTCATAAAATTTATTTCAACTCCGCCATAAAAAGTTTTATTGAATTTATATTCAAGATTCATTTGATTCGGAAGCACACCGAAAATATTTAAACGGGAAGAAGGGTTCCATTCAATGCCAAGAAGCGGAATAATAAAGGGTCCGAAAAATTCGTTGTTGTAGTATGCTCCGAATTTATAGTTCAGCGTTTCATTCTTTTTGTAAATGCCGAGCAGGACTCCGCCCATCTGGTAATCGTTTCCGTCCACCTTTTTCAAATCAGAATTCAAACGCGGAATGACAACAAAAGCCGTTGACCATTTTTCATTGTTCCATTGTTTGAGATAAGTAAGCGCCATCCCGATACCGTACACCTTTTGATTTCCGTCATCATTAAAACTCAATTTATAATAATCGCAAAACGGATTTATAATCACATAGTCCTTTTTATTTTTGAAAGCAGCCTGCAGGCTCGAAGAAATCAATTCGGTTTTTAACGGATTTTCATCCGAATGGTATAGCGACTTATCCGGACTTCGCTGATAGTAAACATTTGCAATATCAAAATAAGGCTGGCAAAAAGATTTTAGTGCGAGCATTTGAAGTATTAAAAAAAATAAAATGGAGGTCTGAAATTTTTTTTGGGTTTTCATTTGGTAACTAAATTTTTATCATTCTGCTAAAGTATATCTTCCAAGTTTAAACATTTATAAAATTAAGCTCTATTGAAAATGACAAAGAAAATAGCTGTAATTTTTTTTCTATCTTGGCATCAAACAAATTTAAACCTCAGCTATTATGAAAAAAATCACGCTATCAATCATCCTGCTTATTATATCAGCAATCTTTGCCGGTGCGCAAAATTTTACCGGAAGCTATACCATGCGTATTGAATCCGCAGAAAAGAAATTTGCAACGGAAATGAAAATAAATATTAAAGGAGATAAAATCGCTATGGATATGGTGACTCCTCAAAATGCCGGAAAGTTCAGGATGATCATGGATAAAAAAGAGCAGACCAACACCATGCTGACAGAAAAAGACGGGGGCAATAAAATGGCAATGGTCATGAAAATGCCGGATATGGCGGAACCTGCGGAAAGCAAAATGAAAGAAACAAAAATTACAAAAACAGATGAAACAAAAACCATTGAAGGCTACACGTGCAAAAAAATAATTGCTGACAACGAAGATATGACCAATGAAGTATGGATGACGGAAGAAGTGGGGTTAAATTATTATGACATGATGGGAATGCTCAATCGCGGCAGGGGACCGGCAGCCTCCATGACTCCGAAAATGGAATATTATAAAGACATTAAAGGAATGCCGTTGGAAATGACCATCACCGACAAGAAGAAAAATGGCGAAGTAACCATTATTAAAATTCTGAACCTTAAAAAAGGCGATGTTGATGATTCTGTTTTTGACATAACAGGTTACAAAATGATGGATATGCGAAATGGAGGACGAAGATAAAAATATGGTGCCACAGATTCACAGATTGGCCATAATGACTTTAAATTTAATCTATGAATCTGTGGCAATTTAACTATTCGTTAAAAAAAGGATTGTTTCTTTTTTCAAACCCGATTGTGGTAGCAGGTCCGTGACCGGGATAAATTTTATAATCATCTGCTAACATAAATAGTTTTTCGCGGATGCTTCGGATCAGGGTTTCATAATTTCCACCGGGGATATCCGTTCTTCCAATGCTCATCTGGAATAACACATCTCCTGAAACTGCAAATTTTTCTTTTTCATTATAGAAACAAATGCTTCCGGGGCTGTGGCCGGGAGTATGTAAAATTTGCAATTCGCTGTTTCCGAATTTTATTTTATCTCCTTCATTTAAAAATTCAAAAGGTTCAGGAACAGGTTCGCAAAATATTCCATACTGAGGACCGTAGGCAGGGATGGCATCAAGTAATGGAACTTCTAGTGAATTGAGCTCAGTTCTTAATTTATATTTATCAGAAACAAATTTATTTCCCAGCACATGATCAATATGGCAATGTGTATTAATAAGCTTAACAGGTTTTAAATTTTGATTTTCGATAAAAGAAGCAAGATCGTCCTTTTCAAAAGATTCATAACAGCCCGGATCTATTATGATGCATTCCTGTGTTTCATCCGATAGGATATAAGTATTTTCCTGGAATGGATTGTAAGTGAAAAAATCAATTTTAACCATTTGCAAAATTTGAATGCAAAAGTACCTGATTTGAAAAGGAAATTAAAATGAAAAAACCTGCAGACACACTCATCCGCAGGTTAAATAAACCCCATTTCTTTGAAGGAAGATAAACAGGGAGAACTACCTCTTTTTAAGGCGACCGTTGTCGCTATTCTCCCTGGATACTTCGTTTTTTCTTTTTAGATTCCAACACCGGGATCAACTACTACCCCCCCGGTTCTCTCATCTATATTAAATTGATTGTTATCAATTATTGTTTGTGCCTGTGAAACTTCTGCTGCCTTAACACTTGCTGAGTCATCATTGAAGTCTGCTGTCGAGTTTACTGATCCAATTGCAATTAGTATTGCTACAATTAATTCCATCATGTTTTTATATGTTTTATGTTTATGATGGAATTGAACGTAAAATTATCCCGGCAGTTCAGTAAAAAAGAATCAAATCTTACATCGCAGTAACACCCATTTTGTTTACCTTCACATTTCAATTATATTGTATATATACTGGTTATCAACTAATTAATAAAATACTAAATGAAAAAATTAGTCGAAATGTCACAATTAGTAACAGATTATGTTGACCCAAAATCGCTTTTGAACCTTTTTAAACAAGGTTCTTACGATCCAAAAGCATATAGGTTACTTGAGGGAATCATAAATAAAAAATATGTGAACGATGAACAGGCAGCTTTTGATCTCTATAAAAGCTCGTCAACTGCTAAAAGCTACCTGATGCTGAAAAGCAGGACGAAAGAACGCATGCTGAATTTGTTGTTTACAATGGACAGCAATAAAAGAATGAAAACAAGCTATCAGAAAGCATTGTATTCCTGTTCGCGAAATATCATCGCGGCACGATTGCTTATTTTAAAAGGAATGAGAAATGTTGCAGTTGATTATCTCCGCTCTGCTCTGAACACTTCGCTAAAATTTCAATTTACAGAATTTCAACTTTTATCCGCGCGGCTTTTGCGTATGCATGAAAGCTTTGTAAGCACTGAAACGAAAATGAATATTTATAGAAATGTTATTGAAAAAAGCGGGGCCCTTTTAATTGCTGAAATAGAAATGGAGGAATTGTGGGAGAAAATAATTGTTCAGATCCGAAAGACAGCGGCACCAAAAGAAAAATTGCAGAAAACTATCTCACTGTCATTTAAGCGCGCCAAAGAAATATTAAAAAAGCATGATTCGTATAGCCTGTGGGTTAATTATTACCGGGTAGCGGTATATTATTTTCACAGCCAGAATAAACATGAACAGGTTTTAAAATCAATTGAGGAGTGCGAACGTTACATGAAAGCCAATCCAGTTTTTACTGATCATGCGTTTATTTCCGAGATGGCTTTGCAAAAATTAGACACCTGTTTATACCTTGGTAATTATGAACTAGGAAAAGAAAGCGCAATGGTTTGCCAAAGCATTTTTAATCCCGGCTACATCAATTGGATTATTTTTTTGGAATACTATTTTCTTCTTTGTCTTCACACCCAAAACTATCGTGAAGCTCAAATAGTGTTTTCTGATGCAATACGTCATCCGAAATTTGCAAGCTATCCACCTGAACGCCTGGAGAAATGGAAAATATTTGAAGCGTTTCTTTTCTATATCATACCTGATGATGCAAAGCACCGAAGATTCAATGTATATAAGTTTATCAATGAGGTTCCGATTTTTTCAAAAGATAAGAGAGGATACAATCTTTCTATTATTATCGCTCAAATTGCATTGCTTATTAAAATGGGCGACTATGATAAGGTGATGGATAAATTTAATTCATTAAAAGCGTATGCAAGCCGGTTTGTAAATATAAACCGCAATCCGCGCAGCTTTTATTTTGTCAAAATGCTGATGACAATGCTGAAATATGATTTTGATCCCGGAAAGACAGAAAGCATTGCAAAGAAATTTTTTGGAAAGTTGCAAAAAACAACAATGGGCAATCAAAGCGAAATTGAAACACTGGAAGTAATTCCTTATGATATTTTATGGACTGATATTTTAGTAAAATTAAAATCAGTACAGGAAGAATGGGTGGAAAAAAGATTATAGGAAAATTAAATAATATTGTGCACGAAATTAATTTATACAATTTCTAATTTCTAATCAAACCCCAATGACGAAATGTCCAATGTCAGAGTAGTGTGGCTTGAATTATTGGAAATTATTTAGGTCAATTTAAAACAGTTGCTTTTATCCCGTTTCATGTATAACATTGTACGTTCCGGGATTTAAAACATTACGATCATGTTTAACATTCGTCCTGCTGAAATTAAAGATGTTCCTGCAATCACAGAAATATACAATGATGCCATTCTAAACACCACTGCAACATTTGATACCGATCCGAAAACTACAGAACAGCAAACCGAATGGTTTAAAAATCATGACAGCAAACATCCGGTAATTGTTGCAGAGCTGAAAAAAGAGGTTATTGGCTGGGCATCATTAA
>JADMIO011545467.1_pt1 | contig 11749 bp, 10 predicted proteins | sample 8958161 | NCBI WGS metagenome assembly JADMIO01 (sample SAMN16585339, study PRJNA669376) | soil metagenome | isolation source: Crop rotation soil | place: USA: Cullars Rotation, Alabama | collected 2011
CCTAGGAGTGGGGCATCTTTTCGAGCCCGACACCTGCCAGCATTGATGCGAGGCATGGGGGGCTGATGGCCATTCGACGGATGACCGGAATCGTGACGGGCGCTGCGGCGCTCGTGATGTTGGCGGGATGCGTGTCGGGACCCGATCCCGAGGTCGCCTACCTGAGCGCGGTCCATGCCGACCAGGAGACCACGCTCACCGACCTCGCCCTGGTGCAGCTCGGTACCGCGATCTGCACCGCCGTCGCCGACGGCGGCGGGAACGCCGCGATTGTTGACATCCAGACGTCCAGCAGGACCGACGCCGGCATCTTCGCCGCTATCGGGACCGAGGCCGGGAACCACCTGTGTCCCGACCTCCAGGACGAGATCCGGGACGCCTTCGCGGCCTAGGCCGATGGGCTCCCCTCACTCGTCGCCTCCAGAACCTCAATCGCCTTGTTAGAGTCCGCGGATGAGGCTCTACGTCCCGGGTGCGGCCGGGGTCGGACTCGATGGTTGGCGCTCCCAATCACACGACAACGCGATCTTCGCCGACGTTCCGGTTGGCGTCCCGTTCGCCGAGAAGGTCGATGCGATCCTCGAGAACGCGCCCGACTCGCCCGTCAACCTGCTGGCGCACTCGGCGGGTGCCGTCCCGGCGGTCCTGGCGGTCGGGACCGGCCGGCTCCAGGTCCTGCGACTCGTCCTCGTCGAACCCGCCCTCTATGACCTCGCACGCGGACACCCGGCGATCGAGCGGCACATCTCGTGGCTCTCGGAAGCCCGCGCCCTCGCCGCAGCCGGCGACCTGCGCGGCTACTGGAGTGCCATCCGTCCGCTGATGTTCGGTGGTGCGCTCGACGCGGCGGACTGGCCGGCCGAGCGCGACAGGGCGGAACGGTTTTACGGGATGGGCGTGCCGTGGGGATCGGCGGTGACCGCGGATGCGATTTGCGGGATCCCGACGCTCGTGATCACGGGCGGCTGGAACGACGAGTACGAAGCGATCGCCGAGGTGCTCGTCGAGAAGGGCGCGCGGCACGAACGGCTGATGGGAGCGCGGCACCGTCCACAGGACCTGCCCGAGTTCGAGGAGCTGGTTTCGGCGTTCGAGAAAGAGTCCACCACTGCCTGAGACATTTCTCGTCGCCACGGCAGGTCCAGTCCGGATGGAGTACTCACATGACCTTGGTGCTCGCACTCATGAGCCGATCCTGGGTGCTCCACACGAGCGACCGACTGGTGACCGTCAAACGTCGGACCCGCGTCTCCCCGCATGACACCGAGGCGAACAAGAGCCTGATCTACCTGGCGCGAGATGGCTGGGTCGCCCTCGGATACGCGGGAGTCGCCTACATCGGAGACCTGCCGACGGATGCCTGGATCGCGCACCAGTTGATCCCCGACCGCGATCCCGATGAATCCGGATTCATGGTGGGAAGTTCTGCGCCCCGCCGACAGCTAGGCGATGCCCTGCGCGGCCTCGCCGTCGCGCTCCAAGCCGAACTCCAACGGCGACCATCCGCCGCGCTCTTCGGCGGAGTCACGATTCTCGCTTCAGGCTGGAAGCTCGACCGGGCTGCCCCCTTTGCGCGACCGACGACAATCCGCATTCACGCCTCGGGGCGGCCGGGCGAGAGCGCAGCCGTTTTCCAGACCGGCAAGTACTGGGGTTGGGAACGCGGCCGTCTTCGTTGGTACGCCGCCGGCGATCTGAGTGGCGATCCGCTCGCCGACCTCGAGGCGCGTATTCTGGCCCACCCGGCGACCTTGTTCGAGACGGACGCGCTTCCGCTCATGGTCGACGTCACCCGCAGGGCGAGCACAGCGGGCGGTGGCACGATCGGTCAAGACTGCATCTCGATCTACATGCCACCTGAACCCCGAATCGTGGTCCAATATCGGCCCGCTCACCGAAGCAGCTCCGGGCCATCGACGGATTACTCGCCCTGGGTTGTGGCGCCAGGCCTCGGAAGCATGCCGCCAACCCGGATCACCCATCGACTCCCTCGAGTCTCGATGGGCCGGCTGACGATCGAGTTCGTGAACGAACTGCCCCCGGCGATCGACGGTCCTTTGTCGATGCGATCTGCACAACGACCGGCGCCACCGGCGTAGCGACCGGCGCGCACTCCGGTTCACATCGTGGGCCCTGAGGGACTCGAACCCCCGACGTCCACGGTGTAAACGTGGCGCTCTACCAACTGAGCTAAGAGCCCGCTCGCCGACCGATCGTATCCGACCAGTATCCTGGGCGAACCCCTGCACTCAACGGAAGAGGCGACGGATGCCGCGGTCACGGTCCCTGCGCACCCTCGCGGCGCTCGGCGTCGCGGCACTCGCCGGCGGCGGCCTGGCGGGATGCGTCGGCGGCCCCGGAGGAATCCAGGCACCCGACAGCTGGACCGTGCTCACCTACGAGATCGCGGACACCAATCTCGAGCCGTTCATGATGGCGGATGTCGAGGAGATGGGGACCGTCGGCACGCGTCCCGGTTTCAGCCTGATCTCGTTCGTCGATCGCGCCGAGGGGTACACCGCTACTCCCGTCCTCGGTATCGACGACTGGGTCGGGGCCAAGGTGCTCGAGGTCGGGAAGAACTCGGCGACCGAGCTGGCGGATCTCGGCGACGTCAACACCGGCGACCCCGGGGTCCTCGCCGACTTCATCACCCAGTCGATCAAGGCATACCCGGCCGCCCACTACTCCCTCATCATCTCCGATCACGGCGCCTCGTGGCCCGGCGTCGGCGGCGACGAGTCGGCGAACCACGACGTGCTGACCCTCGACGAGCTCGACCAGGCGATCTCGCAGGGCCTCGAGGGAGCGGGCGTCGACAAACTCGACCTGCTCGGGTTCGACGCCTGCCTGATGGCCACTTTCGAGGTCGCGTCGACCCTCGCCCCCGTCGCCGACCGGCTCCTCGCATCCCAGGAGCTCGAACCCGGTCACGGCTGGAACTACGGATCGCTCGACGCCGCCTATCGCGGAGCCGACGTCGACGAACTCGGGTCCGCACTCATCGAGGGCTTCCGCAGTCAGGCGATCAAGGAGGGGACGGAGAACGAGATCACCCTCTCGCTCATCGACCTGACCCAGATGTCCGACGTCGACGACGCCCTCACGGCGTTCTCCTCCGCGCTCACCGATCGCGTCGCGGGGATCGCCCCGACGGTCGGCAGATCGCTCGCCGAAACCCTCGGGTTCGGCTCGAATCCCGACCCGCGCTTCGACGTGCACATGAAGGACCTCGCGATCCTCGCCGGGGAGATCGGCGTCGACGCACTCGACGTCTCGGATCAGGCCGACGCGCTGGTACGCGCGATCAACGACGTGGTCCTCGACAAGGTCGACGGGCAGGCAACGCGCGGAGCGACCGGACTCTCGATCTACTTCCCACCGCAGGGCTCGCTCTACGACAGCCAGTACGCTGCGGTCGCGGAGAAGACCGGCTGGAGCGAGTTCCTCGCCGCGTACTACGACGCGGGCGCCGACATCCCGACCGACCAGCTCCCGGATTTCGTGACCAACGACGCGTCCGTGCAGCTCGCCGACGGCGGCCTGTACATCTCCGGCCAGTTCGGAGCCGGCGCCGAGGCGAACATCGCGGACGCCTACGTGCAATACGGGGTGATCAACGACGACGGTTCGATCACGTTGTTCGGCGACCAGCCCGCCCAGGTGTCGACCGACGGCTCGGGCGTCGCCGGCGCCTTCTACGACCTGACCTACCTCACGATCTCCGACGGGGTGGACTCGTCGACCGCCTACTTCTCGTTCTCCCAGGACGACGCAGCCGGCACCGCGACCATGGATGTGCCGATCGAGTACCACCCGCCGTCGAGCTCCGAAGCCCCGGACGTGCCCGACGCCCTGCTCTCGCTCGGGATCAACACGGCCACGGGCTCGATCGTGTCCGAGGTGTACTACGCCTACAACGCGGACGCCGGTAATTACGGCGAACTGGCGACCGAGCCGACCGGCAGCATCTTCCCCCTCGTCCAGGTGCTGTACGCGGACGGATCGACCGAGTGGCTGCCTACCTCGGAGGCGGGGCTGTCCGCCGACCTCCCGAACCTCGTCTACGGCCTCCAGCCGTTGCCCTCCGGCACCCGGCTCTACGTCGAGCTGTGGGTGGTGGACTACGGCGGCAACGCCGACTACGTGAACGCGGTGGTCACCGTTCCCTGACCGGGCGAGGCCGGTCAGACGCGGGCGGGTCGGACCTCGTCGATCGCCGCGCGATACTCCTCGATCGCGCGCGGCTCGCCCGGCGCCGTGATGAAGGAGGCTCGGATCACGCCCTTCGTGTCGATCACGAAGGTCGCGCGATTCGCGTACCCCTTCTCCTCGAGGAAGACGCCGTACTCCTTCGCCACGGCGCCGTGCGGCCAGAAGTCCGCGAGGAGTTGGAAGCGGAACCCCTCCTGCTGCGCCCACGCGCGATGAGTGGCCTTGGAGTCGACCGAGATGCCGATCAACTCGACGTCGTGGTCGACGAAGAGGTCGAAGTGATCGCGCAGCTCGCACAGTTCGCCGGTGCAGACGCCGGAGAAGGCCAGCGGGAAGAAGACCAGGACAACCGGTTTGACCCCTCGGAAGTCGCTCAACCGCACGTGCTCGCCGAACTGATTGGCGAGGTCGAAGTCGGGTGCCCGGGTGTCGTTCTCCAGAGCCATCGCTGAGCCGTGTCCTTTCGGCCGGCAGTCACGTCGATCCTGTGTCGGCGCGATCCCGGCGGTCCAGCGGTCGATCATACGCCTGGGTCGAGGGAAACACCGGCCAGCTAGACTCGAACGGTCGAGGCGATGCGCGATCCGCTCTCCTCGGCTCGGCCAGCCACCCCACCCAGGAACGAGGTCAACGGTGCCCGTCAACGATCAGGATCCCTACTCGGTCTCCAACATCGATCCGGATCCGGACGAGACCGCGGAGTGGCAGGAATCGCTCGACGCCCTGGTCGCCGCGCAGGGGCGCGGCCGCGCCCGCGAGATCATGCTGAGCCTGCTCAAGCGCTCGAAGGAGCTGCATCTCGGGGTGCCGATGGTGCCCACCACCGACTACATCAACACGATCGCACCCGAGAACGAACCCGAATTCCCGGGTGACGAGGACCTCGAGCGGCGATACCGGAAGTGGGTCCGCTGGAACGCGGCCGTCACGGTCCACCGCGCCCAGCGCCCAGGTGTCTCCGTCGGCGGGCACATCTCGACCTACGCTTCCTCGGCCGCGCTCTACGAGGTCGGCCACAACTGGTTCTTCCGCGGGAAGGATCATCCGGGCGGCGGCGACCACATCTTCTATCAGGGTCACGCCTCCCCCGGCATGTACGCCCGGGCCTTCCTCGAGGGTCGGCTCAGCGAGCTGCAGCTCGAGGGCTTCCGTCAGGAGAAGTCGAAGGCGCCGAACGGCCTGAGCTCCTATCCGCACCCCCGGCTCATGCCGGATTTCTGGGAGTTCCCCACCGTGTCGATGGGGCTCGGACCGATCAATGCGATCCATCAGGCGCAGCTGAACCGCTACGTCACCAACCGCGGCATCGCCGACGCGTCCGATCAGCACGTCTGGGCGTTCCTCGGCGACGGCGAGATGGACGAGGTGGAGAGCCGCGGGGCCCTCCAGTGGGCGGCGAACGACAAGCTCGACAACCTGACCTTCGTCATCAACTGCAACCTCCAGCGCCTCGACGGGCCGGTGCGCGGCAACGGCAAGATCATCCAGGAGCTCGAGAGCTTCTTCCGCGGCGCCGGCTGGAACGTCATCAAGGTGATCTGGGGCCGCGAGTGGGACTCGCTGCTCGCGAAGGACGAGACGGGCGCCCTCGTCAACCTGATGAACGTGACACCTGACGGCGACTACCAGACCTACAAGGCGGAGTCCGGCGAGTACATCCGCGAGAACTTCTTCGGCCGCGACCCGGTGACCGCGGCGCTGGTCGCGGACTACTCGGATGAACAGCTGTGGAACCTCAAGCGCGGCGGGCACGACTACCGCAAGGTGTACGCGGCCTTCAGAGCCGCGACCAAGCATCGCGGCCAGCCGACGGTGATCCTCGCCAAGACCGTCAAGGGGTACGGGCTGGGTCCGAGTTTCGAGGGCCGCAACGCGACCCATCAGATGAAGAAACTCACCCTCGAGAACCTGAAGCAGTTCCGCGACGAGATGCGGGTGCCGATCACCGATGCCCAACTCGAGGCCGATCCCTACCAGCCGCCGTTCTACCGCCCCGGTGACGACGACGAGGCGATCCAGTACCTCCAGGAGCGCCGGCGCGCGCTCGGCGGTTACGTGCCGGAACGGCGCTCGAAGTACACCCAGATCGAGCTCCCCGACGAGACCGCCTACGAGGACATGAAGAAGGGCTCGGGCAAGCAGGCCGTCGCGACGACGATGGCATTCGCGCGCCTGCTCAAGGACCTACTCAGGGCGAAGGACTTCGGGCACCGGATCGTGCCGATCATCCCGGACGAGGCGCGCACCTTCGGCATGGACGCGTACTTCCCGACGGCGAAGATCTACAACCCGAACGGTCAGCACTACACCTCGGTGGACCGCGAGTTGCTGCTCGCGTACAAGGAGAGCCCGCAGGGGCAGATCCTGCACACCGGCATCAACGAGGCGGGTGCGGTCGCGGCCTTCACCGCGGTCGGCACGTCGTACGCGACGCACGGCGAGCCGCTCATCCCGGTGTACGTGTTCTACTCGATGTTCGGGTTCCAGCGCACCGGCGACGCGATGTGGGCCGCGGGCGATCAGATGGCGCGCGGTTTCATCATGGGCGCGACCGCGGGCCGTACGACACTGACCGGCGAAGGGCTCCAACACGCGGACGGCCACTCCCATCTGCTCGCGTCGACGAACCCGGCAGTGATCAGCTACGACCCCGCCTACGGCTATGAACTCGGTCACATCGTCCGGGCCGGGCTCGAGCGGATGTACGGCGTGGATCCCGACGGCACCGCTCATCCGGATCCGAACGTCATGTACTACCTGACGGTCTACAACGAGCCGATGGTCCAGCCGGCCGAGCCGGAGGGTCTCGACGTCGACGGCGTCCTCCGCGGCATCTACCCGCTGCGCGCGGCGACCAACCCCGGTCCGCGGGCGCAGATCCTCGCGTCCGGGGTCGGCGTACCCTGGGCGCTCGAAGCGCAGGAGCTGCTCGAGCGGGACTGGAACGTCGCGGCGGATGTCTGGAGCGTCACGTCGTGGACGGAACTCCGGCGCGAGGGCCTGTTGGCCGAGGAGCACAACTTCCTGAATCCGGACGAGCCCGCCCGGATCCCGTATCTCACCCGACGGCTCGCCGACGCCGAAGGGCCGTTCGTGGGCGTCTCCGACTTCATGCACGCGGTCCCGGATCAGATCCGGCAGTTCATCCCCGGCGACTACGCGACCCTCGGGGCGGACGGCTTCGGATTCAGCGACACCCGGCCCGCGGCGCGCCGATTCTTCAAGATCGACGGTCCGTCCATCGTCGTGCGCGTTCTCGAGGCTCTCGTCCGCCGCGGCGAGGCGGATGCCGGATTCCCGGCCGCCGCGATCGAGCGGTACCGACTTCACGACGTCTCGGCCGGGGCGTCCGGCTCTGCCGGCGGCGAGAGCTGACGTGGCGCCGCCGCGGACGAAGCAGCAGACGCTCGCCTGGCTGCGAACCCTCTCCGGGGAGCTTTCGACGGCCACCCTGAAGCGCCTCGACGAGACGCTGCCCTGGTACCGCGACATGCCGCCGGGGAGGCGGAGCGCCGTCGGCCTCGTGGCGCAGGCGGGTATCACGTCGTTCATCTCGTGGTTCGACGACCCCGGCTCGACGCCGTGGGTCGCGGCCGACGTGTTCGGTGCGGCACCCCGTGAGCTGCTGCGATCGGTCAGCCTCCAGCAGACTCTCCAACTGATCCGGGTGACGGTCGAGGTCGTCGAGGAGCGGGTCAAGGACGACGACGAGACGCTGCGCGAGGCGATCCTGCTGTACTCCCGGGAGATCGCGTTCGCGGCCGCCGACGTCTACGCGCGCGCGGCGGAGGCGCGCGGCCTGTGGGACGCCCGGCTCGAGGCGCTCGTGGTCGACTCGATCCTCACCGGCGAGTACGACAGCGAACTGCCGTCCCGGATCGCGGCCCTCGGCTGGAACGGGCACGGCGAGGTGAGCGTGTTGGTCGGCACCGCACCGCGGGTGCTGGACGTCGACCAGTTGCGGCGAACCTCCCGCCATCTCGAGGCGGACGTCCTGATCGGCGTCCAGGGCAGCCGGCTCGTCCTCGTGCTCGGCCGCACAGAACCGGCGGACCTCGGCGAGGCGCCGCGTGAGCAGATCCCGTTCCTCAGCATCGCCGCGGAGCTCGAGCCCGGGTTCGGCCCCGGCCACCTCGTGCTCGGCCACACCGTGCCCTCGTTGCTCGACGCCGCGCGGAGCGCCAAAGCGGCTCTCGCGGGGTTCGCGGTCGCGAAGGCCTGGCGCAAGGCACCACGCCCCATGCTCGCCGACGACCTGCTTCCCGAACGCGCGTTCGCCGGCGACCCGCTCGCGCGTTCCACCCTCATCAATCGCGTCTACCGCCCGCTCCAGGATCACTCGAGCGAACTCCTCACCACCCTCTGGTGCTACCTGGATAACGGTCGATCCCTCGAGGCGACCGCGCGGGAGCTCTTCGTGCACCCCAACACCGTGCGCTATCGGCTCAAGCGGATCTCGGAGGTCATCGGCTGGGATGCCACGGGCGCCCGGGAGTCCCTCATCCTCCAGGCCGCCCTCATCGTCGGCGCGATCTCCAACCCCGAGCGCAAATAGTCGTCGGCGCACTTTCCCTTTTCAGGAATCCGTGGGGCGGAGAGCACGGATGGGCCCGATTCGGGCCTCAGGAGGTGACTTTCTCCCCATCCGCCCCACCAGTTCCTGAAAAAGGAAAGCGATGCTTGGTAGGAAATGCCCAAGGGTTCCGGGGATTGTTGGTGCGTCCTGTGCGGCCGGCGGCCGGAACGCTTGGCAGGATGGTCTCTCGTGAGTGTCGTCGTCGTCGCGCCCGGGCAGGGCTCCCAGACTCCGGGGTTCCTCGAACCGTGGCTCGCCGAACCCCGGTTCGCCGAGCACCTCGACGCCCTGGCCGACGCGGCGGGCGTCGACGTCCGGACCCACGGCACGACGTCGGACGCGGACACCATCCGGGACACCTCGGTCGCGCAGCCGCTCATCGTCGCGGCGTCGCTGCTGGCCTTCGCCGCCGTCGCCGACGGACGACGAGACCGCCTCGCCGGGGTCGCCGGCCACTCGGTCGGTGAGATCGCGGCCGCCGCAGCCGCGGGAATCGTGCCCGAAGCGGATGCCATGAGGCTGGTCGCCGAACGCGGTCGCGCCATGGCCGAGGCCGCCGCGCAGGCGCCGACCGGGATGAGCGCGGTGATCGGCGCTGACGAGAGCGTCCTGCTCCCCCTCCTCGACTCGCTGGGCCTCTCCCCCGCCAACCGGAACGGTGGCGGCCAGATCGTGGTCGCCGGACCGCTGGACGGGCTCGCCCGCCTCCAGGAGGATCCGCCACCCGGCGCACGGGTCATCCCGCTCCAGGTCGCCGGTGCGTTCCACACCCGTTTCATGGCGCCTGCGGTCGAGCACCTCCGCGCCGTCGCCGCGGGTCTGGCGGTCGCCGATCCCGCCCTCCGCATCTGGACCAATCGCGACGGGACGTCGGTCGACTCGGGTGCGGAGTTCGTCGAACTCCTCGTCGGTCAGGTTGCCTCCCCCGTACGCTGGGATCTCTGTATGGAGTCCTTCCTCGCGGCCGGTGTCACCGGTCTCGTCGAACTCGCTCCCGCGGGCGCGCTCGTCGGGCTCGCGAAGCGCGGACTCAGGGGGCTGCCGACAGTGGCAGTCAAGACCCCGGACGACCTCGCGGCCGCCCACGACCTGATCGACACCGCATGACGACACTCCGGCAGGCCACCGGCCCGCAGTTCACCCGCATCCTCGCGATCGGAGCCGCACGGGGCGACCTCGTCGTCCCCAACGACGACCTCATCGGCCCGATCGACTCGTCCGACGAGTGGATCCGGCAGCGCACCGGCATCGTGACCCGCACCCGGGCGAGCAAGGGCATCAACGCGGTCGACCTCGCCGAGACGGCGTCGCGCGAGGCACTCGTGAAATCAGGGGTCCCGGCCGAGCGGATCGGTGCGGTCATCGTCTCGACCGTCACGAACGTCGCGGTGACACCGTCCCTTGCCGCCGCGCTCACCGATCGCATCGGCGCGACGCCCGCCCCCGCATACGACGTGAGCGCAGCCTGCGCCGGCTACGTGTACGGCGTCGCGCAGGCCGACGCGCTCATCCGCAGCGGCGCCGCCGAGTACGTTCTGGTGGTCGGCGCCGAGAAGCTCTCCCAGTACGTCGACCCCACCGATCGCAGCATCTCGTTCCTCCTGGGGGACGGAGCGGGTGCCGCGGTGATCGGGCCGGCGGACGAACCCGGGATCTCGGCGACGGTGTGGGGGTCGGACGGCTCCAAGTGGGATGCCGTCGGCATGAACGCGACGATCGAGGAGTTCCTGGATGGCGAGAAGCCCTTCCCCCGGCTCCGGCAGGATGGGCAGACGGTTTTCCGCTGGGCGGTCTGGGAGATGGCCAAGGTCGCGAAGCAGGCCCTCGAGACCGCCGGGGTCACCGCCGACGACCTCGCCGCCTTCATCCCCCATCAAGCGAACATGCGGATCATCGACGAGCTGGTCAAGCAGCTGAAGCTTCCGGACGCCGTCGCGGTGGGCCGTGACATCGAGACCACCGGCAACACCTCCGCGGCCTCGATCCCGCTCGCGACCCACCGCTTGCTCGCGGAGAACCCGGGCCTGAGCGGCGGGCTCGCGCTCCAGATCGGTTTCGGGGCCGGCCTCGTCTACGGGGCCCAGGTAGTACGGCTCCCCTAGGATTGACTGCGGTCAACGATCCCTGACGACCTTCATTTCAAGGAGAAGAACGACATGGCACTCTCAAAAGACGAGGTTCTCGCCGGGCTGGCGGAGCTCATCAACGACGAGACCGGCATCGCCACGGACAGTGTGGAACTCGACAAGTCGTTCACCGACGATCTCGACATCGACTCGATCTCCATGATGACGATCGTGGTCAACGCCGAGGAGAAGTTCGACGTGAAGATCCCCGACGAGGAGGTCAAGAACCTCACCACCGTCGGCGACGCCGTCAACTTCATCGTCAACGCGCAGTAGCGGAAGTTCCTCGGGCGCGGGCGGCCGCGAGATCCGGGCTCGCCCCCGCTCGATCACGGGAGATCGAATGACCAAGAAGATCGTCGTCACCGGCGTCGGTGCGAGCTCGCCACTCGGCGGCACCGCACCGGAGAGCTGGACCAATCTGCTGGCCGGTGAGTCGGGTGCACACACGCTCGACTACGACTGGGTGGCCCGGTACGACCTCCCGGTCACCTTCGCCGCCGAAGCCCGGGTGCGCCCCGCCGATGTCCTCGAACGCGTCGAGATCAAGCGGCTCGACCCCGCGAGCCAGTTCGCCCTCATCTCGGCTCGCGAGGCGTGGGCCGACGCCGGGGCCCCCGAGATCGATCCGGTGCGGATCGGTGTCGAGTACTCGACCGGCATCGGCGGGATGTGGACGCTGCTCGACGCGTGGGACACGCTTCGCGAGAAGGGTCCGCGTCGTGTCCTCCCGATGACCGTTCCGATGCTCATGCCCAACGCCGCGGCCGCCGCGATCAGCATCTTTCCAGCACATTGGGATCCTAAGCTTAGAATTCCACGTGGACAAGTT
>JADMIO011560816.1_pt1 | contig 11749 bp, 6 predicted proteins | sample 8958161 | NCBI WGS metagenome assembly JADMIO01 (sample SAMN16585339, study PRJNA669376) | soil metagenome | isolation source: Crop rotation soil | place: USA: Cullars Rotation, Alabama | collected 2011
GCGTGGGATTTGGTGCGTTCCCGGTATTCCCCCGCCATGAAGGCGACGGCGAGCGACAGGATGTAAAAGAGAATTTTCATCCCGTTGATTGATCCTTCGTTTTCCGGTTCGTGACTCACGCGTTGCAGTAAATTATTTTTCATGGCCCAATACCCCCTGTTCGTTCCAGTCTTGCAAATACCCCGGCTTTTTCAAGCCGATTCCCTTCGTGGTCAGAGCAGCCGGGAGAATTCTTCCTCCGTGGCTGCCTCCTGGCCGGCGGGGCGGTCGTGTTTTTTGTGCTGGAGATCGTAAAGACGCTGGTAATGCCCCTTCTTCTCGAGCAGCTCGTGGTGGGTTCCCATTTCGACCACCTTCCCCTTGTCGAGCACAATGATCTGGTCGGCTTTCTTGATCGTGGAAAGACGGTGCGCAATCGCGATCACAGTACGTCCCTTGCCGAGCGTTTCCAGCGCGAGCTGGATTTTCTCCTCGGACTGCGAGTCGAGCGCGGAGGTCGCCTCGTCGAGCAGCAGGACGGGGGCGTTTTTCAACAGGGCGCGCGCGATGGAGAGGCGTTGCTGCTGGCCGCCGGAGAGCTGGCAGCCGCGGTCGCCCACGATGGTTTCGTAGCCCTTTTCCTGCTCCATGATGAATTCATGCGCGTAGGCCTGTTTTGCCGCGGCGATGACTTCCTCCTTCGTGGCATCGAGCCGCCCGTAGGCGATGTTCTTGAAGATGCTCTCGTGGAAGAGAAACGTATCCTGGGTGACGATGCCGATCTGCTGGCGCAGCGAATCCTGGGTGACGCTGCGCAGGTCGTGCCCGTCCATGCGCACGGCGCCGCTGTTCGGGTCGTAAAAGCGGAGGATGAGCGAGAGCATCGTGCTCTTGCCGGAACCGCTGAGGCCGACCAGTGCATAGTGTTTTCCCTTTTCAAAGCGCAGGTTGATGTTTTGCACCGCGAGGATGTCCTTGCGGTAGCCAAAGGTCACATTCTCCAGCACGATCTCGCCGTTGCTGGCCGGGAGCACTTTCGCATCCGGCGCGTCCTCCACGGTCGGCGTGCGCTTCATCAGCGCGAAGACATCGCGGGCCACGGAGAGCGTGCGGACGAGGTTCAGGTGCGTCTTGCTAAGGCCCTTTGCAGGCTGGTAGAGCATGAAGATGCCGCCGCAGAGCGTGAGCAGCACCTTGCCCGGCATGTTCACCGTGTAGGCGTAGTAGATGCCCATGGCGATGCCCACGGCCGCGAGGCTTTCCACGATCGGCGCGATGGTTTCGATCGTCCGCTGCACGCGCATGATCTGGCGGAACTGGGTCTGGCTGGAGTTATTGAAGCGGTCCACCTCGTGCTGCACGCGGGCGAAGGACTTGATGACTTTGATGCCTGAGATCATCTCGTGCAAAATCACCATCATCTCGCCGCGCTCGAGCTGCTCGGAATGCGCCGCGCGGCGGATTTTCTTGCCGAGGGCGAGCACCGGCGCGATCACGCACGGAAGGAGCACCAGCGCGCCCAGTGTGAAGAACCAGTTGAGCTTCAGCAATACGATGATGCCCGTGATCAGCGCTACCGGCTGCGTGAGCTGCTGGCTCAGCATGAAGAAGATGCCCTGCATCGCGAGCGTCTCGTTGAACACTCGCTGGATCAGCGTGCCCGCGCGTGTTTCGTTGAAATAATCGAGCGACTGCCGCGTGATGTGCTTCATCAGGTCGGCGCGGATGTCGATGAGCACTTTGTTCCCGACCCAGATCGCGATGTAATTCGTCAGGTAGTCAAAAATACTGCGGAACATCATCACCAGCGGGATGATGAGGCAGGCGGTGATCACCCCTTCCAGTTTCGTGACATGGTCGAGATGCAGCAGATCGACCGTCAGGTAATGGATCGGCCCGTTCAGCGGCCCGAGGTTCGGGATCATTGCCGCGATGTTGCTCTCCGGCTTCTCGGTGAAGACCACCTCGCTCACGAACAGGATCAAGAGCATCACCGTGCCGTTGATGAAGTTGAAACCCACCCCGCAAAGGATGCCCAGGATGTAGCGCATCCTGTAGGGTTTGACGTAACGGAGCAACTGAATGAGGGGTTCCTTCCCCTCATGAAATTCACGAACTAATCTCTTTAACCTGTTCTCTTCAGACATAATAAAACAACATCAGTAATGCACGGGAAGCTGGTGCGCACAAATGGCTGTTTCCCGCATGGAGGGAGCGGAGTTTCCCCAAAAAGTGTGCCTTGCTGTGGTGAAAAACCTTTATCAACGGCGCGGTGGGCCGCTTTGTAAAGGGGATTTTTTACCGGGGCGGCAGTTCCAGCCCGAGGTAGGAGCGGGCATTCTCGAAGCAAATCTCCCTTACCGTGGCGCCGAGGAGTTCCATGTCATCGGGCAACTCGCCGCCCATCACGTCCTTGCCGATCAGGTTGCAGAGGATGCGGCGGAAATATTCATGACGCGAGTAGGAGAGGAAGCTGCGGGAATCGGTGATCATGCCCACGAACCGCCGGAGCAGGCCGAGGCTGGAGAGGGCGTTGAGCTGCCACTCGATCCCCTCCTTCTGGTCTAGGAACCACCATGCCGCGCCGAACTGGATCTTCCCGGCCACGCTGCCATCCTGGAAATTCCCGGCCATGGTGGCGAAGAGGTAGTTGTCCGCCGGGTTGATGTTATAGATGATCGTCTTCGGCAGCTCGGCGGTCGAGTCCAGCTTGTCGAGGTAACGGGCGAGCGAGTTCCCCTGGACGGCATCGCCCAGTGAGTCAAAGCCGGTGTCAGGCCCCAGCGCTTTATGCAGGCGGGTGTTCGTGTTGCGGATCGGGCCTAGGTGGAGCTGCTTGGTCCATGACTTCGACGCATCGAGCCGACCGAAGAAGAGCATCATGAACGACGCATATTTCAGCGCGTCCTCCTGCGACACCGTCTTGCCGCTCAGGGCCGTGGCATAGGTCGCCGCGGCCTCCGCCTCCGTGCAATCCTCCGCCGGGCAGGTCACCAGGCCGTGGTCCGAGAGACGCCCGCCGGCTGCGTGGAACTGGTCGTGCCGCTGCGTGAGCGCGGCGAGGAAGCCGGAGAAATTCCCGCAATCGACCTTGCTCACCGCCGCGAGGCTTTCCGTCCATTTCTTGAAGGCGGCGGGGTCGTGGACGCCGAGCGCCTTGTCGGGGCGGAAGGTGGGATAGACGCGCAGCGGGATGTCGGCCCCGGCGATCTTTGCGTGGTGCGCGAGCGGGTCAGTGGGGTCGTCGGTGGTGCAGAGCGCCACCACGCGCTGGCTGGCGAGGAGCTTTTGCACGGCAAACTCCGGCGTGGCGAGCTTCTCATTCGCCTCGTCCCAGATCGCGCGCGAGGTTTCACCGTTCAGGATTTTGTCGATGCCGAAGAAACGCTTCAGCTCCAGGTGCGTCCAGTGGAACAGCGGGTTGCGCAGCGTGTAGGGAACGGTGAGAGCGTAGGCGTGGAATTTCTCAAAAGGCGTGGCGTCGCCCGTGACATATTTCTCCGGGATGCCATTGGCCCGCATCGCGCGCCATTTGTAGTGGTCGCCCGCGAGCCAGATGTCGTAGAGCGTTTCGAACTGGTGGTTTGCGGCGATCTGGTCGGGGGGCAGATGGTTGTGATAATCGATGATCGGGAGCGTCGCGGCGTGGTCGTGGTAGAGTTCGCGGGCGACGTCGTTGGTGAGGAGAAAATCTTCGTGGAGAAAGGAGGGGGGTTGCATCGGGTATGCGGTATTTAATATCGGGCCCGCGTTGTTCGACAAACCACAAATTCGGGTTTTTGGAAATAAATCGCGCGGTCATTTCCAGGGTCGGGCCGTGCGGCGGCGCTGCCAGTTTGGGATTGTAAGAACATTGTGGTTGAGGCAGAAAAGGGGCGATCATCGCGGCATCACCATGAAAACATTTCTTTCCTCGGCTTTTCTCCTGTCCGGCATTTTTCTCATCAGCGCCTGCTCGCCGAAACAAATGGGCAACCCCCTTGCCGGTCCGCCGGAAGTTTTCACCACCGATGTCGTCCAGAAGGACGTTCCCGTGGTGAAGACATGGGTCGGCTCGCTCGACGGCCTCCAGAACGCCTCCATCCGCGCCCGCGTGCAGGGTTACCTCATCAAACAGGATTACAAGGAAGGCGGCTTTGTAAAGACAGGCGACGTGATGTTTGAGATCGACCCGCGTCCCTTCCAGGCCGCGCTCGAGCAGGCCAAGGCGGACCTCCTGAAGGCGCAGGCCGACCAGCTCAACGCCGAGCTCACCGAACAGCGGCAGGTGGACCTTTACAACAAAAAGGTGATCAGCCAGGCAGACCGTGACACCGCCGTGCAGAACAGCGCCGCCTCCAAGGCAAGCACCGAGGCGGCCAAAGCCGCACTCGACCAGGCGCAGTTGAACCTCGATTTCACCAAGGTACAGGCCCCCGTGGATGGCATCGCGGGCATCATGAATCCCGGCATCGGCGATCTCGTCGGCCCGAGCGATTCGCAGCCGCTCACCACTGTCTCCACGGTCGATCCCATCAAAGCCTACTTCCAGCTCAGCGAGCAGGAGTACATCCGGATCGCCGACAAGATCAGCGCGTTTGTGGAACCCGAACTGGAGGGGAAGGGCGGGGGAAGCCCCGTGGAGTTGCAGTTGATCCTTTCCGACGGCAGCATCTTCCCGCAGAAGGGCAAATTCTCCGTCGTCAACCGCCAGGTCGATCCGAAGACCGGCACCATCCAGGTCGATTGCCTCTTCCCGAATCCGAAGGGAATCCTGCGCCCGGGGCAGTTTGCGCTCATCCAGGCGACCGTGCGCAAGAACGTGGGGGCGCTCCTGGTTCCGCAGCGGGCCGTGATCGAGACGCAGGGCACCTACCAGGTGGTCGTCGTCCAGCCGGACAACAAGGCTGAGTTCCGCCCGGTGACCGTCGGCGAGCGCTACGGCACCGACTGGGTGATTTCCGAGGGGCTCAAGGCCGGCGAAAAAGTCGTGGTGGAGGGTTTGCAGAAGCTGAAGGACGGCTTGTCGGTGAATGCAAAACCCTGGACCGGCGCCCAACCCGCCGCAACCAGCCCCGCGGGAACCAAATAAACGGCCATGTCGAAATTTTTCATCAATCGCCCGATTGTCGCGATCGTCATTTCGATCTTGATGGTCATCATCGGCATCGTCTCGATGCTCGGTCTGCCCATCGCGCAATTCCCGAACATCGCCCCCCCTGAAATCCAGGTGAAGGCCACCTACACCGGCGCCGACGCGCTCACCATCGAGCAGTCCGTAGCAACCCCCATCGAGCAGCAGATGAGCGGCGTGGACAACATGAACTACATGTATTCCACGAACGCCAACAACGGCGCGATGACGCTCACGGTCAATTTTGACATCAAGACCGACCCGAGCACCGACCAGATTCTCGCGCAGATGCGCACAAACCAAGCGAACTCGCAGCTTCCCTCCGATGTGGTGAAGGCGGGCGTCACCGTCCAGAAATCGACCTCTTCGCCGCTTCTCCTTTTCGCGCTCTACTCGCCGAACGGCACACGCGACAACACCTTCCTGGCGAACTATTGCTACATCAATATCAACGACCAGCTCACCCGGGTGAAGGGCATCGCCAGCGTCACCATCTTCGGCGCGGGGCAGTACGCCATGCGCATCTGGGTGAAGCCCGACCAACTCGCGAAGCTCGGCATCACCGTTCCGGACATCATCAACGCGGTGCAGAAGCAGAATAACGTGAATCCCGCCGGCCAGATCGGTGCGGAGCCCATCCCCTCCGGCCAGTCCTTCACCTATTCCGTGCGCGCCCAGGGCCGCCTCACCACCGAGGAGGAGTTCGGCGACATCGTCGTGAGGGCAAACACCGATGGCTCGCTCGTCCGCGTGAAGGATGTGGGCCGCATCGAACTCGGCGCACAGACCTACAACATCAAGGGCCGCCTCGACGGCAAGCCCGCCGCGCTCATCGCGGTGTACCAGATGCCCGGCACAAATGCGCTCGATGCCGCGAACGGCGCCAAGAACCTGATGAAGGAAATCAAGGAGCGCTTCCCGACCGACATCGATTACGTCACTGCGCTCGACACCACGCTGGCGGTGACCGAGGGGATGGTGGAAATCGAGAAGACCCTGGTCGAGGCGCTCATCCTCGTGATCCTGGTGGTCTATCTCTTCCTGCAAGGCTGGCGCGCGACGCTCATCCCGCTCTTCGCCGTGCCCGTCTCGCTCGTCGGTACGTTCGCGGTATTCCCAATGCTCGGGTTCTCGATCAATACCCTTTCGCTTTTCGGCCTCGTGCTAGCGATCGGCCTGGTGGTGGATGATGCCATCGTGGTCGTGGAGGCGGTGGAGCACCATATCGAGAAAGGATTGTCGCCCAAGGAGGCGGCGCTCAAGGCCATGGAGGAGGTGAGCGGCCCCGTCATCGCCATCGCGCTCATCCTTTCCGCGGTCTTCATCCCCACGGCGTTCATCCCGGGCATCACCGGGCGATTATACCAGCAATTCGCGATCACCATCGCCATCTCGGTCATTCTCTCCGCGTTCAACGCGCTCACCCTCAGCCCCGCGCTCTCCGCGATGCTGCTCCGCCCGAGGAAGGAAAGCCGCGGGTTGCTGCAACGCTTCTTCAATCTGTTCAACCGCAGCTTCAACGCCGCGACAAACGCCTATGTCGGCGCGAGCCGCGTCCTTATCCACAAGGGGTTCGTGAGCGTGATCCTGATCGTCGGCCTCGGCGCGGCCGCCGGGTTTTTCGCGCAGAAGGTTCCCTCCGGTTTCCTGCCGGACGAGGACCAGGGGTACATCTTTGTCGGCTGCCAGTTGCCCGACGCCTCCTCGCTGGAACGCACGGACGAGGTTTGCAAAAAAATCGAGGCCATCCTCAAGGAGACGCCCGGCGTCGACCATTACTCCACCATTGCCGGGTTCAGCCTCCTGAGCGGCGTGCAGAATACTTACAGTGCATTCTTTTTCGTGACGCTCAAGAAGTGGAAAGAGCGCACTACGGTCGATGAGCAATACCAGGTGATCAAGGCAAAGCTGAACCTCGCGCTCTACAAAAACATCCCTGAGGCGCGCGCCTTTGCCTTCGCGCCGCCGGCCATCCCGGGTGTGGGCACCTCCGGCGGGTTCACTTTCATCCTTGAGGACCGCGCGGGCAAGGACATCGCGTTCCTCAACGAGCATCTGAACACATTCATGGAGGCCGCCCGCAAGCGTCCCGAGTTGAGCGGCCTCAGCACCACCTTTCTGCCGGTCGTGCCGCAGGTCTTCGCCCAGGTGGACCGCGACAAGGTGCTCAAGCAGGGGGTGGACATCTCGCAGGTTTACCAGACGCTCCAGACATTCATGGGCGGCTATTTCATTAATTATTTCAACCGCTTCGGCCGCCAGTGGCAGGTATATATCTCGGCGGAGGGAGCCTACCGCACGACCGTGGACAATGTCGGGCAGTTCTATGTGCTGAACAACAGCCAGCAAATGGTGCCGCTCAGCGCACTCACGACGATCAAGAACATCTCCGGGCCGGAATTCACCATGCGCTACAATCTTTACCGCTGCGCGCAGGTGAATGGCAACGCCGCCCCCGGCTACAGCTCCGCGCAGGCGATGAAGGCGCTGGAGGAAGTGTTTGAGCAAACGATGCCGCGCGAGGTCGGCTACGACTACATGGGCATGAGCTACCAGGAACAGCAGGCGCAGAAGGGCGTGCCTCCCGCCGTCATCTTCGGGCTTTCGCTCCTCTTTGTATTCCTGATCCTCGCGGCGCAATACGAGAGCTGGTCGCTTCCGTTCAGCGTGCTCCTCTGCACGCCGGTCGCGGTCTTCGGCGCATTCGGCATGCTCTATCTCCGCCGCACGGTCACCGCCCATTTCTACCCGCCGTTCATGGTGCAGATTGAGAACAACGTGTACGCCCAGATTGGCCTCGTGATGCTCATCGGCCTCGCGGCGAAGAATGCAATCCTGATCGTGGAGTTTGCAAAGATGGAACGCGAGAAAGGCCGTGCGCTCATCGATGCCACGCTCGCCGGGGCGCAACTCCGCCTCCGCCCGATTCTCATGACCTCGTTTGCGTTCATTCTCGGTTGCGTGCCGCTTTGGAAAGCCACCGGTTCCGGCTCGGTTTCCCGCCAGGTGCTTGGCACCTGCGTCATTGGCGGCATGCTCGCCTCCAGTTTTGTCGCGATTTTCCTGATCCCGTTCTGTTTCTATATTGTGGAACGGCTCAGCGGTGCGAAGGACCACCAGGCCCCTGGTTCGTCCCCCGGTGCGGAAAATCCGCCCCCGGGACCCGCTCCCGCCGGGGAGTCGCACTAGCACAAATTTCGGCGTAACATTTTAGCCAATGATGATGATGCTCCACAGCTGGCGCACGGTGATGCCGTCGCCGTGGTACGAGATCGGGCTTGCGCTCGTCGCGGTGCTCTGCGGTGGCATCGTGGGGGTGGAGAGGGAGAAACGTGAGAAGCCCGCAGGCATGCGCACGCTCATCCTCGTCACGCTCGGGGCGACGGTATTCACCATGACGTCGTTCATCTTCAACACCGCCACCGGCGATTCCGGGCGCGTGGTGGCGCAGATCGTCACGGGCATCGGTTTTCTCGGCGCGGGAGTCATTATGCGCGGGCGGGGGATCATCAGCGGCGCGACCACCGCGGCCACGATCTGGATGTCCGCCGCGATCGGCGTGGTGGTGGGGGCGGGCTATGCGGTCGCGGCATTCGGGCTCGCGGTGCTCGTGCGCATGATCCTCACCGGTGTTTATTACCTGGAACTTCACACGCTCAACAAAATCAAGCCGCTCCCGCTCGTGGTGGAGTTTGAGCCGGACAACGGCAAGGCGCGCATCCGCATCGAGCGCATCCTCGTCGATTTCCACATCCGGCCGGCGCATATAGAGTGGGCGCCGCCTTCCCCCGAGGGGAAGATTGACCGCGTCATGCTCCGTCTCCAGATGCCCAAGCACCACCTTTTTGAAATGCTCGGGGAAATCGTCGAGGACTCCTCTGTCAAATCTGTGCGGGGCGTCGTCCCCGCGCTGAAGGAAGCGGGCCCGCCACCGCAGGTTTTTTAAACCCACCAACACCACACCACGCCCATCCCATCCCTATGAACTACAAGAAAATATCCGCATTCGCCGAGATGTTCCGTGTTCACAACCCGAGGAAATTCCGCATCAAGGACACCGACCCGGGCTACACGTGGAAATTCAAGTCAAAGGAGGAGGCGCGGGGCATGCTGGAGGAGGGCGTCGCCCGGTTGTGCGGCCTGCAGGACAAGCTCTACGCGCAGGACCGCTGGGGCGTGCTCCTTATTTTCCAGGCGATGGACGCCGCGGGGAAAGACGGCACGATCAAACACGTGATGTCGGGCATCAATCCGCAGGGATGCGAGGTCTATTCCTTCAAGTCGCCGAACTCCACCGAGCTCGACCACGATTATCTCTGGCGCTGCCTCCGCTGCATGCCCGAGCGCGGTCGCATCGGCATCTTCAACCGCAGCTACTACGAGGAGACGCTCGTCGTGCGCGTCCATCCCGACTACCTCGCCGCCGAGAAAGTGCCGCAAAAACTGGTCACGAAGCAGATCTGGCAGCACCGTTTCGAGGACATCAACGCCATGGAGCGCTACTACGCGCGCAACGGCTTCGTCATCCGCAAGTTTTTCCTCAATGTCTCGAAGAAAGAGCAGAAAAAACGCTTCCTCAGCCGCGTGGACGAGAGCGCGAAGAACTGGAAATTCTCCGCCGCAGACGCGCAGGAGCGGCTCCTGTGGGACGACTACATGGTCGCTTACGAGGACATGATCCGCAACACCAGCACCGACCACGCCCCCTGGTACGTCATCCCCGCGGACAACAAATGGTTCACCCGCATGGCCGTCGCCTCCGTGGTCATCGACACGCTCAAGTCCCTCGACCTCGCCTACCCGGAGGTCAGCCCCGCCATGAAAAAAGAACTCGCCGCCGCGAAAAAAGTGCTGCTGGCGGAGAAATAGAATCGCATTCGTCCCCCTTGCGCAAAATCGACACGATCTGCCGTGTGATTTCTTCTTGATTTCTGTCGTGCCGGCATCAAGTGGGTGCGCTTAAAAATTATTCTTCCTCGAAAACGACGGTTTTCGAGGAAGAATAATTTTTAAAGGGATGCACCGGGCGGGCTGGGGGAAGGGCTTGGGTCAGGGGACGACACGATAGATCCGCGCCCCTTCCTGTTTCAGCACCGGGGTATATGTGGGGAGGAGCTGGAGCCATGGGGGCGGCGTGGGCGTGGGCGTGGCGAGGCGGCAGGCGAGGGTCTCCATGAAATGCGGCGATTCCCAGGTGCCGTGCAGCATGTAGTGGAAGGCACGGGCATCGGACTGCGACGGGTTGACGATCACATGGGTGAGCCCATGCTTGATGGCGATGCGGCGGGCGGTTTCCTCGTCGTAGCACGAGAGGAAGGTCAACTGGTCGAGCAGCCCGTCGGGGTTGTCCCAATAAAGCGAACCGACGCACGGGATGCCGTACACGTAGCCGATCCACGACTGGCGCGTGTACTGGCTCAGGAAGAGCACCACGGGCTCTCGCCCCATCTTCTTTGCATCGCGTCGCACGATCTCGGCGACTTCCGCGGAGCCGAGCTGGGCGATGGTTTCCGCGGAGACGACGTCGGTGTTGTCGCCGATGCGCTGGGAGCACCACACGAGGAAGACCAGCACCGGGACGAGGATGCACACCGCCGCCCATCGGGGGGAGCGCAGGACCATCGGACGTTCCTCCGGTTGCGCGGCATTGACGGCGGGAGCGTCCGTGCGCGGTGAAAACAGGAACGCGGCGAGCGCCGCCGCGCAGGCCCCGGCGAGGCCCGACCAGCGGTATTGCAGGAGGCTGGCCGCGATGCAGACCGCGCAGGGCAGGGTACAGATAAACAGTGCGATCCTGTCTGCGGGAAGCAGGGAACGCCGCAGCGCCTGGATGCCCCCGCAGAATGCGAGGAAGACCGGGACGGTAATGAAGAGAATCCCCCAGAATCCCTTCACCTTGAACAGCGGCATGCACTCCGCCACCACGCGGTGATAGCGCTGGATGTACGGGAGATGCAGCGCGTGCCAGCTTGCCGGGCCGCTCACGCAGGCGATGGCCATGGCCAGCAGCAGGAGCGTGCAGGAGACCAGCACCGGCAGGTCGGAGCGCGACCGTTTCTCCGCAGTCCCCGCAAAAATCACGCGTTGCGCACGGCAGAGGAATTCGCCGCCTGCGAGAAACATCAGGCTGTAGAACGGATGGTTCGCTTCCAGCCGCATGCGGAAGAGATTCGGCGCGAATTCAAAGATGTAAAACAGCAGCGCCCCCACCGCCGCGACGACGCCAAAAAGACGCCAGCACGCCGGGTCGGGCAGCCGCACCGCGGTCCCCGCGTCGCAATCCTTCGCATTGCCCGGGCCGGCGAACCGCGATGCAAGGCGCGCATACAGCATCCCCGCGAGCGCGCCGATGCAGGCCATGGAAATCGGGACGATCTGCTCCGTCGCCCCGATCCATACCGCCACCGCCGCGAAAAAACCGGCGAGCGCGAACCAGTATTTCCGATCCGCGCGCCTGATCCCCGCCGCGAGGCAGACGAGGGTGCTGAACGTGGTCAACTCGTGCCAGCCATGGTGGTCGGGCGCCGCGTAGCCGAAATCAAAATACGCCCGTGGCGAGGTCGCGAGGACCAGCACCGCCATCGCCGCCGCCGGGAAAGTGCGCGTGCGCCTGCCGATGTAAAGGATCGCCCCCAGCGCCGCAAAGTAGAGGATCGG
>JADMIO010849089.1_pt1 | contig 11747 bp, 12 predicted proteins | sample 8958161 | NCBI WGS metagenome assembly JADMIO01 (sample SAMN16585339, study PRJNA669376) | soil metagenome | isolation source: Crop rotation soil | place: USA: Cullars Rotation, Alabama | collected 2011
GCCGCGACTTCAAGTCACGTGAATTCCAAGCTTCGGATCCCACTGTGCTGGAAAGGGGGCGCTCGCTGCCGATCGTCGTGTCGAGGCCGTGGCCGGGCATGACGATCGTGTCCTCCGGGAGGGGGAGGAGGCGCTCGTCGAGCGACTTGATGATCGTCGGGAAGTCGCCGCCGTGGGCGGTGTTGCCCGGCCCGCCCGGGAAGAGTGTGTCGCCGGAGAAGAGGATGGGATACCCCTCCAGCCGGAAGCAGACGGAGCCCGGCGTGTGGCCGGGCGTGTGGATGGCGTGGAGGCGCAGGTCGCCGACCTCGATGACGTCGCCGTCGGAGATCACCCAGTCGTAGCTGGGCAGCATGTCGGCGTCGGCGCCGGCCACGCCGACCTCGAGACCGGCGTCGCGGGCGGCGGTAACCGCCCCGATGTGGTCGAAGTGGCCGTGGGTGGTGAGCACCCGGCGGACGCCGGAGGCCTTGGCGACCGGGATGATCAGGTCGTGCTCGTTGGCGGCGTCGAGGAGGACGGCGTCGCCCGTCGCCTTGTCGCGCAGGACGAACACGTTGTTCTCCCAGGGCCCCACGACGAGCTTGTCGAGGCGAACGTGCGCATCCTCGAAGTGAGCGGGTCGCTGAGAAGCTGGCATGGCGCGAAGGCTACCGCCGCTCCTACCCTGGGCGGATCGGGAGGGATTCCAGACATGGCTGACACAACGCAGTGGCGCCCGGCTGCCGGGCAGATCGCACTCATCGAGCCGGTCGACGCCAGCCCCGGGCGGGACTGCCTCACGGGCGTCGTCGTCCCCGGCGAGCGCATCCTCATCGACCTCGGGGCGTCGCCCCGGCCGGAGAGCGATGCCGCCGAGGTCGTGGCCAGTTTCTTCGCGCCCGACGCCCTCTACCGGCTCTTCGCCAAGGCCCACCAGGAGGCCGACGGGCTGATGTCGCTCGACGTCTCGGCGCTCGAGCGGGTGCAGCGGCGGGCCAACCCCCGGGTCCAGGTGCAACTGCCCGTCCGCCTCGGCGTGGGCGAGCAGCCCGAGGCGGCGGTGCTGGCGGGCGAGACCGTCGACCTGTCGACCGGCGGGTGCCGGGTCATGACCGACCGCCCCTGGCCGACCGAGGCCGACCCGGTGGTGACGATCGACCTGCCCGACGGGGGGGCGGTGTGCACCCAGGCCCGGGTGGTGACCGTCGACCTGAACGGCGACGGGTGGGAGTACCGCCTGGCCTTCCCCGGGATCGCCGAACCCGACGCCGAGCGCCTGTCCCGTCTGGTGGCCCTCGGGGGCTGATGCGCCGGGACGCGGATTTTCTTGACCGTTCGGTCAGGGAGTAGCCTCAGCCCCTGTTCTGCGCACGAGGGAGCGCTGAGGTGGACTTTCGCGATACGCCCGAGGAAGCGGCCTTCCGAGACGAGGTCCGCACCTGGCTGTCGGAGAACCTGGTCGGCGAGTTCGCCCGGATCGGCGGCGGCCGCGGCACGGCCGACGAAGAGTTCTGGGACATCCGCATGGAGTGGGAACGAAAGCTCGGCGCCGCCGGCTGGATCGGGCTCGGCTGGCCGAAGGAGTACGGCGGCCGGGCCCTGCCATTCAACCTGCAGGCGATCTTCGGCGAGGAGTACACGAAGGCCAACGCCCCCGGCCGGATCACGTTCTTCGGCGAGGGTCTGCTCGGCCCGACGCTGGTGGCCATGGGGACCGACAAGCAGAAGCAGCGGTTCCTGCCCCCGATCCTCCGGGCCGAGGAGCTGTGGTGCCAGGGGTATTCCGAACCTGACGCCGGGTCCGACCTGGCCAACGTGAAGACGAAGGCGATCCTCGACGGCGACGAGTGGGTCATCACCGGCCAGAAGGTGTGGACGACGTTCGCCCACCACGCCGACTGGTGCTTCGTCATCACCCGGACCGACTTCGAAGCTCCACCCCACCAGGGGATCTCGTACATCCTCGTCCCGATGAAGCAGCCCGGCGTCACCTACCGGCCGCTGCGGCAGATGACCGGCGCCGGCGAGTTCAACGAGGTCTTCTTCGACGAGGCCCGCACGCCGGCCGACATGGTGGTCGGCGAGGTCAACGGCGGGTGGAAGACCGCTATGACCACCCTCGGGTTCGAGCGGGGCACGGCGTTCCTGTCGATGCAGCTGGCCTTCGAGCGGGAGTGGCGCACCGTCGCCGACGTGGCCCGCAAGAACGGCGCGGCCGACGACCCCGTCATCCGCGACCGGCTGGCCAAGGCCTACGCCGGGGTGCGGATCATGGCCTACAACGGGATGCGGATGCTGACGGCGTTGTCGAAGACCGGCGTCGTCGGGCCGGAGGCCTCGATCGGGAAGCTCTACTGGAGCAACTGGCACCGCAACCTCGGCGAGCTCGCCATGGACATCCTCGGCCCGGCCGGCCAGATCGTGCCGAAGGCCGGCGACGGCGAATACGTGCTCGACGACCTCCAGCGGTCCTACATGTTCAGCCGGTCGGAGACGATCTACGCCGGGTCGAGCGAGATCCAGCGCAACATCATCGGTGAGCGAGTCCTCGGACTGCCCCGGTAGCCGAGAGATTTCGAGAAAGGGAGCGCGTCCGTGAACTTCGCCTTTTCCGAGGAGCAGGAGGAGCTGCGCCGCTCGGTGCGCCGGTTCCTGGAGGACAAGTCGCCGTCGACCGAGGTGCGGCGCCTGATGGAGACCACCGACGGGTACGACCCCAAGGTCTGGTCGCAGATGGCGAACGAGCTCGGGCTGCAGTCGCTGCACATCCCGGAGGCCTACGGCGGGCAGGGCTTCTCGTTCGTCGAGCTGGTCGTCGTCCTCGAGGAGATGGGCCGGGCTCTGCTCTGCGCGCCGTTCTTCTCGTCGGTGTGCCTGGCGGCCAACGCCATCCTCAACGCCGGAACCGAGGAGCAGAAGCAGGCGCTGCTGCCCGGGATCGCCGCCGGTGAGACGATCGCCACGCTGGCCTTCACCGAGCCGGCCGGCAAGTGGGACGCCAACGGCATCACCATGGAGGCCGCATCGGACGGGTCGGGCGGCTACACGCTGTCGGGCACCAAGATGTTCGTGCTCGACGGGCACACCGCCAACCTGATCGTGGTGGCCGCCCGAGCGGCCGGGAGCGGCGGGACCGAGGGCATCTCGTTCTTCACCGTGGCCGGCGACGCCGAGGGCCTGACCCGGACGGCGCTGCCGACGATGGACCAGACCCGCAAGCAGGCCAAACTCGAGTTCTCGAACGTGAAGGCGGAGCTCCTCGGCGAGGAGGGTGCCGCCTGGGCCGCCCTGTCGAAGACCCTCGACCAGGTCGCCGTGTGTCTCGCCGCCGAGCAGGTCGGCGGGGCCCAGAAGTGCCTCGACATGTCGGTGGAGTACGCCAAGGTCCGCATCCAGTTCGGCCGGCCGATCGGCTCCTTCCAGGCCATCAAGCACAAGTGCGCCGACATGCTCCTCGAGGTCGAGTCGTCGAAGTCGGCCGCCTACTACGCCGGCTGGGCCGCCGCCGAGGACAACGACGAACTGCCGGTCGTCGCCTCACTGGCCAAGTCGTACTGCTCGGAGGCCTACTTCCACGCCGCCGCCGAGAACATCCAGATCCACGGCGGGATCGGCTTCACCTGGGAGCACGACGCCCACCTCTACTTCAAGCGGGCGAAGAGCTCCGAGATTCTGTTCGGTGACCCCACGTATCACCGGGAGCTGCTGGCGCAGCGCATCGGGATCTAGCCACCAGGGCCAGCGCCGCCGCCGTCAGGATCAGGGCCAGGCCCGCGTTGGCGGGTGGGGTCCGCAGGATGTGGGCGGCGCGGCCTTCGTTGTCGATGACCGGCAGGAACGTCAGGTGGAAGTGGTCCCACAGGCCGGTCAGGCCGTCGAGGGCCGGGTAGGACAGCGGCGGTAGCGCCAGCAGTGTCACGGCCACCAGGGCCGTCCAGGCACCGACCGCGGCCATGATCCGGGGTATCCGCTCGACGGCCAGGGCCACCAGGGGGACGCACAGCGGGAGGAGCGCCGCCCAGGGGCGGGCCGGGGTCGAGTAGCCGGCGTGCCAGAACAGGAAGGCGGAGTTCTGGCCGATGGCGAGGGCCACGACCGCGCCGGCGGCGGCGAACCAGACGGGGGCGGCGCGCCACAGCGCCGGCAGGGCCACGAGGGCGACGACGACCACCGGGGCGACGAGGACGAGACCGGCGTGGGAGTCGGCGAACATGCCGACCAGCCCGGCGAACGGTCGGGGGTTGTGGACGGGGAAGTCGCGGTACGGGGCGGTCGGGAGCGGCGAGCCGTACCAGTGCGAGAAGGTGACGGCCATGACCCCGAGCGTTCCGATCAGCGCCGCCGGCGGGAGGATCCGCATGCGCCGGTCACGCCAGGCCAGCGCCGCCAGGAAGATCACCAGGCCGGGGAGCACCCGGACGTGGATCCAGGGCCCGGCGGCGGCGACCACCGCCACCGAGAGCGGTGCGAGGAACGGCCAGCGGGGCGACCGGGCGGACTCAGGGAGGTCGCCGGGCGGGGCTCCGACGGCCGTGGCCCGGCTGCCCTCCGTCTCGGCCAGGCGGCGGGCCAGGTGGGCGAGGCACAGGCCGACGGGGATGTCGGGGAACAGCTGGCGCATGAGCAGGAGCACCGGCGGGGTGAAGGTCACCATGGCGACCGCCAGCGAGGCCGGCCCGGCCCGGATGCCGAGCGCCCGGCAGAGGAGCCACATCTCCCTGATCAGCAGGATGGCCGCGCAGGCCATGCCCAACAGGGCCCAGCGCCGTCCGCCGAGGATCCAGCCCGGCAGGGCCAGGACCGCCGTGCCGGGATAGTGCAGCGACTGCGGGGAGTTGAGCGGGTGGCCGGGTGACTCGCCGAGAGCGGGGTAGCCGAAGGCCTGGCTGTCGCCCTGGATGTAGTTGTTGTGGACGGCGAAGTCGTGATCGTGGTCGAGGCTGATGGCGATCATCAGGTAGTGCGGCTCGTCGCCGGTGACGGGCGGCAGGTGGGCCACGAACAGCGGGCCGATCAGCAGCGGGGTGGCGGCGAGGGCGACAACCCCGAAGCGGCCGAAGGCCCAGGCGACGGCGGCGGCGACGGCGCCCGTCCGGAGGAAGACGTGGGCGTCGCGCAGGCGGTGGGCCGGGTCGGTGAGCAGGCCGCCCAGGAGGCGGATGGCTGCGCCGGGGTGCGTCATGTCCAACAGGACGAGCCCGACGGCCAACACCAGCAGGCCGTGCAGGGCCAGGCGCCTCAGCCGCATCGGGCGGATCGTAGTGGCGGCTCGATAGTTTTAGCTGCCATGGCGGTGGTCCTCGGAGCGGTGGCGGTCGGGTTGGTGTTGCTCATCGCGGCGGTGGCGATCCTGCGGGAGAGCAACCGGCTGGCGAGCCTGCCGCCCCGTCCGACGTTCGATCCCGACGCCGCCCTCGAGTGGGTGGTGCAGCATCTCGCCGATCACGCCGCCGCCCAGCTGACCGTCGACGACGTGCGGGTGATCCTCGACCTGCAGCTGCAGTACTTCAAGGCCAAGGGCGTCTCGCAGAACGGGTCGACGTCGCATCCGATCGGTCCGGTGGTGATCGGCGGGTCGGAGACCGTGAGCTACATCCTCGAGCAGGCGGCCGCCCGGGGCGAGGTGTTCACCGCCGAGCAGGTCCACGCCGTGGTCGAAACCCAGCTGGCCTATCTGCGGTCGATCGGTGCCGTCGGGTCGAAAGCGGACGACTTCGACGACGAGTAGAAGATCCGGGAATTCGCGACCCGGGCCCCCTCCCGACTTGGTATCTTGAGTGCAACCGAGAAAGGAGGTGGTCCAGCTGAGTGAAAATTTTGAGACCCCTGGTCCGGACCGTTCGGGAGGGACCGTCTCCTAACAGGCAACGTCAGAGACACTGACGGTCGGGCCGCTGGGTCTGCCCGAACCGAACAGGGGTCGAAAGCAGTGAGCAGCCCCAGGGTGAGGATTCCCCTGGGGCTGTTTCGCGTCCCGGGTCTCGCCTCCTCGTCACGTCGGCTCCGATACAGATGATGTGTCGCGGCCGATACAGACAGGATTGCCGGCGGCGACTGGCCTATTCATGACCCGGTGCATCGCTCGCAGGGAGGACCCGTATGCGCCCCACGGCCCGCATCCTCAGCCTCGTTGGCCTCCTGTCCTTGACGACGGTGGCGGTGTCCCAGGGCGCCCGTGCGACGAGCCCCGGGGATCCACCTGAGGTGATCGCCCTGCGCTTCACCGGGCGCTACGCCACCCAGACTGTCGACCCCAGCCGCGACTTCTGGACCGGCAACGTCGTCTCGCTGACGACCGGCGAAGTGGCGGGCACGCTGAGACACGAGATCACCTGCCACGACCGTACGAGCTTCCCCTGCCTCGTGTTCCAGGCGACCGATACCTTCACCCTCCCCGGCGGCACCATCGTCAGCCGGGGGACCGAGAGTGTCGCTCCGTATGCCGCCAAGGAACCAGGGTTCTTCCACGTCGGTATCCAACCCGAGGGCGACAGCATCATCTCTGCGACGGGCGTGTTCGCCGGCCGGACCGGCCGGGCGACCTTGAAGGCGGTCCACGACGGCCGTGAGTATCCGGCCCATGTCTCCTTCGACGACGTCTGGCTGATCGAACTGCACCCCCAGGGCTGACCGCCAGGCCCCGAACTATTGTGCGGGGCTGTGAGCCGCCCCACGCGTTTCGAGCACAACCAGTACGTCGGCGACAAGCGCAACCGGATCGTCCACGACCTCGACGCCGCCACCGACGCGTGCGCCATCGACGAGCTCATGGCATCGGAGCAGTTCGCCGCCTTCGGGCCCGACAGCCTGGCCGAGGCCCGGAACCGGGGGTACCGGCCGCATCCGGCCTGCACCGGGCAGGTGGGCGGAGGCGCCCCGGCCGTGGCCAGCCGGACCGGCGAGGAGTCCGACTCCGACCAGTAGTCGCTCAGCCGGGGGGTCTCAGGCCACCTGGCAGGGAGCCGTTCAGGCCATTGCAGCGGGCCTCGAAGGCGGCCTCGGAGAGGGCCGGTTCGCTCGCTGGGCCGGTGGCCGGATCGGCCGGGAGGCCACTGAGACCGGCTTCGGGGACCGTGACCGGCTCGACCAGGCGGTGGACCCGCAGGGCGAGGACGAGCACCTCCTGGCCGGTGAGCGGGTCGAGCGCCAGGATCGTTTTCCCGTTGAGGGCTTCCTTCGTCTTCTCGTCGATGACGGCGGTGGCGGTGCCGGCGAGTTCGGCCCAGCCGTCGATGCGGACCTGGCCCGGGCCGGCGCCCTCGTCGGGGATGGAGAGTTCCCGGGCCCGCTGGTAGGCCGGTTTGAGTTCGGGATCGGCGGAGGAGTCGGCCCGCAGCCAGAACCGGGTGGAGCCGGCGGGCGGGCCGCCGTCGTCGGGGTGGCGGCGGAGGTCGATCACCTGTTCGCCGGCGAGGAGGGCCTGGATGACCCGGCCGGGAACGGTCAGCGTGGGTACGGCAGCGTCGGGCACGGCGCGCCAGGATAACGCCACCCATGCATGAGACCTTCGACTCCGACGGGCTGCGGCTCGCTTCGCACCTGTCCCGCCCGCCCGGGTTCGCCCGGGTGCCGGGGCTCGTGCTCAGCCACGGGTTCCCGACCGGGCCTCGGGGAGGCGACGGTTCGGCGTCGACGTACCCGGACCTGGCGGAGCGGCTGACCCGGGAGACGGGCTGGGCCGTCCTCACGTTCAACTTCCGGGGGACGGGCACCTCCGAGGGCGACTTCTCCCTCGACGGCTGGCTGTCGGACCTTCAGCACGCCGTCACGTGGATGTCGGAGCGCAGCGACGTCGGCGGCGTGTGGCTGGCGGGGTCGAGCACCGGGGGGTCGTTGTCGATCGTGCTGGCGGCGGACGACGAACGGGTGCGGGGCGTGGCCACGCTGGCCGCTCCGGCGTCGTTCTCCGAGTGGGCGCTGCATCCCGACCGGCTGCTGGCCGACGCCCGGGCGCTCGGCATCATCCGCCACAAGGACTTCCCGCCCGACCCGGCCGCCTGGGGGCGCCGCTTCGCCGAGGTGTCGCCGCTCGAGGCGGCGACCCGGATCGCCCCCCGGCCGCTCCTGCTGATCCACGGCGAGAACGACGAGGTCGTCCCCATCGCCGACGCCCGCGCCCTCTTCGAAGCCGGCTTCGGGAACGCCGACTTCCGCCCAGTGGCCGGGGCCGGCCACCGCCTGCGCCACGACCCCCGGGCGATCGCCACGCTGATCGGCTGGCTCACCCGGCAGAGCCCGTAGCTTGGGGCCCATGCGGGAGCGCATCGCCGAAGTCGCCAAGCGATCTGCCCGGCTCCGGGCCGCCGTGCACACCGGCCGGCGCGTCCGCAGCGGGCTCCGGGACGCCCGGGGCTTCGGGCGCTACCTCCGCGGCTGCCCGCTGAGCGAGCTGTCCGACCGGTTCGCCGTGCGCCTCGCCTACAACCTGCTGCTGGACCGGGAGCCGGGCGAGGCGGGTTACCGGGAGTTCGAGGGCCGCCTCCGCGTCGGGCAGATGACCCGGTCCGAGATGGTGGCCTTCATCCACGACAGCAAGGAGTTCGCCGATTCGAAGGCCTACCGGCACATGGGCTCGTCGGTGCACCGGGGGCGCTGCGTCTTCGTCCGCAGCCTGCCCCGCGCCCGGCGGATCCTCGACCTCGGCGGTTCGAGCCGGGGGAGTGAAGCCGGTGCGCTCGTCGAGTTGGGCTATCCCTACGCCTTCGACGAACTGGTGATCGTCGAGCTGCCCGCCGAGGATCGCCACGACCACTACAGCGACGTCGTCGAAGGCGACCGGGTGATGACGGCCCTCGGCCCGGTGACCTACCGCTACCACTCGATGACCGACCTGAAGGGCCTGCCCGACGGGTCGTTCGACCTCGTGTACTCCGGCCAGTCGATCGAACACGTCACGGAGGCCGACGCCGACGTGGCCCTGCGGGAGATCCACCGGGTCCTGCGGCCGGACGGCTTCCTGGCGCTCGACACCCCCAACGGCGCGGTCTGCCGCCTGCAGCAGCCCGGGTTCATCGACCCCGACCACGAGGTCGAGTACACCCACGCCGAGCTGTCGGCGAAGCTGGCGGCCGCCGGTTTCGCCATCGTGCGCCGCCACGGCCTGAACTTTGCCGGGGCGTCGGTGGAGGCGGGAGCGTTCGACGTCGGCGACACGGCACGCCAGTGGGGCCTGTTCGACGACATCGAGAACAGCTACATCCTGGCCTACGTCTGCACGCCGCTGCCCTGAGCAACGGTGGTTCCCGCGTCGATGACCCGGCGGAGTTCGGCGGCGACGGCGGCCGGGTCGGCGGCCTCGGTCAGGGCCCGTACGACGACGAATCGGGTGGCGCCGGCGGCGGCGATGGCCGGCAGCGTGGCGGGGGACACGCCGCCGGTCACGAAGAACGGACGGGCCGCGCGTTCGGCGGCCAGCCGCACGTAGTCCAGGCCGGTCCCCGGCCGCCCCGGCTTCGTCGGTGTCGGTTCGACCGGCCCGGCGCTGATGTAGTCGACGGGTTCGGCCGCGGCGGCGTCGAGTTCGTCGGGGGCATGGGTCGAGAGCCCCACGATGGCGTCGGGCCCGACGATCCGACGGGCCACGGCGGCGGGGACGTCGTCCTGCCCGACGTGGACGCCGTCGGCGCCGCAGGCCACCGCCAGGTCCGGCCGGTCGTTGAGGATGAAGAGGGCACCGGCGGCGTGCGCCGCCTCCCGGGCGACGATCGCCCGATCGAGCAGCGCCCGGTCGGACAGCTCCTTGTCCCGCAGCTGCACGATGTCGACGCCGGCTCGGCACACCGCGGTGACGAAGTGTTCGAGGTCGGGGCGATCCGGGGTGCAGAGGTAGAGGCGGGCCGCCGTAAGGGCGGCCCGGCGGCCGGTCATGGCCGGGCTTCCTCGGCGCGCCAGCGGTCGAGGATGGCGGCCAGGGTCTCCTCGAAGGGGAGGGCGGGCGACCAGCCGGTCGCCTGGCGCAACCGGGTGTTGTCGCCGACCAGCCGGGGCACCTCGACGGGCCGGACGAGCGTCGGGTCGGGGACCAGTTCGATGGCGTGGCGGGCCAGGCCGAGGAGGTGCTCGGCCACCTCCGCCACGCTGTGGCCGACGCCGGAGCAGACGTTGTAGACCTCGCCGGGCTCGCCTCGTTCGACGAGGAGCCGGTAGGCGACCACCACGTCCTCGACGTTCGTGAAGTCCCGCACGGGCTCGAGGGATCCGACGGGGATCTCCTTGCGGCCGTGGCGTTCGGCGGCGGCGATCCGCCGGGCGAGCCCGGGGATCATGAACCGGTCGGACTGGTTCCGGCCGGTGTGGTTGAACGCCCGTACCCGGATGGTGGGCAGCCGCTCCCCGAGGAACGCCTGGAGGGCGAGGTACTCCGCCGCCACCTTGCTTGCGCCGTAGGGCGTCAGGGGCCGTAGCGGAGCGTCTTCTGCCAGGGGCAGGTCCTCCGGACGGACGGCGCCGTACTCGTCGGCGCTGCCCACCACCAGCACCCGGTCGACACCGGCCGCGGCGCAGGCCGACAGAACGTTGAGGGTCCCCTCGGCATTGATGCGGAAGACCTCGGCCGGCGCGTCCCACGATGCCCCGATGTGGGTCACCGCCGCCAGGTGGTAGACGGCATCGGGCCGCTCCCGTCCGACGACCTCGCGCACGGCGGCGCCGTCGGTGACGTCGGGCCCGTTCGCCCGGTCGACCGCCACGACCTCGTCGCCGTGGGCACGGAGATGGGCGACGAGCGTCTGCCCGACGAACCCCCCGGCTCCTGTGATGAGGGCTTTCACGACTCCTCCTCGGCGACCTTCACGGCCAGCCGGTAGGCGTCGAGGTGGAGCCTGGCCGACGCCTCCCAGGTGTAGGGCGCAGCCGACTTCGGGCCCTCCTGGCGGAGGCTGTCGGTGAGTTCCGTGTCGGTCAGGAGCCGGTTGAGGGCCCAGGCCAGGGCACCGACGTTGCCCGGCGGGACCAGCAGTGCCGCCGGGCCGGCCATCTCCGCCATCGGCGACTCGGCCGAGGTGACGAGCGGCGCGCCGCAGGCGAGCGCCTCCAGGGCGGGCAGGCCGAACCCTTCCTCGTGGCTCGGGTAGGCCACGGCCGCCGCCTGGCGCAGCAGGGCCGGCAGCGCCTCGTCGGGCACCCAGCGGACCCGCACGATCCGGGTGGCCACCCCGCTGGCGGCGACCGCTGCCCGGGCCTCCTCCGTGCCCCACCCGTCGCCACCGGCCAGCACGAGGCGCAGGCCGGGATGGTCGGAGGCCAGGCGGGCGAATGCCTCGACCAGCGTCGGGACCGCCTTGCGGGGTTCGATCGTGCCGACGAAGGCGATGTAGGGCGGCCGCACCCCGAGCGAATCGATGAGCGTCAGGTCGGCGGGGTCGCCGGCCGGGCCGGGCCGGAACCGGGAATGGTCGACGCCGTGGGCGATCGTGAGGATCGGAGCCTCGGGTTCGAGGACTTCCGCCACGGCGGCGGCCGTGGCGGTGCTGACCGCCACGATGGCCGCGGCCCGGGCGGCGCTAGCCGGGATCATCCGGCAGAAGAAGACCACCTTCGAGCGTTCGTGCCATTCGGGATGCTCGAAGAACGTGAGGTCGTGGATGGTCGTGACCGCCGGCGTCCGCAGCCGCAGCGGGATCGTGTAGTGCGGGCCGTGCCACACGTCGATGCCCAGCCGATCGGCCAGCGCGGGGGCCCGGACCTGCTCCCAGGCCAGTCGCGCCGGCCGTTGCGGCGGCACGACGTCGTGGACGGCGGCCCGGGGCGCAAGCCCCCGGGGAAAG
>JADMIO012385628.1_pt1 | contig 11746 bp, 21 predicted proteins | sample 8958161 | NCBI WGS metagenome assembly JADMIO01 (sample SAMN16585339, study PRJNA669376) | soil metagenome | isolation source: Crop rotation soil | place: USA: Cullars Rotation, Alabama | collected 2011
GCCGCGACTTCAAGTCACGTGAATTCCAAGCTTCGGATCCCACTGTGCTGGAAAGGTTAGCAATAAACAAAGTGAGAGACTAGTTCGCACACTAAGTCGCATTGAATGCATACCTTTGTCCAATCTAGCGCCAAAAGCATCCTTGTTCGCATGCTCACCTAAACGGGCGCTTAGTTAGTGGCATAGCTCGGGAGGAGTAGTTCGCAGTAAGCTTGAGGACGCCGTACCTGTTCGCTCCAATACACACCCCTCCACAAGTACAACGCCCAGAGCCCGCCCAATACCGTGTAACCTTTGCCAAAGTCGCCAACCGCGGTATTGCCTTTCAAACAAATCTGGTTAATATGCATGCAGCACCAAAATCACACCGTAGGATAAAAAAGCAACGAGGTGCCGTGCATACCAATGTATGCAAGCGATCCCAAATGCTTATAGGAAAACCGTTCAAAATCGTTTTCCGAGGCAGCCGAGTATACCACGCGATCCTCGGCCTTATTGGGTGATGCGACCCAAACCAGCGAATTCAACTTGCGACCGAGATACTTGCCCTGTTGGTGAGCGACTTGCGCCGTCTGATGGGAGCTATTAAAACATGTTATCATAAAAGAGCAAATAACGCTATATAGATTCGATTGTCAGATATACCGCAGGCAGCGAAGTCATCTTTTTGTCCATGTCATTTAGCATTTTTCGTAGCTCATGCAAGTCCAGCGTGCTGGATGGAGGGTATGAATCCGTTTCAGTTGGCATGCATAGGATTGAACAAGTTGGGAATAACAATGCGCCAGATGTACCCTGAACGATCCTCATCGTAGTGTAGAAAAAGCTTCCACAAGTTCTTCAGGTGGACCTCAACCAATGGGAACTTCTTTAACATTTCGTTGGCACATGCTTTGAACTCGTCGTACGTTAGGTAGCCGTTCTAAAAAAAAGTTCGCAGAGAAAGCCAAATCTCAGTAAAGGCAGCCAATCGCAAGTCCAAGCCAGGAAGCTTCACTGCACCTTGTCTTTATCCGAATTCTCAAAAAATTCCACGATATGGTCGATCAAACGCGGATTCTCGATGGTTGCGCAATCGCCTAGGCAATAAACACTGTCGTCAGGAATGCCGATGAGACGAAGATGGCTATCGGTTGCGAGCGCTCGTTTTTTCTTTTGCGCATCGATTTTGTTTGAGAGGCCTCGCGCAAATGGAGTCATTGCTGCGGTGCGAAAAGTCGAGTCATTAGACCTGAAGTTAGCTCGGCTGTGCCATTAAAGCAAATTCGGAGATGCATACAAACACCGGTGCTCCATAAACAAAGACCATACGGCAGCTCCATTATGAGATCGTCGAGTTCGCCTGCCTTCAACTTGTATATAATCTTCCCGTCCAACACCTGCTCAACCCTCGCGTTCACAATCACGTTGATACCATTGCGGCGGAACTTGTTTTCGGTGTAATTGGATATTCTGCCGTCGTACATGTTTAACTATTGCGAAAAAGAACGAAATCAATAGTCAATACAATTTCGAATTACCATTGAGGGGCTTGAGGGAAAATTACTTACAATGTGGTCGCGTGACTGAACGATCGAAAATGAGATATCGCCTTGCAGCAGCTTGGGAAACTATTCCAAAGGGAGAATGAAATCATATTCTTGCGCCAGTGCTTCATTTCTATCCCATCGAGTAATTTAACTTACGTAGTTGGCCAAATCTTCAGTAACCCAGTCGTACACCTCAGCGGCAAATTCGACGCCCTAAAGATTCGAAAAAAATGTCACGAATGATGTGGTCGCTCAGGATGAGAGTAAAAGATACGAATGCAACGAGTGCAACGAGTGCAACGTCTCCGTACCGTTGGTCCACCGCCACAGACAACAAAGCTCAAGAGTTTCTTCCTCTCCTCTGCCGAGGTTGTTGGCAGGCTGGCTTTCTCAAAATTGTCTATAATCTTGGCTCGGATCTTACGCGCGTCGTCAATGGTTTTCAGGAAGTGACAATACTCTACGCCCTTGACCCCGTGGGTAATCGACTCTGACCCAACTAAAAATGCGACTACTAATAAGCTGCCGCCGCTAATTGCAGCGCGTTCCAACCAGAAGTTTGAAAATTACCTACCAGCCACAACCAGCTTGTCATACGGTACTAATAATAATAAATAAGTAAAGCTCAAATGTGTCGGAAGAGGCGAGCCTTTTAAGCAAACGACCCGAAAACCAGAACCAACCATAAAAGTTCCTGTTATTGCCATCCTTCACTTCAACGAGATGATTCTCAAAATCAACATCAACTGCGATAACAGCATGCACATTTAGGAAGATTTCAAGAAGCCATGATGATGTGCGCTGATTTCAAAGGGCAAAACTCGGAACTCACCCGCTTCAGCATTAAGGAAGTGGCCTTTGATTGTCCGAAGAATTTTTCGAATTGGCTCGACAAGTGATCTAGGGGGGGAAAACAAAAACAAAAAAACTTGGTGTCTTAAATACCGTTGTAGAGCTGCTAGCACAGCATTTATAATATTGCGTGAAAAATACCGGAGTTCGAGAGTGCCGACAGTTGCGCTTGGCAGTAACGGTGTAAACAGAAAGTAGTTGGTAGGACTTATAATAGTAACATGGTATTGATCCTTCGCGAGTTCCTTGATAATAGATACGGCCTGCAAGTAAAGTGAGATTCAACTGCAATTAGCCTCGCCTAATCATAAGGTTATTAAAGCTATTAACATAATACGTACTCCCCATCCCGAACCAAGAATGACCAGCCTTGGCCGAGTATCACTAATCCCTCCTGCATCGGGGTCATCAACCAAAAACCGAGCAATTGGCAAATTTTTCTCGCCACCCATCTGCGTATGAAGCTCCAACTCCAGCAGGCTTGCGTTATCTTCTTCTGCTTTTTCCGCGTGGGCCTCACGCACAAAAGTACCATAAGAAATAGCGCCGCCAATTGCGCCTGCAAACAATAGAGTTGTGATAGGCCATTTCCTACGCCCGCCAATTACTGGCAATTCTCGCGTGCCCATGGTGATACATCTTCGACTGAGAGAAGTGGCCTTCTCAAGACCGGTCGATTTGATGGCAATAGCGCTAGACGCTTTCTGCAGTACGTGGAGACGAAAAAATTGAGATGACCGCGCTTGGTATGAATATAAAAATACCCGGGTCCTTGAGAACATTCTGCTTTGAAGTTGTTGGTGTTATTGGCGTTGATAAACAAAACCATTGAACGGAATTCCAGCCACCGATAGCCACCCACCCAAGTCACGAAACTGACCAGTCTCTTCTCAATACGTACCGTAGAAACAATCACATCTTCAATGGAGTCGCCATTAGTCGAGAGGTACGTGTATTTTTTTATTTTTCATGAAGAAATTGAGGTGTATATTATCAGAAGTTTTGATGACCAATGCCCTCAATTTCCCCCCCAGACAGCAGCTGCTGCTCGACCCAGGTAAAATTTCTCACTCATCATTCATTTCGCATCGAACTCACCCAAAACTTTATCCATATTATCAGCAATTCGAGACTGGGTTCTCATTCCAATTCTTATTGTCATGCTGCTCGTCGGTGTTCTTCGCCACTACGTAACTGTTCTTCTGACTGGCACGCCGCGGAAGCCTGAGCAGCGAGCCGTTCGTGAAAGGTGTGATTTCTTGTACTTCATTAGTCGTACGGCATATAAAAATATTCCATGTTTGGCGGGAAGATGTGCATGAATACCTTTTCGGCCTTACTCTAATGCTTTATTTTTTTTCTGCCAGCAAAGCACTCCTTCGAGGCATGACCCTTCGAGGCTCCGGCAACAACATCGCCTCTCACGCATTCAAACAACGACAGACATACCTCTGTGATAGCTACGAACTGGGCACTTATCTGAAGAATGGCATTAAGAAGGAAGGCGAGGCGCCGCTGAACCCAATGACCGACCCCGCTACCATGGATGGAATGATGGACGGCATGAAGAAGCAGATGAGCGGGATGGTTCCGCAAATGCTGATCATGGGATGGATCAATTATTTCTTTCAGGGCTTTGTCCTTAGTAAGTTTACTCGTACTATTAAGCCAACACTATCCCATTGTGCAATAGTTTAATTGCCTGTTGTTTCTAGCCAAGTTGCCATTCCCTCTCACACTGCGATTTAAGAGCATGCTTCAGCGTGGCGTTGAAACGCAAGACATGGATGTAACCTGGGTTTCCTCGCTCTCGTGGTACTTTCTGAATCTCTTTGGCCTGGGCAGCATCTTTGGCCTGATATTGGGCGAAGGAAACTGTATGTTCTTCTCAATTGACTGTTACTTGGTTTCGATATCCACGCTCTCCTCAACCAGCTTTGTTTTCATTGAAATATAGCTGCTGACGGTATGCGTGATATGGCGGCGCAAATGCCCGGCGGAATGCCAGGGATGGCCATGCCCGGCCAATCCCCAGCGCCAGGCCAGCAAGACTTCCACAAAATATTGCTTGGTGAGAAGGAAAACTTGCAACTGACGCCACACAAGTGGGAATTGGATGACGTCGAGGTCAAGGTGCTCGAGAAGTATGGAAAACGGACGGTGAAGAAAGCGAAGGAGGCGAGAGTGAGCACAAAGAAAGAGGTAAGGCCGAGAGTGCCGGGCTCAAGAATGAAAAGGCCTTGAATGCCATGTTGTCTTGAATGATACATTGGAATGTTTACTTTTGGCCGAGTGTGTATATGAAATTGCTCGATCTATATGCTACTGGTATAATATTGGTTTAAATAGTGTGGTTGTTAGCTTGAAGAGTTGAATTTATTTCAGCCCACGTTCTGCGCGTTCCGAGGCACGTTGTGAGACGTGACGTGTGTTTATTTGGAATTGAATTGCCAAAATTCTATACGATACAATTGTCATCGAAACATGGATGTAATAAAGGCCATTCAAAATTACGTCAACAAAATTGTCAACGATGTGTCGGGAATGAAGGTGTTGTTGCTGGATGCCGAGACGGTAACGCTCTTGCCCTTCGTGCTGATCCGGACTGCGATGAATGTACGAGTCGCTGAATCGTCTCTCATTGCCCACAGACGCCAGTAGTTTCCTTGGCGTGCACTCAGTCGTTCCTACTCTCAAAAGAGTGTTACCTGATTGATCGCATAGACAACCGACGACGAGATAAACTACGCCACCTCAAATGCATTTGCTTTCTGCGGCCAACGGAAGAGAGTGTCCAGTCGATGGTTGAGGAATTAGGCGACCCTCGTTATGGAGACTATTACTTGTGTACGTGCTATTATGATCTTCAAGAGGGCTGGAATTATCAAAAAGATGATGCGAATAATTATGGTTTTTGGATTTCATGCTATTTGTCGTAACAGATTTCTCAAACACCGTCAAGAAGTCATCCATCGAACGCCTCGCCGAAGTCGATGAACACGAGGTCGTACGTGAGATTCAAGAGTACTTTGGAGACTACCTCGCCATCAACCCAGACCTGTATAGTCTTAATCTCGAGCTTCCGAAAGACTCGCTATTTGGCCGAACGCAGCAAGAATGGAATGCTGATACATTCGAGCGCGTCGTCCAAGGAGTCCTCGCCGTCATATTGTCTCTCAAAAAAAAGCCATTGGTTCGTTACGAGAAGATGAGCATCCTCGCAAAGAAGCTTGGTATTGAAATACAGCGCCAGATGAATCAAGAAACTCAGCTTTTTGACTTTCGACGGACCGACACGCCGCCAATCCTTCTGCTTCTCGACCGACGCAATGACCCTGTTACTCCCCTTCTCTCGCAATGGACTTACCAGGCCATGGTGCACGAGCTACTCACTATCCAGAACAACCGTGTTGACCTGTCCAAAGTCCCTGACATCAAGCCGGATCTCACGCAAATTATCCTCTCGGCTGACCAGGACCCTTTCTTTAAGAAGAACATGTATCTCAACCTTGGGGACCTCGGCGCCAACATAAAAAACTACGTCGAAGAATACCAGAGTAGGACCAAGTCCACCATGAACATCGATTCGATTGCTGATATGAAACGTTTTGTTGAGGAATATCCCGAGTTTCGCAAACTCAGTGGCAATGTTAGTAAGCACGTCGCGCTCATCGGAGAGCTATCGCGCCTGGTCGAAGAGAAGACCCTATTGGAGGTTTCCGAGCTTGAGCAGAGCCTAGCGTGCAACGAAAATCACGGTGCGGATCTCAAAAGTCTCCAGAAGCTTCTAGAGTCGCCGTCGGTGCCAGAAGACTCAAAGATTCGACTCGTGTTGCTTTATGCTCTACGATACGAACGACTACCCTCCAATTCGATTACCACTCTCATTGACTTATTGGCGAAAAGCAACGTCGCTGAGCGTAATATTGCGCTGATAGCTGCAATCCTATCGTTTGCTGGTGCCGACGTGCGACAAGATGACCTCTTCTCGAACCAGAGCTTTCTTTCGCGTGGCAAAGGGGTGTTCAAAGGCTTAAAGGGCGTCGAGAACGTGTACACGCAGCACACCCCGCATCTGGCCGAGACGCTAGATCAGCTCATCAAAGGGCGGCTGAAAGAGCAGAGCTATCCTTTCATCGAAGGCGGTACGAAAGACAGGTTGGTCTCCGATCGTTTCTGTTTTTTATTGCGCGTGATTTACATTGATTCCAAAAAAATTCCACGCTGTTCGTAGACCACAGGACTTGATTATCTTCATGATTGGCGGCACAACCTACGAGGAGGCCAGATACATCGCCCAACTGAATGCCAACACGCCGGGGCTGCGGATTGTTCTGGGTGGCACAAGTGTCCTTAACAATGCTAGGCAAGTATTGCTCCTTATTAAACGTTGGACGTCTTCGACACAGTATGATTCTGAATTTTCTTGTCGAACCTGGCCTACTTTTAGTTTTCTGGAAATGCTTATCGACTCCTCCACGCGGTTTCCGTCAACGACGTCCCTGGCCAGTGTGTCGGGGTCGGTAGCGGCGACCAAGGCGGCCGTGAAGCTACTAAGTTCGCGGTCGAATAGCGCACGGTAAAGCGAAGAAGTTGGCTGAGAGGAGAAATGGAGGCACTTTGGGTGCTGACTGTTTGGTTATTATGTTAGACTCCTTCGCTGTACATAATTGATGTCTTGAATGTGTATTTAGTATTAGGAACAATATATTTGGCAACCGGTGTAAATTGCTTTGCAATCAGACGCCACAATAAACACCATGTTTTCAACCTCGACTCGATCGTTCAGCCTGATCGTCAAGCGGCTCCACCTCACTTTCTTCTCTTCTTCGAGCTCTACGCGTTTCGAAGAAAAAGGGCAGTAAGATTATTTGTGGTCCCAAGAGTGGGGATCACGAAGAAAGAACTCGCAGCCATGCACCTGTATTTCTCCCTTGAACCGTTCCTCCAACTCCTCGTCGTCTTCCTCTTCTACGTCCATATCCACGTCTTCGTTGGCATCGCTGTTTGTCTCTTCTTCGTCATTCGCCTCCTCTTCGTCATTCGAGGGCGCTTCTGTCTTGAGAACCTCCGCGAGGACCTGAAATCGGATTCGCGATCAGCATCCAGATTTTCAGACAAGACGCCTTTCACGGCACCCAAAAGGCCACCACGTACCAAACCGTCGTCGTCGTAAACCAACACCCCTTGCTTCCACTGGCCAAGCTTGAGACCTATGGCTTTGTTGCGTTCGTATTCACGCGCGATGTCGTTGGCGTCGCCCTTCCAGCACTGATCCTTGTATATCTGAAGGTTCTGACGTCCGATTAAGCGGATGGTCTTCATGCGAAGGTCGTTGGTGGACTGCAAGGAAGGGAACGTTTTTTTGATGGAGTTGAGAGGGGGCTTCAAAGACAGCGGCGGCAGCAGCGGCAGCGATCAAGAAAGGAAACGGTGTACTCTACCCACCCACTTCTGCAAAAGCTCATCCGAGATCTTTCCAAAGTTGCCGATGCCGTGTGTTTGAATGCCTTGGATGAGCAGCTCCCTTTCTTTGTCGGTCCACTTGCGTGTCTCGTCTACTTTGAAGCTCCTAGGTGGGCGAAAATAGCTGACGAATCGTTTTTTAGACAATGGCATCGAGTTACATTAATCAACACACGAAAGCCTAATACGATAAAACTTACTCTTGGTTCAAACTACCGTCCTCAAAAATAATGTTCTTGGTCGTGTCGACATCGGGCCGCACAGAGAACTTTAGACGCATCTGCTTAACCCATTCTTGCTTGGCTTTGACCTTCTGGAAAAAATCGTCCGCGTCATTGTCGGCGGGCGGGGCGGGCGAAAGCGTTGAGGCGGAGGCGGAGGCGGAGGTGGAGGTGGATTCTGGCCTTGGAGAGGACGTTTGAAACCGACTTGCGGTTGCCATTGTGTTCATGAGCAGACGCGAGGATCGCGTGCTCACCAAATTTCAACTGCCTATTTCGGGTTCCAAAATGCACGTCATACCAGTCGACAAATAAATATGTTTACGACACGCGTCTGACACTAATTTCCTTTTCTTGCGCCCACCGCCATCATTACAAGGCAAGTTTTCAGTTTTTGAGTTTATGTTATCTGGCGACCCACAATATCCGGCACCCCGTATGGCAGAGTTCGGGCATTTCACGCTCGAGTGATTCCTGCGGCTGCTGCTTAACGCAAGATTGCGAGGATACCCTCTTTGACGCACGTCGCCACCGACGTTCTCATTGCAGTATACTCCTCCGTCTTGTCGCTAGTATATTGGACGTGATGCCTCCTACACCCGCAGTGGCAGAGCCAAGCACTTGATGCTTGTATGATTCCCTGTGGCGGATGCTTGTTAGGAAGCCGGGAGGATACCCTCTTTGACGCATCGTTCGTCCTCGGACGGGCTTTTCTCATTGTAGTATACTCCTCCCGCTCTCTAGCAGAAGGCATCGCGTCGAGCTAGTTTATTATTTTTCCTTGTGTGCCTTGGGCTCGTCTGCGATTTTTTTGCAGATATTCTAACTCTTTATCTCATCCAATCAAAGATGAATCTCGAAACGCAAGCCGCGATGTATTTTCATTTGACCAACTATACCAAGTGGAATATACTGGGAGCCTTGCAATTTTTGTCGGAGACCATCGACTTTACGAGTGAAAACACGAACGACATCGCCGAGACTTTCAGGAGGCAGCTAGAGACTTTGTCCAATGACAGCAATGTCCTCTCCACAGCGAAGAACAAGGCCACGAAAATGTACGTCAATCTCGAGGAAACTCTAACAAGGCGATTGGATATCAAGGAATTCTTCGAATCGCAGGATCTGAAATATGCCCAGGTTTTTTCTTGCGCGAATGCTGCTTGGCTGGTTTCCCACCGAAATTTTCTAATAGTTGATATTGCTGGGAATTTCATAGAGAAGTTACAAGAATAATGTTGAGCTGAGTGTCGTTACAGACAAGACAGCAGTGGTGGGGAAGAGCAGTGAGAAATTTTTGAAGGCGAGTCTTAATTTTTGTCTCATTCACGCTACTCCTGACCTGAGGTAATCCAATCTAACGTCGTTATTCATTATTTCCAGTATATTTCGGAGGAGGAGCGCAGGCCGAGCTACAGCCACGACCACGAAACGAACACCGACGACAGTACTATTGAATTTGGTCTCGACCAAGGCAAGGAAGCGCCAGTGGTGAGGAAGGCAACAGGGACGACACGAACCTTCAAAAGCGCCGACGGGATGATGCGGATATGACGAATTCAATGATTTTGAATGCTTTGGATGCCGCAAGTGAGGTAAGCGAAAGTCTTCTCTTTCCCTATTGTCTTTACACGATCTGCGTTTACTATGAAGTACGTTCAGACCAATGCTGCCGACAGCGAAACCGACCTTCGACGGGGCTGGGAATTCGATGAACCTGTACCTGCCTGGCTGGAGAAAATTAACAAGCATCGGTTGCTGGCTGTGACGATGGATCAACTGAAGCAGTTTGAAGCGGCGTCGACGTAAGTATATGCTCTTCAATTATCCTCTCACCCTCTCTGTTTCGAGGAAGGCCTCTAATACCAATTTTTGCGTAGGGCAGCCTGGTGGCGAATCGTGGACATCACGGACCCTAGTATATTGTTGCCTGACGTCATTTCCCAGGCAGAGTTTGTTGAGATCAAGGGCAGAGTCATTTCAGCTTTGCAAAAGGTTCCTGATTCTGACTGGACGGTACTGGAGGCTCCGGTTGAGAGATGCCTGGGGTCGCTGTCAAAGGTTTGTGACTGTCTTATGGCATCTCTTGCTTCTCTCCATCTCATTCTAGTTCTATTTATTTTCCAGCTGAACGATAAGGGATTACGCAAGGTTGCCAAGGCCGTGAAGCGTCACGGAGTATGCGGCGCGATCAATAAGCTGTAAGAATTATTAGGTTTCAAGAATGACAATGAGAGGAATCAGTTCGTCGATGCCCCGGCCAGTAGTCTCTTTGGTGCGGATGCGACCACAAATAGCATGCTTATCGAGGAAGCGGATTCCAATCACGGCGATGTCTGCTATGTGATCGAACTGCTGCGGTTCACGTACGTTTTTTATGTTTTATGTCGAACGCTTGACGGTTTCTTGACCTCGACACACATCTCTGATTGTGGGCTTCGTCTCTAATATCCTTTATTGAAGGTTCGATATGATTCAGAAAAAGATACCACAGCGAGAAAACTCGGAACGAGACATCGATGTTTTCATCAAAACCCACATATTCTCCTGCCTCGACGGCATCATGGACAGGCATTTGTGAGTTGAACGGCTGGATTTATGTTTGCCCTCTTATCGTTCATCGATGCTGATGGGTTTTTCAACCGCGTAGCGGAGAGATTGTCTCTCGGGCCTCACGAAGCCGTCGGATGGACGCCTTGGACGCAATGTCCGATACTGAAGGCTACCACCTGGACTGGCTCTTTACCGTGAGTAATCTTTCTATCTTGGCCTGCAGACGACGAATGACTACTGACGAAAGTTTTCTTTTTTGCTCTATCAGCGACACGACCTCGGCAAAGATCTGACGTGGGGCCAAGAGTTTTCCCTATGCGAGCGAGCGGGCTCGAAGATTGAGAATAATAAAAAGATACTGAGCAACACGCTGCGAGTGCAAAAGACGATGCGCGACATGCATCGCACCCTCGTCCATACTATCCTGCAAGCTGGAGGCAGGGCGCTCAGCAAGCCGGTTGTGCAAGCCTTTGACAAGCTGATGATACCGGGATTCATCTCTTCTCGATACTTTATCCGTGTGCTACTTAACCTCTATATCGGCGCCGGATATCATATCTCGACTCGGCTCGCGGAATTTGACATCCCGACCCAACTGGATGATTTGGGCGGCATCGTGAAGATGGCGAGGACGATGTTGCAGGTCAAGGTTTGGTTTTGGTTTCTTTTTTTGCGTTGAGCTCAACACTGGTGGTCGACGGAGCGCGAGGATTTGGAGTTAGAGTGCTAGGTTTTTCGTTGAAGGTTCACCTCGTTTTCTCCCTCTCCTTTTTTTCGTAGAAAATCCTGCGGTCAACAATGGACTGGTTCACGCAAATGAAGGACAAGGCGGAGAAGGATCAGTTTGGCAAGGAGTGCGCCTTACTACCGACGCCGCAAATCACGTTCCATTCCCAAGAAGCCGCGGACGAAAAAAGCTGAGTGATGATGGGGTTCCAGGAAATGAAAACGACAGTTTGGACATGAGAGCGTACGAAAGTCAATTGATGAGTCTCTTAAGGGCCGAGAGGAGGTGAAAACGAGATAGTTGATAACATTGTAATTTATCAATACATACCACAATCACGCATCACACGGACCGATATATATTTTATATTTTATATTCATCTGCATTCAAGTCAATTT
>JADMIO011121775.1_pt1 | contig 11744 bp, 13 predicted proteins | sample 8958161 | NCBI WGS metagenome assembly JADMIO01 (sample SAMN16585339, study PRJNA669376) | soil metagenome | isolation source: Crop rotation soil | place: USA: Cullars Rotation, Alabama | collected 2011
GTCGCCACCAAGGCGGCCGCGTCGGGGAGGCCGCTGTTCGTGCCGGTCCTGCTCGCCGCGCACGGCCTCGCCTTCGTCTGCCTTCAGCTCGCGTTCCAGCGCGGCCGGGCGCTGACGACGGTCGGCCTCGCGACGCTGCTGACGAACTCGCTGCCGATCGCGGCAGGCATCGCGCTCTACGCAGAGGCTGCGCCGCCGACGCGCGTCGCCGCGTTCGCGCTCGTCGTCGCGGGCGCGGTGCTCCTCGCCCGGACTCAGACGGGAGCCGGCTCCGGGAGCGCGGGGATCAACGCTTCCTCGCGCGGTATCCGGCGCAGGTGGAGAGGCACGAAGCGCTCGAGCGCCAGTGCGCCGAGCGACGCGAGCAGGCAGACCGCGGCCGCAGCCGGCCACAGTGCGAACGGCGCCGCGGCCAGGACGAACCCGCCGACCGCAGGACCGACCGTGCCGGCGAGGCCCCACGACAGCGAATGGACGGCGAAGTAGCGGCCGCGAAGGTGCGGCGGCCCGATGTCCGCGACGAGCGCCTGGTGCGCGGGCCCGTGGAAGCACTCGCCGGCGCCGAGGAGCGCCGCGGCGAACGCAAAGGCGACGAAGGCGGCCGTCGCGTCGAGCCACGCGCCTGTCCCGTCGACGAGCAGCCACGCGACCGCCCAGAGCACGGGCATCAGCGCGAGCGCGCGCATGCGGCGGCGTCCCTCGATCGCATGCGACAGCGGCAGCTGGACGATCACGATCACCGCCGTGTTCACCGCGAACACGAGCCCGATCTCCCGCTCGCTCACGTGCGAGTGGTCGCGTGCGAACTGCGGCAGCAGGTTGAACAGCGAGTAGCCGGCCATGACGAAGAGGAAGTTGAGCGACCAGAGGCCGACAAACGTCCTGTCGCGAAGGACCGCGAGGTACGAGGAACGGCCGAGGTTCTCCTCGTCGGCGACGCCGGGATCGTGGACGAGCGTGAGGACGCCGACGTAGCCGAGGAACGTGAGCGCATCGAGCAGGAACAGCACGGTGAACGTGTGCGGATCGCGCACGTGCGCGATGAACCCGCCGGCGAGCCCGCCGAGGCCGATGCCGAGGTTCATCGTGAGGCGCTGCTGCGCGAATGCAGCGTGCCGCCGGCCGCCCGGCGTCAGCCGTGAGACGAGCGTCGACTGGCTTGGCCAGAACCCGGCGGCGCCGGCGCCTTCGATCGCGAGCAGCACGAAGGCGTGCCAAGGGTGGCGGACGAGGGGGAGGAGGCCGTAGCCGGCCGCCTGCAGCACGAGCCCTGCAGCGAGCGTCGGCCGCGGGCCGATGCGATCGATCACGGGTCCGACTGCGATGCCCGCGGCAAGCTGCGCCGCGGAGGAGACGGCGAGGGCGAGGCCGGCGGTGCCGAGCCCGAAGCCGCGCACGTCGTGCAGGTAGATGACGAGGAACGGCAGGACGACGCCGTTGCCGAACGAGTTGACGACGCCGCCCGCCTGCAGCAGCCAGACGTCGCGCGGCAGGCGTGGGTCGTAGCGGCGGAGGTTCGGGAGCGACGGCATTCGGCGCAGCATGGCGGTCTCGGGCCCTCGCCCGGTGCTAGGAACTTCGACTGCGCCGGAGTAACGTCCCGCTCGTGAGGATCACGCGTGCGCTCAGCGCGCCGTTCCGTGCCGTCGGCCGGCTCTTTCTCCGGGCCGGCCGCCTGGTCACGGCACGCCGCTGACGGATCGACCACGGCAAGCCGCTCGCCGGCCTGGCCGTCCCTCGAACGAGGGATGCGAGCGCGTGTCCGCCGCCGGCACCGCGGTCGATTCTGCAGGCATGGACGATGCCGACGACGAGCTGATCGTGCTCGCACCCGGCCAGCGCGGCTGGCAGAAGCTCATCGAGGTCGCTGAGTGGACGGACGATCTCGATGCTCCGTTGACAGCGGAGCGTGCGTTTCGGGAGCAGCGTCCCGAGCAGTGACGGCGGTTTCCGCGCCTCTCTCTGCACAGAGCGCGACCGGGTTCCCGTCGGGATCGGCGACGGTCGCGATCCGTTCGCCCCACGGCATGTCCTCCGGCTCGGCAAGCACGTGCACCCCTGCCTTGCGTAAGTCGGCGACGAGACCTTCCAGGTCGGGAACGTAGACGTACATCTCGAAGCGCGGCCCGTTCCCGAGCTCGAGGCGGTAGCGGTCGACCGCCCATTGCGCGTGCGTGACCGCCAGCTCGGCCGCTGCGCTCCTGAGCCCCACGTAGCCCGGCTCGCCTTCCGGAGGGAGCTGGTAGTGGCGGCGAAAGCCGAGGCGCTCCCAGAACGCGGCAGCGGCCTCGACGTCGGACGCGTAGACGACGGGAAACGCGCGCGAGATCACGTTGAACGTATAGCTCAGTCGAGCGAGCCCGCTTCTGATGCGCCCGGCAGGAATCGAACCTGCGACCTCGTGCTCCGGAGGCACGCGCTCTATCCCCTGAGCTACGGGCGCTTGTCGCACTAGTGTAGACCCCGTGCGCCTCTCCGCCCGCACCGTGACGTTGCCGCTCGCCGAGACGTTCGTGATCTCGCGCGAGACGCAGGACGACGTCGAGCTGACGCAGGTCGAGCTCGTGCACGACGGCGTGACCGGATTCGGCGAGGCGGCGCCGATCGCGCGCTATGACCAGACGGCCGCTTCTGCGCTCGCATGGCTCCAGTCGGTCGACCCCGGCGGCGACCCGTGGGCGCTCGACGAGCTGTGGGCCTCACTGCCGGCCGGCGAGCAGGCGGGGCGGGCGGCGCTCGACGCGGCGCTGTACGACCTGCAGGGGAAGCTCGCGCGGCAACCCGTGTGGCGACTGCTCGGTCTCCGTCGTGACGGGCCGCCGACGTCGTGGTCGGTCTGGCTCGGAGATCCCGACGACATGGCGCGCCGTGCGGAAGCCGCCGCCGGGCGCGGTTTTCGCCGGTTGAAACTGAAGCTCGGCGGACGCGACGGCCTCGATCTCGAGCGTGTCCGCGCTGTCCGGGCGGCGACGAGCCTGCCGCTGCAGGTCGACGTGAACGAGTACTGGTCGCTCGACGAGGCGCTCGAGTTGCTGCCGCAGATGGAGATCGAGTACTGCGAGCAGCCGCTGCCGGCAGGAGATCCGGACGGCGCGGCGCTGAAGCGGCGCTCGCCGGTGCCCATCTACGTGGACGAGGACTGCCACACGCTCGCCGACATCGCGAAGTGTGCGGAGATCGCCCACGGCGTCACGATCAAGCTTGCGAAGTCGGGCGGGATCCGCGAGGCGGTGCGAATGGCACACGCAGCGCGCGCACTCGGGCTCGGCCTGATGCTCGGCTGCATGGTCGAGTCCGGGCTCGGCATCGCGGCCGGAGCGCAGATCGCAAGCCTCTTCGATCACGTCGACCTCGACGGCAACCTGCTGCTCGCGAACGACCCCTGGCCCGGTGTTGAATTCGCAGATGGCGTCCAGCGTCCCTCGGACCACTACGGTCTCGGCGTCGCGCCCGCGTAGGCTGCTCCTCCTCGCGGAGGGGCACTCGGACGACACGCATTTCGGCAAGACGGCGCTCGGCGTGCTTCGCTACCGCCGCGACGAGGTGGTCGCGCTGCTCGACTCCGCACGCGCAGGGGAGACCGAGGAGGGCGTGCCGATCGTCGGCTCTGTCGGCGACGCGCTTCGCTTCGAGCCGACGACGGCGCTCGTCGGCGTCGCGACGCAGGGCGGTCGCTTCCCGCCTGCGTGGCGCGCGCTGCTCGTCGACGTGCTCGCGGCCGGGCTCGATCTCGAGAGCGGCCTGCACCTCTTCGTCTCCGACGACCCTGAGCTCGTGGACCTTGCGGAGCGCCACGGCGTGCAGCTGCGCGACCTGCGTCGACCTCCCGCGGATCTGAACGTGCCGACGGGCGCGAACCTGGACCATCCGGCGAAGGTCGTGCTGACGGTGGGCTCCGACTGCGCGATCGGGAAGATGACGGTGTCGCTCGAGCTCGACGCCGAGGCGCGCCGCCGCGGCGTCTCGAGCGAGTTCGTGCCCACAGGGCAGACGGGCATCGCCATCGCGGGGTGGGGGATCGCGGTCGACGCCGTCGTTGCGGACTTCATCGCGGGCGCCTCGGAGCGGCTCGTGGTCGAGGGCGTCGAGCGCGGCGGCGAGGTGCTCTGGGTCGAGGGGCAGGGATCGCTCCTCCACCCGGCGTACTCCGGTGTCACGCTCGGGCTCGTGCACGGCAGCGCACCGCACGCGTTCGTCCTCTGCCACAAGGCCGGCCAGGCCGCGATCGACGGCGACTCGCGCTTCCCGATCCCGTCGTTGCGCGAGCTCGTCGAGCTGCACGAGCGGATCTCCCTGCCCGCACGGCGCGCGCGCGTCCACGCGATCGCCCTCAACACGCGCGACCTGGACGAGCAGGCCGCGCGGACGGCAATCGACGCCGCCGAGGCCGAGACCGGGCTGCCGGCAGACGACCCGGTGCGCTTCGGTCCGCAGAAGCTGACGGCTGCGGTGCTTGAAAGCCTGAGCAAAACGGACTAGAACTCGTCGAAGCTGGAGCGCCGGCCGGCGCTCAGTGGGGAGCGAGGGCACATGAAGAAGCTGGGGGCTGCGCTCGCCCTCATGAGCGCGACGCTGCTGCTTGCCGGCACCGCAGGCGCCAACCTGACGGTCGGCGTCAACGACGACGCGTCGAAAGACCCGGCGGTCGCACCGTGGTTCTTCTCGACGATGCAGTCGGTCGGGCTCCGGATCAACACGCTGACGCTGCTCTGGGACGAGACCGCGCCGACCGACATCGCGGGCGCCGACCGCATCGACCAGGCGCTCGACCGGGCACGCACGCTCGGCCTCACGATCGAGCTCGATCTCTACCCGGCGCATTCGATGGCGCTCACGGACGGCACGCGCTGCACGCCGTCACCTGACCCGCAGGGCTGCGGCGACAGCTTTCGCATCCAGCAGTTCGCGACGTGGACGGCGCAGGTCGCGCGGCGCTTCCCGTCGGTGACGCAGTTCGTCGTGATGAACGAGTGCAACCAGCCGCGCTTCGTCAATCCGCAGTGGGACACGTCCGGGAAAAACCAGTCGGCCGAGATCTGCGGCCGTGCGCTCGCTGCCGCCTACGACGCGATCAAGACCGTCTCCGCCGCCGACACCGTCTGGGGCATCGGGCTCTCCCCCCGAGGCAACGACAGCCCGAACGCCGCGAGCAACTCCTCGACGAAGCCGGTGACGTTCATCGGCGCCCTGGGCAGCTGGTTCCGGTCGTTCGCGCAGGCGACGGGTCGCACACGCGGGATCATGGACGGCTTCGACTACCACCCTTATCCGGTGCCGCAGTCGATCCCGTTCGCGGTCGGCTATGCCGATCCGAAGGAGGCGAGCGTCACGAACCTGCCGCGGATCTATCAGGCGTTCTACGACGCGTTCAACGGCACGCCCCAGCGGACGATCGGACAGCAGACCGGAGGCGGGCTCCCGCTCAGCCTCAACGAGACCGGAGTGCAGACCGACACCGGCGATCGCCCGGGCTACAGTGGCGTCGAGGTGAGCGCGACGGCCGCCGGCGGAGTGATCGGCTCTTTCGCCACCGAGAGCTACCAGGCGGCGTGGTACCAGCAGATGCTCAACCTGCTTTCGTGCGACCCGAACGTCGCCTTCGTCAACATCTTCCACCTGATCGACGAGCCGACGCTCGCCGGCTGGCAGAGCGGCCTCTACTACGCGGACGAGACGCCGAAGCTCTCGGCCCAGACCGTCACGAGCTGGCTGCTCCGGACGGGCGGAGCCTGCAGCGGGAAGACGCAGCCCTGGCTGCCGCTCGGCGTGCCCGCGGCGCAGGCAGGCCCGCAAGGGAGCGCGGGGTGGCCGAGCCTGCCGCCGCCGCCGCCGCGGCACCCTGGCCCGTGGCGCTTCCTGCTCTGAGCCTGCATCACCCCTGCTGAGGGTCGTGAGGGTCGGCGCGGGCGTCGTTGAACGCCCCGCAGCCGCCGCACCGGAGCACGAACCTAACGATCTCGGCGCGGCGCGCGCCGCGGGTGAGAGCGCGCCCGCAGCTGCCGCAGACGAAGTCCGGCGCCCCGTCGAAGCCGCCGATCACGTTCAGTGCCGCGGCGTCGGCAGGAGCGACGATCGGGCGGGCCGTGTCTTGCGGCTCCGGGATGACCCGCAGCCGCTTCTGGCGCCGCCTGTCCGGGTGTCCGCCCGTCTTGCCGCGCGCCATTTCCGGAGCATGCTCGATCGTCACGCCCCTTGACAGACGAACAGGTGTTCGCTACGCTACCGAACACATGTTCGCGAAGATCCTCATCCTCGTCGGGCTCGCCGTCATCGTCTGGAGTGTGGCGGCTCGGCCCTCCGGCGCCCACGGGCACAAGCTCATCTACCGCGTGCAGCCGTACGACACGTTGTGGACGATCGCCTCCGGCCGCTATGGCGGCGACGTCCGGAGCGCCGTGTGGCAGATCGAGCAGGCGAACCACCTCGGGGGCAGTGGCATCCATCCCGGGGAGGTCCTCGTGCTGCCGTAACGCGCGCATCCCGAAAAACCGACCAGCTCCGGTACGCCGGTCGGTCGTGGCAGCTGCTCTACGATCGGTCCGCGTGGACCTCGACATCGTCTTCCTCGGTACGTCTGGAAGCGCGCCGACCGCGCGTCGTGCTCCCAGCGCCCTCCTTGTCCGCCGGGGTGGCGAGCGCCTCCTCTTCGACTGCGGCGAGGGCACGCAGCGGCAGCTCCTACAGTCGGCGGTTGGGCTCGTCGACCTGCGCGAGATCTTCCTGACGCACTTCCACCTCGATCACTGGCTCGGCCTGCCGGGGATGCTGAAGACGTTCGCCCTGCGCGACCGCCAGGTGCCGCTCACGGTCTACGGGCCGCCGGGCCTCGGCGATCTCTTCCGCGAGTTCCGGCGCGTGATCGGACGGCTGCCGTACCCGTTCGAGCTCGTCGAGGTGCGAGCGGGGGACTCGCTGGAGCGCGACGGCTACCGCCTCCTCGTCGTTCCCGTGGCGCACGGCGTCGCGGCGGTCGGGTACGCGCTCGCCGAGAGTCCGCGGCCGGGTCGCTTCGACGTGGAGGCAGCCGACGCGATCGGCGTCCCGTTCGGGCCGGAACGAGGCGCACTCCAGCGCGGTGAGTCGATCACGCTCGCCGACGGGCGAGTGCTGACGCCGGACGCCGTGCTGGGGCCGGCGAGATCCGGCCGGACGGTCGTCTACAGCGGCGACACGGCGCGCAGCGAGGTCGTCCAGGCACTCGCCGAGCATGCGGACGTGCTCGTGCACGAGGCGACGTTCACGGAGGACGAGCGTGACCGGGCGGCCGAGACGATGCACTCGACGGCGCTGCAGGCGGCCGAGCTCGCGCACGAGGCGAAGGTGCGTCTGCTGGCGCTCACGCACGTGTCGCCGCGCTACTTCGGGCCCGAGCTCCTGCGCGAGGCGCGGGAGGTCTTTCCGAATACGGTCCTGCCGCGCGACTTCGACGTGGTCGACGTGCCGTTCGAGGAGCGCGGTGAGCCGGCCCTCGTCAAGGGTGGGGCGCTGCCCCAACCCGCCGGCGATAAGGTTCCGGCCACATGAGGCAGAAGGTTCAGGTTGCGGTCGCAGGTGACGTGGCAGAGGCCGAGGAGATGGAGGCGATCCTTCGCGCCGCCGGGATCGAGGCCGAGCTCGAGGCAGGCCAGGACGAGGGGCTCAGCGTGTTCGTCGAGGAGTCGGACCTGACGGCGGCGCAAGAGGCGCTCGAGGCGCTGACGGAGCCCGACGACCTGATCGCCGAGCCGTAGCCGGCGCGATCGCCCCGCTCAGCGCGGCGACCACTCGAACGTGGCCAGGTGCACGAGCGAGCTCGACGTGAGCGTGAACGTGCATTGCGTGCCGGCCGGTGCCGCCGGCGTCGTCACCGTCTGCTCCCACACACCGTCCGGCCAGAGCGATGTCGACGTCACCGGCGTGCCGTTCCGCGCGAGCCGGAGCGTCTCGTTGTCGCGGCCGATCGCGACGATGTGGAACGTCCCGCGGCCGCAGTCGAAGACGTCGAGCTCCGCCACACCTCCCTGGAGCAGGTCGCCGTTTCGCTGCACACCCTGCACCCACGTCCGCAGTCGCAGCGGCGACTCGACGCGCCAGAGCGACAGGCCGACGCGCGCGGCGTGCGCGAGCAGCGTGCCGCGGAAGTGGAACCCCTGCGGCGCGACCACGAGCGTGGTGGCCGGGCTGCCGCCGCCGACGAGTCGGAGCACGCCGTCGCCGCGCACGATCTGCAGCTGCCGCTGCCCGAGCGGTCCCGAGACGTGTGTCGCCGGCAGGCCGATCACGTGCGCGATGCGCTCGTTCCAGAAGAGCTGCGACCAGACGAGCCGGTCGTCGCCGACGCCGTCGTAGAGGTACGTCGCGCCACCGGAAGCGCCGCTGCTCCGCTGCACCCATGCAGGCGCCTGCGCCGTGAACGCGACACGGGCAGCCTGCGAGCGGTCGACGAACTCCTCCGCCGCCGAGGCCGCGGTTGCGGCCAGCACACCGACGAGCAGCGCGGGCAGCAGCCACACGCGGCTGGTCGGCAGCGCGAGCGTCAGCACCGCCGCCGCAACCGCGAAGAGGGCGACGACGCCGTAGGTCTTCGGCACGTCGAGGTGGGAGAGTGGGACAAGGGACGGGTTCGCGGGCACGACGGCGGCGGTTGCGAGCCGGCCGTACGGCATCGCGAGCAGGATCGCGAGCGCCGTCACGACGACCGGCAGCGCGTGCGCGAGCCGTCGACGCGCACCGCGCTCGAGCCACGCCGCGAACCCGACGAAGAGCGGCGGCAGCGCGAACACGAGCACTCGTTCGAGCAGTGCGTCGGCGTGACCCGCTGCGAAGATCCCTGCCTCGACGGCGCCGACGACCGCGAGCGTCAAGGCGTAGACCACCGTCGCCCGCAGCCGCACCTCGAGGCGGCGCTCGAGTGCGAGCAGCACGACGGCGCACGCCGGCACGAAGCCCGCGAGGAGCAGGAGATGGCCGGCGTGCTCGAGCACCCAGACGACGACCCGGTGCACGGTGTAGCTGCCGGTACCGAGGCCGCCCACCCACGGCAGCGGCGAGCCGCCGCCGAGCCCGGCCCAGACGGCGCACACTGCGACGACCGCGAGCCACGTCGGCCACAGCGCGCGCAGCCTGCGTGTTGCAGCAGCTGCCGCGAGGAGCGCGAGCACGACGACGTTCGCAACGCCGCTCGTGAGCGCACACGCCGTGAGCGCGGAGATGAGAAGCGCCTGGTTGCGGCGAGACGGAAACGCAAGCGTCTCGACGGCGAGCAGCCCCGCGAGGGTGGCGAGCGGCACGAACAGCGCCTCGGCGACGATCGTCCCCGCGTACACGAGACCGGGCAGCGTGAGCGTGAGCGCTGCGGCTGCGAGCGCCCACGCCGGCCGCGCGAGCCGTCGCGCCCACGCGTACACGATCGCTGCGGTGCCGCAGAGCGCCAGCACCTGCACGACTCGAAGCAGGCCGTACGGCAGCGCGCTCAGCAACGGGTAGAGCGTGCTGAGGTAGCGCGAGGGGCCGCCGAGCACCGTCAGGTCGCCGTGCCGCCAGAGTCCACGGCCGAGAAGCGCGTACGCCCCCTCGTCGGGAAAGAGGAACGGCGTCGGCAGCGCGAGCGCCGCGAGCGAGCGCAGCACGACAGCCAGCGCGGCGAGCGCGCCGAGCGCGAGGACGGGCACCGGAGGTCGACGCCATCCGGACGGCGCGCTAGAGTGCGGCACGCACCACCCCTTTAACTCGGTCCAGCGAGGCCGGAAAGGAGTTCGATGCCGCAGCATGCCGTGACGCCGGACGGGCGGGTTCTGCTCGACGGGGAGGCCATCGGCCGCACACTCTCTCGGATCGCGCACGAGATCATCGAGCGTAACGACGACCTCGGATCGGTCGCGCTCGTCGGTATCCACACCCGCGGCGTCCCGCTCTCGCAGCGCCTGCGCCGCCTGATCGAGGAGCGCGCCGGCTTCGAGCTCGACCTCGGCCAGCTCGACATCACCTTCCACCGCGACGACGTCCACGTCCGCGACGGCCTCGCCCCGCGGCGGCGCCAGCCGGTCGTGCGCGACACCAAGCTCGACTTCGAGCTCGAAGGGAGGACCGTGATCCTCGTCGACGACGTCCTCTACACGGGCCGCACGATCCGGGCGGCGATCGACGCGCTGCTCGAATACGGCCGCCCGGCCCGCGTGCAGCTCGCCGTCCTCGCCGACCGCGGCCACCGCGAGCTCCCGATCCGTCCGGACTACGTCGGCAAGAACCTGCCCACCGCACGAGAGGAGCGCGTCCAGGTGCAGCTCGTCGAGATCGACGAGGTCGACCGCGTGCTCCTCGTCGAGCAGCCCGAGGAAGCATCGTGACCGATCTCCACGTCGTCCCAGGCGATCTGCTGCCGCCCGCACCGGCGACTCGCCGCCACCTGCTCTCCGTCCGCGACCTCGGCCGTGCCGACGTCGAGCGGCTGCTCGCGACGGCGCGCTCGTTCGCCCTGTCGCAGGAGCGCGAGAACAAGAAGCTGCCGACGCTGCGCGGCCGGCTCGTCGTGAACATGTTCTTCGAGTCGTCGACGCGCACGTCGTCGTCCTTCGAGCTCGCGGCGAAGCGGCTGTCGGCGGACACGCTCTCGTTCAAGGCGAGCGGCTCGTCCGTCGACAAGGGCGAATCGCTCAAGGACACCGCGCTGACCCTCTCGGCCTACGACCCGGACGTGATCGTGATCCGCCATCCGCAGATCGGCGCACCGCAGCTCGTTGCGCGTGTGACGGACGCGCACGTCGTCAACGCCGGCGACGGCAAGCATCAGCATCCGACGCAGGCACTCCTCGACCTCTACGCGATGCAGGATGCCCTCGGCCGCCTCGACGGGCTTCACGTCGCGATCGTCGGTGACGTCCTGCACTCGCGCGTCGCGCGCTCGCTCGTGCAGGCGCTTCATCTCGTCGGCGCGAGCGTCACGCTCGTCGGCCCGCCGCCGCTGCTCCCGGCGGGGCTCGCCGAGACGTCGTACGAGATCGCAGCGATCGCGGCCGCCGACGTCGTCTACGTGCTGCGGATGCAGCGCGAGCGGATGGAGGAGGGCGCCAACTTCGTCCCGTCGCTGCGCGAGTACAGCGCGCGCTGGTGTGTCACACCCGACCGCCTCCGACCGGGGCAGAAGGTGATGCATCCCGGGCCGATGAATCGCGGCGTCGAGATCGACCCGCGCGTCGCCGACTCCGACGCCGCGCTGGTCGTCGACCAGGTTCGCGCCGGGCTCGTCGTGCGGATGGCGGTCCTCTACGACCTGCTGACGACCGGCCCCGTGCTCGTCGAGGCCGCGCTGGAGGTCGCGTGATCCTCGTCGGACGCCCGGGCGCAGACGACGTCGTCGTCCGCGGCGCGCGCGTGCTCGACCCGGGGGAGAAGCTCGACCGCGTGCTCGACGTGCGCGTCGACGGCGGCACGATCGCGCAGATCGGCGAGCGCGTCGACGCCAACGGCCATCGCGTCGTCGACGGCGAAGGCCTCGTGCTCGCGCCGGCGTTCGTCGACCCGCACGTGCATCTGCGCACGCCGGGCCGCGAAGACGAGGAGACGATCGCATCCGGCACCGCCGCTGCCGCGGCCGGCGGGTATTGCGCGATCCTCGCGATGCCGAACACCGATCCGGTGGTCGACACGACCGACGTGCTCCGCGGTCTGCGCGCACGCGCGGTCGACGAGGCCGCGATTCCCGTCGGCTTCACCGCGGCGATCACCATGGGACAGGCGGGGTCGCAGCTGACGGAGATGGGCGAGCT
>JADMIO010830287.1_pt1 | contig 11743 bp, 4 predicted proteins | sample 8958161 | NCBI WGS metagenome assembly JADMIO01 (sample SAMN16585339, study PRJNA669376) | soil metagenome | isolation source: Crop rotation soil | place: USA: Cullars Rotation, Alabama | collected 2011
TTGATAATGGCGAATGTAAAACTCGATTTCCGAATGACAGTAATGATAACAATGAGGATGATGAGAAGGATAAGGATAAGGATAATAATGAGGATGAGAAAGATAAGGATAAAGACGATGAAGATAATTGAGTTGACGAGCAGGAAAATGCAGTTGAAGCCACATAATGAAATGAATAGTATTGACAGCATTTGCAAGCAAGTCGTAATGTGGCAGGGTGACATGGACATACTGGTAGTGGTAGAGATATGGCAGATGCGTATGTCACTCCTGAAACACGTGCTGAAGACAAGTGACGCAATAATAATGTGCTCATCGTCCAGGAGAGTAGAGTAGAGTAGAGGAGAGGAGTGGAGAGTATGAGACACTCGATCAATCAATCAATCAATCATGACACACTCACTCACTGACTCATTCATTGACTCGCATCGCCTTGAGCGGTGGTGTGAGTAAGTAACTAACCCAATAAATAAATGCTTCCGAATTAACGAAGTCGTCATCTCATCTCATATCATATCACATCACATCACATCACCTCACATTCATATTATATCATATCATATTATGACATGGCATCGCACATCATTTGTACTCTTATGTGAGGTGTCACTGTCATGTCATGCTTGTAGGGTGTCAGCAAGTACAGAACTCCTCTCCGTACCCACATCACGTCACATCACCACCAGTCCTCCCACATCATCCCCTCCTATCCTGACCAATTCCACTCTAGTTACTCTGTTGTGTCCGTGTCATCGTATCGTCAGAAACACACACGTGCCAACCTACACACTGCGGACGATTCACTCTATTCCCACAAAATATCGAAAATATGCAGAATATACATGATGATAACGTTATGTCCTCATCCACATTACCAGTCATGAACAGCAGTGATAATAGAATCAGTCATAGTGAAAGTGTATCATCAACCATCGAATTACATGTCATTGATAATCATCTGACTGATGATGTATCTACACCAGTTACCACAACAGAAACCGCGAATGGATTAAAGTTATCATCCGATAACTCATCACTCTCACTGTCACAATCTTTATCTTCTTCATCTTCAGACCAGTTACCGGTACCACCACTCTATAAGTGTATTCATTTTTGTTGTGATCCTTTACATCGTATTGGTCAAATATTATTGATATTAATATTACAAATCTTTACATTATGGCAAAAAGCATGTATTTTATATTCAAAATCCACCATATTTATTACACTTATCATATGTATCTTAACAAGTTTAGGTCATTTACGACGATTTATCTCCGATCCTATTAATGATCCAATCGAATCATCTATTGCATTTGAACGAACACGACCACGACCACCATTTATGGATTCCTTTATTGAATGGATATATGAATCAGAAACAAATTATAATAAGGCATTTGATGAGAAATTCTTAGAAACAGAACCTGCTACATGTGTACTCTACGATCTACGAGCTCCTAATGCAAATATATTAACATTAAAATATTTGAAATCACTTGAGAAAATTTTGTCATATGCTCAGAATACTATCGTGTATCATAATGGTAAAAATATATCTTATCAAGATGTTTGTGAACGGAAATATCGAATGGATTCATTGAAAATATTTAGTAATCAAATGATAATTAATAATAACGTGAGTAACCCGTGTATATCAATTCCATCTCCTCTTAATGCCTTTGAAGTCATTGATGGAGATTTATCATATATAGCTTCATTACCAAATATAACTATACAGAATCTAGCTATTATAAATGCTATCGAACATACAATATCGTCAGGTGCGTTATTAGGATCTCCAAAAATTGGATTTTTTGAAAAATATCCGATTCCTTATTTATCATCATCATCAGCAGCGACAACAAATAAATTATCTTCGATGAGTAATGATATAAATTCGAATATTTTAGCCGGTGTGGTATCGTCATCATCATTCTTAGTCATATTTCCTCTTTTAAGTAGTTCAAGTGCAGTAACTTCTGTCACACTCTGGAAACCATCTGCACTCAAATCATTATATTTAATAGAAGATGGTGATATATTATGGAGGGGACATTGTATGGAAAAGAGTGCTGATGTTTTAGTACATGATGCAGAAATGATTAGTCGATTTGAATATATATTACCTAGTGTTATTGGAACTACATTTTTAATATTCTTAATGGTTTCTAGTCAACATCGAATAGGATCTCTGACAATTAAAACAACATCATGTCTTTATCATCGTCCATGGTTATTTCATTTATTTCATACATGGATACTAACTATAGTGATTTGTATATCTGGATTTCTGACATTATTTAGTTCAATGGGAATATATGCCGGTTTTCGTTATTTTTTATTTCATATGTGGTCTCCATTTTTCTTGTTCGGCCTTTATTTGTTTGTTATTTGTGTAACTTTTTTCGTTATCTCATCATATAATCAAATAAGATTTTTTAATGTATCATCTGATACTGATATTGTTATCTCAAATATGTCACGTGTTTTTCGACGTTCAGCTCGAGTTACAATGCCGATTTTATTGGTATTTTTTACATCATCTGCAGCTCTAGCGATATCAGCAATGATTGAAGGACTTAAACGAATGTGGCTTGCCTGCATCATTCTAGTGCCATATGCATATATTATATTGATGAGTTTATTAATCTCTTTGATGACATTACATTATCGATGGCTTTCAAATGCTCTTATAAATCAGACTGCAAAATCATCAGCAGCATCATCAGCAGCATCAGCAGCATCGGCCGCAAACAAAGGGATGGATAAGAATCATCCTACGGATATGATTTGGGCAAAAAGTGTTCATCATGGCTTCTCAGCATCAGTTTCATCTTTTGAACATATATCACCAAAGAAAATTGATTTAAATAAACGGAATAATGATACACCATCATCATCATCAACAACAACAACTAAACCAATTTCTTCATCATTAATGACTCTTGCAGTCCCTGAAAATGAAGAAGTTGATACAATTAATAATACTAATACTCTCTCATCAGCTCCATCTGCTCCGACAAGCCGTGTTTCTGTCAGTTATGACTTAAGTGATGATTTAACTCGTTACACTCCACTTGAACGATGTATTCATCGTTATGCAACTATTATTAGATCAACAAAATATAAACGTTATTTATTAATATCATCAATTATATTATTTATTTTTTGTTTAATATTTATTATTATTTTTGCAATTATTTCAGTGAAACAAAGATTATCTCCCATGATTGAACATATTATACTTCCAGATGATGATACACAAAATTATATTCGAAGTGTTGATAATAATTTTCCATATCTTTTCTCAGCTGCTCCTGGATATTTAGTTATTACAAATGACCAAATATATTCTTCTTTTTCATCGTCTTCTTCCTCTTCTTCGTACATGGCGGTGACAACAAAAGAACAAGATTTCTTTCATAATATACCAAATATATTACGAAGTACTTCTGATTATGTTTTACCTGCATTTCCGATTATATCATGGTTTGAAGATTTTCGATTATGGTTTATTCTACATCATACAACAGATCTCATTGATAAATATGGAAATAATTTCACACAAAATAATGCACAAATATGGACAAATAATAATAATAGTAGTAGTAGTAGTAATATTACTGCATTTGATGGCGCATATGCACCTCCGAATTTATTCTATTCATGGTTAATTGAAGAATGGCTTCCTGATAATCTGAATTATGCAAATGATCTTCGGTTTAAATGTGGTAATATACCACTAACATCTATATTATCGTGGTCGTCATCATCATCATCATCATCATCATCGATTTCGAATTTATGTGCTCGATCTCAAATATTGTTATGGATGTCACGTATTACATTTTATTTTAAACCTATTGGCTTTCAGCTTTACGAACAATCGACAGGCTATATTGATCGATTTAAAGACTTTGATTCCATGATTACTACAGCATCACAACAATCACAATCCAATTTGGAAACAAGGACATCATTACGACTTAGTTTAATGATGAATTATTTTGCTAATGTAGTTCTTCTTTATAAGACTCCTATTGCAGCTACTATACTTTCTAAACTTTTGCTTGCTATTGCATTAACACTTCGAACTATCTTTGCAGCTCCATCACGTCCTCGACCGTGGCAATGGATTTTTTTATTAATGACAATTGGACAATCAATTGCTGTTTCTGTACTATCAGCTGCTGTAATTCGATCACTTGGCTTATATAGTATTACTTTTTTTGTAGATTTATCACGAAATATTCTTGAAGCATTATCATGTTTAGGTATATTACAAGTATCAAGAATGTGGAATATTTTACCATCGACTTTTCCATCATGGTATCGACTTAGACATTCATTAGTTCTTGTTGCTCCTGCATCTCTATATGCATCAGCAGCTATGATTTGGTTTTTATTAGGACTGACGATGGCTGAACCTCAATTTTATGGCTGGCTTTTATTATTGACCTGTGTCGTCTCGATACAATTTGTGACTTTGATTATTGCGTTATTATATTTACCAACAGTTGTTCTCTTCTTATCATCAACAGTAGAGAAATGGGATCGAAATCCGTGTTGGGGATGGAATATCAATAAGTCACAACACAAACAAAATGATTGAATCGAATACTGTAAGAAAATGAAATCATGGATTCAATTAGTTTATTATCAATGAATCATAAGAAACGAATTGTATACTCCTTAAGGAACCTGAATAAGAAGTGCATTTATTCGTGATGGGAATTAGCAAGCAATTACTGTAGGAATGATGGAATAAACGACGCAAAATCGGTGAATCACAAATCCTATTTTGTCGTGATAGTATCTTTCATAGTTTCGGATAATTTCGGAAATTTTCTGACAGGGTGAACGTTGAGTAGAGTGTTCCAGTTGAGTTAGGTCATCAATCCCTCACAGTCAGTCAGATAATATGACAAGGAGATGAGAGGAGATGCGATATGATATGAGATTGCGGGAATTGATTCTGTGAGAAAAGAGTTACCAGCACCACCATACATACATTAACATTAACATCATCACCGGACATCATCTCCGGAGTCGAATTGAGTAGAATAGAAACGTTAACAAAAATTCATAATTATCTAATAATATAACATCACATTTTAATACATCGAAATCAAATCCTAGATCATTACATTATACCTTACAATTTCTGTGATGGACATGAATGCCCCTCTCGTTGTTTATCCCTCAGGCCCAGGTTCAGCCCCTCCTCTTCCATTATCTGTTACAGAATCAAGTAGTGTTGAAGATGTCATCGCGTGGATTCATGATCGTCGTTTAGCTGTTGATCGTTTAACTCCATTAATTCATCATCATTGTATTGATGGTCGAGCATTATTATCAATGAATTTAGAAGGGGAATCTGAAGATGTGAAACAAATGGGATTATTAGAGTTACCATTAGGAGTTAGAAAAGCATTTATTTATGAAGTTCAAAAATGTAAACATCAAGCTAGAACTACACCAGTGATGATGATGAGCACACCAACACCTTCGTTTACACCTTCATCCTCATCGACAACACCATCATCATCAATTCCACCATCATCATTTACTAGTCATACCTCATATACTAGCCATTCACAAATGCCGCTTCATCATCATGATCATGATATCGATCGTGATGTGATCCAACCAACAAGAAAGATGTCATCAGCACCAACATCATTGCGAGTAGTGGCTATTATTACACTAATTATTTCTATTATTACAACTATATTTCATATTATTTTTGTAGCTACAGATGGTGCAACAAAATTTAATAATCAGTTTTCGCTTGGTCCATTTCGTGCCTGCTTAGACACTTCATGTAGTTCATTGGAAGATGGTGATATTAAATATATTACGCAATCAAATGTAGATGCATTTCGAGCAGTTCGAGCATTTTCTATTTTATCAGTATTATTATCTTCAAGTCTTGCTATTTTAATGGGAGTCGGCATTGCTTTTAGATGGACAAATTATCATTGGTTATTTGTAACATTAATGAGTATTCTTGGTTGTAATTGGATATTCGATTTAATTGTCTTTGCTATCTGGGCTGGAAAAAAGGGATTTGTTGCCGCGGGAACACCAACTTATGGGTATTCATTCATTTTACTCATTCTCGCATTTTGTTTTGAGTTTCTCTTTTTTACTTTCCTCATAATTCGACCATTTTTATATAAATGCAAAACATCATCATCAGCATTAAACAATCGTAATTCGTTACAATCTTCGAATGATAATTATAACAATCCTCGTACTCAATTTGCATATATTTCACGTTTAAATCTATGCATCATTTTTATCATTTCACTTATAATTACCGCCATTCATATAGTTGTTCTCGCAACAGATGGAGTATCTTCATATAGTGTCTTGATACCCTCCATGAGCGCTGATTTTCATCTTTCTTTAGGTCCGTTTCGAGTTTGTGCTCAGACACCGGATGATAATGGATGCACCAAGATTACAGATAGTGATGTTAAGGATAATTTTGGTGCTAAAGCAGATGCATTTCGAGCAGCGAGAGCATTTGCAGTTATTGCTACTATTATGTCAGGAGGTCTGTCTACTTTATCGGGACTTAGTGCAGGTTTTTATTGGACAAATCGTTTCTGGATATTTTGTTGTATTAGTTTTATGATGATTTTCAGCTGGTTATCTGAATTAATTGTTTTTTCTATTTGGATATTTGAGAATGGTTTTAGTGTTAGTGAAAATGCGTTTGGGGGCACTCCGATAGAAATTAGTAGTATCACGTATAAATATGGATTTGCATTATTAGTCACATCATGTGGTATACAAATTATCTATTCGTTTATAGTTTTATGCTCTTATTGTGTAAGGCGTGGTCCACAATATAAGCGCATAGAAGCGCATATAACAATAACCGAATAGATAATTTGTATGCCACATGATGTGTACGGAGTGGTACACAAACCACATATAAGCACATACAAACTATGTGAATGGAAATGGAGCAAGTTTATTTAAGTGAAATCATGTGGGTCGATTGGAAGCATCGGATGATTCACAAATATTCTTTCTCCCGAAATCTTACAAACATATTGTGTAGTACACATCGTAACTTTCTCTTGTTTCTTTGTTTGTGTTTCGTCACATGCTGTCTCTGAAATTTTTTCTTATTATTCGATCTGATCCCTTGATCTATATCGGCCATTACAAGTACAACATTTATTGATCAACCCGTAACTGCATTCTTCAGTTAGGGTTGTTAGGGTTGTTATACCAACAAGAATGCAGTTACGGGTTGATCAATAAATGTTGTAATTGTAGACACACACACACTTTGGAAAGCATTCAATATGTGTTGTGTCGGATGTCTGGATCAGGAATGTAAATGCCTTGTATATATCTCAGTTTCTTTGCATAACAATACCTTGTTTACAATGTTTGGTATTTTTTTGTTCCTCCCCCCCATGTGCGGTATATCGTATTTTACCTCATCGCGAAATAGCTTCCATATATCATATACCATTCTCACTCCATGTTTGTCAAAATACTGTACAGTAATTTGTGAATAAAATAATCTAGTTTTGAAACTCGAAATCGAAATTGAATCAGACGCAACAAAAGAAAGAAATACAGAATGAAAAATATCTGAAAAGAATTTGTCTTGAGTTGAGTTGAGTTGGGAGCCCCTAATAACTGACTGTTTTTGCCATTTTCGATATCTTGGTTTACAACGTTAAATCATATCATCCTGTATCATCATATCTCATATTATCATATCAATCTGACGACCGGACAAGGTAAAAGAATATTTTGTTGATTTTTGTGAATATGTATCAAGCACCATTTGTTCATGGAGGAAATAATTCTAATGTTGGTGGACGGGCTGTCAATCACATCACAGTAACTAGCAATCCACCATCATCCAATTTATCACCCAATACAACAACAACAACAACATCATCATCCTCATCATCATTATCATTATCAACTCCAGTGATATCTTCACCATTATCTCCATCAACCTCATCATTATCTCCATCATTACCATCTACAAATGTTCCTCAAGGTCTTGCTCAATCCTTATCTTCATTACCGCTATCACCATCACCATCATCATCATCATCATCATCAGGTGGTATGCCACCTCATCATCATCGTGAAGAAAGTGGTAGTTTAAATTCTGGTTTAATGACCTCCGATGAAATGATCTCTTCTCTTCGTAATCGTTTAACTATCGCCGAAACTCGTATCGCCTCGTTTAATCATAGTCGTGATAGTTGGGAAAATGAACGAAGAATATTAATAACACGATTAGAATCTGCAATGGCACGACAACGTGAATCAAGAGAAGATTTTAAAGCATTAAAAATAGTATTACGTCAATTATTAACTTCACATTTAATTAAAAATTATCGTATCAAACGTGTATTTTTATCCATGTGTTCTAAAATTAATTCTATGATTTTAAATACATTTGATAATCCCTGTTTACCTCCATCATCATTAGAATCATTTTTATTAGAATCTGATTTACCATCAATTCGGAGTGAATCAGATATGCGTCAATTAAAAGAATCACGTAAAAAACAATTAAATCAATTATATAATAATAAATCAGCATTTTCCTTATTATCATTATCTTCATATTTACATAATGAATTTGATATCTTAATGAAATTAATAGCCAGATTATCATTTGGTACTGCACAATGGAAATGTGCATCAGATGAATTATTAGCTCGAAATATGTTATTAACAAATAGCCGTTTAGAACGTGAAGGTCGTTATTCATTTATAGAATCACAAGTTAATATAATTAAACAACAAACAACAGAACAACAAAAATATCAAGTGAAAAAATGGGAAACTGCATTACAATTACATGCACAAAAACAAGCTGAAATTGCATTAATGCAAAAAAGAAAAGTTAGTTTACAGAAAGCAGCTTTAAAATGGGAACGTCGTGGAGAAGATATGAAAATACAATGTGAAAAATTAGAACATGAATATATTAAAAAATTACAAAAAATGAAAGCATTGTGGACCACAAATAGTAATAGTACAAATTCAAAGACAATGAATATAGCGATGATGCCAACACCACCTAGAACTGCAATGACAAGTACCGGTATTATGTCAACACCAAGTCGAACATTATTAGTTCATCCACCATCTACAGCTCCACCACAATCATCATCATCATCATCATTTTCGTCTTTGTCACAATCATCAACTTTATTAACACCATTAATCCCACGTCGTCCATCATTACCATTATCAACACTATATTCTTCTTCTTCATCATCGTCACCGTCGTCTTCTTCCTCCTCTACATCATTATCTCCATCATCTTCATCATCATCATTTATTCCCCCATCGACTGCTCCTTCATCATCTTCATTCGCCATACCACCATCACCATCATCATCATCATCATCGCTGATAACATCCTCAAATGGAATATCAACAACTTCGACAATAATACCACCAACAACTATGTCAACTACAACAACCACGACACCCACGACAACAACTACAACAGCAAGAATAATCTATCAACCATCACCATTAATGCCAGCACCACCAGTAGCAACAACATCATCATCTTCTTCATCACCACCACTCCCACTACAATCAATCGCATCTCCTTCGTCATTGCCATCATTATCATCATCATCATCATCATCATCATCCTCACGAATAACAGATTCAAATTCTTCTTCAACAATAATATCTTCATCAAACAACAATACTATTAGTTCAGCACCTTCATCATCATCATCATCTGCGTCATCAACAACAGCGGCAATGATCCCTACCTTGATGCCATCATTATTCTCATCTTTATCATCAAATATGATGACACCTACCACTACTGATGATGTATCCGATTCGCGTGCTCTTCGTTCCGTGTTACGATCATCACGGAGATTCAAATAGTGATTGTCGTTGTTTTGATTACTGTACGGTACTGTACTGGAATGCCAAGATTAACTTTACGGCGTTTGTACGGTACAGTAGTACACTGAGGTAAGGTAAGGTAAGGTAAGGTAAAGTGTTCAATCACGAGTTCAAATGCAGTGTAGTGTAGTGATGGTACAGTACAATACAGGATGAGAAGCCTCACGAACAGTAGCACTGGAACGCATCTCCATCCTGATAATAAACACGCGAACTAAGTTAAGCCGATAAATTTAATGAGTCAAGAAAAAATTGCTCGGTTGTGTAACCAATTCTTGATTATTAATTATTTTTTTGTGTGTAGCTGGTTGTCACATAGTGAAGTTGAAGTGAAGTGAAGTGAAGAGGAAGGTTAACATACAGTAAGTTAAAATGAAGCTACTGTATTCATACAGTAAAGATGATGAAGGTGCGGATGCAGATGCGGAGGAATGGAATGCGAAAGAAGACAAGACAGGAGAGACAAGTTACGAAAACAGAGTTCTAACAAGGTTTCATGTCTTTACGCAATGCATTCGCTGATGCAAAATCACCAAACTTGTTTGAACCAGACACAGCTCCACAATACACAGATTTAAGTTTCGGGCCGGTGTATACAGGTTATGATTATTACTTTTCGACCCCTTTTGATCTCGTTTCTGACAAGAGTTGATCGATGGTCGACTGCACACTCGAACGATCAGAGAAACTCCGCAAACCTGACACTGCCGCACGATACACATCACCATCACATACATTCAATGCTTTTGCCTCGTTGATCCATCGCAGCACATCATCAACACGACCGGCTTTACCGTATCCATTCACCACACATCTTAAGAATGGATTTTCCGCATTGATACCTTTCTTTTTCATTTCAGCGTAGAGTGGATCAATTCGATCGAATTTACCCTTGTTAAAATATACGGTCGCCAGTGCTGTGCAGAATGAAATCGTGGGTTTCCATCCTGCGGACTCCATTTCGACCACAATTGAATGGCATTTGTGAATATACTTCTCATCATTCGATTGATCATAGGCAGTCAGATTCGCTTGAAAGGCGATGCCATAAATATAATCATCAGGTATAATCCCTGCATCTTTCATCACTTGTATTTGTTGATCGATGCCATCAACATCACCATGATCCTTCATCCATGTGAGAATTGGTCCATACGTAGCAGCATTTGGACGAATACCGAGTTTCGCCATTCGATCGTTAATAAATCGACGAGCTTTATCAACCTGATTCGCTTTACAATATCCATTTATCAGAATATTACAAGTGATGACAGTGGGTTGAATACCTTTATCAACCATATTTTGAAACATATTTTCGGCTGATCTCACATCACGACGTTTGATTTGTTCTTTCAGTTTATTCGTCCATGTTACAGCATCACCTTGAATTCCTTGTTTCGCCATCAGTTCTTCAACAACAGCCACTTTGTCATGCATGTTGTTATTCCGCAACCCATCACAGATCGCAGTATAATGCATAATATTCAATGCGATTCCATGATCAGACATTTCTTTCATCGTGGATTGGATATCATCCCAGCGGCCCAAACGACTATAAAACCTTAAGATTGCGAGATACGTCACTCTATCAATTTTAATACCCGATTGTTTCATTTTGTTGATCCATTCCATCATTTGTTTTTCTTGATTCGTTTTCGCAAAGCATTCAATCAGTGAAGTATATGTGACGATATTTGGTTTAATTCCTGCTGATTCCATTTCTGTCACCCATTTCTTGGCTGCATCCAGACATTCATTTCGATTCACTCTCTCATACAATAATAAATATCCATGAATGATTGAA
>JADMIO011456608.1_pt1 | contig 11742 bp, 11 predicted proteins | sample 8958161 | NCBI WGS metagenome assembly JADMIO01 (sample SAMN16585339, study PRJNA669376) | soil metagenome | isolation source: Crop rotation soil | place: USA: Cullars Rotation, Alabama | collected 2011
CCAGCCGGGCCGTCTCCGGGCCGATCGTGGTGACGGTGGCGCCGCTGTCGACAAGGAAGCGCACCGACTGGCCGTTAATCTCGCCATCGGCGTAGAAATGGCCGTCGCGGGCCATGGCGATGCGCAGCTCGCCGCCCTGCACCTCCTGATTGTCATTGCCGGTGACCGCCGCCCAGAGCCGGTTGCCGAGCGCCCGGAAATCGTCGCGCAAGGCGAAGATCGCGAACAGCGCGCCGAAGATCAGCACCCATGCCAGGGCCATTTTCAAAGTCTTGCCGATTGGCGCCCGGCGCACGGCAAAGGCGCTGATCACCGCGATCAGGATCAGGAAAAGATAAACAAGATAAAGCGCCTGGCTGCCGTCTCTCATGCCGACGCCTCGGCCGTCACCTCAAGTCCGTCAAAGCCCGGCTCGACCCCCGCCGGCAGTTCGGCGCAGAGCGTCCGATAGTCCATGCTGTTGTCCATATGGGTCAGGATAGCGCGCTTCGCCCCGAGCGTGCGAATCCATTCGAGCGTGTCGGCGAGATGCGGATGGGTCGGGTGCGGCCGCCGACGCAGCGCGTCGATCACCCACAGATCCAGACCTTCGAACAGCATTTTCATGTCGTCCGTCATCTCACTGAAATCAGTGGAATATCCTATCGATACCCCGCCCGCGTCGAAACGCAGGCCGGCGCTGGTGATCTCACCATGCGGCTGGTCCACCGTGCGGATCGAGATCCCGCCCAGATTGATGTGGTTGGGGAGGAGGTGGGGGGTCACCACCGCAGGATAGCCCCCTTTCCCCTCGAAGGCGTACCCGAAGCGGCGCTTCAGCAAGGCCATTGCCTCCCGGCGCGCATAGCCGGCCACCGGCCGCCGGCGGGCAAAATAGAGCTGCCGGAGATCGTCGATGCCGTGGCAATGGTCGGCATGGTCGTGCGTCCAGATCACCGCCTCGACATCGCTGACCCGGGCGTCCAGCAATTGCTCCCGGAGGTCGGGGCTGGTGTCGACCAGGATCCGGGTCTCACCCCAGGCGACGAGGATGGAGGCACGGCGCCGGCGATTCCGGGGCTCGTCGCGGTCGCATTCGCCCCAGTCGTCTCCCACCCGCGGCACGCCCGACGAGGTGCCGCACCCGAGAAGGCGGACCTTCACGCCCCTGTCGCTTTCCGGGACGCCTTGCTGAACAGGCGGTAGAAATTGGCGGTCGTCGCCTCGGCCAGACTCTCCAGCGGCTCGCCCCTGAGCGCGGCGAGGAAGCGCGCGGTGTCGGCGACAAAAGCGGGCTCGCAGGGCTTCCCGCGATGCGGGACGGGCGCAAGGAAGGGGGAATCGGTCTCGATCAGCAGGCGGTCCAGGGGCACGGCCTTTGCCGCTTCCTGCAGCGCCTTCGCATTCTTGAAGGTCACGATGCCGGAAATGGAGATGTAGAGGCCGAGCGCGAGGACTTTCTCCGCGAAGTCCTGGCTGGCGGTGAAGCAGTGGATCAGAGCGGGGTACGCCCCCTTCCCCATTTCGTCCGCCAGGATCTGGTAGGTGTCGTCCTCGGCGTCGCGGGTGTGGACGATCAAGGGCAGCTGCGTCTCGCGCGCGGCCGCGACATGGTTGCGGAAGCTTTCCCGCTGCCGGGCCCGGTCCGAATGATCGTAATAATAATCGAGCCCGCTCTCCCCGATCCCGATCACCTTCGGGTGCTCCGCCTTCTCGACCAGCGTCGCGGTTTCGACGTCCGGATGCACGTCGGCTTCGTGGGGATGAATGCCGACCGACGCCATGACGTCATCCTCCCGCTCGGCCACGCCGATCACCGCGTCCCATTCGGAGGCGCGGGTGGAAATGTTGAGCATCTGCGTGACGCCCGCCGCGCGCGCCCGCTCGAGCACGCCTTGCTGGTCCTCGACCAGGCCTTTGTAGTTCAGGTGGCAGTGGCTATCGACGAACATGGCTCAGCGTCGGCCGACGCGAAGCGTGCGGACATCGACGACCAGCGGCTGGTGATGATGCGCATTGTGGGCCGCGAAGCCGGTGCCCGAAAGCTGCACGCGATGGCCGACCGCGGCGCGGAGGCGGGGCTGCAAAGCGTCGTTGCCGGCATAGACATGGACCTGGCGGAAGCGCGTGCGCGGATTGGCGAACTCGCCGCGATCGTCGATGCAGATCGGCCGGTCGAGCAGCAGGATATAGGCGCGCTCGGAACGGCCGCTGCCGACGTCGGGCGTCGTATATGTGCGCCGCTCGAGCCGCCCCACGAGCGAAACGGGCGCGTCGCCGCTGCTAACGTCGAGACAGCCCGGCGCCGCCGCCGCGGCGAGTCCAAGCAAGGCAACGAGCATCAGACGTCCTCCTCTTCCGCAGGCAGCGAGAGACGCGGGAAGATGGGCTGCGGTGCTTGAATGGGGCCTGACGCGGCGAGCCGGGCGTAGCGCCCCTCTTTGGCCAGCACGGCCCAGTCCCGCTCGTCGGCCGGAACGCCGAGCTGGTCGAGCAGCTTCGCGGCCGAGGCGGGAATGATCGGCTGGATGGCGATGGCGAGGTCGACGATCGCCTCGCAAAGGGTGGCGAGGACGGCGTTCATCCGCTCCGGATCGGTCTTGCGCAGCGCCCAGGGCGCCTGCGCGTCGATATATTGATTGCAGGCGAACACCGCCTTCAGCCACGCCTCGATGCCGAAGCTGAGCGCCAGCGCCTCGAACTGGGCCGGCATCTCCTCGCGCACCGTCCTGCGGACGAGGGTGAGCAGCTCCGCATCGGCCGGGTCGCCCTTCCCTCCCGCCGGCAGCGCGCCGTCGCAATTCTTCGCGATGAAGCTCAAGGTGCGCTGGGCGAGATTGCCGAAGCTGTTGGCGAGATCGGCGTTGACCTTGGTGACGATCGCCTCCGCGCTGTAACCGCCGTCCTGGCCGAAGGTGACCTCGCGCAGCAGAAAATAGCGTAGCTGGTCGACGCCGAACGCCTCGACCAGCTCGAGCGGATCGACGACATTGCCGAGCGATTTCGACATCTTCTCGCCGCGGTGAAGCAGGAAACCGTGTCCGAACACCTGCTTCGGCAGCGGGATCCCGGCCGACATCAGGAAGGCGGGCCAGTAGACCGCGTGGAAGCGCACCACATCCTTGCCGATGATGTGGATGTCGGCTGGCCAATATTTCCTGTAAGCTTCTGTATCGTCTGGATAACCGACGCCGGTGATGTAATTGGTCAAAGCGTCGAGCCAGACATACATGACATGCTCGGCACTGCCCGGGACCTTGACCCCCCAGTCGAAGCTGGCGCGGGAGATGGAGAGATCGTTGAGCCCGCCCTCGACGAAGCGAAGCACCTCGTTCCGGCGCGTCTCCGGCCGGATGAAGTCGGGATGGGCGGCATAATGATCGAGCAGTGGCTGCTGATAGGCAGTCAGACGGAAGAACCAGCTCTCCTCGACTGTCCAGTCGACGGGCGTACCCTGCGGAGAGAGCTTCTCGCCGCTGTCCGAGACGATCAGCTCGCTCTCGTCATAATAGGCCTCGTCGCGGACCGAGTACCAACCCTCGTAGCGGCCGAGATAGATGTCGCCCCGGTCCGCCATTGCCTGCCAGATCGCCTGGCTCGCCCGGTGATGGGCGGGCTCGGTGGTGCGGATGAAGCGGTCGTAGGAAATGTTGAGAGCGTCGTCCATCGCCTTGAACGTGATGGACATTTCTTCAGCGAACGCGGCCGGCTCCACGCCTCGCTCACGCGCCGCCTGCGCCATTTTCAGGCCATGCTCGTCCGTGCCGGTCAGGAAGAAGACGTCGCGGCCGCGCAGGCGCTGGAAGCGCGCGATCGCGTCGGTCGCGATCGCCTCATAGGCATGGCCGATATGCGGCCGGCCGTTCGGATAGCTGATCGCGGTGGTGATGTAGAACGGTTCGGCCATAGGCCCCTGCGCCTAGACGGGTTCAGAAAGAGAGGCAATCAGCGCGCGGGCGGGAGCCAGTCCGCCATGCTGAACTTGTTTCAGCATTCGCGCATTCCACTTTGGACCCTGAAACGAGTTGAGGGTGACGAGCAGGGATCAAGCCGCGTCCCGTCCCGCCTCCTCGGCCAGCGCCGCGAGCATGCCGGCCAGCTCGAACACCACGCTATGCGGGTCGAGCGAGTGGCGGCGCGCACTGCCGGCGAGGCTGCTAGCCCGTTCCCACAGCCGGATCGCCTCGGCCCCGACATTGCCGCCCCTTCCCTTCGCTTCGGAAGCAATGCGCGAGGGGGCGCGGGCCAGGAAGGCTTCGTAGCGGCCCTGGGCGGATTTGAGCGCCAGGCTGCCGGCGAGGGCAGAACGTCGGGCATTGCTCCGATCGCCCTGGCGGACAAGCGCATCCATGTCCCGGTCGAGCGCGGCGATGTCGAGCCCGCGCCAGGCGATGGCCCGGCCGGGCGACCCATCGCCGACCCGCACGAGCGCCTCGATCTCCTCTGCCTCCGCGTCCGGCAGGGCAGCCTGCAGGGCTGCCGTCATGGCGTCATCAGCGAGCGGCGACAGCCGGAGCAGGCGGCAACGCGAGCGAACCGTCGGCATCAATCGTTCCGGCGTGTGGCTGACAAGGAGGAAGAGTGTATCGGGCGGCGGCTCCTCGAGGATTTTGAGAAGTGCGTTTCCGGCGCCGGGCCGCTCCAGATCGTCCGCGGCGTTGATAACGACAACGCGCCAGTTCGAGATCGAGGGCTTTGTGTCGAAGAGACGACGCAGCCCCCGCACCTGGTCGATCTTGATGCTGCGAGCGAGATCCGTGCCGCTTTCGCTGGTCAGCCGTTCCAGGCGCACGAAGTCGGGGTGACTCCCCGCGCTAAGGAGATTGCTCACGAAATGATCGTCCGGAACATCGAGGCCGGGCGCGTTCACCGGTCCGGTCGCCTGGGCCAGTACCCGCAATGCCGCCTTGTCCGCGAACAGGGCCTTGCCGACCCCCTCCGGTCCGGCGATCAGCCATGCGTGGTGCAGCCGCCCCGTGTCGAGCGCGGCACGGAAAGCGGTGACGGCGTCGTGATGGCCGAAGAGTGGAGTCACGGGAGGAGGTCCCCGAGCGTGGCGAGCAACCGCGCGCTGACTTCCGCTGCGGTGCCGCTGGCGTCGATCACGCGGAAGCGCTCCGGCTCCTCTTCAGCCAGCCGGGCGAACGCCTCGGCGACGCCGCGATGAAAGGCGTCGTCGCGGCCGCCGATCAGGTCGGCGCCTTCAATGTCCCGGCTGCTCGCCCGGCTTCGCGCCTCGCCCTCCGGAAGCTGCAGGAGCAGGGTGCGGTCGGGGAGGAAACCGTGACTCCCCGCCTCGTGTAGGCGGCGCACGAAGTCGAAGCCGAGTCCACCGGCTCCGCCCTGATAGGCGATCGAGCTGTCGACGAAGCGGTCGGAGAGCACCCATTTGCCTGCTTCCAGAGCCGGTTTGATCGTGCGGGCGACATGGTCGGCGCGCGCGGCGGCGAAGAGCAGGGCCTCGGCCTCGGGCGTCCAATGCTGGTCGTGGAGCAGCAGGCCGCGGATCGCCTCGGCGCCGGGGCTCCCTCCCGGCTCGCGCGTGGTGAGGACGTGGAGACCCCGCGCGCGCAGGGCCTCGGCCAGCGCCTTCAGCTGGGTTGACTTGCCGACGCCCTCGCCGCCCTCCAGCGCGATGAAGCGGCCCAAGGTCACTGGTGCGTCACGCCGCGGTCACGCGGCGCCGAACAGGCTCTTCAGGCCGTACCAGACGCGGCCGAAGAAGCCGGCTTCGCTCACCTCCGTCTCGGCGGCGAGCGGCATCACCTGCGGCGGCGTGCCGTCGCCGGTCTCGACCACGAGATCGGCGATATGCTGCCCCTGCGCGATCGGCGCCCGGACCGGGCCGGTATAGACGATCTTCGCGCGAAGGTTCTGACCAAGCCCGGCCGGATAGGTGACCGCGATCGGCTGCTGCGCGATCAGGCCGACGGTGGAGACGGTCGCGCCCTGCACCTGCGCCTCGCCGATCCGCTGGCCCTGACGGAGCAAAGGCCGGGACTGCCAGGCGTTAAAGCCCCATTCCATGAAGCGCACAGATTCCTCGATCCGCTGGTTGAAGCTGGTCAGGCCGGCGACGACCATGACGATCCGGCGGTTGTCGCGCACGGCGGAGCCGGTGAAACCGTAGCCCGCTTCCTCGGTATGGCCGGTCTTCAGGCCGTCGGCGCCGTTGACGCGGCCGAGCAGCGGATTGCGATTGCCCTGGGTGATCGCCTGGTTGGAGCCCATCGTGCGGCCCCAGGTGAATTCCCGCATGCCGTAATATTCGCGGTAGAGCTCGGGATAATCGCGGACGGTGGCGGCGGCTAGCATCGCGAGGTCGCGGGCCGTGGTGTAGGTCACCCCATTGTCCGGCCAGCCGACCGGATTGCCCCAGTGCGAGTTGCGCAGCCCCATTTGCTGCGACTGGCGATTCATCAGCTGGACGAAGGCGGCCTCGTTCCCGGAAATGCACTCGGCGAGCACCACGCTGGCGTCATTGCCGGAGAGCGTGACGATGCCGTGGAGCAGGTTGCGCACGCTGACCTGCTCGCCGGGCGAGAGGAACATGGTCGAGCCTGCCGCCGGCCCGTGCCAGCGCTGCCAGGTCTCGGGGCGAACGGTGCACATCCGGTTGGGGTTGAGCTGGCCGCGCTTGATCAGATCGAAGGCGACATGGGTGGTCATCATCTTCGCCATCGACGCCGGCGGCATCCGCCGGTCCGCGTCCTTGGCGTAGAGCACCGCGCCGGACGACAGGTCGATCATGATCGCGGTCGTCGCCGCGGTTTCGAAGGGCGGCGCCGCAGCCCCGGCGGGCATGGCGACGAGGAGGAGGGAGGCGAGGATGGCGAAAGGCTTGCGGGTCATAGTGAAAGAAAAATTCCCTGGCAGGTCAGCGCCCGATCGAATCGGAGAGCAGGCCGACGGTGAGCGCGTAGAAGTTCGAGCAATTATAGTCGAGGATGACTCGGTAGTTGTTGGTCAGCAGATAGGCGGTGGCGCCCGGGCCGTCCGGCTCCATCAAGGTCGCCATGGCGTCGCGCGGCAGCGAGTTTGCGATCCCGAGCCGCGCCCATTCCGCGCCGCTCAGCCAGCGGCTGTGGCGAGCGAAGACCGCGGGGCAGCGGGGCGCGCGCAGGCGGTTGGCGACCGCCTCGCGGTCGAAGTCGGCGGGAACGCGGACCGCGACCCCCCACGGCAGGCCCGGCCGCCAGCCGGCGCTCCGGAAATAATTGCCGATCGAGGCGAGCGCATCGAGATGGCTGCGCCAGATATCCGGCCGGCCGTCGCCGTCCCCGTCCACGGCGAGGCGCAGATAGACGCTCGGGAGGAACTGGGGATGACCGGCAGCGCCCGCCCAGCTGCCCTGCAGCTCCTCGCGCGGGAAGCCGCGCTCCACCAGCCGCAACGTGGCGATGAACTCGCCGGTGAACAGCTCGCGGCGGCGGCCCTCATAGGCAAGGCTCGCGAGCGAGTTGAGCAGGTCGAAATTGCCCATGATCGCGCCATAGCCGGTCTCCTTCCCCCAGATCGCGACCATGATCGAGGCAGGCACGCCGTAACGGCGACTGAATTCCTGCAGGCGCGGCAGATTGGCGGCATAGCGGGAGCGGCCGCGCTCGATCAGCGCCGGGGTGATGTGGCGGGCGCGGAACGGGGCGAAGGGCGGGTTGCTGTTGCTGGACGAGACGCCGGGCGTGCCGCCCGGCTGGCTGCGGTCAAGCTGGATGGTGCGCGCGGAGAAGGTCAGCGTCGGAAAGATCCGGTCCAGCGTTTCCTTGCGGATGCCGGCGCGCTCGGCCTCCGCCCGCAGGCGCGGCAGAAAGGCCTCGAAGCCTTCCTGGCTGAGGCCGGTACCCTGTGCCGCGGCGGGCGTCTCCCCGACGTCGGCGACGGGCATCCCCGTTACCAGCAGGCATGCCGCAAGCCCGAAAACAAAACGCATAATCACCCCTCGAGGATTTTCGACTCCCACATGGCACGGGCAGGAGCAAGGGGGAAAGGCCGATCGGCGAAGCATTTGCGACCGGTTGCCATCGGGATGCGCCCGCCCCATTCTGGCCGCGGGAAATTTCCTTTGTGAAGGAGCCTGTTGCATGAGCGCTTCGCCCGTTCTGGACGCCTTTCCCCGCCGCCCGATCAGCCTCGTCACCACCCCGCAGCGCAGGCGCGGCCGGATCATCGGCCTGCTCGTCTGCCTGCTCCTGTTCGGCCCCTCGATTTACTGGGGGGTGGTGCGCTGGAACGAGGCCGGTTTGCGTGCCGATCTGCGCGAGCGGGGCGTCATAGCCGCCGAAGCCGGCGACGCCGAGGGCACCTGCACCTCGCGCCGCGGCCGCCTGTCGGGCTCGGAGACGCCCCAGGGCTGCAGCTTCACGATCAGTTACACGCTTCGCCCGGAGGAGGGCGGCGGCGAGCGCCGGGCCGACGTCTATCTGTCGGGCCGCGCCCCGATCTTCACGCCCTCCGCCTGGTACGATCCGCAGGATCCCTCCCGCGTGATGCTGAGGCCCGAAATCGACCGCGACCCGGGCTTTTTCGAGTGGGCATCGCCCTTCCTCCTGCTGATCCTGCCGCTGATCGGGCTGCTCTGGTGGTGGGGGACCGCGCGGCGCGGGCTGCGAGCCGCCGCCGCCAGGCCGGATCCGCTGATTGCGCCGATCGAGAAGGCGATCCGGCAGATGCCCGCCAATCGCCTGACCATCCACTTCCGCCCGCCGGGCGCCGCCCGCCTCTACGGCACCACCTTCGGCCCCGGCGAGGAGCCCTTGCTGGTCAGGCCGCCCGCGGACGCGCCCGAAGGGGAACAATGGGTGCTCGCCCTGCGCTCGCCCAAGGGCCGTCCCTATGCGCTCGACGCCGGCTTGCGGGACCTGGACCTGAGCGAGGATGAGCGCGCCGCGATCTACAATTCCGCATGGGCCTAGCGCCCTCCCGGGCTTCGCGATAAGTCCCTCCGGCACGAGGATGGGTGGCCGAGTGGTTTAAGGCACCGGTCTTGAAAACCGGCGTGGGTTCACGCCCACCGTGGGTTCGAATCCCACCCCATCCGCCACGTCCCGCTGGCCCCGTTGCGGCGAAAAGGCTAGGTTCCCCGGCACTTAGGGGGACGAATCGAATGACCCGGCAATTCTTGAGGGTCGCGCTTGGCCTGATTCTGCTGATGCTCGCGGCCACGGTGCCGGCCCGGGCCGAGTGGCGGCGCGCGGAGAGTCCCAATTTCGTCCTTTTTGGCGATCTGTCCGAGCGGCAGCTGCGCGAGCGCGTGCTCCTGCTGGAGGATTTCGACCGGTTGTTGCGCAGCCTGACCGCCGGCGAGGAGCCGCCGGCGGCCGCGAAGCTGCACGTCTACATCCTGCCCGGCCCGGCCGAGCTTCGGCAGGTCCGCGACGTGCCGCCGGGAATCGCCGGCTTCCACGCCGGGTCCGATTATGGCGTGGCCGTCTATATCGACGGGCGGGAAGCCGTGCGCGGCCAGCACATCCTGTTCCACGAATATGCCCATCACTTCATGCGGCAGAGCACGGTCAACGCCTATCCGGCCTGGTATGTCGAGGGTTTCGCCGAATATTTCGCCACGGTCCGCTTCACCGAGCGGCGCATCGACATCGGCAATTTCGACCCCGGCCGTGCACGCGTGCTGCTCGAGGGGCGCTGGCTGCCGATGGAGCGGATGCTGGCGGGCGGCATCGAGGGGCTGGACCGCGAGGCGATCGGCGCCTTCTATGCGCAGAGCTGGTTGCTGGTGCATTATTTCTACAGCAATACGGAGCGCCAGCAGGCCCTTGCCCGGCTGCTCCCGGCCCTCCGAAGGGCCCAGCCGGCCGAGGCGCTGCAGGCCGCGGCAGGGCTCACCCCGCAAGGCCTGACCGACGAGCTCAGGCGTTATATTCGCGGCGGCACGCTTCAATACCGGCAGATGCAGCGAGCCAGCGCGGAGTCCCCGCCGGCGGTGACGGTGACCGTGCTGCCGGCCTCCGCCGCGGATCTGATGCTGTTCTCCGCGCGGCTCAGGGTCGGCATCCGCGACCAGGATCGCGCTGCTTTCCTCAGCCAGGTCCGCGCTGCCGCCGGGCGCCATCCGGACGACCCGTTTGCGATGCGCGTGCTGGCCGAAGCCGAGTCGCTCTACGGCGATGGCGCCGCCGCCGACCGGCTGCTCGACCGGCTGCTCGCGGCGTCGCCCAATGACGGCGAGTTGCTCTATTTCAAGGGCATGCGGTATCGGGCCGTGGTCTATGGCGAGAATCCGCCGGACGATACGGAAGCGGTGGATGCGGCCGCCCGTCTCTGGTTCGGCCGCGCCCGGGCCGCCAACCCCAACCACTTCCAGACCCTGCTTCGGCTCGCCGAGGCGCGTCGCGGCACCGAGGAATATCGCTCGCAGGACACGGTCGACATGCTGCTGCGCGCGCATGTGCTGGCGCCGCAGGTGCTGTCGATCACGATGAACGCGGCCTCGCTGCTGATGACCCGCCGCCGTTACGAGGAGGCGATCGCTTTGCTCGCGCCGGTCGCGCTCAACCCGCACGAAAGCGGTGCGGCGCGGGCGGCGCGCGAGATGATCGGCCGCGCCCAGGCGGCAATGGCGCGCGGCACGAGCGGCACGCCGGCGGAGGGCGAGCCCGAGGATTGAGGTTGCCCGGCATCGCCGGCAGGCGACGGGACCTTCCCTCCGAGGCCCGCCTCGGCTAGGCGGCGGCGAAACAAATTCGAGGACTTCATGGCCGACCCGAGACCCCTGCCCTTCGACTGGGCCGACCCGTTCGCGCTCGATGCGCAGCTTTCCGACGAGGAACGGATGGTGCGCGACACCGCCGAGGCCTTCGCCCAGAACCGGCTGCAGCCGCGCGTGACCAGTGCCTACATGGAGGAGCGCTTCGACCGCGAGATCATGAACGAGCTTGGCGAGCTAGGCCTGCTCGGCGCGACCATCGCTCCCGAATATGGCGGCGCCGGCCTCAATTATGTGAGCTACGGCCTGATCGCGCGGGCGGTCGAGCGGGTCGACAGCGGCTATCGCTCGGCCATGTCGGTGCAGTCCTCGCTCGTGATGCACCCGATCAATGCCTATGGCTCCGAGGCGCAGCGCCGCAAATATCTGCCGAAGCTCGCGACCGGCGAGTGGGTCGGCTGCTTCGGCCTGACCGAGCCCGATGCCGGCTCCGACCCTGGCTCGATGCGGACGCGGGCGAAGAAGGTGGACGGCGGCTACCTGCTCTCCGGCGCCAAGATGTGGATCACCAACTCGCCCATCGCCGACGTCTTCGTGGTCTGGGCCAAGTCCGACGAGCATGAGGGCCGGATCCGGGGCTTCGTGCTCGAGAAGGGCATGAAGGGCCTGACCGCGCCCAAGATCAACGAGAAGCTCTCGCTCCGCGCGTCGATCACCGGCGAGATCGTGATGGACGAGGTCGAGGTACCGGCGGAGAATCTCCTGCCCAACGTCTCCGGCCTGGCCGGGCCGTTCGGCTGCCTCAACCGCGCCCGCTACGGCATCGCCTGGGGCTCGATGGGCGCGGCGGAGGCCTGCTTCCACGCCGCCCGCGCCTACACACTGGACCGCAAGCAGTTCGGCCGGCCGCTGGCCGCGACCCAGCTCGTCCAGCTGAAGCTCGCTAATATGGTGACCGAGATCACGCTCGGCCTGCAGGCGGCGCTCCGCGTCGGCCGGCGGCTCGATGAAGGCGAGTTGATCCCCGAGACGATCAGCCTGATCAAGCCTTTCCAGCACAGTGGGATCCGAAGCTTGGAATTCACGTGACTTGAAGTCGCGGC
>JADMIO010306780.1_pt1 | contig 11740 bp, 11 predicted proteins | sample 8958161 | NCBI WGS metagenome assembly JADMIO01 (sample SAMN16585339, study PRJNA669376) | soil metagenome | isolation source: Crop rotation soil | place: USA: Cullars Rotation, Alabama | collected 2011
GAGAAGGAGATGGACACGTCGGGGCCGTTCTCGACGAAATGCGGCGCCTTGACCGGAACATAGAGGCCCCGCCCCGGCTCCAGCGCGAAACTCTGTCCCTGATCGGCGAAATTATCCGACCAGGGCAAATTCCGATGGCCGCCGCTGTGGAAGGACTCATGCGCGGGCGCAGGCGCGAAACGCTCATCGCCCGGGGTAAAGACCCGCATGGTCTTACTGCCCCTGATCTGGAGCAGGATATTATGCTCGGGATCGAAGTGGAAAGGCGTCACCGCATGGGGAGAGGAGATGAAGATGAAGCCTTCCAACTTGAGCATTGGCCCCGTGGCAGGCTGTACGAACGGCGCGATCTCGGCGAGGATCCGTTCGATCAGTTGGCGATAAGCCGCATCCTGCTCGACGAACTTCAGCACCATCCACGATCCGCACGTCTCGATGGACCGGATCGTTTCCTCGACCGACAATCCATTGGCCGGCGTATCCTCGGGCCGGATTCCGATCGGCAGATCCGCGCGATTATATTCGACGTCGACCGGGCGGATCCGCTGCGCAAGCTGCACCAGCGAGGACAGATCGAGAAGATCATGTCCGACCAGGCGATGCTCGAGCAGGAATGGGCGCTCGGGATAATGGGCGCTGAACGTGTCGGACGTGGCAGCGGCGAAACTGGCCTCGATCATGCATCCACCCTACGTCGCGCTTCATGACACGCCGGCGCGGCAACGGGACCTGCTGCCCAACCCGGCAGGAAGAGGCTAGGCTCAGACGGTAAAGGAACCCTCAATTTACAGGGTTAAGGCGTCTCCGCCTTGCTGGGCCCGGCTAGGCCGCTTTTTCGGCCCTTTGCTCGGCTGCCTGCTTGAGCGCTTCGCCCATTCGCGCGAGGCCCTGCTGGACGGCTTTGCCGAACGCGCGCGCCATGACCGGCCCGATCAGCCCCGCCATCGCTTCGCCGTTATAGACGGTGCAACGGCCGGGCGCGGTCTCGACGATTTCAATATAACGCGTCCCGCGCAGCAGGCCGCCCATCATGATGCCGCGAAACTGAAGCAGGCTGCTGGGCTCCACCGCGATCACGGCCGCGTTCGCATGCTGCGGCTTCATGCCCGGCAGATCGACGGTGAGCGCGATCGTCTCGCCGACGCTGAGAGCGCCCTTCGCCTCAATGTAAAGCGGGTTCCAGCTGTGCCACCCGTCAATGTCGCTCAGCAGGGCCCAGATGCGATCCGGCGGCGCGGCGATCTCGATATGATGTGCGACATGCTTGCCGCCCAAAGATGCGGATCGCGGCGGGGCGCCGAGGCTATTCAAAGGGCTCCTCCCCTTCGAGTTTCGTCCGGTGCAGCATGCGGCCGGAGGCTGGATCGTAGGGCGTCGCCTTGTGCATGGTCCCGGTATTGTCCCACATCACCAGATCGCCGACCGACCAGACATGGCGGTAGACAAACTGCGGTTGCTCGGACCAGTCGCGCAGGCGGACGAGCAGCTCCTTGCCCTTGGTGTAATCCATGTCGACGACATGGCTCGCGGTGCAGCCCAGCACCAGCGATTTGCGGCCGGAACGGTGAGTCCAGACCAGCGGCAGTTCCTTTTCACCGATCGCCATCATCTGCTTGAGCATCGCCAGCGGGGGCTCGGGATTGTAGTAGAGCAGCGACGCCCAGCTCGAATGCATGACGCGGATCGGCTCATAGTCCGCTTTCTCCTCGTCCGGCAGATCGTCATAGGCCGCGTAGGTGTTGCAGAACAAAGTGTCGCCGCCGCCGCTGGAAGGGAGCTGCTTCATCGACAGGATCGAGGCCAGGATCGGCACCTGGTTCATCGTCCCGTCGATGTGCCAGAAGAGCGAGCCCTTGAGATAATCGGCCAGCGCATTCTCTTTGGTGTCGAGGGTGACCTTGTAGATTTTCTCGCCCTGCATTTCCGGCGCGAACGTGCCCAGCGTCTCGGTGAAAGCGATCTGTTCCTCGTCGGTAAAGCCGATCTGCGGCAGGACGATAACCCCCCGCGCCTCAAGCAGCTCGCGGATTTCCGCGGCCTTCTCACCGCTCAGCAGGGTTTCCTTGTCCGAGCGGATTTCGGTACCGATCCGTGGGGTGAGATCAAAGGTCTCGAAGCGGGCCTTGACGTCCTGCAGCACTCATCTTCTCCCAAAGGCTTTCAGCGCGTTATGCCCCTGTTCGAAGATCGCACGATACGGTGCGTAGCGCAACCAAATGCGCGCCCGCTCCGCAATGGAGGAAATCATTTTGCTTGGCCCGAAACATATTTGGAGGCCAAGCGATCATAAACCTCCTTGGCGTTGATCAACCGCCAACGACGGCTGTCGGGAATGCTGTTAGAGTTGACAGGCAGAACGCTTATCCGGCTCTCATACCCATCCGGCATCGCATTACCGCATCCATAACTACAGATAGAAAGGGTACGGACAATGGCCATACGTGACTGAATGACGAAACTATCCTTGCCCGCCTTTTGAGTTTGCAGAGCTGCGGCGAGCAAACTGAGCTCATCGGCCATGACATCAGTGCCAACCACCGTGCGATAGGTGATTGAAACCTCACCCGGCGCCTCGCTGGCTTTGATGTTCATACCCGATGTTTCGAGCAGAAACTCAGGCAGTGCGGAGCGGAATCGTCCCTTGTTGGTTTCGGATTCCGGCCGCGGCAACAGCGCTGCAAGTTCCTTGAGATCGAGGCGAAAGGTCGTCTGCAGTTCGCCTTCCAGGCCCTGTTGTAACGTCTCCACCAATTCCTTGATGAGAGCGTCTTCCTCCGGCCCATTCGTCTTTACCTGAGCAAGAAGATCGACAACAACGGGCAGTTGAGCCAGCTTCTTCTCCTTGATAGTAGTCAAAAGCTCCAGGAGGCTCGATTCTGAGGCGGTGGCGCGAAGAGCAGCAGCCAAGGTCCAGCTTGCCAACTCCTTGCGAGCATCGGAGCCGGCGGCAAGGCGCTTTTGATAATCGACCTGAACTGTTCGGCTCAGCTTCTTCCCTTTTTCAGGCTCTGGAGGCGCGACCGTAGCAGCATCAATTTCTGCGCGCGCCTTTTCCAAGACTTTTGCTGCCTCCGAACTGCGCCCTTCCGCGTTCAGCGCGTAGAAAAGTCCTCCGGCAAACTTGATACGCTCCGCAATCTCCTGATATTTGCGATCGGCAAATCCCTTTATTTCACCTTCGCCCCTACCCCGGGGTAGATCGAAGCTTAGGTCAGGATATAAGGCGATTGCCTCATCGAATTTGGCATTGAGGATGTGGATCAAAAAAAGCGATTTCATCAGAGCGGGCTCAAGGAATGCGTCCGTTTTGAGCGCGGTCACAATAGCGTCCATTTTTGGGCTTCCGCTCAACCGGATTGATCGCACCATACGCCGAATGGTCGCCGCGTAAGGACGCTCACTGGCAATTGCCTTCAATTCCGCCTCTGCCTCGTCACGCCTTCCGAGATTCACCAAGGCCAACGATCTCAGCGCGCGGTTACCTAACCCGATGGACTCTCGAATTAGGGGATCTCCACCAGCAATTGCCACGGCGTCTGATTTGTCGAGTGTCACAAGGGAGGATTCGAAATCCTTCTCGATAACCAAATGCATCGCTTTCGCCTGCAGCAAATGCGCCTGCCGAACCCAGTAGCGCGGCAAAAGCAATGGGTCGGCAAGCGCGCGATCGCAGGCGTCTATGCCCGCGCTTCCGAATGTTCCTTGATTTCGTCGTAGGTCAGATGCTCCACTGCCAAGGCCAAACCACTGACTCACGGTGGTAATGCCGTCCGCCTTTTTGTTCGGTGCATCATAGCCATCACAATTCTTGAAGTCCGCAGCAGAAGCAAATGCCGTGCTGGGCAACAAGGTTACCGCCAAGATCAATATTGTGCGCATCATCAATTCCCCCCGGGTCAGAGGGCAGCAAAACAAGGCGCAAACGTCAACTCCCCTCCGGACGAGGAAGTGTGATTTATTTGTGCCTTTCTGCTAGCTTGGCCGCGACATCCTCCCATCTGAAACCCCGCGCCTGCATCAGCACCGTGAGGTGGTAGATGAGGTCGGCGGTTTCCGAGATGCATTCCTCCCGGTCGCCATTGACGCCCGCAAGCGCGACTTCGACGCCTTCTTCGCCGATCTTCTGGGCGACGCGCTTGGGGCCTTCGGCGAGCAGTCGGGCGGTGTAGCTGTCCTTGGGATCGGCGGCGGCGCGCTGCGCGACGATCTGGGCCAGCCGCGCGAGCCAGCCCACCCCTGACGGTCCTTCGGCCGAGAAGCAGCTTTCCGTCTCCAGGTGGCAGGTCGGGCCGACCGGCTCGGCGCGCACCAGCAACGCATCTCCGTCGCAATCGGGCAGCACGGCGACGAGCTTCAGATGATTGCCGCTCGTCTCGCCCTTGGTCCACAGCCGGTCCTTCGAGCGGCTGAAGAAGGTTACGAGGCCGCTCTCCAGCGTCTGTTGGAGCGCGTCCTCGTTCATATAGCCGAGCATCAGCAGCTGCAGCGTCGCCGCGTCCTGAACCACCGCGGGGATCAGCCCGCCCATCTTGTCCCATTCCAGCGCCGGCACTTCCGCCGCGCTCAGGGGCGCATTTCGATCCCGCATGTGCCGAGATACTCCTTCAAATCGGGGATGGCGATGAGCCGGTCGTGGAAGACGGTAGCGGCAAGCGCGCCGCTTGCACCCACTGCGAACGCGTCGCGGAAATGCTCGGGTTCGCCGGCGCCGCCCGAGGCGATCACGGGCACGTTCACCGCTTCGATCACCGCTCTCGTGTGGGGAATGTCATAGCCGGTGCGCACGCCATCGCGGCGCATGCAGTTGAGCACGATCTCCCCTGCCCCGCGCTCGGTCGCCTCGCGCACCCAGTCGAGCGTGCGGATGCCGGTGTCCCGGGTCGCCTCGACGCTGCCGGTATATTGCTTGATCCAATAGTCGCCGCCGTCCTCGAAGCTGTCGACGCCGAGCACGACGAACTGGCTGCCGAAATCGCGCGCCAGCTCCTCGATCAGCGCAGGACGCTCGATCGCGGGCGAGTTGATCGAGACCTTGTCGGCGCCGTTGTCGAGACAGGCCGCGGCCTGATCGCGGGTGCGTACGCCGCCTGCGACTGCGAAGGGAATGTCGATCACCTCGGCGACGCGGCGGACCCAGGCCGGATCGAGGCTGCGTCCCTCGGCGCTGGCCGTGATATCGTAGAAGACCAGCTCGTCGGCGCCTTCCCCACTGTAGCGCATCGCATTTTCGACGATATCGCCGACGTCGCGGTGATCGCGAAACTGGACGCCTTTCACCACGCGCCCGTCGCGCACATCGAGGCAGGGAATGATTCTACGCGCGGGCAAGGTTCAGTGCCTCTTCAAGGTCGATTTTGCCTTCCCACAATGCGCGGCCGATGATCGCGCCGTCGGTGGGAAGGCCGCGCAGATCGTCGACCGACGCGATACCGCCGGAGGCCTGCACCGCGAGCTGCGGCAGACGCTCGACAACCTGGGCGAGCAGATCGCGGTTAAAGCCGGTCATCATTCCGTCGCGGCTGATGTCGGTGACGAGCAGGTGGCGCGCCTCGGGATAAAAAGCGGCGACGTCCCAAAGACTCTGCTGCGAGGTCTCGGTCCAGCCCGCGGTTGCGACCATCGGCACGCCGTCGATCATGTTGACGTCGAGCGCGAGCGTTATGCGCTCGCCGCCGAAGCGCGCGAGAAAGGCCTGCACGCGTGGCGGATCCTTGACCGTCAGGCTGCCAACCACGACGCGTCCGACCCCGGCGTCGATCATGCGCGCGATCTGCTCCGAAGTGCGAAAGCCGCCCGCGACCTGCAGCTTGAGCTGCGCACCACCAGCCAGGCCCGCGATCAAATCGTGCTGGCGCGGCTCACCGGCGCGGGCACCGTCGAGGTCGACGACATGCGCCCAACTCGCCCCCGCGCGCGCGAAATCGGCCAACGCCGCGGCGGGATCATCGGAGTAGATGGTAGCGTCTTCGAACCGGCCCTGCGCCAGCCGCACGCAGCGCCCGTCCATCAGGTCCATGGCGGGATAGAGGATCATCGCTTCAGGAAACTTTCGAGAAAGCGCGCGCCGGCCTTGCCGCTGCGCTCGGGGTGGAATTGCGCGCCGCTGAAATTGTCGCGGCGGACCGCGGCGGGGATCGGGCGGCCGTAATCGGCGACTGCTACGCTGGCAGGACCATCGTCGCAGGCGAAGCTGTGCGCGAAATAGACATAATCGCCGCTGGCAAGGCCGAGGGCGTCGTCGCGAACGTCGAGCCGGCTCCACCCCATGTGCGGCACCGGCCGTTCGGGGGTGGGATCGAGCTTGCGGACGCGTCCCGGGATGATGCCGAGACAAGCGACATCTTCCTCCTCCGACTGATCGAAGAGCAATTGCATGCCGAGGCAGATACCGAGCATCGGCTGCTTCAGCGAACGCAACGGCTGCTTCAGCCCGCGCGCCTCGATCTGCTCCATAGCGAAACCGGCCGCGCCGACGCCGGGCAGCACGACCTTGTCCGCAGAGGCGATCTCGGTCGCGTCGGACGTCACGACAGGCTCAAGGCCCAATCGCGTGAAGGCGATGCCCACCGAGCCGATGTTGCCGCAGCCGATATCGACGATGGCGAGCTTCACAACACTGCTCCCGTCATTGCGACCGGCGCAGCCGCGCGGCAATCCAGAATGGAACCCGCCTCTGGATTGCTTCGTCGCATGCGCTCCTCGCAATGACGGAATGTGGAGGCCGGACTCACAACACCCCCTTGGTGCTCGGCAGCACGTCCGACTTGCCCTCGCGCAGCACCGCCTGGCGGAGCGCACGCCCGAACGCCTTGAAGCAGGCCTCGGTCTTGTGATGGTCGTTTTCGCCAGTGACGCGCACGTGGATCGCAGCGCCGAGGCTATCGGCGATCGAGCGGAAAACGTGCGGCGTCATCTCAGTGGGATAGGCACCGATGTGGCTGGCGGTGAAGCTGCCCTCGAACTGACTGTAGGGCCGGCCCGACATGTCGATCAGCACCTGCGCCTCGGTCTCGTCCATCGGCAGCGCGAAGCCGAAGCGGCCAATTCCCCGCTTGTCGCCCAGCGCCTTGCCGAGCGCGCTGCCGAAGGCGATCGCGCAATCCTCGATGCTGTGGTGCGCGTCGATCTCCAGATCGCCCTCGCAGGCAAGTGTCAGCGCGAAGCCGCCGTGCGCGGCAACCTGATCGAACATGTGGTCGTAGAAGGGGATGCCCGTGTCGATCTTGCGCGGGCCCTGCTTGTCCAGATCGATCGAGACGGCGATCTTCGTTTCCTTGGTATCGCGGACGACTTCGCCGCGGCGCCCGGGCACGTCCTCGACCGGAGCCTGCAGCGCGGCAAGCGCGGCGCCATTTTCGACGTCGGTACCGATGCTGAGGCGCACGCCATTCGCCGCCGCGTTGGGGCGGAAGCGAATGCGGATGCCCAGGCCCTGAAGTCTCTTCGCGAGCGCCTGCGCATCGTCGACCTCGAAGAAGATGTAGTTAGCGGCGCTTGGCCACACCTTCCGGACGATCGGGGAGCGGGCGAGCAGGCCGGCGATGCGATCCCGCTCGGATTTCAGCCTGGCGATACGCTCCTCATGTATCGGCCGGCGCGACGGAGACAGGCTCGCCACGGCCGCCGCAATCGACAATGTCGGCAGCGGATAGGGCGGCAAGGCCCGGGCGATCAGGGCGATCAGTTCCGCATTGCCGATCGCGCAGCCCACGCGTGCTCCCGCAAGGCCGAACGCCTTGGACAAGGTGCGGATGATCACCAGATTTTCGCGCCGCGTGGCTTCTTCGGCCAGGCTCTCGAGATCGGAGAATTCGAGATAGGCCTCGTCGAGAACGACGATCGTGTTTGGCAGCGCATCGGCGACGCGGAGCACGTCGGCAGGCGGCACCGGATTGCCGGTCGGGTTGTTCGGAGAGCAGAGGAAGGCGAGCTTCAAATTTTTCTCGCCCGCCACCTCGCCAAGGAACGCATCGACATCGAGATCGAAATTCGCGTCGAGCCTGGTCTCGATCACCCGCGCGCCCTGGACCTGCGCGAATTGGGCATAGGCCGAGAAGGTCGGCACGCAGATCGAGATGCTGTCCACGCCCGCGCGGCAGAAGGTGCGTACCAATATGTCGATCGCATCGTCGCCGCCACGCGTAACGACGAGGTTCGCCGGAGCGACGCCGTACAGCGCGGCCATCGCGCGGCGCAGTGCCGCCGGCTGCGGCTCGGGATAGCGATTGACGTTGGCAGCGAGCGATCCCTCGATCAGCGGCGCGAACGGGTTTTCGTTTGCGTCGAGCTTGATCGCATCGGCACCGAAGGCTTCGTTCGCCGCGGCCGCGACGTCGAGCGGCGCCATCGCCAGGATTTCGGGGCGCGCGAGGCGCTCGGCAAGCGAGGTCATCGCACCATCTCCTTCGCGCGCGCATCGGCGGCGAGCGCATGTGCCTCGAGGCCCTCCAGCCGGGCAAGCGCGGCGGCCGACGGCGCAATCGCGCGTGCCGCCTCCTCGCTCATAGACTGGACCGTGATCGCCTTGAGGAAACTGTACACGGAAATGCCGCTCCACGAGCGGGCGGCGCCATCGGTCGGCAGCACGTGGCTGGAGCCCGCCAGATAGTCGCCGAAGGTCTCGGCGGCCATGCGGCCGGCAAAGACGGCGCCGGCATTGCGGATCAGCGGCACCAGCGCGTCGGCATCCTGCACCGCGAGCGAGAGATGTTCGGGCGCATAGGCATTGGCGACCTCGACGGCCTGCGTCAGATCCGAAGCGAGGACGATCCGCGCATTGGCCAGCGCCGCCCCAGCAATCGCGCGACGCGGCAAGGCTTCGGCAAGGCTCGGCAGCAACGCTTCGACGGCACCCGCAAATGCCCGCGAAGGCGTGACCAGCAGCACCTGCGCACTTGGATCATGCTCGGCCTGGCTGAGCAAATCGGCGGCGACCGTCGCCGGATCGGCGGTTTCGTCGGCGATCACCAGCAATTCGCTGGGTCCTGCCGGCATGTCGATCGACGGACCGCCTGACAGAGAGGCGACATAGGATTTGGCTTCGGCGACATAAGCGTTCCCGGGACCGCAGATCTTGTCGACGCGGGGGATGTCGCCGGCGCCGAAGGCGAGCGCGGCGACCGCCTGCGCGCCACCGATGGTCCACACGAACTCGATGCCGCACAGCTCGGCCGCAAGTGCGACAACGGGATCGAGCCCACCTTCGGGGCGCGGCGGCGTTACGGCGACGATATCCCGCACACCGGCCGCGCGGGCGGGCAGCGCGAGCATGAGCAGGGTCGAGAAGAGCGGGGTCTTGCCGCCGGGGACGTAGAGGCCGACGCGGTCGAGCGGGCGCCAGACCTTGCGGACCCGAAGGCCCGGCATGGTCTCGACCTCATGCTCGCGCGGGCCGCTGCCGTCATGGAAAGCGGCGACGTTGCGGGCAGCCAGCTCGATCGCAGCGAGATCGGAAGGATCGAGCGTGCGTCTTGCCCGGGCGGCGGGCTCCGATACAGGGATGCGGCGCGGCTCCTCACCGTCCAGGCGCTTGCCCTGCTCGACGGCCGCAGCCCACCCGCGTGCGCGGACGTCATCAACAATGGCGCGCACGGCGGATTGCAGCGCTGCATCGCTGCGCTGTGCGGGCCGGGCCAGCGCCTGCGCGCGGCCCGCCTCGCCGAGATCGTTCCAGACCAGCGTCTGCATCACATCATCATCTTCTCGATCGGCATCACCAGGATCGCCGACGCGCCCGCATCCTTGAGCTTCTGGAGCGTTTCCCAGAAGACCGATTCCTTGCATACCGCATGGACCGCGACATGGCCGGGCCGGCCCGCGAGTGGAAGGATCGTGGGAGCCTCCGCCCCGGGCAACAGCGCCGCGATCCGCTCCAGCGCCTCCTCGGGCGCGTTTAGCATGATATATTTGGATTCCTGCGTTGCGAGCACGCCGTCGATCCGGCGCAGCAGCTTGTCGGCCTGCTCGGCTTTCTCCGCAGACACCGGGCTCTTCGAGCGGATCAGCACCGCTTCACTCTCAAGGATCGTCTCGACCGGACGAAGACCGTTCGCTTCCAGGGTCGCGCCGGTCGAGACCAGGTCGCAGATGAAATTTGCGATCTGCAGCCGCGGCGCCAGCTCGACCGCGCCGTTCATCTCCACCACCGTCGCCTCGATGCCATTGTCGTCGAGGAACTTGCGGGTGAGACGCGGATAGGAGGTCGCGATGCGCGCACCCGCGAGCGATTGCGGGCCTTCATAAACAGTGCGCTCGGGCGCGGCGATCTTGAGCGCGCAGCTGCCGAAGCCGAGCGCGGCGATCAGCTCATAGCGCTGCTCTTCCTGCCCCGCCGCGAATTCCTCGAGCACGTTGCGGCCGACGATTCCGAACTCGCACACGCCGTCGCTGACGAAGGTAGGAATGTCGTCGTCGCGCACGAACATCAGGTCGATCGGGAAATTCTCCACCCGCGCGGCAAGATCGTTCTTGCCGTGCTGGATGCGCAGCCCGGCATCGCGCAGCAAGTCGCGGCTGTAATCGGACAGGCGGCCCGATTTCTGGATCGCCATGTGCAGGCGTTCAATCGACATCTGTATCTCCAAGTCGGCGCATCGCGAGGCGATAGGCCTGGTAAGGTTCCTGGCGGAGGAAGCGCGCAACGCGCACGATGGTGGTGGTGCTGACACCGGTAGCGTCGTGAATGTCGCGATAGGAAAGATCGCTGGTTTCGAGCAAGCGCGCGACGTGCCAGCGCTCGGCGAGGGTGCGTACCTCCGCAGGCGTGCAGAGGTCGGCGAGGAGCGTGGCCATATCCTCCAAGCTTTGCGGGGTGAGGAGCGCGCGGCAAAGGTCCTCCGCCAACGCCTTTGCGTCGCGGGTCGGAGTTATCGACGGGATGACCTTCTCCGTTTCCACGGTATCGTTCCATTGTGTTAGTACGCTGTAACGCGCCCTATAAGCGCGCGATCGTTAACGCAAGCTTTTTGTCAGCCCGAATTGCGCAGCGCTGTGGCGATGGCGTTGAGCGAAAGCTGCAGCCCTTCCGCGATACGCGGATCGTCCTCTCCCGCCCGGTGGCGGCGGAGGAGTTCGACCTGGAGCAGGTTGAGCGGCTCGATATAGGGCAGTCGCAGGCGGATCGACGCGTCGAGCTGGGGATTGCGCTCCAGCAGGCGCGACTGGCCGGTGACTTCCAGCAGGCGGTCGCGAGTGCGATGCCAATCGTCGCGGATGCGGCCGAAGATCGCCTGGGCCGCTTCCTGATCCTCGACCAGCCCGGCGTAGCGCTGGGCGATTTCCATGTCCGACTTGGCGAGCACCATTTCCAGATTGTCGAGCATGGTCTGAAAGAAGGGCCAGGAGGCCTGCATATCCTTGAGCAGTGCCAGGTCCTGGAAGTCCCCGAGCGCATGACCGACGCCGTACCAACCGGGCAGCATCACGCGCGCCTGCGCCCAGCTGAACACCCAGGGGATGGCACGCAGATCCTCGATCTTCTGCGAGCGTGTGCGGCTGGCGGGACGCGACCCGATCTTGAGCTGGCCGATCTCGGCGATCGGAGTCATCTGCCGGAAGAAGCTCTCGAAGCCCGGGGTTCCGTAGACCAAAGCGCGATAGGCGGCGAAGGCAGACTGCGAAATTCGGTCCATGGCACCGGCGAAATGCCCGGCGCCCCCGCCGTCGGCCGGCACGGATTGCATGCTGGCGAGCAAAGTCGCGGCCGTCATCGCCTCCAGATTGGCGGCGGCGCTTTCGCGCG
>JADMIO010792884.1_pt1 | contig 11740 bp, 9 predicted proteins | sample 8958161 | NCBI WGS metagenome assembly JADMIO01 (sample SAMN16585339, study PRJNA669376) | soil metagenome | isolation source: Crop rotation soil | place: USA: Cullars Rotation, Alabama | collected 2011
CGAGCTCGTCCTCCGCGATCACGTACGGCGGCATCGCGTAGATCAGGTCGCGAAACGGCCGCAGCCACACGCCGTGCGCGACCGCCGCCTCGGTCGCGGCGGCGACGTCCACGGGACGATCGAGCTGCACGACACCGATCGCCCCCAGGACGCGCACGTCCGCGACGCCGGGCAGCTCGCGTACGGGCGCCAGCCCTGCGCGCAGGCCGCGCTCGATCGCCGGCACCCGCTCGCGCCAGCCCGCGCCGGACGCGCCTTCGAGCTGATCGAGCGAGGCCAGCGCCACCGCGCACGCGAGCGGGTTCGCCATGAAGGTCGGCCCGTGCATCAGCCCACCCCCCTCGCCGCCCGAGACGACCTCCGCGACGCGCCGCGTGCAGAGCGTCGCCGCCAGCGTCATGTAGCCGCCCGTCAGCGCCTTGCCGAGGCACATCACGTCGGGAGCCACACCCGCGTGCTCGCAGGCGAACAGCGCCCCCGAGCGCCCGAAGCCCGTGGCGATCTCGTCCAGCACCAGCAACAGCCCGTACTCGTCGCAGACCTCGCGCAGCAGGCGCACGCACGCCGGCGAGTGAAAGCGCATGCCGCCCGCGCCCTGGACCACGGGCTCTACGATCACCGCCGCCAGCTCGCCCGCATGACGCGCCACGAGCTCGCGTACCTGCGCGGCCCAGCGCGGATCCAGCGGCTGCTCGAAGCCGTCCGGCGGGCGCTCGGCGAAGACGTGCTCTGCGAGCACCCCCGTGAACAGGCCGTGCATCCCGCCGATCGGGTCGCACACCGCCATCGCCCCGAACGTGTCGCCGTGATAGCCCCCGCGCACCGTGAGCAGGCGGGTGCGCCCGGCGTGACCCAGCGCGCGCTGGTACTGCAGGGTCAGCTTGATCGCCACCTCTACCGAGACCGAGCCGCTGTCCGCGAAGAACACCGCCTCCAGCGCGTCCGGCGCCAGCTCCAGCAGGCGCTCCGCGAGACGCACCGCGGGCTCGTGCGTCAGCCCGCCGAACATCACGTGGGACATCCGCTGCAACTGCTCCGCGACCGCCGCGTCGAGCGCGGGGTGGCGATAGCCGTGGATTGCGCACCACCACGAGGCCATCCCATCGATCAGCTCGCGCCCGTCGCCGAGGCGCAGGCGCACGCCCTGCGCGGACTCCACCGGCAGCGGCGCGAGCCCACCCGCGAGCGAGCCGTACGGATGCCAGACGTGCTCGCGGTCGAACGCGAGCAGCCGCGACCAGTCAGTCAGCGCGCGCCTACTCTTCGTAGGGGACGAACTCGCGCTTCCTGGCCCCGCAGACGGGGCAGTACCAAGTGTCGGGAATGTCCTCGAAGGCCGTGCCCGGGGGGATGCCGCCGTCGGGGTCGCCTTCGTCGGGGTCGTAGATGAAGCCGCAGGATTCGCAGATCCAACGCTGCAGGGTCTGTGTGGTGCTCATGCGCGAAAGGTTAGCGGCCAGGTAGGGTCAGCAGATGGCCTCGCACGGGGACAGCGGGAATCTCGCAGACGGGGAGGCGCGGAGCGAGCTTCGCGACGCGACGAGCGGCGAGGAGTACAACCCCGGCGAGACGACCGAGCCGCGTCAGGCCGCGACCGTGATCGTGCTGCGCGGCGGCGAGGAGCGGCTCGAGGTCCTGCTCGTGCGGCGCACCCCCAAGGCGCGCTTCATGGGCGGCGTGTGGGTCTTTCCCGGCGGCGCGGTCGACGCCCAGGAGGGCGAGGGCGACCGCGCCCATCGCGCTGCCGCGATCCGCGAGCTGCACGAGGAGGCCGCGATCGCGCTGAACGATCCCGACGCGCTCGTGAAGTTCTCGCGCTGGATCACCCCCGCGCAGGTGAAGATCCGCTTCGACACGCACTTCTTCCTCGCCCCCCTGCCCCCGGGTCAGGAGCCGCGGGTGGACGGCGACGAGGTGATCGACCTCGGCTGGTTCACGCCGGAGGGGGCGCTCGAAGCCCATCGCGAGGGCGAGCTCGAGCTCGTCTTCCCCACGATCAAGCACTTGGAACAGCTCGGCGGCTTCACCTCGGTGCAGGAGCTGCTCGAGCACGCCCGCGGACGCGAGGTGCTCCCCGTCGAGCCCCGAGTCGTGCTCGAAGGCGAGGTCGCGCGCGTGCTGCTCCCGGGCGACGTCGGCTACTAAGCCGCGACGCTCAGCCCTGCTGCTGCGCGGCGATCACGTGCGTCACCGCGTTGATCAGCGCGAGGTGCGTGAAAGCCTGCGGGTAGTTGCCCAGGTGCCGCCCGCTCGAGGCTTCGAGCTCCTCGGCGTACAGCTCGAGTGGCGTCGAGTAGGAGAGCAGGCGCTCGCAGAGGTGTTCGGCCTCGCGATGCTCGCCGATCTCCGAGAGTGCCGAGACCAGCCAGAAGGAGCAGATCAGGAACGTGCCCTCCTTGCCGCTCAGCCCGTCGTCGGTCTCTTCGGTGCGGTAGCGCATCACGAGCCCGTTCTCCGTGAGCTCGTCGCGGATCGCGTAGACCGTCGCGCGCACGCGCTCGTCGTCCGGTGGCAGGAAGCGCACGAGCGGCACGAGCAGCGTCGAGGCGTCGAGCGCGTCGGTGTCGTAGTGCTGGCGGAACACGCCGCGAGAGTCCACCCCCCTGTCGAGGATCTCCTCGCGGACTTCGTCGGCGATCGCCTGGAAGTGCTTCGCGTTCTCGTCGTGTCCGCGGCGTTCGGCCAGGCGCGAGCCGCGGTCCAGCGCAACCCAGCACATCAGCTTCGAGGATACGTAGTGCTGGGGTTTGCCGCGGGCCTCCCAGATCCCCTGGTCGGGGTCCTGCCACGCCGCCGCGGCGCATTTCACCTGGTCGATCAGCACAGGCCACAGGCGCTCGGGAATGTGGTCGCGCTGCTTGGAGTGCAGGTAGACCGAGTCGAGCACCGCGCCGAACACATCGTTCTGGCGTTGGTTGTAGGCGCCATTGCCGATTCGCACCGGGCGCGCCCCCTCGTAGCCGCCGAGCTCGTCGAGCGTCGACTCCTCCAGGTCCTTCTCGCCGCGGATCCCGTACATGATCTGCAGCGAGCCGTCCTCGTTGCGCGGCACGTCCGCGACGAACTGCACGAAGTCGTCGGCCTCCCAGTCCAGGCCCAACGCGTGCAGCGCCCACAGCGTGAACGAGGCGTCGCGCATCCAGCAGAAGCGGTAGTCCCAGTTGCGCTCGCCCCCCGGCGTCTCGGGCAACGAGGTCGTCGGCGCGGCGACGAGCGCGCCCGTCGGCATGAACGTCAGCCCCTTCAGCACCAGCGCCGAGCGCTGCAGGTGCTTGCGCCAGGGGTGATCAGGATAGGTGCCGTCCGCGAGCCATTCGCGCCAGAAGTGGGCCGTGCGCGCGAGCACCTCGTCGGCTTCCTCCGCCGTGTGCGGCCCGCCCAACGACTCCGTCCACGACAGCGCGCAGTAGCGCCTCTCTCCTTCTTTCATCGTGTGACGCCCGTGCGTGCGATTTCCCTCGATCCCCATGCGGACGTCGCTGAACAGGCGGAACGTCGTCTCCCCGCCGGTCGCGTCCAGCGCACAGGTGCCTTCCGCCGCGTCGATCTCCGCCGGCGACCACTGCGCGGGCGTCGCTCCGTATGCGAGCATCGGCTCGCAGACGATCTCCACCTGCACCTGGCCCTGGATGCATTCGATCATCCGCACCAGCAGATGGTCCGCGTCGAAGTCGGTCGGCGGGCGCGTGTGGCTCGAACCGTGCTCGTTGTCGTGCCACTCGCCGATCGCCAGGCCGTCGACCACGCGGATCCAGCCCTGCGGCGTCATCCACGTGGTCTCGATCAGGTTCGTTCCCGGGATGTAGCGACGCCCCGCGGGCACGTACAGCCCATACGGCCCCACCCGCCAGGAGCCCGCGCCGCGGTCGAGCAGCGCCCCGAACACCGAGGGGGAGTCGAAGTACGGCAGGCACATCCACTCGATCGACCCATCCGAGGCGAGCAGCGCGCCGGTATGGCAGTCCGAGAGGAAGCCGTAGTCGCCGATCGGCGGAAACGGCGAGCTCGAGGAGAGGCTGCCGGTCGCGGTCGCAGGCGCCGTCCCACCCTGCCGCCGCTCCTCTCGCGCGGCGCTCCCCGGACGCGGCACGAAGGAGGGAAAGCTCGCCTGCATGTGACCGGAACGGTAGCGGGGTAGGCTGCCGTAGGACCATGAGCGAGCGGACCGACGCCGAGACGACCTTCGCCATGCATCCGTCCGCGGTCCGGCTGCTGGAGGGCCGGCGCGCGCTAGTCACCGGCGGTGACTCGGGCATCGGCAAGGGCGTCTGCCTCGAACTGGCCGCGCACGGCGCCGCGGTCGCGATCAACTACCTCGCCGCGCCCGACGAAGCCGAGCGCGTCGCGGGCGAGATCGGCGCGGGCGGCGGCAAGGCGATCGCGGTGCAGATGGACGTCTCGCTCGAGCAGGACGTCCGGCGCGCATTCGGCGAAGCGAAGGACGCCTTCGGCGGCCTGGACATACTCGTTAATAACGCCGGCTTGGAGCAGCAGCACCTGCTCGTGGACATGCCCCTCTCGGCGTGGCAGAAGGTGATCGACGTCAACCTCACGGGCGCCTTCCTGTGCGCACGGGAGGCGGCGCGGATGATGCGCGCCGAGGGCTCGCCGGGCGTGATCGTGAACATGTCCAGCGTGCACGAGCGGATCGCCTGGGAGCGCTTCTCCCACTACTGCGCCTCCAAGGGCGGGATGATGATGTTCACCCAATCGATCGCCAAGGAGCTCGCGCCGCTCGGCATCCGCGTGGTCAGCGTCGGCCCCGGGGCGATCGACACCCCGATCAATCAGTCCGTGCTCGAAGACCCGCAGGAAAGCGCCAAGGTCGTGAGCGAGATCCCGCTCGGGCGCTGGGGACACGTCTCCGACGTCGCGCGAGCCGTCGCCTGGCTCGCCTCCGAGCAGGCGGGCTACGTCACCGGCGCGACGCTGTTCGTCGACGGCGGCATGACGCTGTATCCGCGCTTCGTTTGAGTCGCGCCCTCACCACTGCTCGCGGTCGAAGCTCGGGCGCTGCACCCCGCGCGGCAGGATTTCCTCGTCCTCGAGCTTGTCCAGGTGCGCGGCGAGCGTCGCGGTCGCCGCGGCTCGCAGCTCCTCCGGGACCTCGGGCCAGACCGCCGCGAGCAGGTCCGGGACCGTGCGCAGCCCCTCGTTCAAGGCGAGGATCAGGCGGTTTTCCCTGTCGATGCGATGCGCGATGTACTCCTCGAGCTTCTCCCGCGCCTGCCACACCACCTCGCCGTGGCCGGGGCACAGGACGTTGAAGTCCTCGCGCAGCCGCAGACGCGTCAGCGCGAGCAGGTAGCCGGACATCGCGCCCTTGTGCGGCGTTATCAGCACGCTGCCGTCGCCCAGCACCGCGTCGCCCGTGAAGCAGGCCCCCTCGGCGACGAAGGCGTAGTGGTCGGGCGCGTGCCCTGGCGTGAACACCGCCTCGAATGGGCCGATCTTCATCCCTTCCGTGAGCGTGAGGTCCACGTCGCCGCGCCCCGCCGCCACGGGCGCGGGGTGGACTTCCAGCAGCGTCTCGACCGCTTCGGCATGGTCCTCGTGGTCGTGCGTCAGCACCACGCCGCCCAACCCACCGCGTGCCTCGATCGCCGCCATCAGCTTGCGCATGTGCTCGTCGATCAGCGGACCCGGGTCCACGACCCAGGCCGGACGCCGCCCGACGACCCAGGTATTGGTCCCCGTCAGCGTCAGTGGGCTTGGATTCGGAGCCCGAAGGCGCAGGATGTCGTAGTCGCGAAGTAAGCCCGCATCCGTGCGCTCCTCGTCCTCCGCCCGTCCCTCTCCGAGGTCGGAATCCGGCGGAATAGAACCGTTCACAGGCGCGACGTTAGCCAATCTGCCGGGCGGGTGAACTGCCGACAGTCCGCTTCAAGCGTAGTTTGCGGACGCTCCGCAAACCTCGTCAACGCTATGTAACCGACGAGATGCGCCGCCAGGTAGGCGCATCTTCGGAACTATTCGAGATTTGCCATCACGTGCTTGACGACTGTGTAGTCCTCGAGCGAGTAGACGCTCAGGTCCTTTCCGTAGCCGGACTCCTTCAGCCCGCCGTGCGGCATCTCGGAGACGAGCGGAATGTGGTCGTTGATCCACACGCAGCCGAAGCGCAGCGCGCGCGAGACGCGCAGCGCGCGGCCTACGTCGCGCGTCCAGACCGACGACGCCAGGCCGTAGCGGGTGCTGTTCGCCCAGGCGATCGCCTGCTCCTCGTCGCTGAACTGCTGCACCGTGATCACGGGCCCGAAGATCTCCCGCTGGATCATCTCGTCGTCCTGCTGCAGTCCCGCGACCACGGTCGGTTCGAGAAAAAAGCCCGGCAGGTCCGGCTCGCCGCCCCCGGTGACGATCTCCGCGCGATCCGGGCGACGCTCGAGAAAGCCCTCGACCCGGTCGCGCTGGCGCTTGGAGTTCACCGGGCCGAGCGTCGTCTCTGCCGAGAGGGTGTCGCCCAGGACCAACCCCTTCGCCTGAGCTGCCAGCCCTGTGACCACGTCGTCGTAGACCTTGCCCGCCGCGAGCACGCGCGTCGCCGCGGTGCAGTCCTGGCCCGCGTTGTAGTAGCCGGTGCCCGCGATCGTCTCGAGCGCAGACTCCAGGCTCACGTCGTCGAACACGACGACCGGGGCCTTGCCGCCGAGCTCGAGATGCACGCGCTTGAGCGCGTCCGCCGCGGTGCGCGCGATGTGCTTGCCCGTGTCGACCGAGCCAGTCAGCGCGAGCATGTCCACGTCGGGGTGGGAGATCAATGCCTCGCCCGTCGGCTCGCCGGGGCCCGTCACCACGTTCAGCACGCCCTTCGGCAGGATCTCCGCGGTCAGCTCGGCCAGCCGCAGCGTCGTGATCGGCGTGGTCTCCGCGGGCTTCAGCACCACGGTGTTCCCGGCCGCGATCGCCGGCGCGAATTTCCAGATCGCCATCATCAGCGGGTAGTTCCACGGGGTCACCTGGCCGATCACGCCGACCGGCTCGCGGCGCGTAAAGGAGGTGTAGCCCTCCATGTACTCGCCCGCCGCGCGTCCCTCGAGCACGCGCGCTGCACCCGCGAAGAAGCGCAGGTTGTCCGCCATCACGGGGATCTCGTCGCTCTTGACCGCCTCGATCGGCTTGCCCGCATTGAGCGCCTCCAGGCGCGCGATCTCATCACCGTGCTCCTCGAGCACGGCCGCCACCGCGAGCAGCGCTTCCGAGCGCTGCTGCGGCGTGGTCTGCGACCACGATTCGAACGCTCGCCGCGCGGCCCCCACCGCGCGATCGACCTCCTCGGCCGAGGAGCGCGGCGCACGCGCGATCTCCTCGCACGTCGCGGGGTTCAGCACCGGTTCGGTCTCGCCCTGCGCGGCCACCGGCTCGCCGTCGATGAAGTTGCTGAGGCTCTCTACCGTGCTCGCCATCTCGATGCTCTCCTCGGGGTCGGTCGGGGTGTCGGCTCGCGCCGCCGCGCACGCGCGAGGCTACACGCGAGCCGCCTGTTCGCCGAGCGCGTCCGCCACGGCGGGGTGGGTGATCTCGCCCGCGCGCACGTTCAGCCCGCCGCGCAGCGCCCGGTTCGCGTGCAGCGCGCCTTCCACGCCCAGCTCGGCCAGCTCGATCACGTACGGAAGCGTCGCGTTCGTCAGCGCGTAGGTCGAGGTGATCGGCACGGCGCCCGGCATGTTCGTGACGCAGTAGTGGGTGATCCCGTCGACCTCGTAGGTCGGGTCGGAGTGCGTGGTGGGGCGCGAGGTCTCAAAACAGCCCCCCTGGTCGATCGACACGTCCACGAGCACCGCGTGGCGCTTCATCAGCTTCAGCTGCTCGCAGGTGACGACGTGCGGGGCGCGACCGCCGTGCACGAGCACCGCGCCGATCACGAGGTCGGCGAGCGGCAGCATCTGCTCGATCGCGAGCGCCGAGGAGTAGACGGTCGAGGCACGACCGCCGAAGGCGACTTCCAACTCGCGCAGACGATCGATCGAGCGATCGAAGACGAACACGTCCGCCTCCATGCCGATCGCGATGAACGCCGCGTTCATCCCGACGACCCCGCCGCCGATCACGAGCACCGTGGCCGCCGCCACGCCGGGGACGCCGCCGAGCAGGATGCCGCGACCGCCGAGCGGCTTCTCCAGCATGAACGCACCGGCCTGGGTGGCGATCTTGCCCGCGACCTCGCTCATCGGCGCCAGCAGCGGTAGCCTGCCCGCGTCGTCTTCCACGGTCTCGTAGGCGATGCAGGTCGCTCCCGCGCGTTGCAGCCCGTGCGCGAGCTCGGGCTCGGCCGCCAGGTGCAGGTAGGTGAAGAGCGTCTGGCCCGCACGCAGCAGCTCGACCTCGGCGGGCTGTGGCTCCTTCACCTTCAGCACCAGCTCCGCCTCGGCGAACACCGTCTGGGCGTCGGGGACGATCGACGCTCCCTGCGCGGCGAACTGCTCGTCGCCCATCGCGCTGCCCTCGCCCGCGCCCGTCTGCACGATCACCTCGTGGCCGCGCGAGGTCAGCTCGCGCACGCCGGCGGGAGTGATCGCGACCCGGTACTCGTCCTGCTTGATCTCGCTCGGGACGCCGACCCTCATCGCGCGAGCTCCCGGCCGCGCAGTGCGAGCCAGAACTCGATTCGATCGCGCGCGTTGGAGAAGTCGCGACCCGTGAGCTGCTCGACTCGGCGCACGCGGTAGCGCAGCGTGTGGCGATGGCAGTACAGCGCGCTCGCCGCCTTCTCCCAGTGACCGTTGTGTTCGATGAAGACGTCGAGCGAGCGCAGCAGCTCCTCGCCGTAGTCGCCCTCGTCCTGCTCCACTGGCCCCAGCACGCTACGGCAGTAGGAGAGCAGGGCGTCGTCGTCCTGGATCGAGAGCAGCAGCTGGAAGGCACCGAGGTCCTGATAGGTCGCCACCTCGGGCGCGCTGCCGTTCTGCAGCCTCACCGCCTCCAGCGCGCAGCGCGCCTCGTGGAAGCTCAACCGCAGGGAGTGCGCCGCGCCTGCGCGGCTGGCCGCGGCGCGCACATCGCCGAAACGCCCGCGCAGCTCGTCGCGCAGCCTGCGCGCGAGCTCCACCGGATCGACCGTCGCGGCGTCGATCACCGCACAGAGCAGACCCGCGCGAATCGCCACGAGGCTGTGCGCGCGCTCGCGGTCGAGCGCACGTTCCAGCGGCGCCGCGGCGGCGTTGGGGTCATCGAGCGCGAACGCCAGGACAGCGGCCTGCTCGCCGATCCCGAAGGGGCGCAGTCGCGCCTGCAGGTCCTCGGGGTAGAGATGCCCCGTGAGCGCCTCCGCCAGCACGTCGCCCGCCATGTTGCGCTGGAGCATTTCGTAGCGCTCGTTCACGAGCTGGGCGAAGGCGCGCTCGGTGATCGCGATGAACGGCAGCTCGTAGGGCACCTCGAACACGGGGAACGATCGCTTGCGCGCCGCCGTCACGAGCGCCGCCGGCAGGCGCTTGTGCTTGAAGCCCGTGCCGAAGCCAAGCCCCGCGATGCGATGCTCCGCGAGCCGGTCGATCAGCTCGCGCTGGCTCTTCGGACCGTCGAGCTGGATCCCCGTCGTGAGCAGCAGCTCGCCGCCGCGCAGCCACGGAGTCGGGTCCTCGAGCTCGGTGCTGTGCACCCAGCGCACATGCGCATGCGCAGACTCGTGGCCGCTGACCAGCTCGAGACCGAGCTCGCCGATCAGGCTCTCGACCGTGAGCTCCATCCCGCCATCCGCTCGCCAGCCTCGCTCAGCACCGGGCGCAGCACCGCCTCGATCTCCGCGAATTGCTCCTCGCCCGCGATCAGCGGGGGGGAGAACTGGACGATCGGGTCGCCGCGATCGTCCATGCGGCAGATCAGCCCGCGCCGGTAGAGCTCGCCCGAGAGGAACCCGCGCAGCAGGTGCTCTGATTCCTCGTCGTCGAAGGTCTGCTTGGTCTCCTTGTCCTTGACCAGCTCGATCGCCTGAAAGTAGCCAGCGCCGCGTACGTCGCCGACGATCGGCAGGTCGCGCAGGCCGTCGAGCATCGCGCGGAACTTGCCCTCGTTCGCGCGCACGTGCGCGTTTAGCTCCTCGCGCTCGATGATCTCGAGGTTCGCGAGGCCCACCGCGCAGGCGACGGGATGCCCGCCGAAGGTGAAGCCGTGGCTGAAGGAGGCCTTCCCGTGCAGGAACGGCTCGGCGATGTGATCGCCCGCGACCACCGCACCCAGTGGCGCGTACGCGGAGCTGATCCCCTTCGCGGTCGTGATCATGTCCGGTCGGTAGCCATAGCGTTCGCAGCCGAACCAGTGACCGAGCCGGCCCCAGGCGCAGATCACCTCATCGGAGATCAGCAGCACGCCGTAGCGGTCGCAGATCTCGCGCACGCGCTGGAAGTAGCCGTCCTGTGGGACGAAGCAGCCGCCTCCGTTCTGCACGGGCTCGAGGATCACCGCCGCCACCGTGTCCGGGCCCTCGAATTCGATCGCCTCCTCGATCGCGTCGGCAGCCCACAGCGGATCGCGCGCCTCGCTCCAACGGTAGGAGTTCGTGTTCGGCACGTGCGCCCCGCCGGGCGTGAGCGGTTCGAAGGGCTCGCGCAGCGGCGGCAGCCCCGTCGCGGTCAGCGCCCCCATCGAGGTGCCGTGGTAGGCGAGGTGACGCGAGATCAGCTTGTGGCGCATCGCCTCGCCCCGCTGGCGGTGATAGGCCTTGGCGAGCTTCCACGCCGACTCGACCGCCTCCGAGCCCCCGGAGGTGAAGAACACGCGGTTGAGGTTGCCCGGCGCCAGCGCCGCTACGCGCGCGGCGAGCTCGATCGCCGGAGGATGCGCGTAGCTCCAGTTCGTGTAGAAGCCGAGCTGCCTGGACTGCGCCGCCGCGGCCTCGCCCAACTCCGCGCGCCCGTGCCCCACGTTTACGCAGTACAGCGCCGAGAGCCCGTCCAGGTAGCGCTTGCCGTGCTCGTCGTAGACGTAGCAACCCTCGCCGCGGACGATCACCGGCACGGCGTGGTGCTCGTCGTAGGAGCCCATCCGCGTGAAGTGCATCCACAGGTTGCGCCGCGCGATCTGCTGCAGGCGGTCGGGGTCCTCGACCAGTGCCGGCCCCGAAGGGCCTGGCGCCCATGTGGTCCCGGTCGACTCGCCCGGGCCAGTCAGCTGATCGAGATCTGCGGTGTCGCTCATTGCATCCACTCCCTGTCAGAGCGCCGCTGCGCCCGGTCGTGGCCGATAGACACTCAGGACAACCGTACTGCGCGACTGGAGCCTACACAAGTGCGCCTTAGGTCAAGGAGCGCCGCGCTCGTTGGACATCGAGTACAAAAGAATGCCGCGCTTTTGGGGAAAGGGCACATTGTGGGTATGTCCCGGGGGGTCGTAACGTTCATCACGAGACAACAACTGTCCGCGCGCGGACGGAGAGGAGACCACGATGGCCGCCGCCGAAGGTGCCGTCGCAGCTGGCTCCCCGGCAACGGGGCGGGTCGAGAGCAAGGGCCTGAAGAGCAACGCGATCGGCTACGTCTCGAACATCGTGATCGGCGTCGCCTCCACGGCGCCCGCGTACTCGCTCGCGGCGACGCTCGGCTACATCGCGCTCGACCCCGGCGTCACCACGCACGCCCCCGGGGTGCTGCTCGCTGCGTTCGTGCCGATCTTCCTCGTCTCGCTCGCCTACCGCTACCTGAACAAGGCAGACCCCGACTCGGGCACGACGTTCGCCTGGACGACCCGCTTTCCAGCACATTGGGATCCTAAGCTTAGAATTCCACGTGGACAAGTTGTCGCG
>JADMIO010796658.1_pt1 | contig 11740 bp, 3 predicted proteins | sample 8958161 | NCBI WGS metagenome assembly JADMIO01 (sample SAMN16585339, study PRJNA669376) | soil metagenome | isolation source: Crop rotation soil | place: USA: Cullars Rotation, Alabama | collected 2011
GAGCTGCGGCGCGCCGCGGAGGAGCAGGCCTCCGCCGCGGCGGCCGCCGAGGCCCTGGCCGCCGAGCTGGCTGCCGAGGAGGCGCTCACGGCAGCCCAGGTCGCCGCCGACGCCGAGAACGAGGAGAACGCGCGGGTGGCCGCGCAGCGCACGGGTGCCAGCAGCGCGTTCGCCGAGCTCAGCGACGTCGCGGCCTCCGCCAGCGACGTCCTCCTCGAGGAGGCCCCCGCGGTCGTGGCCGAGGACGTCGACGACGTCGTCGAGACCCCCTACGAGGAGCCTGTCTCGTTCAGGGCCCCCGACACCGACATGGCTGCGATGTTCCGCGAGCTCTCGTCCCTCGGCATGGACGACGAGCCCACCCCGGCGCCGTCGCGTCCCGCTCCGTCGCCCGCGCGTCCGCCGGCGGCTCCGGCCAAGGGGGAAAGCGCCGCGAAGGGCAAGAAGAAGGGCCTCTTCGGCCGCTAGGCAGCTGCCCATCCCGGGTAGGTGGCCGGACCCGGCCCAGGTGGTCAGCGGGGCAGGCGCAGGAGTCCGGCGCGGGCTTCGGCGGCAGCGCGGGCGGGCGACTCGGGGACGTCGTCCGGCGCCGGGTCGATCGCGGCGCCGATCCCGCCGGCCGTGAGGACCGCGTCGTCGGGGACGTTCCGCTTCACGATCGCGAGGGCCAGCGGGCCGAGCTCGAAGTGCCGCACGGACGAGCCGACGACACCGACGGCGCGGTCCCCCAGGAGCACCTCCGAGCCGCGGGCGGGGAGCTCGGAGTCCGAGCCGTCCAGGTGCAGCAGGACGAGCCGCCGCGGCGGCCGCCCGAGGTTGTAGATCCGCGCGACCGACTCCTGGCCGCGGTAGCAGCCCTTGTCGAGGTGGACGGCCCGCACGAGCCACCCCACCTCCTGCGGCAGGGTCCGGTGGTCCGTGTCGAGGCCGAGGCGCGGGCGGCGCGCCGCGACGCGGAGCGCGTCATGGGCAAGCACCCCCGACCACGGTCCGTCCCACCCGGCGTCGCGCGGGACCAGGGCGTACGACCCGAAGCCGGTCGCCGTCGCGGTCCCGTCGACGGGCCCCGGGTGCCAGCGGACGGCCAGCTCGGGGGCGAGCGACACCTCGACGCGCAGCATGAACCGCATGCGGTCGAGGAACTCCACCAGCGACGCACCGGTGCCGGGCTCGACGTGCGCGAGCACCTCCTCGCCCGTCTCGACGAGCTGCAGGTGGTGCTCGACGTGCCCCTGCGGCGAGAGCACGAGGGCCTCCGTCGACTCCCCCGCTGCGAGGTCAGCGACGTGCTGCGACAGCAGCGAGTGCAGCCACGAGAGCCGGTCCGGGCCGGAGACCCGGAGCACGTCGCGGTGGGAGAGGTCGACGGCACCGACGCCCTCCGACAGCCGGCGCTGCTCGAGGTAGGGGTCGCCGTAGTGGCCGGCGACGGCGTCGTCGGGCGAGTCAGCAGGAACAGCGGTCACAGTCACTCCAACCACGCCGCGGGGCGGGGATTCCCTCAGACCCGGCGGTGGATGAACGGCGAGGAGTAGCCGGTGGTGTTGCCGACTGCCGCCGGGACGCCGATGCGGAGCGTGTACGCGCCCTTGGCCAGGTTGATCCGCAGCGTGAAGGCACCGCCCGCTCCGACGAAGTCCTTCGTCAGCGCCTGCAGGTGACCACCCGCGAGGACGCGGTAGAGGTACACCGGCCGACCGGCCTTGTTCGGCGACGTCGTGCCCGTGATGACGAGGGTCGTCCCGCCCTTGGTGGCCGCCCCGGCGGCCGGCGAGGTGCGGGTCACCTTGGTCGCCACGCTGATCGTCGGCAGCGTCACCGTCTTGGCCTGCAGGGTCGCGTTGCCGCTGTACGTCGCTGTCACGACGGTCGTGTACGTGAAGGCGACCGCCTTGTCCGTCCAGGTGCCCTGGGCGCTGGTCGTCACGGTCCGGAAGACGGGCGACCCCACCGCGGGCTGGTACTTCAGCGTGATCGAGGCACCCGGGACCGGCACCGCACCGGTCGTGCGCGCGAGCGATCCGGAGACGGTCGCCGTACCGCCTGAGGTGAGCTGCTTCGAGGAGCTCTTGGCGACGAACGTGACCGCGTACTTCGGGGTGGAGGTGACCGGCGTCGACTCGACCCCGTAGCCCGCGGCGGCGTTCTTGGCCGCGACGGTGAAGGTGTACGCCGTGCCGTTCGTGAGGCCGGTGATCGTCGTCGACGTGCCGGTGACCTCCACCGGCTGCACCCCACCGGACGTGGTGACGCGGTAGCCGGTGACGGCGCTCGTACCGGCGTTGGCCGGTGCCGTCCACGACAGCGCGACGGAGGTGTCGCCGGCGACCGCGGTCACGCCGACGGGCTTGTCCGGCGGCGCGATGACGGTGAAGCCGCCCGTCAGCGAGCCGCGACCGCCGTCGGGGTTCGTGACGAAGACCGAGTGCGGACCTGCCGCGGCCCCGGTGCCGGGGGTGAGGTTGGCCGTGACGGTGGTGGCGTTGACGACCACGACGCTCGCGACCGCCACCTGCGGGATGGTGACCGTGAAGTCGCCGCCGGAGACGAAGTGCGTGCCGGTGATCGTGACGAGCTGCTGCTGGCCGACCGTGCCGCTGCTCGGCGTCAGGCTCGTGACGGTCGGGGCGTCCGTGATCGTGAAGCCCGCGGTCTTGGTCGCGGTGGCCTTCACCCCGACGTTCGCGCCGTCGTCGGGCGAGGTGAGCACGACGTCGCGGACGCCGGTCGCGGCGTCCGCAGCCACCGCGACGTTGGCCGTGAGCTGCGTCGGCGACGCGACGGCGAGGCCGGTGGTCGTGGTGCCCGCGCCGAAGGACGCCGTCATGCCGGTCTTGAAGCCGGTGCCCTTCACCGTCACGAGGGTCGTGCTGTTCTGCCCCCGGGAGGCGGGCGAGATCGGCGTCGACGCGGCGAAGGTCGGCTGCGCGAACACGGTCACCGTGCCGTCCACCGTCGAGGGCAGGTCCGCCGGCGGGAACGCGGTCTGGTCGCTGCGGGTCTCGATCACCTGGTACGTACCGGTCGTGGCGTTCGTGAGGTCGGCGGTGAAGGTGAGCGGCCCCGCGCAGGTCGCCTGGGCCAGGGCGGGGATGGTGATGCCCGTGCAGGTGCCGGTGCCCGTCACGGTGGCGGGGATGTCGGCCTGGCCGTTCGCCGGGTTCGCGTGCAGCACGACGGTCTCGTAGTCGGTCTCGAAGTACGACTCCGCACCCGAGACCGTGAACGCCTTCACGCCGTCGTTGCCGGCCCGGCTGGGCGTGGTCGAGCTGGCGGCCTCGGCGGGCGGCGCGATGAGGGCCAGGGTGCTGGCGGCGGTGAGGGCGAGGACGACGAGCCGTGCGGTGCGCATGCTGCTCCAACGACGAGGGGGGAAGCGGTCAGAACGACCTCTTCCCCCCATCATCGGCTACGAGCGCCGAAAGCCCTAGAAGGTGTTGGTGTGCAGCGTGGAGCGTCCGGCTGCGTTGTACTTGTCGGCGTTCGTCTGGGCGAAGATGTTGTACGTGCCCGACGCGAACGTCTTCTGGCACTTGAACTGCCCGCCCTGCGTGGTCTTCGTCGTGCAGGCCGTCGCGACGTGGTCACCGGTCTTGTAGAAGTACACGAAGACCGTGCGGCCGACGACCGACGGGGCGATGTGCCCGGTGAAGATGCCGGTCTTGCCGCTCACCTTGACCACGAGGGTCTGCACCGCCTTCACCGTGAGCGTCCTGGCCGCGGACGGGCCGGCCGTGTTGCTGACGATGTAGCTGCTGTTGGTGCTGGGCGAGACGGTCAGGTTGGCCTTGCCCTCGGAGTTCAGCGTGAGCGAGGCCAGGACGCTGTACGAGGAGCTCGCCGCGCCCTTGACGTTGACCTGGACCTGGTCGCCCGCGACACCCACGACGAGGACCTTCGTCTTCTGGCCCGCTGCGATCGTGTTGGTGCCGAGGGTGAACGTCGGCGCGGTCTTCGGCGGGTCGACCGTGAAGCAGCCCGTGCACTTGCCGCTGCCGCCGTCGGTGTTGTTGACGCGGACGTCACGCGTACCGGTCGCCGTGCCGGAGCTCACGGCCGCGGTGGCGGTGAGCGAACCACCGCCCGACGCCACGACGACGTTCGTGAAGCTGACGCCGGCGATGACCGGGACCGAGTCGGACTGGAAGCCCTGACCGCTGATGGTCAGCGAGCTGCTGGCCCCCTTGGCGAGCCGGGCCGGGGACACCAGCGTCACCACCGGCGCCGGGGTGACCAGGAGGGCGCCCGGCGCGGTGACCCTGCCGCCGCTGTCGGTGTTCGTGATCACGAGGTCCCGCGCGCCCGTGGCGGCGTCAGCCGCGACGGTGACGCTCAGGGCGAGCGTCGTGCCGTTCGTCGTCGTGGTGCTGATGCTGACGCCGGAGCCCGACGCCGTGACGCTGCTGGCGCTGAAGCCCGTGCCCGTGACCGGGACGGCGAAGGTGATCGCGCCCTGGCCGACCTTGGCCGGCGCGGCCGCTGTCGGGGCCGTCACGGTCGGGGCCGCGACCACGTTGAAGCCGCCCGTGATCGTCTGCGGGAACCCGCCGTCGGCGTTCGTGACGACGACGTCCTTCAGGCCGGTCGCGAGGTTCGCGGGGATGGTGACCTTCACGCTGATGTGCTGCGCGTCGGCGAAGGTCGCGTCGCTGACCGTGACGCCGGCGATGCTGACCTTCATGCCGTGCGAGAAGCCGGTGCCCACCAGGTTCAGCGGGAAGTCGACGGCGCCCTGACCGCCCTTGGCCGGGACGGCCGTGGACGGCGCGGTGGTGCTCGCCTGGGAGCCGGTGACCGTGAAGCAGGCGGAGCAGGAGACGGTGCCTGAGGGGACCGTGACCACGGCGTCGTACTTGCCGGTCGCCGCCGAGGTCAGGTCGAAGCCGAGCGTCGTCCCGGACTTGTAGCTGCCGGGGATGTCGGCCTGGTAGGACGGCGCACCCACCTTGCGCAGGACCGTGCCGGTCGCACCCGAGAGGTCGTTGCCTCCGGTCGCGGTGACCGTGATGTCGAAGTCGTTGTTCGAGTTCGGGCCGGTCGTGGGGTTGATGGAGATGCCGTCGACACCGATGCACCCGACGCAGCTGTACTGCCCCTTGTTGGTCGTGTTCTTCACCAGCACCGTCTGCCCCCCCTGCGGAGCTGCGGCGGGAGCGGTGGCCGTGGCGGTGATGGTCGTCGCGTTGACGACGGTGACGCCGGTGAAGGCGATGTCCTTGGTCGTGTCCGCAGCGCCCGGGACGTGGGCAGACAGGGTCGCTCCACCGGAGGTGGCGAAGCCCGTTCCGTTGATCGTGACGGCAGTGGCGGCACCCGGCGTGAGGTTCGCCGGGGAGATGGCGGTGATGACCGGGCCGGCGACGACCGTGAACGGGTAGACCGGGAGGACCGGGACGGTGTCGTCGACGCCGAGGACGCCCGTGCCGCCGTCAGGGTTGGTGGCGGTGAGCTCTTCGCGGTCGCCGACGAGGGCGTCGGGGGCGACGGTGATCTTCACGCTCGCCGAGGTCGCGGTGCTCGAGACGGTCTCGACCGTGATGCCCGTGCCGCTGATCCCGAAGGTGACGCCGGTGACGAAGCCCGTGCCGGTGATCGTGGCAGGGACCTTGTCCGCGCCCTGGCCCAGCGTGGTGACGTCGATCTCGCTGACGGTCGGCGGGGCCGTGACGGTCGGGCCGGCGCCGGTCGTGTAGCCACCGTCCGGTCCGAGGACGTAGCTGGTGCGCTGGGACAGACCGCCCGCGTTGCTGTCGTCGGCGCCCGCGACGGAGACCGGGGCGGTCAGCGTGGTGCTGCCGACGACGCTCGAGGGGCCGACGGTGATGTCGGCCTTCGTGTTGGAGAAGTTCGAGACCGAGAGCCGCGAGCCGTCGCGGATGCCCTCACCGGTGACCGTGACGGGCTTGTTGCGGGCGCCCTGGCCGATGGTGGTCGGCGCCACGCTGGTGAACTTGGGCTGCCAGAACTCGACGAGCTGCGTGCTGCCCTGGTTGTCGAGGTTCGTGACCTTCAGGTAGTGCTTGCCGGGGACCGCACCCGCAGCCGGGGTGTACTGCCCCTTGATCGTCGTGGACGACGGGTAGCCGGTGGTGTGCGTGACGACACCGGTCTGGGCGTTGGTGGAGTCGTGACCGGCGGAGAACGTCATGGCCGGGTCGACGGTGAGGTCGGGCTTGAGGAAGCTGACCTTGGCACCACGAGCGAAGTTCGTGCCGTTGATCACGATCGCACCCGCGCCGCCGTCCGCGGCCACGCCCGTGACGGTCGCGCGAGCGGGGTTGGTCACGGCGATGCAGGAGGGGCAGGTGGCGACCGTGGCGGACGGGATCCCGCTCTGGGAGACCTTCACGTCGTACGGGACCGGCGCGGCGAGGCGCATGTCTGCCGTGAACACGAGCGCCGTGGCGGTGCTGTTCTGCGTGTCCACGGTCGTCGTGATGGCGCCGAACTTGGTCTGGTCGGCGTAGACCTCGTCGCCCTGGACCTTCGGGATCAGGGTGACGGTGTCGAGGGCGGCCGAGAAGCCGGTGCCCGTGACGGTGAACTTCGTCGCACCGGCCCCGTTGTTGCTGATGGCGCTCGGGGCGACCGAGGACGTGGTCTGCGCGCTCGCGACCCCGACGAAGACGCCTGAGACGAGCCCGGCTCCGGAGACGAGGGCTGTGGCTGCCGTGAGGGCAGTCAGGCGGCGGGTGGCACGGGCGCGGGACATGAGGCTCCTGCTTGCTGGGCTGGGGGGTTGGTCAGGACGCTAGAGGGTTGGGCTCCAGCACCCACGCTATTCGCCGGAGGAACGGGCGTTTCCTGCCTGTTCATCCGACAAGGCGGCGTGTCAGGTGCGCGTGACCGAGAACGTGGCCGTCCCGGCGGCGTTCCCCTGGGTCGCCTTGACGACCAGCTGCAGGCGGTAGGAGCCCTTCGCCGGCTTCAGCGAGAACGAGAAGGCGCTGCTGGAGCTGAGGGACTGCTTCGCGAGCAGCTTGGTCGACCCGTTCGCCAGGACCTGGTTCAGGTAGATGACAGCGCCCCGCTTGTTCGGCGCGACGGAGCCCTTCACCACGAGCGTGGACGTGTGCGCGCTCTTCGCCGTGTACGACGCCGAGATGGCAGCGCTGGCGAGGGTCCGACGGCCGGCGGAGGCGCTGCCGGTCGTGGCGGTGTCCCCGCCGTAGGTCGCCGTGTACGTGCCGTTGTAGACCGCCCGCACGCTCTTGCTGAACGTGCCGTTCGCGGCCGGCGTGACAGCGCCGAGGTTGGAGACCGCGCCGTTGTCGAACTTCACGCGCAGGACGACCGAGCCGAAGGCCCCCGCGCTGCTCGGGCGGGTCACCTTGCCGCTGAGCGCGAACGCCGTCCCGGAGCGCAGCGACGCCGGGGTGGCGTTGAGCGCGGTGGTCGACGTGCCACGCGGGGTGACCGCGTTGCTCGCCGGGCTCGCGGTGCTCGCGTTGCCCGCCGCGTTCGTCGTCGTGACGCTGAAGGTGTACGAGGTGCCGTTCGTCAGCCCCGTCACCGTGAGCGGCGAGGTGCTGCCCGTCGCCGTCAGGCCACCCGGCGTGGAGGTCGCGGTGTAGGTCTGGCCAGCGACCGCCGTGAAGGCCACCGACGCGCTGCGGTCACCGGCGGTCGCCGTGGGGGCGGCCGGGGTGGACGGGACAGCCGTCGACTTCGTCGTCGTGGCGCTGGCCTCCGGACCGGCGTTGCCCGCGGCGTCGGTCGCCACGGCCTTCACGGTGAGGGTGCCGTCGGCCAGGGAGCTCACGTCGACGGTGGTCGAGAAGCTGCCCGTCGCGCTGATCGTCTTCGTGACCGTCGCCGACCCGTCGCCGACCGAGAGCAGGACCGTGGCGGCTTCGCCCACCGCGCCCGTGATCGTCGTGCTCGGGGTGGCGACGTTCGTCGCCGTCGCCTGGAGGCCGGTGACCGTCGGGCCGACCGAGTCCTTCGTCGTGGTCGTCGTGGCCGTCGCGGTGTTGCCGACGCCGTCCGTCGCCTTCGCCGACACGTTGATCGTGCCGTCGTCGAGGGTGTGGATGTCGACCGGCTGGCTGAAGCTGCCGGTGCCCGAGGGCAGGGTCGCCGTCACGGGCGTGTGGACGCCGTCCGTCAGGGTGAGCACGACGACGGAGGTCTCCGAGCGGGTGCCGGTGACGGTGCTGCTGACCGTCGTCGAGGTGGTCGCCGTCGCGTTCAGCGCCGAGATCGACGGCGCGGTCGCGTCCTTCGTCAGCTGCGTGGTCGCGGCCGACCCCGCGTTGCCTGCGGCGTCGGTCGGCGTCGCCGAGACCGTGATCGTCCCGTCGGACAGCGCGCTCAGGTCCAGCGAGCCCGTGAAGCTGCCGTTCCCTGAGACGGTCGCCGTACCGGTGACGGGGGCGTGGGTGCCGTCCGTCGCCGACAGGGCCACCGCGTCGGAGCCGCTCGTCGTCGAGCCGGTCACGGACGTCGAGCCGGTCGCGGTGCTGACGGTCGTCGCCGCGAGGCCGGAGACGGCCGGGGCGACGGTGTCCTTGGTGACGGTGGCCGTCACCGGCGAGCCGACGTTGCCGTAGCTGTCGGTCGCCGTCGCGGAGAGAGTGATCGTCCCGTCGCTCAGCGTCGCCAGGTTCAGCGAGCCGGTGAGCGCACCGGTGCCGGACACGGCGCCGGCGACGGGTCCGACGGAGCTGGTGCCGTCGGTGGCGGAGAGCGAGACGCTGGCACCGACCTCGGTCGAGCCGGTGATCGACGTCGACGTGGTGGTCGCGTTGGTCGCCGTACCCGCAAGACCGGTGACCGTGGAACCGGTGGTGTCCTTGGTGACCGTCAGCGGAGCGCTGGCCACGCTGACGTTCGTGGCGAGATCCGTCTGGCTGGCCGAGACGCTCACGGAGCCGTCGCTCAGAGAGGTGGCGTAGAGCGTCATGGTCCACGCACTGCCGCTGTCGACCACGGCGGTCTGCGTCAGCGTCGCGCCGCCGGTGAGCGTCACGGTGACCGTGGAGCCCTGCTCGCCCGTGCCGCTGACGACGTAGGCCGCCTGGTTCGAGCCCTTGATCGCACCCGGGTTCGGGGTGACCACGGGCGCGGCCGGCGGGGTGTTGTCGACCGTGAAGCTGAAGGTCAGGTCCTTCGTGTCGCCCGCGTCGTTCGTGTCGACGCCGTGGACCGTCACCGTGTAGACGCTCTCGGAGAAGGCACCGCTCGGCGTGAACGTGATCGTCTTGCCGTCGGCGCTGAAGGACGTCGAGCCGCCGATCGTGTTGTTGTTGGCGTTCTTCACGACGATCGTCGACGCGCCCGTGCTCAGGACCTCGTTGAACGTGGCCGAGGCGGACGCCGGTGCCTTCGCGAAGGTCGTCGACGGCGCGTGCGCGGTGTCGACGATCGCGGTCGTGTCCTTCAGCAGCGCGGCCGTCTTCGTCGGGCTCGTGTTGCCCGCGCTGTCACGCAGGACCGCGCTGAGCGTGAGGGTCCCGTCGGTCAGGGTGGCGATCCGGGCCGTGGTGAAGACGTAGCTGAAGCTGCCCGAGGTCACGCTGACCCCGGTCTGGGTCAGGTCAGAGGTCAGCGGGTCGGTGTCCGCGATCGTCAGGTCGACGACGAGGTTCGTCGCGGCGTTGTCGCCCGAGGCGGTCGTGCCGCTGACGGTGACGTCGCTGCCCGCCTGCGCCTTGACGTACGGCGAGGGGCTCGCCACCAGCGTCGCGGGCGTGCCCGGGGCGACGGTGTCCTTCTTCGTGACCTTCGAGGTCGACGTCCCGGTGTTGCCCGCGGCGTCCTTGGCCGTCGCCGCGACAGTCACGTCACCGTCGACGAGGGTGCGGAGGTCGAGGGTCGTGGACCAGCTCCCGTCGCCGCCGACCGTCGTCGTCTTGGTGACGGCAGGGGTCGAGGCGGTGTCCGTCGCCGACAGCGTGATCGTCGCGCCGACCTCGCCGGTGCCGGAGACCGCGACGGCCGGCGCCTGCGCGCTGCTCGTCGTGGCGGGCACGGCCAGTCCCGGCGCCGCAGGAGCGGCGACGTCCTTCGTCGTGGTCGCCGTCCCCGCAGTGCTCTTGTTGCCGTAGGAGTCCGTCGCGGTCACGGCCACCGTCAGCGTGCCGTCGGCGAGCGAGCTCACGTCGACACCGGAGACGGAGTAGTCCCCCGAGCCGTTCGCCGTCGCGCTCCTGGTGACGGGCGACGTGAGGGCGGTGTCGGAGATGGTGATGCCGACCGCGGCACCGGCCTCGGCCTTGCCGCTCACGACCACGGCGGTCTTGTTCGCGTTGTTGACCGGGTTCGTCACGGTGACGGTGGGCGTCGCCGGCGCTCCGGTGTCCCGGGTGGCGGTTGCCGTCTTGCCGGCGCTGGGGTTGCCCGAGCCGTCGGTCGCCACGACCGTGGCGGTCAGCGTCCCGTCCTTCAGGGTGGCCAGGGCGATCGCCGGTGACGTGAAGGTGCCGTTCACCGCAGCCGTGCCGCTCACGGTGACCGGGGCCGTGGCCGCGTCCGTGTCGTCGACGGAGACGGTGTACGCCTCCTGCTCACCGGCCGCCGCGCCGTTGTCGATGGTGCCCGAGACGGTCGCCGTCGCGTCGGCGCTGCCGTACTTCGGCTGGTTGAAGGCGGCGGTGGGCACGCGCGGGACGACGACGTCCTTGGTCGTGTCGGCCGTGGCCGCGGGGCTCGTGTTGCCGGCGTCGTCGGCCTGCGTGACCGAGACGTGGATGACGCCGTCCGGGAGGGAGGACACGTCGATGCTCCCGCGCTGCCACGTGCCGGTGACGGCGACCTGCGCGCTCGCGGTCACCGTGCCCGACGTGCCCGTGATCGTGATGGCGATGCTGGCGCCGGCCTCACCTGTGCCCGTGAGCTGGTAGGCCGCTGCGCTGGCCTTGTTGATCTTGGCGGGGGCGTCGATGGTGGGAGCAGCCGGGTTGGTCCCGTCGACCTTGAAGGCGCGGGTGTCCACGGCAGCAGGGTTGCCGGCGGCGTCGAGCAGCTCGATCCTCGCGGTGTAGTCGCCCTCGGTCAGCGGGTTGGTCGGCGTCGTCGTCACCTTGCTGCCGGAGACCGACGAGCTGCTGGGGATGACGTCCGTGCCCTGGAGCAGGGTGACCTTGCTCCCGGCGCCGAGCGGCTCGCTCCCGTTGGCGACGTAGGTGTCCACGGGCTTGATCGAGCCGCCCGCCGCGGGATCGCTGCTCACCACCGAGGGCACCACGGTGTCCTTGGTCGCCGTCTTGCTCGCTGCCGGGCCGGTGTTGCCGGCCGGGTCGGTCGCGGTCACCGACGCGGTGAGCGTCCCGTCCGAGATCGTGTTCGCGAAGGAGGCCGTGAAGTCACCGGAGCCGTTGACGGCGACGGCCTGCGGAGTCGCGGCTGCACCGCCCGAGGTCGACAGGGACACGTTGGCGGTGCTGCCGGCCTCCGCCTTGCCGGTCACCGTCACCGTGGAACCGGCCGTCTTGTCGGCGGCGAGGTAGGGCGACGGCGCGACGGCCAGCGCCGTCGGCGCCGCGGGCGCGGTCTTGTCCAGGAAGAAGTGGAACTGCCCCGACGTCGAGGCACCACCGATGCCCGTGGCGGTCCCGGTGTAGCTGACCGTGTAGTCGCCGTCCGCCAGCGCGCCGCCGATGACGTTGCAGCTGACGGTCTTGCCGCTCGTGCTCGGGAGCGGGCAGCTTACCGTGCTCGGGCCGGTGGCCGAGATGGAGCTGCCTTTCCAGCACAGTGGGATCCGAAGCTTGGAATTCACGTGACTTGAAGTCGCGGC
>JADMIO012611017.1_pt1 | contig 11739 bp, 6 predicted proteins | sample 8958161 | NCBI WGS metagenome assembly JADMIO01 (sample SAMN16585339, study PRJNA669376) | soil metagenome | isolation source: Crop rotation soil | place: USA: Cullars Rotation, Alabama | collected 2011
CCGCCTGATTGCAGTCCCGGCCCGGAGAATTCGTAAGTCGGTTCGATCAAATTGTGCCGGAGCACAACGTCCTCCATCGGTAAACCTGAGCCGCCGTTGAAATCGTCAGGTGAAAGGTATTTAACGAACCCGTTGAAACGCCTGAACCAGTTGTACTGAAACGTCGTGTTCTTGATGGTTGCAGTTGTTAACTGGTTATTCTCGGTGCGGATAGTAAGCACCAGGCCCGTACCGTCCTGGCCCATGACCCACGTTCCATCAAAAACATTCCCTTCGATCAGGTTTGTGGTCCCTTCAAGAAACTTCAACTCGAAATTGTTCTTGTGACCGGTGAAAGGTGTGTAGAGCGTGGCTGAAACACCGCCCTGATTAGCACTGAACGCCGTTTCGATCGTTAACGTGCTCGACGTGGGAGCGCTGGAAACGGTGCGGATCTCGCCGGACTGTGGCCCGGAGGTTAGTTTCAGCACTCTTATCGTCGTGTTCGGCACGACACCCTGACCATGCCCCGCGCAAGTGACCGTCGTACCGCTCGAGGTCAACGAACAACCGAGGTTCGTCGATCCCTGCACGTCGGCAGTGTCAAACACCGACGGGTTCCACGGGTTGTATTTCTGCGGCGCCTCGAGGTAATTGCGCGTGAACGTCAGATCTCCGGGAAGGATGCCGACGGTGAGGCCGCCACTCATAAACACTTCGCCGAGTGACATCATGTAGTTGTTGTCGATCGTCACTGGTCCGGGACCGCCGGCCAACAGGATCGCCTGACACTCCTGTCCCGAGTTTCGAAATCCACTGATGTAGTTATCGTGGATGTTGATATTGCGGCCGTTGACGAAGATTCCGCGCACTGTGCCGGCCTGCGTCGCTTCGATCCAACAATGATCGATCTCGATATTATTTGGCGTGTTTGCTGAGGTGGTTTCCGACTCGTTTCCGGTCTTAACCATCGCCCCGCTGTTGCCGACGCCGTTGGCCTGGCGCATGTCGAGGCCCGTGAGCCGCCAGTTATCAGCGTCGTCGCCGGTGGTCGAGAAGCATGGTTGATTAGACGAATTGCTGCAAACGACGATCGCCATGTTTGAGCGATCGCTGCTTTGCACTCGCTGTCCGTTTGCAGGCAGCGAGGCGTGAGCCGATGAACGAATGGTGACGGTGGAGCTGAGGCCACTCTTCAACGTGAATGGACCAGTGTAAGTTTGACCCGCGGTGAGTGTGATGGTGTCGCCGCCGACTGAGTTGGTGATGGCGGTTGCAAATGCCGTCGAGTCCGCGGGGGTGAAATCCGTCGCCACTGGCATGACACCAAGAGTTGCGAGGACGGCCGGAAAAGGCCGCATCTGACGCAGTGGAACAGTTAACGTCATCATGACTCCCGGCCCAACCTGCGTGATTACGAGTACAAAACTAAGCGCTAGAGTTCTGATCATGCTGACTCCTTCTTTCGGGCAAAGTTTTAGGGAGGTACCACTGGGAACCGAAGTGTCTGGTTGTTGGGAGGACGTCTGCGGGGAGAGTCCGGCTACGATACGCCCGCTTTTTTGAAATAGCAAGACTGATCGGTGTTAAGATTCCCGCCGCTGGCCAAACAATATGCACACTCCATCACGCTCCAAACCAAGTGGACTTTTATTAATTATTGTCGCGGCTTTCCTCTTCACGCAGGTGAATAGAGTTGTGGGTTTTCAAGGGAGTTCAATGAGCGACGATCCGTCAGCGAAGCTCGCGCGCACCGTCACGATCTATCGTGATACTTACGGCGTTCCGCACGTCTTCGGCCGCACCGACGCAAGCACCGTCTTCGGTTTCGCTTACGCGCAGGCGGAGGACAACTTCTGGCGTGTGGAAGAGAATTTCATCCTCGCACTCGGTCGGGCTTCCGAGTTGTATGGCCAAAAGTCTCTCGAAGAGGATCGACTCAACCGCGCACTAGAAATTCCACGGTTGGCGCGTGAAGAATACGCGCGTCTCGATCCACGGATGCGTTCGTTATGCGACGCCTTCGCCGCGGGGTTTAACTACTATCTCGCGCGCCACACGGAAGTTCGCCCACGGCTCCTCACGAAGATCGAACCGTGGTACACACTCGCTTTCATTCGTTACAATTATTTCCAGAACGGTTTCGCCCGCGATCGCAGTTTCCGGCGAATGCCCTTGCAAACCGCCGCGATCGATAACGATCTAAAGGAACACACCGGCTCGAATGGCTGGGTCATTGGTCCATCCAAAAGCGCGACCGGTCACGCGATGCTATTCATCAATCCACACCTTCCGTTCTTTGGTCCGGGCCAGGTTTACGAAGGTCACGTTCACAGCGATGAGGGTTGGAATTTCACCGGATACACGCGTTTTGGCTTTCCACTTCCGTACGTTGGACATAACGAAAACGGCGGCTGGGTCAGTACCGACAACGCAGCGGATCTGGCTGATGTGTATCTGGAAACGTTCGACGATCCGGCTCGGCCACTCGCTTACAAGTACGGCAACGGATATCGCACCGCCACCGAACGCGTTGAAGAAGTACGAGTAAAGACGGCGAACGGCATCGAGACGCGCAAGTTCACCATGCGCAAGACGCATCACGGTCCGATCCTGGCCGAGCGCGACGGCAAAATGCTCGCGTTACGGATGGCCAAGTTTGAATCCGATGGCTGGCTGCGTGAGTGGTACGACATGACGCGTGCAACGTCGCTCGCGGCGCTCAAGCGCGCGATGACGCCGCTCAACATGCTCTTCGGAAACGTGATGTACGCCGATCGTCAGGGAAACACGTGGTATCTCTACAACGGCGCGGTTCCGAAACGCGATCCGCGTTTCGACTGGACCAAGCCGGTCGACGGCAGCGACCCCGCGACCGAATGGCAGGGCTATCACACGATCGACGAGTTGCCGCAACTGACGAATCCGACAACCGGTTGGATGCAAAACTGCAATACCACTCCGTTTCTGTTGACCAGCGACGGCAATCCCGATCCGAAGCAGTTTCCGAAGTACATGGTCCAGGAGGGTGACAATCCTCGCGGCGCGATCTCGCGGGAGATTCTGGCGAGTAAACCGAAGTTCACGTTTGCTGAATGGACGCGAGTTGCGTTTGACACGCGGGTGATGAGTGCCGGCAAACGCTTGCCGGAGTTGTTTGCGAACCTCAACCAGCTTATCGCGACAATCGGTCCTCCAGGTCTCGACCCACGAGTAAACGAAGCGTATGACGAACTCCGTCGCTGGAATCAGCGCAGCACGAACGACTCAGTGGCCATGACCGTATTCAGTCTCTGGCACGAACGCGTCTCGAGAAATGAAAAAGAAGATCCGGTCGCGGCGCTCACCGAGGTTATCAACGCATTGCAGCGTGACTTCGGCACGTGGAAAGTCACGTGGGGCGAACTCACGCGGTTGCAACGCATCGACGAAAGCAAAGGTGAGGAGTTTCAGGATTCAAGGCCGAGCATCGCTGTCAGTGGCGTGAATGGTAACGATGGCGCTGTCTTCACGTTGTACGCGGCGCCGATCGACGGACAGAAACGCCGTTACGGCGTTGCCGGCGGGACGTACATCAGCGTGGTCGAGTTTGCACCGAAGGTTCGCGCGCTCTCGGTCCACACGTTCGGCACGAGCGGCAACCCGAAGAGCAAACACTTCATGGACCAGTCGGCGCTCTACGTGCGCGGCGAATTCAAACCCGCGTGGCTCACACTCGAAGAGATCCGCGCGAACCTCGAAGCCGCATACCACCCCGGCGAAGAACGATAGCTACAGCTCACAAAAACTATGCGCCTCATTCCTCGCTTCTTAACACTCACCGCGTTGTTATGCTGTTGGTCCCCTACCGTATTCGCACAAACCGCTAAGACTGACTCGTCCGAAGTCATGCGGCAGTTGTTGTCGTTACCCGCACCGCTTCCACGCGCGATCGACGACGAGCCGAAGAAAGAACGTCCAGAGGATTTCCTCGACGATGATAACGTGCCTCCCGACGACGCTCCGCTGGAGGACTTGCTGGACTACTGGACCGGAAGAACTCTTGTTGGTGGACCTGTTCCATCCGAGACCACCAAAAGGCGATTGCTGGAAGCGTGCGCCAGCAACCTGAAACTGTTACCCAATTTGATCTTCCTGTTTTCCTGCGACGAGTCGATAGCCAAAATAATTAAAGACCTTTTCGACAGAGCATCAAACGATGACAGCATCAACAAAAAGTCATTCAAGGAGGTAAGGATCTGGCTGGTACTTAACAGTAACTTTTTCCTCAATGAACTCTATGACCAAGCTAGTAAAGTCAAAGACAATCCGACCGGAGGATACGTTAGAAACGAGCCCGCACTGCTCGCGCTGGCGCGAGTTAATTGGCAAACCGCGGAGCCTTTAATACTCGCGCTGGCAGGAGGAAATCAACCACGTTCCAATGCTCTAGCGAATACGCTTCTCTACCGGCAGGCCATCAGCACGAAGGATTCCGACGCGGAAGAAAAATATCGCAGGCGCCTGAAATCAATCGCAGCCGATCGAACTGCGCCGGCAATTGCACGCCACACTTCAATCGACGCGCTTTCCTTCACCGAATGGTCCGGACGCGATGATTGGTATCTTTCTCTGTTCGCCGACGATTCACTTCGGGAGCCTACCGACGGTATTAGTAGTCCTTATCCGCTACTGCTGCTCTTCAACCGCGATCCCGAGAAATGGATTCCGATAATGAGTCGACTGGTTGAGAGCAAGGACCGCGCGGTGCAACAAGCTGCCGCGAGTTGCCTCGTCAGCTATGCAATCCATAATCGCCGCAGAGACGTGATCCTTCCAGTGCTTCCCTGGTTGTCAGATCCTGAGTGGCTTAAGTTTAACCCTACACGCCGGACAGCGTTCATCCAGAAGATGGGTGATCTCGACATACCGGAAAGCGTGCCGGGGCTCATATGGATCGCCGAAAATGAACCGGATAATAAACTTTGGGCCGCGCGCAGCCTCTCCCATTACCAGGATCCACGCGCGGTTCACGCGCGCAGGAAGGTGCTGTTACAGAGCAAAGAAGATCACCGCAGAATCATCCTCGAAGAATTGGTTCCGGCTGGGGGTATTTCAGATTCAGAAGCAGTTGCCGCGTTAGAGACCTATGCCGCAATGACGCCGGAGGGCCGGGCGGAGGTCAGTCGTTATCGTTCCGATAGAGATGAGCCGCTGCCATTAGCAGTCAGCATTGCGAGATACCTGATCACGATACAATACGTGCGGGGATCTCTGGCTCAATCAGTTTTGACGCGTGCGGAGAACTTAAAGAAAACTAATCCCGCTCTGGCCGAAGCTCTTTTAACCATCACACATGGATGGCAGAATTACTATATCGATCTGGACATGATTCACCGTATCGCTAACGGCAAAGCAGACGCAAACACGATAGCGAAAGCGCTGGAGCGGAGCGCCGACCTCCGAGAAAACGTTGATGATGAATTGCAAAACCTGCGACGGCAAAGTAATGAGGCCGCAGGCATCGGCGCCGTGTTGCTGAACGACTCGGAATTTGCCCAGACCATCCTGACTTCCGGAAATGAAACGGCGCAAATCGGATTACTTGCCAGCGCACGCCTGACGCAGACTCCGTTGCCGCTGGACCAAGTGGGGAAACTGCTGCCGAGCAAAAATTCACTGCTTGCGTTAGCGGCCGAACGCTACCTGCTTGCCGAAGACAGCAAAGAGGCTCGCAAACTTTTGTGGCGGCAACACCCCGATCAAGCCTTCGTGACCGGCTGGCGCGAACCCCACCCAACCGTGGGTGTCGCCAACATCGATGCCATGGCCCAGGCAGAAGAGAAGTTGCGCGCTGAGTTATTCAAAGAGAACGGCCCCGTTGAGATTTTTGCCCTGGTCAGCAATCGCGACGGCTACAGCCGCGTACTACGTATCTACAAAGACAAGGCTGTCTACACGCATTACGAAGACGAGGCCCGATATCGCAACGGTGTAGTGTCAAAAGCGGAACTCACGACCTTTAAAAATTCGATTATCACGGCTGGTCTTCAGGATCTCGGTCCACAGTTCGATTTGTGCCATCACAACTGTTGGGTCTCGGAGTTCGTTTCACTCAGAAAGGACGAATCCTGGCGCATCGTCAGTAATCAGGCAGCTAACGGTTGGGACGATGTCCAGACTATTTTTGATCTGCTGGGCAAAGACGGGGGCTTGACGCTTCACTACGAACTGGAGAAACAGATCAAGGGACTCGAGGTGTTGTATGTCGACGAATCTTTGATCGTAATAGACGTCTGGCAACGTGGTGATGAGGTTCGCATCTTCGTCGAACGTCCGGAAACGGAAGAAGAGAACGATTTTCGTTATGCTGACATGGGCGAAGACGCCGACGAAGCTGCACGCGCCGAACACCGTCGCGAAGTAATAGCACAAGAGAATGCACGTTTCTCGTGGCGCAAGTTGATAGGCAATAAAGCTGCCGGCGTGGTCGCTCAGCCTGAGGGTTACACGAGTTTCGATAAGAGCAACTTCCCTACCGACGACGGCTTCTCAACGGGCGACCGTGTCCAGATGGTGAGCGCTGACACCATTTTGATTGCTCGTTATACCGACGGCTTGTGGAAACCGGTTTCGGGCAGAAAGGCCGTGCGCATTAGTGAAAAAGGCTCATGCGCTAATTTGGTCGTCACTCCCGATGGGAAATGGGTGGTTGCAGCCAAGACAGATAGTGACTGGGGCGATCCGCGTTACGCCGTTCGTTTCAATTTGTAAACCGGGCGAGAGTACCGGGTAGGGTTGGAGCCAACCAGAGAGTTAAATCCCATCGCGTATCTTCCGCTTCACGATCGTGTTTTATTGCGCCGCAAAGGCGCTGAATACTATCTACTAGACGTGACTACCGGCGCGACGCAATTGGTCTCCGGTGAGTTCATGCCTTTGCTTCAGGAAGGCAAGCGGTTTCTTCAGCCTGCGGCCCAACGTAACGAATACTGGGCTGCGATACCTGACGAGGGGAAGAATCAAACGCAGGTCGGGCGTTACAATCTCAAGGATTTCTCCTTCAAACCGGTATTGACCGTCCCGCACATTGCTTTTGACAGCCTGTCGATGTGGGTCGATGAGAGCCACAACAAGCTTACGTTGTTTACAGAGATCAGCTTATTAGTTTGCCGTTGAAGCCAGCCGCTGGCGCACCGCGTTAGTTCTTCTGCGCTGTCTCTTCGCTTAACTTCTTCACTATCTCACGCGCTGCGGCGGCGTTCGGAAAGTTTGGATCGATCTCCAGCGCTTTCTGGTACGACTCGAGTGCTTTTGTCTTGTCACCCTTCTTCAATTGAAACTCGCCCATGCTGTCGTAGAGGTTCGCTTCTTTCGGATAGAGATCGATCGCGATTCGGAATAGAGTCAAAGCTTCGTCAACCATGCCCACGTTACCTATTTGATACGCGATGCTGTTGAGGCCGCCGGGACCCGCCAGGCCAGTTGGAAGGAGCGAAGCTGCCTGACGCAGTTTTTCCTGACCGCCGGCTGTGTCGCCGCTCAAAACCAGTGCGAGTCCGTAACCAACGATGGCGCCGTTTGATTCGGGATACAGATCAAACGCCAACCGCGACGCTTTCAACGCTCGCGCCGAATCACGGCTCAGGATTGACTGGCTCGTCAGCGCAAACAAACTATCGACCAGGTTTGGATAGATCGTCGCGCCTTGAAAAGACGAGCGCAGGTTCTTGCCGGCGAGATCGAGATCCGTGTCGGTAGTAAACGCAAGGTTGCGTACGTAAGCCGTGTTGGTCTTTCGCGAATCGCTTGCGAGTGCTTTCACGACGGTTTTGAGTTCTTCGCTGCCCTGAAGATCTTTTGGGGTGTTTTCGAGCGCGAGGTAATCTTCGAGAAACACGAGCCCGCCGAGCGCGGCATACGAATCGAGCGTTGCAGCGCCATGCTTCTCGGCAAGTTTCGCCGCCATGTACGAACCGGCCTTGGTGAACGCCTGTTGCGCCACCGGATGAACGCCTTCACGATTCCGCTTCGCTGCCTCTTGTGGATTCGCTTTTATCTTGTTGAGATCAACACTCTCGTTGAAGTAAGCAAACGCTTTGGCGAGTTCGTTCGGATCGGTCGTCATCGGTTTACCGAAGTGCTCGTAATACGCGAGACCGTAGTTGAACGTGTTGTTGATGGCATTAATCAGTGGAGCCTTTGCGCGATCGACTGAGTAGAGCGGAATCGCCAACGGCGTGCCCGTCACAAGCTGGAACAAACGATCGAGGTAAACACCGGGATCGCCGTTTTCGAAGTTCATGGCGATCGCAATGGCGAGCTTGCGCGCCGGTAGAACGTAGAGCAGCGTTAACGATTCCTGCTGCCCGCCGGAGTGCGCGAGGATGTAGCGTCCCTGGAACGGCGCCGTATCCCAACCCATCGCATAGTTAGTGAGACGACCATCGCGCGTCGCCATCGAGGTCGTCGCCGTGATCATGCCTTCGCTGCTTAGCAATCGGCCTTCCATGATGCTCGTGGCGTACTTCAACAGATCGGGAACTGTCGAACGCGTTCCACCGCCGCCAAAGCGGCTGCTGATGTCGACGAATTCCGAGTTCTTGATCTGGCCGTTGAGCAAACGATAGCCGCGCACGCGATTCGGAATCACGTCTTCCGGATCGTCGAGTCGCGTGTCAGTCATTCCTGCCGGACCCCAAACGTTCTGCTTCATGTAATCGCCAAACGACATACCGGAAGCTGCTTCAACGATCGCGGCGAGCAGGTTATAACCGTAGCTCGAGTAGTTGTAACGCGTGCCTGGTTCGGCTACGAGATCGAAGTCCTGAAAGATCGCGATCGCTTCGCGGGTGTTTTTGTGCTCTTTGATGTGTCCTTCTTTTTCGTCGTTTTGATAGTGACTGATGCCGCCGATGTGACCCAGGACCTGACGGACCGTGACGGGCCACTGCTTCTTCGGAAAGTAGGAAACGTAGGTTTGCACTTCCGCGTCGAGGTCGATCTTCTTCTTCTCGACTAATTGCATGATCGCGAGCGCTGTCATCGACTTCGACACTGACGCGAGCCTGTAGGCCGACTCGGGTTTGGCAGGCAGTTTGTTTTCGAGATCGGCGAACCCATATCCCTTCACCCAAGTCTCGCCGTCCTTGATAAAACCAATCGTCAGCCCGGGCGTTTTGTCGAATTTCATTTGGCGAGCGACGAAATCGTCAAACTGCTTCAGTTCGTCTCGGTATTGCGCGGCGATCGACGTTCGGGCAGGTCTCGGGCTTTGCGCGCGCACCGGAAGAGAGCCATTCGTGATTTGCAGCAGTAGTGCGAGGAGGACGATAAAGTTCACTTTTCTCATGATTGATTTCCTTTGCGTGGATCTATCGGCCACAAGAGACACAAAAGCATTAAGTTCTGTTCTGAGTTCAAGCTTTAGCTTGCCTGAATAAGACAACCTAAAGGTTGAACTCAAAACGAGAACCCGACTTCACCGATTGACACTGAGCGCGCGCTGCCGAATGAGCGCGTAGATCTCATCGAGTGTCGCGGGCACACCGGCCGTCATGTTCACTGCGCCAGTTGGCGTCACTAACACTGTGTCCTCAAGCCGCATGTGAAGTTTCTTGTCGGCAGTCTCGATCAACGGCTCGACGTTGTAAACAACGCCCGCTTCGAGTGGACGATTCCGATCCGCCGGTTCGACATCATGCACCGAGATCCCGATCGTGTGTCCGATATAGCGGCCGACCTCCTGAAACCCTTTCTCGTATCCGTACTTCTTGTACACGACTTCAGCCACATCTTTTAGCTGATTGATCGTCACGCCGGGTTTCATCGCGGCAATGATCGCATCTCGCGCTTCGAGAATGCAGCGGTACATCTTCTCCTGCTCGGGCGTGAAGCGGCCGGAAACGGGCCACGTTCGCGTAATGTCGGAAGTGTAGTACTCGTAATCGGCCCCGTAGTCCATGTAAACAACTTCGCCATCAAGCATCTTTCGATTGTTTGCGGAGTAGTGCAGGATCATCGTGTTTGGACCAGACGCAACTATCGGCCGGAACGCATCGCCGCGAGCGCCGCGTTTCGTGTAAACAAACCGCGCGGCAGCTTCGAGCTCGTATTCGTACATTCCCGGTTGAGTTCCTTTGATCGCTTCCTTCACGCCTTCCGCGCCGATCTCGGAGCTCTTCTTAATCAATTCGATCTCATAAGGCGACTTGATCCAGCGCATCTCACTCAACAACGGATTCAACGAGTGGAAAGCAAGTTGCGGCACCATCTGCTGAACCACGCTAATGGCCCGCTTCGATTCAGTGAGGCCGCCAAGAATTGAGTGAGTCCCTTCAATTGACTCATAGAAGTCGAGCTCATCGCGTGCGTTCTGCACATTCCCTTGAGAACCTGAAAGCATGTAAAGCTTCGTTACCCCTCGAGTGAGAAACTGAAGACTAGGCAGAAGCTCTTCGATTGGCGCCACTCTCGCCAAACCATAAAGCTCTTCCCGTTTTTCCATTTGCCAAATGCCGGGGCCTTCAGCGCGAATATCCTGCTCGGAGCGGCGTGGCGCAAACAGGAACGCCGACTTAGTCGGTCCCACCAGCATGAGAACCGCGTTTGGTTCTTCGATTCCCGTCAGGTAATAAAAGTCAGGCGACTGGCGAAACTTGACCGGATAGTGCTGTCCCTTGGCAGCAAAGATCACCGCAAGCCCGTCCGGCATCTTTTCAAACAGCTTCGCCCGCCGCGCGGCAAACTCGTTCTTATTGAACGTTTGCTGGGCTAACGCCGGCGCCGCAAGCGCCAGGACAACGAAAGAAGTAACAAGCAGACATCTAAGCGAAGCGAGTTTACGCATGAGGGTATGGTCCTTTTTTGAAATTAGACAGGAATCTGATTAGCCAACGCGCAAAATGGCCGGTTAAAGTATGACTAATATGAAAACCACCGAACTTCAGTCCGTTATCTTTGACTTTGACTATACTTTGGCCGATTCGTCTCCGGGCGTGTTTGAATGCATCAATTTTGCCCTGCGTGAAATGGGGCTCGATCACGTTTCGCAGGAAGCCGCCTGCCGCACCATCGGCTTGTCGCTCAATGAAACCTTTCTTACGTTGGGTAAACACCACGAGCCGCAACGTTGTGATGAGTTTCATCAACTTTTCGTGCAACGAGCCGATCAGGTGATGGTCGATCGCACGGCGCTCTACGAAACGGTTCCCGCCATGGTTGAAGCGCTGCGTGGGCGCGGTCTGAGATTAGGCATCGTCTCGACAAAGTATCGCAGTCGTATAAACGGCGTTTTGAAACGCGACGGGCTGATCGATGAGTTTAGTGTCGTAATTGGCGGCGACGATGTGGAGCATTACAAACCACACCCGCAGGGTTTGTTTGAAGCGATGAAGAAGCTTGAATCTTCGCCGGAAAACGTCGTGTATGTTGGCGACAGTCAGGTGGACGCTGAACTCGCGAAACGAGCCGGAGTGCCGTTAGTTGTCGTGCTTTCCGGTGTCACGCCGAAAGAACACTTTGATAACTACACACCCGTGGGGGTGTTGGAAAACATCAGCCATCTCCCACAGTTTCTCTTTTGAATCATCATGATTATTCGCTTGGCTTTAATCGTCTTCGCACTGTTGTCGTTTGAGACTTTTCTTTTCGCGCAGAGGCCCGCGCCGACGCCGAAAATCAATGTTGACTCCTACATTCCGCCGAAGCCTGCCGGACGCACGATGAGAGTCGCCTCGTCTCACGACTTTCCAGCACATTGGGATCCTAAGCTTAGAATTC
>JADMIO010830288.1_pt1 | contig 11738 bp, 10 predicted proteins | sample 8958161 | NCBI WGS metagenome assembly JADMIO01 (sample SAMN16585339, study PRJNA669376) | soil metagenome | isolation source: Crop rotation soil | place: USA: Cullars Rotation, Alabama | collected 2011
CTTTCCCGAACAGGCGAGCCGCAACGCCAGGTGTGCCCGCCATGCCGAGACCAACAACAGCGATCGTCGCCAGATCGGGACGTACCTCGATCGCGTCGATCTCATGACGCGCCAGCTCGGCGGCGAAAGCTTCGCGCAAAGCAGCCGCAGCAACGTCGGATGCGGTGCTCGGGATGCCCATGCAAATAGAGTGTTCCGACGAAGCCTGTGAGATAAGTGAAACCGAGACGCCCGCGCGTTCTAGTGCGCCGAACGCGCGAGCTGCCACGCCCGGAACGCCAACCATGCCGTTTCCAGCGATGGTGACCAGCGTCTGTCCAGAGATCGCAGTTAGCGCTTTGACGGGGCGTCTTGTACGGCGGGCTCCCTGACGCCGCTCGCGCTCGACGACAATCTCGGTTCCATCCGCGGATGGATTGGCGTAAGGCCGAATGACAATCCGCGTCCCGGGCTCCAGCGCGATCAGCGATCGCGGGTGTAGCACCTTCGCCCCGTAGTACGCTAGCTCTGACGCCTCGCGCACATGCAGCGTCGGAATCAGCCTCGCATCGGGGACCACCCGGGGATCAGCGGTAAGCAGACCTGGCACATCCTTCCACAGCACTACCTCGCGTGCACCGAGCACTCTGCCGAGTACGGTCGCAGTCAGATCCGATCCGCCGCGGCCCAGCGTCAAGATCTCCCCCTCGCGCGAGCGGCCGACGAACCCGGGCACCACCGGCACGATGCCGTGATCGAGGAGTGGTCGCAGCACCTCAATTGCCGCCGCCATCGTCTCCTCGATGTCAGGCGTCGCATTACCGTGCGGTCCGTCGGCGCGGATGACCTCGATTCCATCGACGAACTGGGCACGTGTGCCCGTTGTGTTCAGCGCGGCTGCGAGGATGCGCGCGGCCAGACGGTCGCCATACGAAAGGAATTGGTCGCTCAGTGCGGAAGGAAAGTCATGTCGCCCAGCGAGCCGAGGGAACAGCGCTTTCAACTCCTCGAACATTTTCGCCAGCTCGGCGCGGAGCAGTTTGTCGTCGATTCCCAGTGCGCGAACAACCCCAACATGCCTTTGCTGGAGGGCGTCAATCGCGGCGCTGGATGATTCGGCGTTGCCAGCGGTGTGCGCCATCACCACCAGTTCGTCAGTCACACCCAGCATCGCCGAGGCGACGATCACCTTCTGCCGATCATCGCCGGCGATTATCGCGATGACACGACGTATCGCCTCGGCGTCAGCGAGTGCGGCGCCGCCGAACTTGTGAACGTGAATCGCGGGTAGGGATGTCATCGACGATAAATCAGAACCTACGCCTCATTGCGGCTTCGGCCAGCCTGCACGGACTTCGTTGGCGAGGTGGACGCGGTGCAAACCCCTTGTCCCCGTTAGGAGATGGAATTGTCACGCCGAGGTGACAGGCTCTTAGCCCACATCGGATTTGGTGCATCTAATCACTGGCCCGAGTGATGCCTGATCGACTTCAGTCACATTTTCCGAACTCTTGTCCTCGGCCCAATGAAAACCATTCTTGTACTTGCCACCACAGTCGTCGCCGCAGGCTGCGCAAGCGTTTCGACCAACGCCACTTTAATGGATCCGAGCCTACATCTCGCGCGCATCTGCCCGGCGGCGGTGAAGCTGTATACCGATCGCGATCGGGTCAAAACTGAGTATCGCGAAGTCGCACTACTAAACTCGAGCGGACTGACGCGCTATTCGGATGAAGACGAGCTGATGGAGTCGATGCGGAAGAAGGCGGCCAGTATCGGGGCAAACGGAATCATTCTCAGCGGCATAAGCGAGCCCTCGGCGGCGACCAAAGTAGCTGCGGAAGTCTCCAACGTCGTCACTAAAGGTGGCGGCATTAGTCCGGAACGAAAGGGACGAGCCCTCGCGATCTTCGTTCCCTCTGATTCGTCAAACGCAGCAGTTGCCTGTGCGAGCGCTAGATGATTCAGCGCGGTCGGTAGCCCGGGCCCCTTAGTGCGCGACCCGGTAACGCGCTGGTGACTTTGCCGCCGTCGAGAACCGCGACACCGTTGACGAAGACGTAGTCGATGCCGGTCGCGATCTGCGATGGATTCTCGAAGGTGGAGTTGTCGATCACGGTGTTTGGATCGAATACAGTGATATCGGCGTACATTCCCGGCTTGAGTAGTCCTCGGTCTTCGATACCTACGCGCTGAGCGGCCAAAGACGTCATTTTTCGGATCGCAAATTCCAGCGTGATCACGGAATCCTGCCGCACATAGCGACCGAGAATGCGCGGGAAGGTGCCGAAGCCGCGCGGATGGCCGCGATCCCGAAACTTACCGGTCGAATCCGGACTGACAGCGCCGGCGTCCTGGCCGACCGAAACCCATGGCTGTCGCATCACATAGCGCAGCGCGTCTTCGTTGAACGAGAAATAAATCGCGCTCGTTCGCGCGCTGTCTGCAATGAGAATATCGAATGCAGCGTCGTAGGCATCCTCGCCGCGCATCTTGCCGATGTCAGTCAGGAATTTGCCTTGATAGATCTTGAGCGAGTCAGCGCCCACCTCGTTGACCATCGTTCGCGCCGCAGTGCGAATGCCCAGCGCGCTGTCCGCGGCAAGCTCCTGTTTCAGCCGCGCGCGAACTGCCGGCAACTTGAGCCGGGCGACGAGCGAATCGTCGCCGCCTTCCTGCACCCAGGTGTTAAGCATCGCCTGCAGACTGGTGCCGCTGGCGATGTACGGGTACTGGTCAGCCGTGATATCGATGCCCGCGCGCCTCGCTGAATCGATCAGTGCCACTGCCCGTTGCATCTGCTCCAGCGATCGCGACTTGATGTGCCGAATCTCAGCCCACGTATTCGCTCCCGATGCAATGCGAATGGTCTCTCTGATCGCATCGAGAAGGCCGGCACCCTCACTTCTGATGTGCGCGGCGTAACCACCCTTGTACGGCGTCGCGTATTTCGTGAGTGCGATCAGCTCATCGGTCGAGAAGAACGTGCTCGGCAAATAGATCAGTCCGGTGCCGACACCGAACGCGCCGTCGCGCATCGCTGAGTCGATGAGCGCGCCCATCTGCCGCATCTCGGCGTCGGTTGGATGGCGCGTTGCATCTCCCATCACCGCCTCGCGCACTGAGCTCGTGCCGACGTAGGTGCCGAGGTTTATCGCAGTGCCGCTCTTCTCCAGAAAGGCGAAGTACTCGCCGAGTGAGCGCCAGGGATAACGCGGATTCGGCTGTCGACCAAGCGCAACGTTGGGCCAGGCCGACGACACTTCTCCCGTTATTTCACTCGTGATGCCTTGGGTGATTTTCGACACTGCGTGCGGTCCGCGCAGAATCGCAAACTCGCTGTGCCCGAGCATGTCGATGAATCCAGGTGCAACGACTTGTTCGTGTGCGTCAATGACTCGAGCCGCGGTCATGCCATTGATCGCCGGTCCGACGTAAGCGATCCGATCACCCCTGATCGCAACCGCTCCGCGGTACCAGGGATTCCCCGTTCCATCGACGATGCGCGCATTGGTGATGAGAACGTCATATGGCGCTGATGCCGAGCCGCGCGGCACAGAGGCGCAGGCGATAGCAAACACAAACGCGAGAGCGCTAGAAAGTCTCGTGATTCTCATCCGCGGTTGGATTGGGGTCGTGCTCGTCGCAGCAGGCGCCCGGGCTGTAGGGTGCCGGCAGATCGTCTTCAGTTTGTAATTACGAGATTTTCTGCGTCTTCTTTTTCAAGAAGTCCATCAGAATAAACTGCCCCAACGTCATGGTGTTGGTAAAGTACGCTTTGCCGCGACTGATCTCCGACACTCTCTTCACGAACTCAACCAGCGCCCGATCGCGCGCCAACATGAAGGTGTTGATCAGGATTCCGGCGCGGCGACAGTTCGCGACCTCACGCAGCGTCGTCGCGATCACCGTGCTGTCGAGCCCCATCGAGTTCTTGTAGATCTGCCCGTTCGGCATCGTCATCGCGCTCGGCTTGCCGTCGGTGATCATTACGATCTGACGCATGTCCTTCTTCTGCGCCATCAGCAGTCGGCGCGCCAGCTTTAGTCCTTCTGCCGTGTTGGTGTGATAGGGCCCGACCTGCGCCTGCGGCAGGGTGGAGAGCGGAATCTCTTCCGCCGAGTCGTGGAACAGCACCACCTGCAGCGTGTCGCCGGGGAACTGGGTGCGAATGAGATGCGTCAGGGCCAGCGCGACTTTCTTTGCCGGCGTAAATCGATCCTCGCCGTACAGAATCATCGAGTGCGATGTATCGAGCATCAGCACCGTCGCGCACGACGAACGGTACTCGGCCTGACGCACCATCAGATCCTCATAGTCGATATCCATCGGCACTTCGAGCGATCCCGTGCGCAGCAGCGAATTCTTGAGCGTCTCATTGACGTCCATGTTGAGAACGTCGCCGAACTCGTACGACTTGCTGTAGCCATCCGCCTCGATGCCAGTCGCCAAATGTGGCGTGTCGTGCGATCCGAAGCTCGACTTGCCGAGGGAGCTCAGGATGTGACGCAGGCTCTTGTAGCCGAGGAAGTCGATGCCTTTGTCGGTGAGATTGAACTGGACGCTCTTGGACGCTGCTTGCGCCAGGCTCCCCTTACCAGTCACCGGCTGGTGCCCGGCCGGCATCTGCGGCGGGGCCTGAAGATTGAGATAGCCTTCCTGCGCGAGTCGCTGGATCAGCTGATCGAGGAGCTCACCGAGCTTCTGCTGCGATTCCTTGTTGCCGTCACCGCGCAGCGCTTCGAGCAAATCGGGCGTGAACTGTCCACTCTCGATCAGCGCGTCGAGTATCGCCTGACGCAGTGCTTCGACAGAGCGATCCGGCTCGGAATCGAAATCGTCGAAGTATGGATTGAAACTCTGTCCGCCTGCGAAACCGGACTGCAACAGAAAATCGGCGAGCTTATCCAGCAGCGCCTGCAGATCGACGGCATCAGCCGCTTCCGGACTGAACTTCGAATAGGTGTGGAAGCGCATATCGGAAACTTATAGCGGGGACCGAACCGATGGGTCAGCCGGTTGGAACCGGCGGCTGGCTGGAGCGAAGACCCCGGGGCTATTGCGGTTGCAGCGGTAACGCGCCGATTTGCCGCAGCACCGTTAGCCAGCCGACTTCGCTGTTGTAACTGACAATCCGTCCATCGACGACCCGCGAGATGCTCAAGTTCTGAAACTCGACCGGCTTCCCGGTTCCAGGAATGCCCTGGAAATCACCGAGGTGGGTGCCTCTGAACACCCAGTGAGTGCCGACTCGATCACCGTCCACGATTTGCTGTTTGAGCTCAGCGCTGAAATCGGGAAAGGAAACCAACATCGGCGGGAAGTGCTTCTGCAGTGAGGCGAGTCCGGGGTGCGACTCGAACGGCGAGAAATCTCCCGAGAAGATGGTTTGAAAAGACTGTGCGCACGACCGCGGCCGGGGATTCGTCTTTTTCTTTTGCAGGCATCTGTGAAAAACTCCTCCTTGTTATCGCAAAAAATAAAAGCCTGACCTTACACGTATATTTCCCCCGCGGAAATGGCTCATCCTACGCCTTCGCGCGCGCGTCCTCGTTCGATCAACCCGTTCAGGGCGCTTCAGGTCCATCGGAACTTCAGACTCTTCTGGATCGGTCAGACTGTCTCCCTGATTGGGACCTGGATGCAGACAGTCGGGCAGGGCTGGCTCGCGCTCGAGCTGACCAACAGCGCTTTTCTTGTCGGGGTGGTGAGCGCTGCGGGCAGCTTTCCGGTTCTCCTCCTCTCGCTTTATGGCGGAGTGATCGCCGATCGCTACAACAAGCTTCGCGTGGTCATCATCTGTCAGGCGCTGCTGCTCGCGGAAGCCGGAGCTCTATGGTGGTTCACGTGGACCGGGCGAATTGATTTCGTCTCGCTGCTCATTCTCACCACACTCAACGGCGTCATCTCGGCGTTCGAGATCCCCGCGCGCCAGGCGATGATCGTTGAGCTGGTGACGCGTGAAGATCTCGTCGACGCGATCGCGCTCAATTCCGGCGGATTCAACCTTGCGCGCATCATCGGACCCTCGATTGCCGCGATTGTGCTCGCGAAGTGGGGAGTTGCCGCGTGCTTCGCCATCAACGCCATCAGCTATTTCGCGGTACTGGGCAGCCTGTTCCAGGTGAAACTGCCGCGTTGGGTGCCGCGCGAAATTCTGGTTTCGCCAATCGAGCAGCTGAAACAGGGCTTCCAATACATTCGCTCGAACCGGGCAGTGACGGGTTTGATGGCAGTCGTCGCGGTCTATTCAATCTTCGGCTTCCAGTATCTGTCGATGATGCCGGTGATCGCCCGCGATGTGCTGCACACCGGCGCCGGCGGTTATGGATTGCTCCTCAGCTTCGTCGGAATCGGGGCGCTGACCGGAGCGCTCTCCCTCGCGGGCCTCGGCGTCCGCGTCAAGCGCGGGCGACTGTACAACGTCACCGCCTACGTTTATGCCGGCTTGATCATGCTGTTCGCCCTGATGCGCTCGGTTCATCTCGCTGCCGCCGCGCTCCTCTTCCTCGGCCTGGCGATGCTGATCAACGGGGCGTTGTCGAACGGTATCATCCAATCAGTTGTGCCCGACGAGCTGCGCGGCCGCGTCGTCGCCACCTACATCTTCGTCTACGTGGGCTTCCCTCCCATCGGCTCATTCCTCGCGGGACTTCTTGCCGACTACATCGGAGTAGAATGGGCGATCTTCGGCGGAGGACTGGTGATGATGGTGTTTGGGATTTGGGCTTTCTCGAAATATCCGGAGATCAGGTCCGTTTGACATCTCGGCGTCCGGATCCCTGCGCGTAGCGACCATCCAGAATACAAAAGCCGGGAGCTATCAGCTTAGGGAGCAGCTTAGCGCCCAGCACGGTTCTGATTTGTTCTGCGCGCAGATCCACATGAAAGCGTGCTTTCAACCGATGCACGGCGCTATATAGCTCCCTAAGCTGGGAGCTCCCGGCTTTAGTATTCTGGATGCTAGAAGGCGCCGCGATCTCTACGCCGAGATGTGCCCGCGGAACATGAAAAAAACGGCGCCGACAATGCACAGCGCCGCCCACAGAAAATCCAGCCGCGGCGGCTGTCGCATGTACAAGATCGCGAATGGCACGAAGACAGCGAGCGTGATGGCTTCCTGCAAAATCTTTAGTTGCGAGAGCGACAGCTGCGTAGCACCGATTCGATTCGCCGGGATCATGAACATGTATTCGAACAGCGCGATCCCCCAACTCAGAATCACCGCGATGTACCATGGCCGGTTGCTGAGATTCCTGAGATGAGCATACCAGGCGAAAGTCATGAATATGTTCGAGACAATCAGCAGGGAAGCAGTTCGAAGCAGAACCATTGTCTGTTTGGTGAGAGATGATCCGACGGGCTAGGCTCGACCCCATATCAGCCCGTACAGCAAGAGTATCAGAACGATCGCCGTCGTGACGATGTACAGTCGATCGCGCTGGATCACGAAGGCAACCAGCGTCAGCGCGACCCGGGCAATCGGAGTCATTATCAGCAGCAACAGCCCGAGCTGCACGACGCCGCGACTTTCACCGTTGAATGCGGCTGCGATTATTCCTTTTATGCTGGTGAGCGCAGCAGTCTCGCCCCGGAAGATCTGGAAGCCGGCGATGTCGCGTCCGTGTTGAACGAGGAGAGCGATCGCACCGATCAGCACTACCGCAGCGGCGAGTAGCACGCCGAGTTGCAGCAGTCTGCCGATTATTTGCTCAACACGGTGATCGTGTCCGTCACTCGATTGGGGCGCGATCGTAGGTGTGCTCACAATCCACCTCGCAGCCCTTTGTACAGCATCTCAAATGCGAGTACGACGACGACGGCGGTGAATAACCGACGCAACCAGAGAGTGCGGGCGCCAGCGAGGATGCGCGCGCCGAGCAATGCACCGCTCAAAACGCCGAGCATCACTGGAAACGAAATAGTCGGCTCGATGTAGCCGCGGTGTAAGTAAACTCCTGCGCTCGCCGCGGCGGTGACGCCGATCATGAAGTTGCTGGTCGTCGTCGAAACCTTGAATGGCAGCTTCATCCTCCGGTCCATCGCCAGCACCTTCACGATTCCCGACCCGATGCCGAGGAGTGCCGACAAAATTCCGGCGACGAACATCAACGAGAATCCACCCTTCACTCCCTGCACCGAGTACGGCTGCATTCCCTTGGCCGTCGGATAAGTGGAGTTCATGCGCAGTCGTACTGCTAAGGGGTCGGGCGGCAGGTCGATGGCGTGATCTTCCGGCGCGCGGAAGGATCGATAGGCGGTGTAGAGCAAAACCAATCCAAACAACACCGACAGCGCGCTCGTCGGAACGAAGCCTGCCAGCGCCGCACCGACCAACGCACCGATCGTCGTGGCGACTTCGAGAAAGATTCCGATGCGGACGTTGGTGTAGCCTTCGCGGACATACGCCGCGGCAGCTCCAGACGACGTCGCGATCACCGATACGAGCGATGCGCCGATAGCGTAGCGCAGGTCGATGTGGAAAAGCAGCGTCATCATCGGCACGATGACGAGGCCCCCGCCGAGTCCAGTCAGCGCGCCGAGCAGCCCCGCGCCGAAGGATCCAATCATCAGCAGCAGCGCCAGCAGCGAAATAGTCAAAGGGAGTTCTCTAGGATGGAATTCCTTTCTTCGCTGCTTCCAGAACCTTGTCCGCGAACAGATCGATCTCGTCGAGCGTCGTGTAGACGTTCGGCGTGATCCGAATTCCCTTGAATTCGGCGTGCACGATCGGCGTGTTCACGATGCGATGCTGATTGAACAGCCACTGCCCAAGCTTGATGTTGTCGATGCCCTCAACCTGGAACAACGCGATCGCGCCTGATTGCCGATTGTCGAGCGGCGTCAACACCGTGATCCGCGGACTCTCGGCGAGGAGCCGCTTTGCCCAGCGGTCGCGCAGAAAGCGCAGCCGCGCCGCCTTTCGCTCGACACCTATACCGCGGTGAAATGCCAGTGCCGCCGAGATCGCGTTGTGATTCGCGGCCGGATGCGTTCCGATCTCTTCGTACTTCCTGATGTCGTTATCCTGTTTGACGTCGGCAGCCATCAGCGGCCAGAGATTCTTCTGCTTGTTCTTGCGCACGTAGAGGAATCCGGTACCCACAGGCGCGAGCAGCCACTTGTGCAGACTGGTTCCGTAGTAATCGCAGTTGAGATCGTCGCGTTTGAATGGGAAGTGGGCGAAGGCGTGCGCGCCATCGACGAATACCTCGATGCCGCGCGGACGAGCAAAGTCGACGAGCTGACGAACCGGCATGATCTGGCCGGTGAGGTTGGTGATGTGAGTTACTTCGATCACCTTGGTCCTCGGCGTCACCGCTGCCTTGAATTGATCGACGAGGTACTCGTCCGACGGCGGCGGAACTTTAAACGAGACTTGTTTGACGACGATTCCGTCTCGCCGGGCGCGCTGGTCCCAGGCGGTCAGCATCCTTGGATAGTTCTGGTTCGTGACGACTACTTCGTCGCCGCGCTTGAGATCGAGACCCATGATCATGATCTCGTTTGCCTCAGAGGCGTTGCGGGTGATCGCCATCTCCTCCGGATCGCAGCCAAACTCGCTCGCCAGATCGCGCCGCACACTTTCGACGCGCGGCTCCAGCACTCGCCACATGTGCTCGACGGGCAGCTCATTGGAGAATCTCAGATCGCGGATCATCGCCTCGAGCACGTGACTGGGCGTCGGACTGCAGCCGCCGTTGTTGAGATTGATCATCGTGCGATCCGCGTCGAACGCGCGCTGGATCTCGGCCCAGTACGATTCGTCGTCAGCGACAGCATCGGGGGATCGGGCGCCCGCGATGACACCAGCGCGGAAGAGAGACTTGATTGCGCTCTCCCGAAAAATCGGCTGCGCCGTCAGACTGGCGGCAGCCATTCCCGCCAGGAATTCCCGTCGTGTCGTCATGGGTGGGCCTCACCGCGAAAAAAGACGGTCATCGTGTGATGACCGTCTCAATAATACGCCGTGCGGGGAGGCTCGGTGAGCTACTGATACTGTATGTAGAGCGGCTTCGGATTCAGCATCAGTACTTCCGCTGGTGTCAGCAGCGGATCGCCCTTTTTCGTGTCGTTGTGATAAAAGAGCTTGAACCCCGTGTACTCGACGGGCTCGGCTTCGACGTAGGCGCGATAGGAATCGTACTTGAGCCACGGCTGACCCCAGCCATCCATGTTGATGACGACCTGCACCCGTGGGTCGAGCTTTATCGCCTTCGAGTCACTGAGCATGCGTCGAGTGAATCGGTGCACGATCAGAATCTTTGGCGGCAGGTTGTACTGTTTGACCAGTCCCGACAGCAGGTTGATCGCGAAGTTGACGTCGCTCGCGGTCATGGTCCCGATCTTCGTCCCGGGCTTGCTCCCATCCTTCATCGAGAATTCGGGATCGATGGCGAGCATCACGTCCGGACGCTGCAGGAATGGAACGAGCCGCGGCAATTCCTCCTGCACGGTGCTTTGTCCGACTTGTACGTCGAGGAACATGATCGCGTGCTTTTTCTGCGCCCAGCCGTAGACCATGTTGATCAGACTGTCAGTCATACGCAGCCGATATTTGCCATCCCTGCCGGGCGCTCCCTGGGCAACGACGGCGATGAGATGCAGCGCCGGTTGCACTGGATGCGACGGATCCGCTTTCGTCCACGCCGCGATTTCCTTGTCGAAGCGCGCCAGCATCTGATCGGGCGGCAGCTCGCCGAGGATGCCCATCTTCTTTGAGAGCGGATTGCCGTAGTAGGCGACGATTCTCTTTTGAGGAAGGATCGCACCCGGCAAAGGCCGCGGCGCGGTCGTCACTGGCCAATCCTTGTTGGCGAGACCCGCTTTTACTGCGGAGACGAGCGCGAGGCTGTCCTTTTTCGTGCGCCCTTTAATTGTGGGCACGGTGATAGGCGGATCCTTGGCCGCTGAATCCTTTCCGGCTTTGGCCGTGCTTGATGCGCTAGCGACTGTAGACGGTGTCGAGCTGGCGACTGCTGGCGGTGTCGGCTCCGCGGCCAGTACAGCCGGTGGCCCCTGCGGCGAGATCGATTGCCCAGTTGGCGACGGCGTCGCGTCCTTGCTTGCCGCGCAGGCGAACGAAGCGATCATCGCCGCGGGAAGAATCGGGAAATATCTATTGAACAATGTGCGGCTCATTTTCACTGATGAGATTTTTGATGATGGAGATGATTGTTGTACACCAATTCAACAATCACGCCTAGGGCATAGCTCATGGCCGCGGGGTGAAAGCGGCCAGCAGCCAGCTGGTCGTTTCTTTTGTAGTTCAGTCCTCGGTCTAAATATTGCCTTCGGTCCATCTTCGGTATACTATAGCAGAGCTATGTCCGATCGCAACTCCGCCCTCCGCGCACTCATCGAGCATCGATTTCCCGATGCGACGCCGGTCACCCATCGGACAGCGGAGCCAGTTGCAACAGGGATCAGCGCGCTCGATGGAATTCTACCAGGACATGGCTTGCCGCGTGGACGGCTCACTGTCTGGATGCCGCAGGGTGGAGCGACAGCGGTATTGCGAGCGGCGTGTCACACCACCGTCGCACAGGGTGAGCGCGCAGTCTGGATCGATGGACTGGGCACCGTCGCCGGACCGTTCTGGGAAGAAGGTCCGATCCTCGTGCGCCCGAAAACTCGCAAGCATGGATTGCGTGGCGCCGAAGAACTTCTGCGCTGTGGCGGCTTCGCGCTCGTCGTCATCGCCGGCATCGAGCCCGAAGGAACGGAGACGGTGCGGCTCTCTCGCGCCGCGGGGAAAG
>JADMIO010833596.1_pt1 | contig 11737 bp, 3 predicted proteins | sample 8958161 | NCBI WGS metagenome assembly JADMIO01 (sample SAMN16585339, study PRJNA669376) | soil metagenome | isolation source: Crop rotation soil | place: USA: Cullars Rotation, Alabama | collected 2011
CGCGACAACTTGTCCACGTGGAATTCTAAGCTTAGGATCCCAATGTGCTGGAAACGACGACGCCCAGGTCCGCATGTGGCTGGAAGCCGTCCAGCACGCCACGCACCTGATGGCCCGCATCGTTGGCCACCTGCTCAGCACGGCCCCGTCGGCGAACGCCCCGTACCGGTTCGAGTCGTTCGACCTGGCCACGATGGTTCATCGGGCGTGCAGCTACTACCAGCGCGTGGCGGATCGGAAGGGGATTCGGCTGACCCTCGGCCCGGTTGCCGGCGTCCCGCTGGTCTGGGCGGATCGCGTCGCCGTCGCGGCCGTGCTCGACAACCTCATTTCCAACGCGATCAAGTACTCCCCACTCGGCGCGGCGGTCGATCTCGAAGTGCGGAGCGACGGGGCCGCGAGCGTCTGTGCCGTCCGCGACCATGGCCCCGGCCTGAGCCCCCAGGACCAGACCCGGTTGTTTCAGCGTGGGGCCAAGCTGACGCCGCGACCCACGGCCGGCGAGCCGTCCACCGGCTACGGGCTGGCGGTGGCCAAGGAACTGGTGGAGAGCCAGGACGGGCACATCTGGTGCGAGAGTACGGTCGGGCAAGGGTCGTGCTTCGCGTTTCGGTTGCCGGCCGGCTCGCGCGATGCTCGCCCGACCAGTCCCGACGCTTGACACTTCCAACCCGGGACTGAAGTCCCTGAATGCGTAGCGCGAACCGGCTCACGCCGGACGATGTGCGTGACGGGGCCGGTCAAATTTGCGTCGGGTCGAACGATTCGTCGCCATCGCGCGTCACCATCGAGAGCACGTTGATCGGCGTGATCGTTTCGGTGACGAACCGCACCGCGCCGTCGCCGAACAGCATGGACGCGCCGCCGGCGTGCAGCGAGTAGACGCGCTCGTTGGTGCAGTTGATGACGCATGTTCCCCGCGCCGCGGCGGGCAGGGCCGTGGTCAGAGTGAAGAACGTCGCGTAGTTCGGGTCCACGCCGTCGAAGGCGTTGGCGGCCCCGGCCGACGCCCAGCCGGCCCCGGTCACGTTGGCGGTGCTCATCTTCACCCGCATCCGCCAGCGGTTTGGCCGGTCGGCGATCTCCGTCAGCATGATCGTGTTGCTCATGCCGTCGCGCACGGCCAGCACCTGCGTGTATTCGTTCGCCACCATCATGGTCTTCGGCGTGACGGCCGGCGGCATGCTGCCGAGCGTGGTGTACAGCGCCGACGACGCCAGCTGCGAGAACGGGGCGTAGTCGCTGACGGCGACCGGGTTGGTGGTGCTGCCCTCGGCCGTGGTGTCCATCCGGCCGGTGGAACCCGCCGCCGGGCACTGCATCAGCTTGATGAGCGTCTTGGCCACGGCCCGGTTGTTGACGGTGGTGACGCGGTCCCAGTCGACGCCGAAGTTGTACTGGTTGTACGCCACGTCCTGCTCGACGAAGGGGAGGATAAATGTGCCCCAGCCGTGGGCCGGGGGACTGGTCGCGGACTGGGGCGAAACCGGCTTGAACAACTGGTTGGCCGCGCTGTTCGTCGTGTTCGACGGCGGCAGCTTCATGTTCGCGCTTTCGTAGTTCAGCAGCGCGATGCCGAGTTGCCGCAGACTGTTCGCGCACTTGGTCCGATCGGCCGACGCCCGCACCTTCTGCACGGCCGGCAAGAGCATCCCGATGAGCACGCCGATGATGCCGATCACGACGAGCAATTCGATCAGCGTGAAACCCCGGCGGTAGACGGGAGCCATGACGGATGGTCCCCTGCAATAAGTTGAGCGAAGTGGAGAGTCTCTGAATTGTTAGCCGAAGTAAGGGTGCCCCGTCCAGCGTTCGTTCCGACGGATTGATGAATCTTCCGTGAAGGCGGACGCGGCGCGGAGGGGTGTGGACGTGTCGGGAAACTGGACAGGGACCGGCGGAAGCGGATTGCGGCCCCGACTGAAAGCGTCGCCGGGGCCACACTTCCAGCGATGCGCGGTTAGCCTCGGTTAGCGCGAAATTGCGAGAACCCGCAGAAAAGTCAGCCGAAACGTGCTGTTTCCTCTCGCGGCAGGCAAGTTGCTTGTGGTACAACCCCGTCTGGCTCGCCCGCCGCGCTCGGTGACTCATGAATCGCCGCACGTTCCTTCGCAGTACCGCCGCGACGGCTGTGACCGCCCCGCTTGCCGGCGTGTGTTATGGCTTCTCCGAGGCGAGCCATGTCACCATCGAACGCCGCATGTTGAGCATCCCCCGGCTGCCGGCCGCGTTCCAGGGCACCACCGTCGCGTTCCTGACTGACATTCACCACGGCCCGTATGTGTCGCTCGACTACGTCACCGCAGTCGTGCGCACGACCGCGCTGCTGAACCCCGATCTGATTATCCACGGCGGCGACTACTCGCTGCGCGAGGGGCGGTACATCGCCCCGTGCTTCGAGGTACTGGCCGGGCTGTCGGCCCCGCTGGGGGTCTACGGCGTGCTCGGCAACCACGACTACTGGCACGGGCTGAAGGAAACACGAGCCGGTATGGTGGCCGCGAAGGTTGAGGAACTGACGAACCGCGGCCTCTGGCTGCGGAAGCGCGGCGACCGGCTGCGCCTGGCCGGGGTGGACGACCTGTGGGCCGGCAAGCCGGACCTGGCCGCGGCACTGGACGATGCCACACCAACGGATGCGTGCGTACTGGTGAGTCACAACCCGGACTTCGCGGAGGTGCTGACGGACCGCCGCGTCGGGCTGGTGCTCAGCGGCCACACGCACGGCGGGCAGATCGTGGTGCCGGGCGTCGGGGCCCCGTGGACGCCGAGCCGATACGGAATGAAGTATGCCAGCGGCCTGGTCGAAGCGCCGGCCACGCGGGTGTACGTGTCGCGCGGCCTGGGTCTGTCGTCGGTGCCAATGCGCGGCTTCTGCCGGCCGGAGATTACCCTGCTGACGCTGGTGTAGTTTTCGAGCGGGTCCGGTCGTCCGCTTCCGCTTCACATCCGGGCGAATCGCAGGGCATTTGTCGAGTCCCACATAGTAAGGCGAGCGGCCGGTGTTTTGCTCCCCTCACCCCGCTGGGGAGAGGGGCCGGGGGTGAGGGGTGCCACGTTCACGTGATTGCAGGTGCTGCCCCTCATCCCTAACCCCTCTCCTCAGCGGGGAGAGGGGGACCAGAAAAGATGCCGAACGCCTAAGGTTTTGACCCAATGGGCTCCCAGAAGGGAGCCAGGCATGCCCTACGTCATTTGTTCGTTTTCTTGTATTGCATTCATCCGAAGTTGGTTACACTTTTCTCAGCAGTAACACGCGGCCCGGGTCACGATTATCAATTGTGCCCCGGGCCAGCGGTCGGTTGCTGCCCCCCTCGCTTGCGTCTCCCTCATACGTAAGCACCCGCTTCGCCACGGGCCGACATGGCAACAGCCTCGGGTGTCCTGCGTAAAGGGCATGACGACGCTGCATTCGTCTCCACCTGATCCCGTATCGTCGGAGTGAAAGAGCCATGCGAGACGCGCCCCGCCCCGCCCGCCTGCGTACTCGTGAACCACAAATCGTGGGCAAACTCCCTTTCCCGAAAAAGTGGCGGATCGGGTGGCTGGCCGTGGAGTCCCTCGAAGAACGGCTTGTCCCGGCAGTCTGGAACGGCGACATCTATGACGGCTTCGACGGCAGCACGGGGCCGCTCTGGACGAATGGCGAAGTCCAGCAAGTGTCGAACACCGTTCACGTTCCGGCCGGCAAGACGTTGACCATCCAGCCGGGCACGGTGGTGAAGTTCGACGACTTCCAGAGCCTGGTCGTGGACGGCACGCTGAACGCCGCTGGCACCGCGAAAGAGCCGATCGTGCTCACGTCGTACCGGGACGACACCGCCGGCGGCGACACCAATGTCAACGGGCCGACCACCGGCAGCCGTGGGGACTGGGACCGGATCGAGTTGACGGCGACCAGCACCGCCAACGTGATGGACTTCGTGGACATCCGGTTCGGCGGCCGGAATCAGACCGGCGCGCTGATCGATCGTGGCCCGCTGACGCTGACCAACAGCGTCGTCCGCGACAGCAACTTCGGGCCGGCGCTTCGCATCACGGGAGCGAACCCTGTCCTCAGCGGGATGACGTTCCAGAACAACGCCGGCCCGGCGATTGGGACGGACCTGGCCAGTCACCCGGCGATTTCCGGGGTGACGTTTACCAACAACGGGCTGAACGGGCTGCGGTTGGATGAGGGCACCCTGCCAGCCGACGGGTTCTGGGATAACCCGGATGTCGTCTACTCGATCAGCGGCACTATCACCGTGCCGACGGGAAAAACGCTCACGGTCGGGGCCGCTCAGGTCGTGAAGATCGACGACTTTCAAAGTCTGATTGTGGATGGCACCATCAAGGCGGTCGGCACCGCAGCGAAGCCAATCGTGTTCACGTCGTACCGGGACGACACGACCGGCAACGACACGAACAACAACGGGCCGACCACCGGCAGCCGTGGGGACTGGGACCGGATCGAGTTGACGGCGACCAGCACCGCCAACGTCCTGGATTTCGTGGACGTCCGGTACGGCGGTCGGAATCAGATCGGCGCGCTGATCGACCGCGCCCCGCTGACGCTGACCAACAGCGTCATCCGCGACAGCAACTTCGGCCCGGCGTTTCGCATCACGGGAGCGAACCCTGTCCTCAGTGGTCTGGCGTTCCAGAACAACGCGGGTCATGCGATTGGGACGGACCTCGCCAGCCACCCGGTGATCGCTGGCGTCTCGTTCACCAACAACGGGCTGAACGGGCTGCGGCTCGACGGGGGCACCCTGGCAGCGGACGGGTTCTGGGACAACCCCGATGTCGTCTACTCGGTCAGCAGCACCATCACCGTTCCCGCCGGGACGACGCTGACGGTCGGGGCCGATCAGGTGGTGAAGTTCGACGACTTCCAGAGTCTGCTTGTGGACGGGACGATCAAGGCCGCCGGGACCGCGGCGAAGCCGATCGTGTTCACATCGTACCGGGACGACACGGCCGGCAACGACACGAACAACAACGGGCCGACCACCGGTTCCATCGGCGACTGGGACCGGATCGAGTTGGCGGCCGGGAGCACCGGCAACATCCTGGACTTCGTGGAGGTCCGGTACGGCGGCCGAAACCAGATCGGCGCGCTGATCGACCGCGGCCCGCTGACGCTGACCAACAGCGTCGTCCGCAACAGCAACTTCGGGCCGGCGCTTCGCATTACTGGAGCGAACCCTGTCCTCAGCGGGATGACGTTCCAGAACAACGCCGGCCCGGCGATCGGAACGGACCTGGCCAGCCACCCGGCCATTTCCGGGGCGACGTTCAGCAACAACGGGGTGAACGGGCTGCAATTGGACGGCGGCACCCTGGCGGCGGACGGGTTCTGGGACAACCCGGACGTCGTCTACGCGATCAGCGGCAGTATTACCGTGCCGACGGGGATGACGCTGACGGTCGGGGTGGGGCAGGTGGTGAAGTTCAACGACTTCCAGGCTCTGATTGTGGACGGCACGCTCAAAGCGGTCGGCACCGCAGCGAACCCCGTCGTGTTCACGTCGTACCGGGACGATACGGCCGGCAACGACACGAACAACAACGGGCCGACCACCGGTTCCATCGGCGACTGGGACCGGATCGAGTTGGCGGCCGGGAGCACCGGCAACATCCTGGACTTCGTGGAGGTCCGGTACGGCGGCCGAAACCAGATCGGCGCGCTGATCGACCGCGGCCCGCTGACGTTCACCAACAGCGTCGTCCGCGATGGTAACTTCGGACCCGCGGTCCGACTTCTCGGCGCAACGGCTGTCATCTCCAACGTCACGATCCGAGACAACCCCAACGAAGCCCTCCGGGCTGACGCAGCCAGTCGACCGATGCTCAGCGGGGTTACCTTCGTCAACAACGGCGTTAACGCCGTGGTGCTCGACGGCGGCAAACTGTCGGGGAACACAACCTGGGACTTCGGCCTCATCGCGCTGGCCGGCAGCGTCGTGGTGCCGGCCGGCGTCACGCTCACCGTCGCTCCCGGCACGGTCGTGAAGGTCTTCATCGGGGGCGACGCCATCACGGTGGATGGCACCCTGAAGGCCGTCGGCACCTCGCTTCAGCCCATCATTTTCACGTCCTACCGGGACGACACCGTTGGCGGCGACACCAACAACGACGGCCCATCCGGCGGCAGCCGAAGCGACTGGGGTGCCATCCGCTTCTCGTCCACCAGCGCGAACAGCGTATTGAACCATGTCGAGGTCCGGTACGGCAACGACGCGAACGGCTCCCTCGGCATGGTCAACGTCACCGGGGCCGCGCTCACCGTGACGAACAGCGTCATCCGCGACTCCGGCCATGAGGGGTTGTACGCCGGGGCCGGCGCGAAGTTGACCGCGTCGAGCAATCTGCTCGTCCACAACACCAGCGGCTCCGCCCTTCAGGCCGCGGCCACGGCCACCCTCATCGCGTTCAACAACACCATCGACGGCAACTTCCGCGGCGTTATCCTCGACTCGCCGACCGCCACCCTCACGAACAACCTCGTCACCAACAATGTCGAGGGCATTTTCCAGACCGGCCCGACCAATCTCACGATGTCGTTCAACGACGTGTTCAACCCGAACGGCACCAACTATGTCGGGTTGACCGACCAGACGGGGACGAACGGCAATATCTCCGTCGATCCGAGGTACTTCAATCAACCGGGCGGGCAGTACCAGCTACGGCCCGGTTCCCCGGCCGAGGACGCCGGCACGTCGACTGGTGCGCCGACCACCGACTTCTTCGGCAACCCGCGGTTCAACGACCCGAACATCAGCGGCCGCGGCGACGGCAAGGGCCGCGACATCGGCGCGATCGAGGTGCAGGACGTGGCCACGTCGAACGTGGACCTGGCGACGACCGCCGTGACCGGGCCTGCTACCGGGCTGCAGGGCGACAGCGTTACCGTGAACTGGACGGTGACGAGCGTCGGCATGGGGACGGCCGCCGGCTTCTGGACCGACGCGGTTTACCTCTCGGCCGACGGCGTGCTGTCGCCGGATGACATTTTCCTGGGCGAAGCCAAACACATCGGCGACCTGGCGACCGGTCAGAGCTACCTGGCATCGGCGTCGGTAGTGCTGCCGGGCGTCGCACCGGGGAACGACTTTTTCCTGGTTCGCGCGAATTCGCGCAACGAGGTGTTCGAGGCGAACAACCTCATTAACAACGCCTTCGCGTCGGCCGTGCCGGTGGCGATGGACTTGCCGGCCCTCACGCTCGGCCAGGCAACGAGCGGGTCCCTGCCGGCTACCGGCGCGAGTCAGCTTTACAAGGTGGACGTGCCGGCCGGCAGCGACCTCACGGTGGCGCTGACGGGGCCGGCCAACACCATCAACGAGCTGTACGTCTCCTTCGGCGACGTGCCGACGCGCGAAACCTTCGATGGCCGTGGCATCCGCATCGGCACGGCGAACCAGACCGTCACATTGCCCGACACGCGCGCCGGCACCTACTTCGTTCGCGTCTTCGGGGCGAGCGCGCCGTCCGGGGAGACTTTTAGCCTCACGGCCAACACGAGCGGCTTCGCCGTGTCCGGCGTCAGCCCCGCCAGGGGCAGCAACACCGGGCTCGTCACCATCACCATCGACGGCTCCCGGTTCGACTCGACCGCGAAGCCGCAGCTGGTGGACAGCCAGGGCGGCGTCGTCAACCCGGTCAGCACGTTCCTGACTGACTCCGGCCTGATCTCGGCGACGTTCGACCTGACCGGCCGGCCCGCTGGCCTCGCCGACGTGAAGGTGACGACCGGCGGCATGTCGAAGACGCTGGCGAATGCGTTCAACATCGTGGCGGGCCAGGCGGGGCAACTTCAGGCGAGCCTCGTGGTGCCTGGCGGCGTGCGCGTCGGCCGCACGTTCGCCGTGACGATCGACTACACCAACGTCGGCGACGCCGACCTGCTCGCCCCGGTCATGCACCTTGAAGTGTCCAGCCCCGGCCTCATCGCGTTCGATTCCGCGCTCACGGACGCCACTACCGCTCTCGACCTGATCGCGGTCAGCCCAGTCGGACCGGCGGGCGTGCTCGCCCCCGGTGCTCGCGGGCAAATCACCGTCTTCGCCACGGCCACCGGCCCCGGCACGCCGAGTTTTCAGGTGTCGATCGGCTCCTACCCGGCGACGCCGATCGACTGGAAAGGAATCGCACCGCTTATCCGGCCGACCGGCGATGACGCCGTCCCGGATGCGACATTCGACCCGGTGTTCGCGCAGCTCCAGAAAAACGTCGGCAACACCTGGGACCTGTTCCAGAAGGCCCTTTCGGCGGACGCCACGCTGCTGCCGGCGGCGCGCGGGCGGAACTACTCGCTGAAGGACGTGTTCACCCTGGAACTGTTCAAGGCTCAGGCCGACGTGACGCCGTCGGTTCGCGGCCAGGTCTTCTTCGGCGACGCGACCCACCCGGCCGGCAACGTGGGCCTCCAACTGTTCGATGCTTCGACGGGCCAGGCGTTCGAGACCGTTTCGTTGAACGACGGTACGTTCTTCATCCCGAACGTGACCGCCGGTTCTTATACGGTTCGGACGGACGGGTTCGTGCCGGCCCTGCCCGGCCCCCTGGTCGTCGGTACCGGCGGCCTGACCGGCGCGCAAATTCCAGTGACAACGGGCGGCACCATCTCCGGGTCGGTACGGTTGGCCGGACTGGGCATGCCGCTGGGCGGGCTGACTGTGACTGTGACCGGGGCACTGGGCACCGCCTTCACAGCGACCACTGACCTCAACGGCACCTACACGGTCAGTGGTCTCCCGGCGGACACGTATTTTGTGACCGCTGGCAGCGACGCTTATGCTCCAAGTACCAGTGCTCCGGTCACCGTGCTGGCGGGGCAAGCCCGACCGAACGTCAATCTGGCGTTGCAGGTCGCCGGAACGATCAGCGGCACCGTGACCGGCCCGGCGGGAGCCGTGGCCGGGGCGTCCGTCGTCGCACTCGCGGACGATGGCTCCCAGTCATCCGCCACGACCGACGCGACCGGTCTGTACACACTCACCGGACTGCCGGCAAACAGTTACACGGTGCGAGTGCTCGCCGCATCGCTCGTCGAAGCCGAGGCTCCCGGCGTGGTACTGGCGTCCGGCGGGGCGGTTGCTGGCATCAACCTGATACTGGTTCAGGCCGGTACGGTGAAAGGGACCGTCACCCAGGGTGGTGCCCCTGTGGCAGATGCCATGGTCTCGATCACCGGGCCGGGCGGCACCTTTAGCGCCGGAACCGATAGCGCTGGCAAGTATAGCCTCACCGAAATCCCGGCCGGGAAATATACCGTCCAGGCGTCCGCCACGACCACGATGACCACGACCTCCCAGGTCACGGTCGTCGCGGGCGCGACGAAGACGGTACCTCTGGCGCTGGCGGCCGCTGGCCAACTCAGCGGCACCGTGACCAGCACCGGTGGCCAGCCGGTCGCCAAGGTGATTGTGCGGGTGACAGACACCAACGGCGTCCTCGCCACCGTGCTGACCGACAGTACGGGAGCGTACACGATCACCGGGCTGGACGCCGGCACCTACACCGTCATTGTCGGCGACGAGGGGACGGCCGGGGTGGCCCGCGCCACGGTGACGTTCGACGCCGCCAATACTGCTCGCACCGCGAACTTCACCCTCTCGATCGCCGGCCTCATCAGCGGCACCGTGTTCGCGGCGGACGGCGTCACGCCCGTTGTGGGGGCACGGGTCGGGCTGGTGCAGAATGGGAACCTCGTGTTCTCGATGGCAACCGACGACCAGGGGCAGTACGTCATCGACGTCCTACAATCCGGAACCTACCAGCTGGAAGCCAGCGGCGGCGACGGCTTCTACCCCGTTATCCCCGCCGTGGCGCTGAGCGGTGGGAGTCAGAAGTCCGGGCTGAACTTCGTCGCGGGAACGGAAACCGTTGGCGGCACCGTGACCGATGCGACCACGGGGATGCCGATCAACGGGGCCACGGTCGTCGTGTTGAACGCCGACACCGGCACCGTTATGAGCGGGGCTTTCGCGGTCGGCACCGACAACAGCGGCGCGTTCGCATTCGCCGGCGCGACCCCTGGGCTCTATCGGATCGTGACGAGCGCTGACGGGTATGGCACCGTGTTCCAGGACGTGACCATTGTCGCAGGTACGGCCGCGGTGGTGAACTCGGCCCTGTCCGCCGCCAGCGTCCTCCAAGGTTCGGTGCGCGACGCGGTAACTGGGGCCGGGCTGGCGGGGGCCTCCATCATCCTCGTGGACCAGGCATCGTCCGCCGCGATGTTCAGCGCAACCACGGACGACACCGGGGCCTATACGATCCCGGACCTCGTGCCGGGCACCTACGTCGCCACCGTGATCGTCGCGGGGTACGAGGCAACCCGGCTACCGCCCGTCATCCTCGGCGCGGGGAACCAGCCGCTAAACGTCGGCCTGGCCGCCTCCACCATTACATTTGGCGGCACGATCCTCAGTGCCTCCGGCCCGCTCGCGGGGGCCCAGGTCATCGCTATCGATGGCAACAACCGCGCCGTCGGCTTCACGCTGTCAGACGATGCGGGACATTACTCGTTCACGACCCTGCCGACGGGCACGATTACCGTCGTCGCCACGGCCACGGGTTACTCGCCGAATGCCGCGGCCGCGGTGGCCGTGGCGGCCGGGCAGACGCTGGCCGGCCAGGATGTCACCCTCACCGCCGTGGCCCTCTCGGACCCCACCCTCGAGCCGGCCGGGACGCTCAACAACATTGGTCTGCGGAATCTCGTAACTTTACCGCCGGTGTACAAACTGACAGACGCCGAACAGGCGATCGTGACTGCGGCGCTCCTGGACCCGAAGTGCGCCGACAAGGCCGCGGCCTTCCAGTCTACGCTGAACGACGTCAATTCCCGATATGGCTACCTCGTAAGGGACATTCAAGGGGGTCGAACCAGGTACTTGGTGGATAATTTCGTGGGAATCGCCAAGGAGGTGGTCAAAAAGTTTGACAAGGCCGACGCAGACACGGCATCGCTCTTCGATGGATTGTCTTTTCTCGCCAGCCTCAAATCCGGCACCGCCACGAACGTCGTGAAACTGGTCAGCCTCATCGGGCCCTTGTTCGTGGACGTGCAGGGTGCCAGCTCGGCGTTTGACAGATACGTGTTGTCGTTCTTTGACGGCAACTTCGACAATGCCCATGCGAATCTCAACACGGCGATCGCCGATCTCCGCGACGCCGAGATGAGCTTGGGATTTGTCGCCGCCGTTCTGGCGATCGGTGCGGGCCGCACCAAAGATGTTTCGTCCTTCAAGCAGGTTTTGGGGGATGCGCTCTTCAACGATGCGAATAAACTCGGGGCACAACTGAAAGTGCTTCTGGACAAGAGCAAGGTCATTTCGATTAAAGTGGGAGGGTTTACGTACGAAGTGACGCTCGCGGACCTGTTGAATGGCAACACCGCTCCCCAACAACTCGATCTCGTCATCAGGCCCTACGACAAAATCAAGAAGCTCTTTGACGACGTCAGCAGTCTCCGGGGGAATCTCGAAAATATCGAGGTAATCCAGTCGGATATCGATGCTTACATTCAGGACTTGAAGGCCTACAAAGACACGACCGACGATGCGACTGCGAAATTCAACATCCTTCAGACTGAGTGTGCGTGTACCGCGAACGGCGCGAGGGGCCAGTCGGTCACGGCGCAGGCTCAAGTCCAGGCGGCCGAAAGCTTCGGCTTCCCGATCTGTGTGTTCCCCGGCAGCGTCGGCGTGATCGGCGTGGTCCAGGTTGTCCCGCCGGGGGAAAG
>JADMIO011130926.1_pt1 | contig 11737 bp, 15 predicted proteins | sample 8958161 | NCBI WGS metagenome assembly JADMIO01 (sample SAMN16585339, study PRJNA669376) | soil metagenome | isolation source: Crop rotation soil | place: USA: Cullars Rotation, Alabama | collected 2011
AGTCACCGTTCCGATTCGAAAGGGCGAATATTACCAGATTCAGTGTAATGTTCCGGGCGGCGGAATATGCGGCAACTACATTGGGTACTTAACGCCAGTAGGTGCATCCCAGTCAGTATTTTCACCAATGGTGAATCAAAGCCAGGCAATAGTCTATGGTCCTGCAACGAGTGACGGTATCCTCTCGGCGTTTGCCCGGTTGGACGGAGTGGGCGGTAGCGGACAGCTTGTCGTCGTGGCCGATAGTTCGCCTGCACCAAACACAAGGCTGGGATATGGGTATATGTACAATAATGGGGTAACGTATCCCGGCTCCGCGCAAGTCACCGTTCCGATTCGAAAGGGCGAATATTACCAGATTCAGTGTAACGTTCCGGGTGGCGGAATATGCAGCAAGTACATTGGACACTTTACTCCGGCGAAGTAGCTTCAGGTAAAGTTGGGCTATTCCCGATAAGAATAATACGAATGGGGGTCATACTACTTTATCGTAGGAGTTGTCGCCGTATCGCGCGGGAGCGCTTTAAAATCGTAGGGTCATGAGTACTCTCGGGATAAAGGCGAAAGATCCGGTTTCCCAAATGGTGCCGACCTTGATGTCCGCACCCACTGAAAGGTGGGGGGACAGGTCGTAAGCTACTCCAGGTCTGACATAGATACCGGTCAGCGAGCCGCCATTGTCCGGAAACCTGCTCACGGCAATGCCGAGATAAGGGTGCAGACAACGCAGGGCCAAGTTCGAAGTCGCAAAGCTGACGCGGTAGAATACGTTACCGAAAAGCTGGAGGCCCGTGCTGCCCAGGCTGATGTTGCGCGGGGATTGACTGGAGAACACCAAATTCGACTCCAGGCCGATATAAAAGCCTTTGAGGAGATTGATGTCGACCTCGATCGACGCCCCGCCGAAGACGGACGAGGCAACTCTTTCCCCCCCGAGAGGGGAAAGTAGCGTGGCGAATAGCTCGGCGGTAGGTCCCAGGGACAAAAGGATCCGATCGTTAGCCTCTTCAACGACGGTCGGCTGTTGCTGTTGCTGCCACCTCATGGGGGAGGGCGGCCCATCCTCTCCCTGAGATGCGAAGGTGAACCAGAGTCCGAGGGTCAAGACGAGTTTCATGGGCACGCGACGTAATATGGGCATGCAGGCCTCTTTTCATGCCCAAAGTATGCCAGATTATGAAATACGGCGTAAGTTATTATATAGGTGGCCCACTTATAGCAGGTCATTCCGGCAGCGGTCCTGGCGACTGAGCGGCGCCACATTAATCCGGGGTGCCGTGAGCAAATCGCTCCTTTCGGATCGCGTTGACGACTTCCAAATCGTTCGGGCGCTGTCCCCAGATGCACCGATTTCTACTTTTTCGGTTCGTTTTCGCCTACTTTAAAACGCGGCAGCAACTGGTTTGGGAGAACACTTTTATGCGCTACCAGTTGCGGCTTTTGCGACAGAAACAGAAGCGACGAGTTACGGACGCATCTCTCACTGGGAAACGATTCGCCGTTGGGTCGCGCTGTGGAGTCGCAAGGGGGGATAACCGTGCATCGCGAGGTGGGCGAGCTTCACCATCGATACCGGAGAGATGCCGCATGAGTTATCGGGAAGGGCAACATTTTCTTCGACAACTAAGGAGAGGATTGTGTTCTGAGTTTGTAAACTTGCTCTCGTAGGAACTGAACGGCTGAATTATCATCACTATTCCCGCGGAGCGCTCCAGGTGGGATTACACTACCTACGGTCAAATCGACCGTTGAACCCCGTTGCCTTAGAATTTCAGTAGGGGGTACGGATGAATTCCGTTAAGCCGCTAGATCCAGATCCAAACCAGAATACTTGGCAACGGGCGTTACCGCTTCCCGCTTCTTCCCTGACGATTTCAGCTCCAGAAGCCCAATTTCTGCGAGCAGTTTCACATCGGCGTAAACGTTCTTAAAGTCTCTGTCGACGAGTTTTGCCAGCGCGTAGATTGACTTGGGATGCTCCTTTAGGATCATCGCCAAGATCTCGAGGCGGGGCTGAGAGAAGACTTTGGCCACCGTCTCCATGCTAAGGAGCGTGATTGTCCCCCTCTTATCGATTCCGCGCGCGTTGCCCTTCAATGCCGAAGTCCATTCCTTTTTCAAATTATCCAGCGATTGGATCGCTATTTTTACCTTTTTTAGTTTCATAGCTCAAAGCCTTCCTTTCTAACTCGATCCCAGAACTCTTCGACAAGGTGATCCACGCCGCGGAATTCGTATTTCGATTCCTTTTCTCCAGTATGCAGGTGAGGACCTTTTGGGCGGTGGTTATCGATACCAAAGATTACTTTGCTGGTGGAACGAGAGACTAGGAAAAGGGAGAACTTGATTCCCTCAGGATAGTCCATCGATTCCGGTACCCGCCAAACCTTCAGTTCGCAAACACCAATCTCAAAGGAGCGTGTATGTTGACCGTTACTTTGCGATGGTATTGGAGCTGGGCCTTCACTATATGGCTTTATAACCATATATCAGGCAAAAGTCAAAAATCGGTTCCCAAGAGGGCGGGCACTCTAAAGGAAAGCAGGCAGCAGAAAGGAACTTATCGCAAGTGAGTGGACTATTGACACCTAAGCCGCCGTCTTTAGTCTGTGCCATGCGAATTGCTATACATTGCAGGGGCATTCACTTCGGAGCTTCATACACCTGTCAACGTAGGAGGCATTTGGATAGGTGCCCCGCGCTTCGAACTAGTCCTCACATCGCGAGGAATCCCTACACGGCTTCTAAGCACCATCCGCCCGCTAGAAATTCTTACATTCGTACCGAGTACACCAGTAATACTTTGCATCGCCTTTTTAGGATTAGAAACGAACTCGCCAATCGCCCGAGAAACATCAAAGCTCCGAGCCATTCGAATATCTTCATTTGAAATACCTCCAATATTTATTACAAACCCAACCACCACTAACCACCAGTGAGCGGATAATCTGGTGACACTGGGTAGAAGTAGGTGGAAGCCGTAACGAGGCAAGTTGTTGATTGATTTTGCTTTAGTGAGTTAGTACGAATAGTTAGCGAGTGCAGGATCGAATCCGGCCACCCCGATATTTCGATGCGCTTTGAGGATCGGCGTTTGTTTCGATTACTGAAACGTTCATTTCAAAAACGGTTCTTTTTTTAGTTGAGTCAGAACCGTATAAATCCCCTGGTGCGAGATTAACCTTATGAACCGAGGGATTGAAAATATGAAAACGAAGGCATTTAAACTCACTCTACCTTTCTTGATGCTGCTTGGCACGCCATGTTTCGCTGCTGGCCCACTTCCCGCTTGTCTCTCTGCGGCTGCAATGGCCGCGCAGAGTGCGGCACACGAAATTTACCCAACGGCTGAATTGGTATCGTTGAATCTTTACCAAACAAAGCCGGCGATCCGATACGGCGTCATATTCCACGAATCAGAAAGCGATCAGCTCCCGATACAATATGAAGTCAAACTGGCCAAGACGTGCATGGTTATCGAGGTGAGGGCTACCAACGAGCCTGCTCGGTTAACTTCGGCTTTCGATGACATTTCGGCGCTCACGGACAGTGGTAACCATGAACACGAACAATACTGTTGCACGCGCACGTGTGTGCCTAGTGATCACCATGTTTGCCGGTATATTCCTAGCAACGAACAATGCAGCCCCGGTGCCCGAAATTGCCATTGAAACCGTTTGTCCAGTGTCGTCATAGACCGCGCCACTGGACGGGCAAAGGGAGTCCCGGATCAAAACATCGCTACACATATTACGATTGAGGTGAAAAATGAAAACATACATCACAAAAATTATCCCATCATTGTTGTTGCTTGCCAGTTCGCCGAGCCAAGCTGCCGGGCCACTCCCAGTTTGTTTTTCAGAGGCCGGGATGGCGGCGCAAAAAGCGGTTTCCGAAACTTATCCGGAAGCTCAATCCTGCGCGGTAACTGAAGTGAGGCGGGCTTATGGATATTCTTGCGAGGTCGTTCATGTAACGCCCGGCACCGCTTTTAGCTCTGGCGACACCGTGACAATAGACATTTCGAAAGAAGATATTTTGCCAGAGTTCCGGAGAGCGGACGGGACGCTGATTCAACTGCCTTCAGGGCCGTTCATGAAAAACTTTGATGTGACGCCAGGAGCTGACCAACTGGCTCTGCGTGGGGAATTTATTTCTGGAAAACTATCGATCCTCAATACGTTTGAAATAGGAAAGATTCCGATTGTGGGAAGAGAAAAATATCAAGGGTGGATTCGGTTTGCAACCGAATATGGCGACGCCCAACCGGGCCGGTACATCAATATGTACGCGACGTGCGTTTCAAAATAAGAATTCGAGATTTCAATGCCTATTGTCAGCATCAGCTCATTGCCACCGACCGACTTAAGCGCAATTCCCCGGATGATTGCAGATGTGCAACGTTTCGGTGCGAAAGCTCTGCAATGTGAAGGCTCGCTTACGTCTCTTGCCGGATGTCTTTCGTTTGCCCCAAGACAACGCTCTCAAGGTTTTTTGCCCGGAATGAAAACCCGGTCTCTTGCTACAGCCGGTTTCTCAAAAGCAGCTTGGGCTTTGTCTATAGCCTGCTCGAGGGCGTTCCGCCAGGTAATGACCCATGGATTTGGTTTACATATAGCCACTAATACGACGTTCTTGATAAGGCGGGATAGGGCTCCTCGAGTCCGTACCCAGCACCGCATATTCCAAAAATCGGTGGGTTATACTACTTTATCGTTATCTCAAAACAAAGGGCGTTTTGGGTACCGGTGATCGATGTCATAGCCCGTTCAGATATCTTGCCACCGCCGCAGACGATGTGATCAATGTCGCTAGAAAGTCTCCTTCAAGTAGTACCGTCTATCTCGTCAAACCGATTGTGACCGGTGAGGAATCTGCGCCGCGCGAGTCCGGTGCTGCCCTCAACGAGTTCGAGACCCACGTGGAACAGGTGCAACAAGAAAAATTTGTGACGGAGTTTATCCAACGGGAATATCCCCATGGCTTTTTGTCTCCTGCGCGAGTGATCAAAAGCCTTGCGGCCCAACGGTGGATAAGCGAAAGACAGCTTCCCACAAACATGGCCGTCGCCAATTGAAGGGGAACGACCAATGATTGAAAAGATATTCGACACATTTCTTGGGAAAGGTGAAGCAGCACTCAACTCACTGAAGAAAGCGAAGGAAATTGTTCGTTTTTTTGCCTTTTCGATAGGGCAGTATTTCACTCCGATAACAGACAAATTGTCCCGTGTATGGAAAGTTAAATCGTTTCATATGGCAGGGATTCTTAGACGAACTCGCCAAATCGACCCAAATTCGACTCATGATTGTATGGACAAATCTCCAGTGCTAAGATGCTGCGATGACCCTTGAGGAACTACTCAAAGCTAAGAAAGAGATACTTCAAATTGCTGAACGGTTTGGCGCATCCAATGTTCGTATTTTTGGCTCCGTCGTTCGGGGAAGGGCAAAGGCCTCAAGCGACGTTGATGTTCTGGTTGACCTTGAAGCAGGGCGTACGCTGCTCGATCACGCGGGGTTGGCCATAGAGCTTGAAAAACTCTTGGGTTGCAAAGTAGATGTAGTCACTGAGAAGGGCTTGCGGAACCGCATTAAGCAACGCGTCCTCAAAGAGGCTGTTCCGCTGTGACAGACGACCGCGAACGGCTTCGACATATTTCCGAGCCCATCAAGAAAATCGAAAAGCACAAGAAGAGCGCGACCCGAAAGACAGTAAACCAAGAGCTCGTCATTGTCTGGCTGCTGCACCATCTCCAGGTGATCGGTGAGGCATCCTCACGAATTTCGAAGGAGTTCCGGAAAGTTCACCCCGAAATTCCATGGGAAAAGATCATCGGGATGAGAAATATTCTCGTGCACCATTACTTCGAAGTCGACCATGCGGAGGTTTTGTCGACAGTGGAAGCCGACATTCCGGTATTGAAAAAACAGATAGCGAAACTACTCGCGTAAAGAAGCCAAAGACGTAGCATGAAGACTCAAAAAGTCTCTGATTCTAGTCGGGTTCGTAATCGCTCTTTATCTCTCTTTCGTAACCGTTTTCCGATTTACTATCAGGCCGCTTTTCAACGAATGAGTCAGTTAATCAAGTCGCGTGAACTTATCCGAACCCCTACACCAGATGCCACCCAAACTGCGGCTTACGGATCAGGCTCATTCCGGTCAAAGATGAAAAATGCCAACTGTCCTCAAAGTACCATTGTAGAATCACGTCCTCGTCCGCCTGCTGAAAACGCCACAGGTCCCACAAAGTGAGGTTGCGTTGAACTGCGGCATAGAGACCTCGAGTCCGCGCCCCAATAGCCAAGACCTCAGTGTGATCCGCGATTGGATATGCCCTTCCTATCATGCCCAGTTCATACCAAAGTGCGATATCCCCAGAGGTAAATCGGGCATGGCGTGCAAATGAACTGTTCAGACAAGCTGCTCCACAGTTGAAGTCGTACTGCTGCTTCGTATGAGGGTAATCTGCTATGCCGCGTTGGAAGAGCAAGTCCACGGCCTTGACGGGCCGCGCTTTGGTGGGGACCCCTTGAAGTGGCTGCTAAAATGACTATTCCACTCGAATTTCACCGTCTTTTGTTTAGTGACGTGGGGAGCGAAGTTGGTTCTGTGGAGATCGGCGGCCTTGCGGCATTCTTCCTCTGTCTTCACCTTGGCAAAAAAGATCTGCGTGCTGCTTTCGCCGCTTTTGCGCACTTGGGTTACTTCAATCCGGCATGGTGTTTTCTCGTTCGATGATTCCTTAGCGGCAGCTTTCATCTCATCCGACGTGACGCCCCAAGCAAAACTTCCCATGAAAATAATAATCGTGATGATAGGCACTATTCTTACCTCCTTCGCGCGGTTATTTCGTCTAATAAGTTTAGCCAGAAATTACCTGACTTCATCTATATGAAATGGTTTCCCACGGCCATCCTTGATTTGTAGCTTTATTTCCAATGGTACGCTCAATACTTCGCTGATATGGCGATCATAATCGGCCTCGTCAGGGAATATAAGAACGTTACCCTTTCGATACTTAAAATCATCGTTCTTTTCCATCGCTTCGCGAATTTTCGCGTAAGACTTCCTCTCGCGAAAAGCTTGAAGCATGAGACGCTCGGCATTACTTGAATCATTAGAGAAGCAATTAACCATGGTGATGGATGGAATATTAATGAGCTTGGGTGACTGGGCAGCTTCAATCTCGTGCAGTGCTTTTGTGTGGGACCAGCAGCTCGTATTAAAGTAAACGAGTGAGCCCCTGTCTTTTTTCTCCCTCTCTCGGATCCAGGTTCCGAAGGATTCATTATCGAGAAGTCTTGTCTCGTTTTCTCCAGGGCGAGGGAAAATCAGATGAACTATTTCCCGCTTCCCATCTGGAAGAGTCCTAGTCCCCACACGTTCCATGGCACTTTTGTCCAAACGGAACAGGTTTTTTTCATCGCCGTCAGAGTGTGCTTCCTTAATGAGATAGCCAGCATCACCAGACTCTATTTTCTCTTTCAGAAAACCGTGGAGGTCCTTGATTAATTGGGTTTCCCCTTCAAACTTAAATCCCTGATCTTGGTAGTAGGCCAGATATTCGTCCATCACACCGGAGGCTATTCCTTTGAGATTAGTTCCTGTAATAACGATCCCCGTAAGCTTGCCGTTTTTCCAGAGTTCATCATAGGGAGGGGACTCGCTCGGTTTTATCTGATCACGGATGGGAAGTACGTTCACCGCTAATTCGGCGGTGAGTGTTTCCTTGCCGTGAGTCCATGCGATGCGAGTGGCACCCTGTATGTCTAAGAGGCCTGGTTTCGCTTCCTTGGAATTTGGCAATTTTATGGGAGGGAGTTCTTTGATATAAAATCCAAATGGTTTGTCCGAGGTAGCCCCCCCATCGATTGGATGAACCCCTAAAATAACCGGCTTAAGCATTGAGGCCTCACGTACTAGGGTGAGGTCCGTTAGTTCACGTTGTTTTTGGCCAAATACCGGTTTCAAGCCCTCTTTTGCAAAGTAATATAGCTTCGAGTGAAAGATTCCTTTGAAACGCGGATCGTCGGCGGCCCCGTCAGCGAGGCTTTCTGTTAGTGCATCAATATGTTCCTCTATCTGTGCTTTCGTTAAACTTGAGAGAGCCTGCTTGAGAGGGAGAAGTGTGTTCCAATCCGAGAAACTACTCTTACCGGGTTTACTAGCTCTTATTAGGCGGAGATAGCTTTCAACCGCCACTTGCGTTTTCTCCTGTTCTTTTACAACGCGACACGGGTTCTTCGTTTCTGAGTTTTCTAGCCCAAGAACCTTGGGATGTCGTTGCACGAGAGTTTGGTAGAGGAGTGGGGAAGCGACAAGCGCGGATTCCAGTGCCCCAAGAATGAGGCCAGGGTGCTTTTGGAGAAGCTTATTATCGTTGAGGATGGCATCCAGTAATCCGGAGTGTTCCGCAGCATCAAACCCTTCTGGTTTTTGAAAACGCCACAAATACGCTTCCGCAAGGCTTCTCGCTATTTCGGTTTTAAATATTTTGTGGGGCGCGACCGCTTCCCACTGTTCGGAATCGAATGCCTTTTTACATGCTTTCTCTATCTCCGTGGTGAGCAAAGGCTTTGTCTCGGTATCGTCTTTCAAGAGAGGAATAGTAAGGCAGGTTATTTTAGTATCTAATACAAATGGCGGGCTTGACGAGGACCCTGAAATTAATAATTTTCCCTGCGGCGCAAATTCGATTTTGCGACCACCGAGGCTTGATGAAAGCGAATAGATTTTCTTTCCGGAAGGAATTTGAATGACTTCGATTGTGTTGTTATGCCCGGAGTAATCACCTACATGCGCCAACATACGGCCATCAGAAGAAACATTCAGGGTGTAAACCTCTTGATTTTGAGGAAAGGTTTTTATCAGTTTTCCCGTCGAAAAATCCCAGAGTTGGATGGTTTTTTCTTTGTAATCATAAGTTGCAAGCCATTTGTCGTTAAGAGAAGTAGCGTTAGCTTCCCAATCGGCCGGTAAGCGCAGAGATGGAGTAGTTACTTCAGAACTAATCGAAAGCCTACTTGAAGAGCCGTCCTTGGAAATCAATAAAAGTGAGCGATTATCTGATGTGAATCCTCCCCAGCTATATTTTGTAGAATCCAGGGTAAGCACTTTCTTATCCGATTCGAGATCGTAAACCAGGGCCTTTTTTCCAGTTGCCACGAAAAGATATTTACCGTTAGGAGAAAAAGAAAGATGGTTGACCTCTGACTCGACGAGTTCGGCGATCTTTAGCCGTTTTGTTTTAAAATCGAATACTTTGAGCTCTCTTTCAGCACCTCCGGCTATGATGTCTCCACGAGGAGAGAATTTGACTGCTTGAACGGTGTCTGAGTAGTTTTGACTCCAAGCTAACTTTCCGGAGCTAGCCTCATAGAGCGACAGTTTCTTATCGTACCCGCCGCTTAATACCCAGTTTCCATCCGGCGAAATAGCTCCAGCCTTCACCATGCGCGATTCACCAGCATCAATGGTGGTTAGAACCTTACCCGAAGCAACATCTACCACCGTTGTATTCGGGCCATACAGGGAAAAGGAAATCAAACGACTTCCATCGTTGCTTAACGAGGCTTGTTTATAGGAGCCTGACGTTGTGGACGCGACTTTTATCTGACCAATGGGAAAGAGCTCGCAATCCGATTTTTGCGAATTTGGTGGCGCGGACGCCGGTGTGTGTTCTGCGCTCACCGGCACGCTCAAAAAGCAGATTAGAATAAGGAAGGTCCTTTTCGCAAATCTGAGCATAGGTTCGCCCCCGCGCGAGAAAAATCAGTAAAAAATTGAATGTGAAATCATTACTAGAGTAACTCGACGTGCTGTGCGCTAATAGCGTAACAGCGCGGCTAACGAACCTCAACGAGGAAGGTGGGTATAGCCACTCCAGTCAATGATCTTCTGGGTTTTGGGTCAGGTAAACTATTCGTGAGCCGATACTCTCACCTATAGTCAGAAAAGAAAAGCGGCCCAGTTTATTCGGCTGGCGGCGTGATGTCTAAACTTTGGTCATCTCCCACTATCTAGCCACTCGTATATAAGTTGCTTGCTCCAATGACACTTCTGTCTTTTTCGGCTGGTCATTGGGTAGAAAATACCTGGAGATTTGGGCGCGCGATAGCTGTATTCAGTAGGCATACATCTTGCTTTATTCAGAGAATCCAAGTCCCCAACCCAGGAGCGTCAATGAATCGTAGAGTATTGACTTTGAGCGTATTATGTCTCTTGGCCACACTAGGCTGCACGGCACCGAAGCCGTTCCAAGCCACTCGCTCTAGCGTCACGCTTGCGACGCTTCTTCCTTCGCCGCTGGCTTCGAATCCTGGTCAACAAGACCAAACGAACACTAACTCTCGCGTCACACTTGCAACACTTCCTCCGTCGCCGCCGGCTTCGAATCCTGGTCAACAAGACCAAACGAACACTAGCTCCGTCACCGATGCATGCCCCGTCCGCGTTATCAAACCTGGTCCACTATGTCCCACTGCCTGCAAGGGAATGTGCCCGGCCAATATCGCGGATCTTCCTATCATCCCTATCAGCTCCGAGGACGACCTGAAGGCCATTAATATTAATAATAAACGCCTTGGAGGCATCTATCGACTAACGAACAATATTACGGTGTCATCTAGTTTTACAGGGATACAGCCGTCGGGAGATTCGGGGATTTATTCGCCCTACGAAGGTTCGTTGTTTATTTTTGACGGCGCGGGATATTCGATCGAAAACGTAAATGCGCAAAATGGAGCCGTGTTTGGAAGAACCACTTCCAAGACCAACCTCTACGTCAACTTGACGATCAAAGGCCTTACTGTGCCGGCCGGCGGGAACGAGGGGGCGATCGTATCGGAAAACAATGGCTTGGCCTTATGCATCTCCAATGTTCTGGTTGAAGGAGCCGTTTTCCAAGCCGACGCAAGTTCTTCAAACCACGTGGGTGGCTTGGTCGGTTCCCCCTATAATGGAACCAATATCATCGACCAAAGCACAGTGCGAGCAACCTTCGATTCGGGGGGGGCTTCGCAAGGGGGGCTTGTGGGCGCTGCCTCTAGTAATCTCACGATTCTAAACTCCTGTGCCGATGTAACCGCAGGTTGGTCTGGAGCACTCGGGGGCTTAGTAGGAAGTCACGTTTCTGGAACCCTGACGATTAAAAATTCAACGGCGAAGGTAACCTTCCCCGGCAATTCGAGTACAGGTTACTTAAGTTCGACAGCTGATCAAGCAAATGTAGGCGGATTGGTCGGCTCCGCGGGTGGTTCCGTCCTGCTCTCGCAAAGTGGGGCTTCGGGAAACATTCAGAACGCCGCTTCGGGCGTTGGAGGTCTCATCGGCAACGCAGCAGGGCCAGTTACCATTGACCAGTGCCGATCGTCGGTGAATATCTCTAACAAAGGGTTGTTCGTCACGGAAGTGGTGCTTAAGTGGTATGACTGGACGGCTGGAACCAATATTGGCGGCCTCGTCGGTCTTGGAAGTGGTTGGACATCGAGCATCAGTAATTCGTATGCGACCGGATCTCTTCTGGGAACTTTTCGGGGCAGTGCCTGCGGTAGCGCCGTCACCCCTTTGTTTTGTGGCGGCGTCGCTGGACTCATGCCTTACGGTTCCAACACGACCTTTTCCAACTCTTTCTTCGCGGGTTCCATCTCGTCGCTCTATGCCACTAGTTTGAAATTGCCAACTTTCCAGCACAGTGGGATCCGAAGCTTGGAATTCACGTGACTTGAAGTCGC
>JADMIO010306781.1_pt1 | contig 11736 bp, 11 predicted proteins | sample 8958161 | NCBI WGS metagenome assembly JADMIO01 (sample SAMN16585339, study PRJNA669376) | soil metagenome | isolation source: Crop rotation soil | place: USA: Cullars Rotation, Alabama | collected 2011
TGCTCGGCAGCCGTCTCACGCGCCTCTATCGAGACGAGCGCTCGCCCATCGCGCCGGGGTTCACCCAGAAGCTCGAGGGGCTCACCGTCCAGGTCACCCGCGTCACCGAAGACGGACGCCCCCTGGTCGCGGTCTTCACGTTTGCAGAGCCACTCGATTCGGCTCGGTACGCCTGGGTCGAGTGGCGCGGCACCCGCTACGAGCCCATCGATGCGCCCGGAGCAGGGGGGCACGACCAGCCCGTCGCCGCCGCACACCTGCCCTTCGAGTTCGGCGCCAAGCCCGAGCCGCCCCCCCACGGGTCGCCTTTCACTGTCAGCGCCGGCGCACGGCGGTAGAGCGGCTTCGGAGATTTGAACAGGAAGAGGGAAGCAGAGGAAGCCAGAGGGGAGCGAGAAGATGAAACCTTCCCGTCCTTCTGTTTAGATTTCTGAGCACCCACGGCTTCCAGAGATTTCGAAACTCCCCAGCAGGATGACCGAGTCGGGTGCGTGGGACACGATGGCGGAGCGTTTGGAACGTTCGGGGACTGCTCGGGCGACGTGATCGGTGCTTGCATCGAAGTCCATCGTTGTCTCGGTCCCGGCCTTCTCGAGTCGGCCTACGAAGCGTGTCTGGCACACGAGTTGACGTTGCGTAGGCTGAGCTTCGAAAGGCAGGTACCCCTGCCCGTCATCTACAAAGGCGTCCAGCTCGAGTGCGGCTACCGAATGGACTTCGTGGTCTGCCAAGAACTGGTGGTCGAACTGAAAGCCGTCGAGCGTCTGCTACCGGTTCACGAGGCGCAGCTCATCAGCTACCTGCGGCTGACGAGAGTACCTGCCGGCCTACTCGTGAACTTTCACGTCGAGGCTATCCGGCGAGGGCTACGTCGGCTGTCGCTCCACTCGGAGGCAGAGAGATCGAACAGGAAGGGTGAAGGGCGGCGGGACTGAGGATCTCCAGTGGTTGCCGCGTCGGTGCCCTTCAAAAACCAAGATCCTTCCTCTGCTTCCGTCTTCCTGTAAGCCCCTCTGGATCGTTCAGCGACGTCTCCGACGGATGGTCGAGGCGGCCCCCCGCGAGGCAGGACCCCGCGGGTCCCGTGCCGCCTGCTCGTCCATCGAACTTCATTCGCGGCGTCGCGGGACCGCCACATCGGCGTCACTGGGTCGTGAAGCGGCTGTCGTAACAAGCGGACCCCATGGTGGCGGTTCCTGGCAGCGGCTCGCGGCGCCCGGCGCGCCGGACCGGGCTGCTCGGCTTCGCGGTGAGCGCGTCGGTTCTGGTCGCCGCGTGCCATCGGCGCGATCCGGACCCGGCGCCGGAACCCCGACTCGGCGACGCGCCCGCGTTCCTCGTCCACTACGCGGACGTCGCGTTTGCCGAATACTCCGACGCGGTCGATGGGGCGCGGACGCTCGCCACGGCGGTCGAGACATTCGTGCACCAGCCGACTCCGGACCACCTCGCCGGAGCACGCGCGGCCTGGCTGCGCGCCCGGGTCCCGTACCTCCAGACGGAGACATTCCGCTTCTACGGAGGGCCCATCGACGCCGTCGAGACGCTGGTGAACACCTGGCCCGTAGACGAGAACGCCATCGAGGGCTCGGGCGACGCCCGCGGCATCATCGACGACGCCGCGGCGTTTCCGGTGCTCACCGAGGACACGCTGGTCGCGCGCAACATGAAGGACGGCGAGACCAGCGTCACCACGGGCTTCCACGCCATCGAGTTTCTCCTGTGGGGCGCCGATCGCAACGACGCGGGGCCCGGCACTCGCCCGGCCACGGACTTCTCGGACGGAAGCGCTCCGGCGCGCCGTCGAGGCGAGTACCTCGTGCTCGCCACTCGCCTTCTCGTGAAGCACCTGGAGCGGGTGCGGGCCGACTGGGAGGGCGGCAAATCCGACAACTATCGTGGTCGATTCCTGGCGAGGCCCGCGCGCGAGGCGCTGTCGCTGGTCGTGAAGGGAATGGGCACGCTCACCGGGCCCGAGCTGTCCGGCGAGCGCCTCACCGTCCCCTACGAGACCAAGGATCAGGAAAACGAGCATTCGTGCTTCAGCGACAACACGCACGAAGACGTCGCGCTCGACGCGACCGGCGTGAGAAACCTCTGCACCGGCACGTACGTGCGACCGGACGGGTCCAGGGTGTCCGGTCCGGGCCTCTGCGCGCTCGTCGCGCAGACGGATCCAGCGCTCGCGGCCCAGCTCACGCGCGAAACGGAAGCGAGCGTCGCGGCGGCACGCGCGATCCCGCCGCCCTTCGATCACGCCATCCTGGGGCCCGACTCCGCGCCGGGGCGCGTCGCGGTGAAGCAGGTCATCGTCGCGCTCTCCGCGCAGGCACGCACCCTCGGGCGCGTCGCCGGGGCGCTCGGTGCCACGCTCCCCCCGACGGCCAGGCCATGACGTCCGGCGGTCGCTCGTATCCGTTCGTCGAGCCGGGTCTGCGCTGCCTCGCCGCGGTCGCCGCCGCGGTCACCACGGCGTGCGGGGGTACGGGGGGGACGCACGGCGCGTCGCTCGCCGCCGGCGCCGCCACCGTCGTCGACTCCACGCGCGACGCCTTCAGTCTGCCCTCGCCGAACCTCACGGAGGAGCACCGGACGGCGTTCTTCGTGGGAAACTCGTTCTTCAACCAGAACTGGGTGAGCGCTCCCTCGTCGGTCGAGACGCGCGACGGGCTCGGTCCGCTCTTCAACGCGCGCTCGTGCTCGGGTTGCCACTTCAAGGACGGCCGCAGTCGTCCCCCGGAGCCGGGCGAGCCGTTCTCCACGGCGCTCTTGCGCGTGAGCGTTCCCGGGCGTGGACCGCATGGCGAACCCGTGCCCGATCCCACCTACGGCGATCAGATCCAGGGGAGTGCGCTCCCGGGCGTCGCGCCCGAGGCCGACGTCATCGCGGACTACGACGCCGTCGAGGGCACGTTCGCGGACGGCGAGCGGTACACGCTCCGCCGTCCGCGCATTCGCCTCGAGAAGCTCGGCTACGGCCCCGTCGCTGCGCACCTGTCGCTATCGCCGCGCGTCGCGCCCGCCATGATCGGCCTCGGCCTCCTCGAGGCCGTCCCCGAGGCAACCTTGCTCGCGATCGCGGATCCCGGAGACCGCGATCGCGACGGCGTCTCCGGCAGGCCGAACGTCGTCTGGGACGCGTTGCACGCGAAGCCCGCCCTCGGCCGCTTCGGATGGAAGGCAGAGCAGCCCACGGTGCTTCAGCAGACCGCCGGAGCGTTCCGCGGCGACATGGGCATCACCACCGCGGTCTTCGAGGACGAAAATCACATGCCCGCGCAGCGAGCCGCGGCCTCTCACCCTAGTGGCGGATATCCCGAGGCCACGTCGCAGGTTCTCGAGAGCGTCGTGCTGTACGCGCGCACGCTGGCCGTGCCCGCACGTCGTGACGTGGAGCGTGCGGACGTGCGTCGCGGTGAAGCGCTGTTCGAGTCCTCGCGCTGTACCGCCTGCCACGTGGCCACGCTGCAGACCGGGCCCATGGAACACGTTCCCGAGCTCGATACGCAGATCGTTCACGCGTACACGGACCTGCTCCTTCACGACATGGGACCAGGTCTCGCCGACGATCGCCCAGCGTTCGAGGCGAGCGGTCGCGAGTGGCGCACCCCACCGCTCTGGGGCGGAGGGCTCGTGTCCACGGTGAACGCGCACTCGCTCTTCCTGCACGACGGGCGCGCCCGCGGCTTCGCCGAGGCGATCCTCTGGCACGACGGGGAGGCCCACGCGGCGCGCGAAGCGTTCGTCCACCTCACTCGTGCTGAACGCGCTGCGTTAGTCGCATTTCTCGGCTCAATTTGAGCTCTTGCCGTTTAACGCGGCGGTAAGATTGTGGACGGACGGCCAGTTTCGAGTACCATTCGTTCCGCCAGCGAAGTCGGCCGCGCTGCGCGCAAGCGAGGTTCTGACAATGCATGTGAAACGCGATCTCATCGTGGGCTCCGCTCCGTGGGTGATGGTGCTCGGACTCGTCGGGTGTTCGTCGTCGAACACCGGGACCACCCCCGACACCAAGACGAACGAGCTTGCCGAGTGCTCGGCGAACCCGGACGAACGCACGGGCCCCTGCCGCGACCAGGCGGGGCTCGCCATGTGCCCCACCAAGACCGCGTTCGGCGGCGATGGCTTCGCGGTGTGCGAGCCCGAGCCCGACAAGGGCATGCTCATTCACTACGGCCCCGACGACTACGACGACCCCGAGCAGATCAATCTGTTCACGCTCGGGGCGGGTGACGAGGACGAGAACTGCACCTACGTCCGCACGCCGAACGAAGAGCAGGTCTACATCTCGTCGTACAGCGGGCGCATGCGACCCCACTCGCATCACCTGATCATCACCATGCTCCCCGAAGAGGGGTTCACGGAGAGCAACGTTCCCGCCAAATGCGATCTGCTCGACGTGGTCGGCGGCCGCTGGCTCGTCGGCTCGCAGGAACCCAGCATCGACGTGGCCGTGTCCGGCGCCGCGAAAGGCGCCGCCGCCGGCGCGGTCGAAGACAAGACGCTGCCCGACTACGGCCTCGCGCAGATCGTCCCCGCGCGTACCCCGCTGCGCGTCGACCTGCACTACGTGAACTCCACCGAGGACCCGCTTCTGCGTGAGGCGTGGGTCAGTCTGTCGACCACCGAGCAGGAGAACGCGAAGACGATCGTGGACATGATCACGTTCTTCCAGGGGCAAATCGTGGTGCCGCCGAAGGGCGAATTCACGACCAAGCGTGCCCGCTGCGTCGCCAAGACCGACCGCTACCTGGGCCTCGTCACCGGTCACGCGCACGCTCGCATGGTGCGCGAGTCGGTGTGGCACGAGAAGGCCGACGGCGAGTCGTCGCTCGTGTACGAGACGTACAACTGGTCCGAGCCCGGCGAGCTCTTCTATCGCGACAGCCTGCAGAACCCCGCGCCCGATCCCGAGGCCAAGGTGTTCGGCGGCGCGAGCGGCTACCAGCTCGTGAAGGCGGGCGAGGCCGTGAGCTTCGAGTGTGAGTTCAAGAACACCTCGGACGAGACGGTCAAGCTAGGCGAGACCACCAAGACCGAGATGTGCAACGTCTTCGGCATGTACTACCCCACCGACGGCGACGTCTGGAACTGCGCGTGCGCCGGCACCGCGTGCGTGGACGAGATCCCCGAGGGGTTCGACCCGTTCAAGTATCAGTGAGCGGGCGGGCCGCCCGGAGCCGTCCTGGCTCGCGCGTCTTCGTGAACGCGGTCAGGACGGGCGCCGGTGCTCGCGGTACATCCGGAGCACGTGGTTCCACGTGGGGCCGCCTTCGAACGGCTTCGCGAAGGCTTCGAGCACCGGTGGCGGCGCGGGCCATTTCACCAGGTGCTCCGGCGGTCGACACATGGGCGCCAGTAGCGACGCCACGGTCAGGTCGGTGCGGCCTGGCGCGTCGCCGTCGAGATACGGACGCTCGGTGAGCGCGCGATCCATCGTCCGCATGCCCTCCTGAAACCGCTCGCGGGCACGCGAGACGGCGTCGGGCGCGATCTTGTACATGCGCTTCACGGCCGTCGCGACGCCCCGGTAGGCAAACTTGTAGAACGTGCGTCCCCAGGCGGGCCCGCCCTGCGACCAGAGATCGGTGACGGCCGCGCGATCCGAGAGCAGCGCGTCGTAGAAGATGCGCTGGGTGCCGAGGCCGAACGCGTGATCGGCGAGCTCCTCGAGCTCGCGCGCTCGCGCCGCGTCCGCGGCAACGTGGAGCCGTCGACCGCCGAGCTGCCCTGACAGATAGTCGAGGATCTTGCTCGAGCCCTGCACGACGTGGCCGTCGTGGTCGAGCACCGGCACGGTGGTCTTGGGCGCCATGCGCGGCACGATGAGCATGTGCACGCCGGGGAGCAGCCGCCGCTCGTCGTAATCGAGGCCCTCGAAGTCGAGCGCCCAGCGTGCCTTCTCGGAGAAGTGAGAAATGACGAACGTGTAGAGGCGGAGCATCCCCGCCACGTAGATCGACACCGGTGCGGGAGGAACGCGCGCGCGCTCGGGCCGTAAAAACAGGGGTGACGAGCGAGTGACGCCAGGGTTTCGGACCGTTGCCTCGAGGGTGACGGCCGCGAAAAACCGTGTCTCGGGCCCTGCCGGGGCCGCGTACCGGGTGTTGTCGGGGGGTCACGGATTTCGTTTGGTTGCTGCGAACATGAACCGTCGCACGCTCCTTGCTGGCATGGGCACGGTGGGGCTCGGTTGGCTCACCGGATGTCGTCGCACGCGCACTCGTGACGAGGTGCTCGTCGCGCTCGTGCGCGGGCCGGTGCTCGAAGACACCCGCGCGATCGCGGTGACCAGCGCGGCACTCGCCGAGAGCACGGCGCGCCTCGCGGCAGCGCCGTCTCCGAAGGGCGTGGAGGACGCCCGGACGGCGTGGCGCGCCTGCGCCGTGCGGTGGAAGCGCGGCCTCTGCTTCCGGCACGGGCCGCTCGTCGAATCCGCCGCGCTCTTCCGCTGCGCGTTCTGGCCGCCGCGGCCGAAAGCCATCGACGCCCTGGTGAGCGACGCCGAACCCCTGACCGACGCGCGCATCGACGATCTCGGGGTCGACGCCAAGGGCCTCTACGCGGTCGAGTACCTCCTCTTCGGCGCGAGCAAGCCCGACGCGGGCAGCGTCGCCGCACTGCTCGCTCCGGAGGCGGAACGCCGCCGCCGCGCCATCGCGGCGCTCGCGCACAGCATCCGACGCTGGGCCGACCAGGCCACGAACGCGCTCGGCGATGGCTCCGCGACCGCGACGCAGGTTTCGCTCGGTGGACAGGAGACGGTGAACGGGCTCGTGAATCAGATGGCGAGCACCGTCGAGTCCGTCGTGAAGCGAGTCACGCAGGTATCCGAGCTAGCAGCCAGCGCCCACCTGTCGCCGTCGGAGGTCGAAGGATGGCCCAGCGGCATCTCGACGGAGCTCGCGCGTTCCCTCGTGTCCGGCACCGAGCTGCTCTACCTGGGCACCCCCGACGGCGGCCTCGGGGACCTCGTCACCGCCGCGGCCCCGGCGATCGATCTGCGCGTGCGTTCGGCGTTCGCGGCCGTGCGTGACGGACTCGCTGCCGTCGGAGCGCCCCTCGAAGAGGCGATCACGTCGCGACGCGCAGCCGTCGACAGCGCAGGCACCGCCCTCAAGGCGCTCGAGCTCGCCCTCAAGACGGACCTCGCGAGCGCGCTCGGCGTCACGCTGACGTTCACGACCGGCGACGGCGACTGAGACCGGCGTCGCGCTGACGTTCACGGCGTTCGACGGCGATTCACGAGTGCTCGCCCGGCGTCCTGTCGCGCAGAGGTAGTGACGTTTGCGACAGCGAAGGCCACCGAACAAACCTTGCCCGCGTCATGAGTACTTCGCGCGTCACTTCCGATACTCCGCAACGCGTGGCGCGATTGAGGCGCAACTGCGGCGCCACGCAGCCGATGAGTGATCCGGATGAGACGAACGTCACGGCGTATCCGCGCGCATCCGAGTGGCGAGTTCAAAAGTGATTCGAGCGCGCAAGATTTTCTGAAAACGCTCACAGCGAGTGGTAGTGGAGTTTCTGGGTTGGGTGCGCTCGAGCGCACTTCGTTCGTTACGCAGTTGAGGTAGCCATGCGTCGTAATCGTGTGCTGGGGTCCGTGCTTTTGTTGGCGTTCGTAGTCGCCGTCGTGTCCGGCTGCGTCTACTTCGCCGGATCCCAAGACGATCCAGACAACGAAACCGGCGAGCAACGCGCCGCCATCGGCGTTCAATCGAGCCAGAACATCGTCACCTCGCCCGAGTCCCGTCTGGTCGCAGGCGCGCTGCACACGTGCATGATTCTGGGCAACGGCAAGCTCAAGTGCTGGGGCGTAAACGACGCCTTTCAGCTCGGCGTCGGCGGCCCGGGAGGTCGTGGCGACGAACCGGGCGAGATGGGCAACTCGTTGCCGGCCGTTCCCTTCCCGGCGGGCCTCAGCGTTCGATCCGTGGCGCCCGGCTATCAGCAGACCTGCGCGAGTATTGGCTATACAAGGACGCTCTGAGGATTGTCGCCGAGCTGGACGACCTAGGACAGCTGCAGAATCGGTACGTCTACGCGACGGAGAGATACACGCCGGACTTCGTGATCCATCGAGAATCCGGTACCACTTTCAAGACCTACAAGATCGTTAGCGATTCGCTGGGGTCGGTGCGCTACGTGCTGGATGTCACGGGAACTGGCACGCCGACGGCCGCAATGTCATACGATGCATTCGGCGTGCTCGACTCATCCAGCACGAACTCGGGGTTCGTCAGTGTTGGATTCGCGGGTGGGCTCTCTGATCCGGACACGAAGTTGATTCGGTTCGGTGCCCGCGACTACGACCCCGAAGTGGGTCGCTGGACTGCTCGAGATCCAATTGGATTCGAAGGGGGATCTGGCAGTCTTTACGTGTACGTGGATTCCGATCCCATCAACTCCAACGACCCCAGCGGGTTGTTCTTCTTGCCGGGCTGCATCGCAGGTGGGCTCGCGGGAGGCTTCATGGGTGGAGCAAGCGCGCTAGCGGGTGCCGCGGCTGGCCAGGCCGCCACCGGTGGTTGCAAGATCAGGTGGGCACCGGTCGTGATATCAGCGGGCGCTGGTGCCCTAACTGGGTGCTTTGCCGGTAGCGGGGTCAGCGCCGCCATGGGGGCAGCGGAAGCGGGAGGGGCAGCCATCGCGGCGGCTGCCGCTGCGGGGTTTGGTGAGCAGCCGCTGGCTAGAATCGCGACGAGCTTCGGGACGGGTCTTGCTGGAGCGTTTACGTGGTAAGCGGACGCCGGTTCGTCTCGTTCGTGGCGATGTTCGCCGGCACTGCTCTGATTGCGAGCGCTCTAGAGCTCACCCTGAAACAGTACTTGCTGACTGCCGGTGTTATCGCGGTTGAGTGGTGGGTTGGCTTGCGCTCGAAGACGTCCGACTACTTTCAGCTTGGCGGATTGATCGTGATGGGATGCGTCTTTGCAGGATTACTTTTTTGGGCGCTCCCGAGCCACGCGGGCATGACAGCATGGCTGGCCGTAGGGGTCGGCCTAAGTCTGGCGCTGGCGGGACTACGGGGTGCGGGGAAGTAGGTGGCTTGACGCGACGTTCCTGTCGCGGCTCGATTGCTCTCGATGGGGCGATCTGCATCGCGAGTAGCAGCACCGCATGGCGCGCGGCGGACCTTCTATCTCGCGTTGATTCAGCAAAGCCTCGAGCTTCGCTGACGACCCCTCGTGTCGGACAAGCGGTCGGCGTGACTACGGAGACTGTCTGGGGCCTTCGGATTGAAGCTGGGCAGGTGCCGAGCTTGCTCGCGCTGTCGTTGAGCGGACTCGGCGCGTGGGGCCCGACGAAAGGATCGGGAGCATCGTGGGCCGTGCCTCGAGGGTGCGTGTGAGTTCCGCAGTCGCTGTGCAATTCCTGCTGTGGCGAATCGAGAGCAGTGTCCAGAAAATTTTCTCGCGTGCCAGCACGAGAGGTTGCGATTGCCCGACAGAAAGTGTCTTTCTCTGAGCGCTGGGGCGATGGTCGGCTGGCTGGTCACTGTGTAACCTAGTGTGCGAGACAACCCGACTAGGACGGGCGGCGGCGCCCGGACCTGCTCGCGGCTTGGAGACGCACACATGGTTAAGTTCAAGAAGTCGCACTTAGGCTTGATTGCGGCAGCACTCGGGGTGCTGTCGGGTTGTGGTGCCGAAGCGGACACGGGGCCGAATGACGGCGCCGGCGGATTCCCTGTGTACACCGGTGCCGGCGGAGGCGGCGGTTTCCCTCCGGGGAGCGGTGGCTTCGTGCAGGGCAGCGGCGGCTTCGTGCAGGGCAGCGGTGGCTTCGTGCAGGGCAGCGGTGGCTTCGTGCAGGGGAGCGGCGGACTCGTTGGCAGCACGGGTGGCTTCGTGGGGAGCACCGGAGGTGTGATTGGCGCGGGTGGAGCGCTCACCACCGGGGGGACCACGGGAGCGGGCGGTGCGGGCCCGGGACTCAAGCCGAAGTGCCTTACCAAGGGCAGCCAGGTGATCACGATCGGTGACTCGTATATCAACTGGGCAAGCCATACGTTCCCGGCGGACCTGAACAAGGAGGCGGCTCAGACCTTCAGGCCAACGTACGCGATCGGCGGCATGTCGATGGCGACGGGCGGGATACCTCTTGGTCCCCCTCCGGGCGTTGCGTTCATTCCGGATCAGTTCCCCTACGCCTACAAGGCCGACCCGGACATCGTCGCGGTCGTCTTCGACGGCGGTGGAAACGACGTACTCATTCCCGCGGCAACCTACGCGCAGGGAGCGCAGTGCAAGAACAGCGCGGATTCGGCGAACGTTGCCGACTGCAAGGCCATCGTGCAGGCCGCGCTGGATGCTTCGACGAAGATGGTCCAGGCAATCTCCGACAAGGGAATTCGCGACGTCGTGTACTTCTTCTATCCGCACGTTCCCGAGGGAACGGCCATCGGCGGAGCACATCCCAACGCCATCCTCGACTACTCGATGCCCAAAGCTCGAGACCTGTGCGCCACTGCCGAGTCGGTGACGGGCGGCAAGACGAGGTGCCACTTCGTCGACATGATCCCGGTGTTCCAGGGTCAGTCGAACGTGTTTGCGCCGGGTGATATTCATCCGAACGGCGCTGGTTCTGCCCTGATGGCGAAGGCGGTCTGGGCAAAGATGAAAGAGAACTGCGTGGCGCAGCCCGCGTCGAGCGGTTGCTGCGAGCCCTGAGCTTCCGAACGGCCCCCGAAAACGCGGCCACGGACCCCGAGTTCCGTGGCCGCTCGGTTTTGTGGCCATTGGGGCAGCTGCCTTCCCGTCGCAGACGATCCGTGTGAAACCCGCCCGCATGGCGACCAAAGAAGGTGTGGGGCGTACGGCGCTCGTGACGGGGGCTTCGGCGGGGATCGGGACGGCGCTCGCGGAGGTGTTCGCGGAGAACGGGTTCTCCGTGGTGCTGACGGCGCGCCGCGAGGATCGGCTGAAGGACGTCGCGGCGGCGATCGAGAAGAAGCACGGCGTGGGCGCGACGGTGATCGCGGCGGATCTTGCCGATCCGCGCGCCGCGGACCACCTGTTCGACGAGACGTCGCGCCGGAACATCGCGGTCGACGCGCTGGTGAACAACGCGGGATACGGCGTGGCGGGCAAGTATCGGAAGAGCCCGTGGGAGACGCACGCGGCGTTCCTGCAGGTGATGGTGACGGCCGTCTGCCACCTCACGCATCGGTTCGAGCCGGGCATGACGGAGCGTCGCTACGGTCGCATCATCAACGTGGCGTCGCTCGCGGGGCTGGTGCCGGGAGGCGCGGGGCACACGCTGTACGGCGCGTCCAAGTCGTTCCTCATCAAGTTTTCCGAGTCGCTGTCGCTCGAGCACGCGGGTGACGGCGTGCACGTCACCGCGCTCTGCCCGGGGTTCACCTACAGCGAGTTTCACGACGTGCTCGGCAATCGCTCGCTCGTGAGCAAGCTCCCGTCTGCCATGTGGATGGACGCGGCCACGGTGGCGCGCCAGGGCTATGCCGCGGTGATGGCGGGCAAGCCCGTGCACGTGCCGGGACCCGTGAATCAGGCCATAGCGTCGCTCACGCGCCTCGTGCCCGAGTCGATCGCGCTCAAGGTGATGCAGCGGCAGACCCGCCGCATTCGCGTCGGCGATTGAGCGACTGCGCGCGGAAGCGTCGCTCTGCGCGCTCCTTGATCCCGAGCAGCATCCGGCGGTCCATCGCGAAGCTGACGGGTTCGCCCCAGAGACGACCGAAGACGAGCCGCGTGGGCAGGTCGTGCG
>JADMIO010812959.1_pt1 | contig 11736 bp, 10 predicted proteins | sample 8958161 | NCBI WGS metagenome assembly JADMIO01 (sample SAMN16585339, study PRJNA669376) | soil metagenome | isolation source: Crop rotation soil | place: USA: Cullars Rotation, Alabama | collected 2011
CTTTCCCGGACCGCGGCGCCGCCGCGGCGCCGCCCTGCAGCCGCTCGAAGGCCGACTCGCGGTCGATGGCCTGCTCGTACTTGCCGGCCAGCGGCGAGGCCCCGAGCACCGCGGCGCGCTCCTCGGGCGTGATCGGCCCGAGGCGCGAGCGCGGCGGCGCCACCATCGCGCGCTCCACCATGCCGGGCGTGCCGCTCTCGTCGAGCAGCGAGACCAGCGCCTCACCGACCGCGAGCTCGCCGATCACCCGCGCGGTGTCGAGCTTGGGATTGGGCCGGAAGGTGTCGGCCGCGGTCTTGACCGCGCGCTGGTCCTTGGGCGTGAAGGCGCGCAGCGCGTGCTGCACGCGGTTGCCGAGCTGGCCGAGCACGCTGTCCGGCACGTCGGCCGGGCTCTGGGTGCAGAAATAGACGCCCACCCCCTTCGAGCGGATCAGCCGCACCATCTGCTCGACGCGCGTGAGCAGCGCCGGCGGGGCGTCGCCGAACAGGAGGTGGGCCTCGTCGAAGAAGAACGCCAGCTTCGGCCGGTCGAGATCCCCGACCTCGGGCAGCCGCTCGAAGAGCTCGGCCAGCAGCCACAGGAGGAAGGTCGCGTACAGCCGCGGCTTCATCATCAGCTGGTCGGCGGCGAGGATGTTGATGGCGCCGCGGCCATGCGCGTCGGTCTTGAGAAAGTCGACGAAGTCGAGCGCGGGCTCGCCGAAGAAATTGTCGCCGCCCTCGGTCTCGAGGGCCAGCAACGCGCGCTGGATGGCGCCGATGGTCGCCGTCGCGACGTTGCCGTACTGCGTGGTGAGCTCCTTGGCGTGCTCGGCGACGAAGCCGAGCAGCGCGCGCAGGTCCTTGAGGTCGAGCAGCAGCAGGCCGTTGTCGTCGGCGACCTTGAAGGCGAGCGCCAGCACGCCGGCCTGGGTCTCGTTGAGGTCGAGCATGCGGCCGAGCAGCACCGGCCCCATTTCGGAGACGGTGGCGCGGATCGGGTGGCCCTGGCGGCCGAGCAGGTCCCAGAACACCACCGGCGAAGGCTCGAGCACGAAATCCGCCAGGCCGAGGCGCGCCGCGCGCTCGCGAATCGGCGGCGAGTCGGCGCCGGGCTGGCACATCCCGGCGAGGTCGCCTTTGACGTCGGCCATGAAGCAGGGCACGCCGGCAGCGGACAGGCCTTCGGCGATCACGCGCAGGCTCACCGTCTTGCCGGTACCGGTCGCGCCGGCGATCAGGCCGTGACGGTTGGCGCGCGACAGCAGCAACTCGAGCCAAGTCTCGGCCTTGGCCACTTTGATGGCGGTCATCGAACGATCTCCCCGGCGCACCCTGCCCAGACCCGCCTCGCCACGTGCGCTGGCCAGGAGCGCCTGCTTAAAACGGGGGCGCCGCCCGCGAGGGGCGGCGCCAGCGGTCTCGCCAGGATGAAGCCCGCGCCGGCCGCGGGCAAGCCTTGCTAGGCGGCTTCGCCGGCCCGCGGCTTGGCGCGGACATAGGCGATCGCGGTATGGGCCTGGCAATAAGGCTTGCCGACGATCGCGCGCTCGCCGCAGAAATGAAAGCCGGCCTCGTTGGGATGACCGATCGGCCATTTGCAGGTCTGATTCGAGAGCTCGACCACGCGCTCGGGCTGCGCCTGGTGCGCGGGACGCGGCGTGCCATGCGCCCCCGAAGACGGCAGCGCGCGCGGCTCGGCGAGCGGCCGCGGCGGCCGCGGCATTGCGCTGCGCATGATGACGCGGCGAATCGGCGAGGGCCGCGCCGAGAGGTGCAGGCGGTGGGCCTTGCCGACCACGGCATTCTTGGATATGCCAAGCCGCTTGCCGATCTCGGAGGTCGCGAGCCCTTCGTTCCACAGCCGGGTCAGCTCGGCTATCCGCTCCGGACTCCAGTCCATGGCGCTCTCCGCAATGGTTAGGGCCACCATCGGCCGATACAACAAAATCTAGTGTGGCCCTACCAGAGCTAGCGAGTCAAGCGTAGGTGACGCCTACGTGTTGTGGATAACTGACCCGGGTTCGAACAACGCGCAAACACCCGTTGGGTTCCCGGTGTGGCGAAATAAGGGCGCAAAAAGCAAAATTGTGTCCGCCGCTCAAAAACTAGGCAGCTCAAACCCTAAGCGCATGAATCTGAAATATTTTGCAATACTCGGCCGCATAAGCCTTGTGGATAAGTGTCTTACCGCAGCGCGGCATAAGCGAATTTTAAGTTGCGCCGCTCCGGTGGGTTTGGCATTAGGCAATCGACACTGCCAGCCATTCTGACAGATCACCTGCTGAAACAACACGGAGGCACGGATGTCGAGCACAAAACATCCGCAAGGGGGTCGCGCGATGTTTGATCGTCGTCGGCTACTTGGGTTCGGCTTTGCTATTCCTCTTCTCGTCTTTTCTAGAAAAGCCTCTGCGACCTATATCGCTGCATCGAAATCGCTAAATATTTACCATCAGGCTACTGGGGAATCCTTCAACGACGTCTACTGCGAGAACGGGCGTTATCTGCATGAGCAGATGGCCAAGCTCAGCTATCTTATGCGCGACGGCCATAGCGGCCAAGTCCTGCAGATGGACCCGGATCTGTTCGATCTGCTCGCCAATCTGCAGGCACTCCTGCCGTCAAGCGGCCCGATCGAGCTGGTTTCCGGTTACCGGACGCCGGAATCCAACCGCGCAGCACGGCGCACCAGCCGGCGCGTCGCGCGCAACAGCCTGCACATGCAGGGCAAGGCCGCGGACATCATCATCGGCGGATACGGCGTGCGTCAGATGCGCAGCGCCGCGATCTCGCTGCAGGCCGGCGGCGTCGGCACCTATCGGCGCTCGCGCTTCATCCACGTCGATACCGGCCCGGTGCGAGTCTGGTAGCCCGCCGAATAACGTAGAACGCCGCCGGACCGCGAATCGTTCCGCGGCCGCAGGCGGCGGACGCGCCTTCCCGTCATCGCGCGGTTGGCGCCTTGCCGTACTTGCGATAAACCCACGCTCGCGAGCCGGCGGTGGTGGGGGCCAGCTCGTCCCGCCGCGACGTCAGGCCCATGCCATGATCCATGCTTATGTGCCGCGCAACGCCGCCATCGAGCAGGCCGCGCTGGTTCCCGATGCACCGATCCCCGCGGGCGCGCTGTGGCTCGACCTCGATTCGCCGACCGAGGAAGAGCGCCGTCGGGTCGAGGCGGCGCTGGCGGTATCGCTGCCCACCCGCGAGGAGATGAAGGAGATCGAGCCCTCCAGCCGGCTCTATGCCGAGGCCGGCGCGCTCTACATGACCGCGACGATCATCGCGCATGCCGACGATCCCAACCCAACCGCAAATCCCGTCACCTTCATCCTGACCGGCCACACGCTGGTGACCCTGCGCTATTCGGATCCGCGGCCCTTCGTGACCTACGGCGTGCGGCTGGTGAAGCAGGCGGCGAGCTGCGGCTCGGGCGAGGAGGCGTTGATCGGGCTGCTCGAGACCATCGTCGACCGCATCGCGGACATCCTCGAGAAGGTGAGCGTCGAGCTCGAGGCGACCGCGCGCCAGATCTTCGCCGCGCGCAGCGGACCGGAGAGCGACCACCTCCAGGCGGTGCTGAAGAGCCTGGCGCGCGACGAGGATCTCACCTCCACCTCGCGCGAAAGCCTGCTCGGGCTGCTTCGCGTCGCGCGCTTCTTCGCGACCACCGGCGAGGGCCCGTCGAAGAAGGAGACCAAGGACCACAAGCAGCGGCTCAAGACCCTGGTGCGCGACATCCAGCTGCTCAACGAGCATGTCTCCTTCGAGCTGACCAAGATCAACTTCCTGCTCGACGCGACCCTGGGCATGATCAATATCGAGCAGAACCGCATCATCAAGCTGTTCTCGGTCGCCGCGGTCGTGTTCCTGCCGCCGACCCTGGTCGCGAGCATCTACGGCATGAACTTCCGCCACATGCCCGAGCTCGAGTGGGTGTTCGGCTATCCGATGGCGATCGGGATGATGATCCTGTCGGCGATCCTTCCTTACGTCTATTTCAAGCATCGCCGCTGGCTGTAGCCCGCACGCATCACCGCCAAAGGGCCGGGCTCGCGTCAGACCGCCGTGCACCCCAGGAGGCATTGCCATGTCACCCGAGAGTGCCATCGCCACCGGGATCGTGATCGGGGCGATCGGCGTCGTCGGGCTCTATCTCGCGGCGCACGAAGCGGATCAGACGATGTCCACGGTCGGGCTGGTCGTGTTCACGCTCGCCGTCGCGTTCGAGTTCTCGCTGATCAAGCGCTGGTTCGATTACGCCGACCGGGCGTAGCCGCGCCGGCACCGCGCGACCGCGGCCTCGGCGACGAAGGCGCAGGCCACGCCCAGCGCCAGCCCCGCGACCACGTCGCTGACGAAGTGCACGGAGGTCATGAAGCGCGAGGCGGCCACGAACAGCCCGGCGGCGGCAATCGCCCGGCGCCAGCGCGGCGTGCGCCGCCACGCGGTCGCGACCACGACGCCGACCGTCATCGCGTGTCCCGACGGAAACGCGTGCCATTGCTCCGACAGGCGGAACCAGGCGAAGTCGTGGTTGCCGAGCGCCTGCGCCAGGTCGATGACCGGCTCGCCGAACACGATCTTCAGCGCGGTCCCCACCAGGCCGGCGACGAGCAGGGCGAGCGCGAGCTCGCCGGCGAGGTGCGCGATGTGCCGGGCGCGCGCCATCGTCGCCGCGGTCGCGACCGCGATGGTGCCGGCGAACCAGAGGCTCCACCGCCCGCCCTCGGTCACGAGTTCCGCGGGCGCCTCCCACAGCGTGCCGTCAAAGGCGTAGAAGAAGTCGAGAGCCGGCCCGTCCACCCAGAGCCGCAACAGCCAGATCGACGCCACGAGGAGCGCGGACGCGGCGAGCGCGCGCGGCCATGGTGCGGCCCGCGTGCGGGCTGATGGGGAAGCGTCCATCGCGGCGGCCGATGTCAGCGCAACCTGTGCCGCCGCCCGGCGGCGCGGCGCTATTGCGCGAGCTGCACCGCGGCCGCGGGGCGCGGCATGACGAGCCGCGACTGCCCGGTCACCGCGTCCCATGGACGCTCGACGGTGGGCGCGCCGAAATAGTAGCCCTGGAGGAACTGCACGCCGCGGCGCTCGAGCAGGGCCGCCTCCGCGGCGGTCTCGACGCACTCGGCAACGGTCGAGAGGCCGAAGCCGTCGGCAAGGCCGAGCAAGGTGCGGATGAACAGCTGGTTGTCGATGTTGTCGGTCAGGCCGCGCACGAAGGACCCGTCGATCTTGACGCAGCTGATCGAGAGCACCTTGAGATAGCGGAACGAGGTGTAGCCCGCGCCGAAATCGTCCAGCGCGACGCTGCAACCGAGGTCGCGCACCGCGTTGACGAAATGCGCGGTCTCGTCGATGTCCTGCAGCGCCACGGTCTCGGTGATCTCGACGATCAGGCGCTCGGCGACCTCGGGCTTGCCGCGCAGCAGGGCCGAGAGCAGGCGCAGCCAGCTGCGATCGATCGCGGTCAGGCCGGAGATGTTGATGGCGAGCTTGACATGCGGCACGGCCTGCAGCTCGGCGACGGCCAGCTCGAGCGCGCGGCGGTCGAGCGCGCGCATCAGGCTGGTGCGCTCGACGACCGGGATGAACGCACCCGCTGCCATCAGCGAGCCGTCCTCGCGACGCAGCCGCAGCAGGCATTCGTAGTGATCGACCTCGCGCGTGCCGGCGGCGACGACCGGCTGCACGGCGGTGATCAGGCGGCCGTGCTTGAGCGCCGACTGCACTTCCTCGCCGATCGAGAGGGCGCGCCGGCGCTCCTCGCGGGTCTCGGGCGAATCGTCGAACGGCACGAAGCAGTTGCGCCCGCCGGCCTTGGCCTGCTGCAGGGCCGAATCGGCGCGGGTCATCGCCTCGTGGGCCGACGGCCATTGGTCGAGGAACGGCACCCCGCCGACCGAGACGGTGACGTGGATCGGGCCGTTTGGCGTGTCGACCGCGCTGTGCGACACGGCGCGCAGGATGCGGTCGGCAGCGGATTGCATGTCGCCCTCGGGGCAGGGCGCGAGCACCACGCCAAAGCGGTCGCCGTCGAGCCGGCCGATCACGTCGGAAGCGCGCAGGCAGCGGTCGAGCCGCTGGCCGACGCCGACGATCACGGCGTCGGCCGCTTCGTGGCCGAAGGCGTCGTTGATCGCCCCGAGGCGGTCGATGCCGACCACCATGTAGGCGCCGGGGGTGTGGTAGCGCTGGGCGTAGGACAGCGCGTGGTCGAGCGCCTCCTTGAGCCGCGAGCGGTTGAAATGGCCGGTGAGCTCGTCGTAGCGCGCGAGGTACTCGAGATGCGATTCGGCGCGCTTGCGCTGGGTGATGTCGCGCAACGTCCCGCACAGCCGCTGCGCCCCGGTCTCGCCGACCACGGCGCCGCGCTCGTGGATCCACTGGGTCGGCCCGTCGAGCGCGCCGAGGCGGTACTCGCAATCGAACGCGCCGTGCCCGGCGAGATGATCGGCGAGCGCCTTGTCGCGCTTGGCGATGTCGGCGGCATTGATCAGGGCGCGGAAGACGTCGCCATGCGCCGGCGGGCGGCCGTCCGGTCCGATCATGGCTCCCGCCGCCCCCCACCAGGCGATGCGGTCGCTCGTCAGATCCCAATCAAAGGCTGCGTCGCCGGCAGCGGCGATCGCGGTGCGCAGTCGTTGCAGCTCGTCGCCGTCCTGCATCACAGGCGTGCTCCGGATTCGCTCTATACTCCCCCGCCGCCGCAACCGTGCGATGAGCAGGTCTACGGCCGCCGGATGGGAAGCCTAGGGCCGGACCGGTTAAGAAATCTGTAATCCCGCTTGTGCCGAGGCCCCGGTGAGAGGACCAGGAGTTGCGGTCGACGCGCGGCTCCGCGACTCCTCAATCGAATGGGGCGTCGCCCTGAAGGGGAAGAACCCGCTGCTTTTGCAGCAACAAATTCCCCCGGGCCGCGCACCAAAAGGAGCGCGCCGCCGCCGCCCGGCGCGCGGAGCGCAGGAACTGCAACAGGGTGAATCGGGCGGTCGCGGACTAGGCGGCGCGCTTCAAGGATCCGGCCAGGATGTCGAACATCTGGTCGATATGGGTTTTCTCGAGGATCAGCGGCGGCGACAGCGCGATGATATCGCCGGTGGTGCGGATCAGCAGCCCGCGCTCGAAACAGTCCAGGAACACGTCGAACGCGCGCGCGGTGGGCTGGCCGCTCCGCGCCTCGAGCTCGATGCCGGCGATGATGCCGAGATTGCGCAGGTCGATGACATGCGGCAGCCCCTTGAGCGCATGCACCGCGTCCTCCCAATAGGCCGACAGGCTGGCCGCGCGCTCGAACAGCCCTTCCGCGGCGTAGAGGTCGAGCGTCGCCAGGCCCGCCGCCGCCGCAAGCGGGTGGCCCGAATAGGTGTAGCCGTGGAACAGCTCGATCGCCCGATCGGGTCCGCTCATCAGCGCGTCGTAGATCTTGTCGCGAATCAGGACGCCGCCCATCGGCACGCTCGCGTTGGTCAGGCCCTTGGCGAGCGTGATCATGTCGGGCACGACGCCGAAGCGCTCGGCGGCGAAGCTCGCGCCGAGGCGGCCGAAGCCGGTGATCACCTCGTCGAAGATCAGCAGGATGCCGTGCTTGTCGCACAGCGCGCGCAGCTTCGCGAGATAGCCCTTGGGCGGCAGCAGTACGCCGGTCGAGCCCGCGACCGGCTCGACGATCACCGCCGCGATGGTCGCGGCGTCGTGGAGCTGCACCAGGCGCTCGAGATCGTCGGCGAGCTCGGCGCCGTGCTCGGGCAGGCCGCGCACGAAGGAATTGCGCGCCGGGTCGTGGGTATGGCGCAGGTGGTCGACGAACGGCAGCTCCATGCCGAACTGCTTGCGGTTGGCCGAGATGCCGCCGACCGAGATGCCGCCGAATCCGACGCCGTGGTAGCCGCGCGAGCGTCCGATCAGCCGCTTGCGCGTCGCCTGGCCGGCGGCCTGATGATAGGCGAGCGCGATCTTGAGCGCGGTGTCCACCGACTCGGAGCCCGAGTTGGTGAAGAACACTTTCGTCAGGTCGGCGGGCGCCATCTGCGCCAGCCGCGCCGCCAGCTCGAAGGCCACCGGATGGCCCATCTGGAAGCCCGGCGCGAAATCCATCCGCGCGGCCTGTGCCTTGATCGCCGCCGTGATCGGCTCGCGGCAATGGCCGGCGTTGACGCACCACAGGCCGGCGGTGCCGTCGAGAATCTGGCGCCCGTCGGCAGCGGTGTAGTGCATGTCCTTGGCCCCCACCAGCAGGCGCGGAGCGCGCTTGAACTGGCGGTTGGCGGTGAACGGCATCCACAGCGCATCGAGGTTGTTGGTGTCGAGCGGCTTGAGGCGGGCGGGCTGATTCATCGGAGTCTCCGGACGCGGGGCGCGGGCGGCGACGCTAGCACGGGCGGTGCCGCGCGGGCGACGGGGGTTGCGTCGCGGCCCGGCGGACGCATGGTGAAACTCCCGTTAACCAATTGATTGCTTTGTGCTTGTCGAAATCTTTTAAAGTCTTGTAGATATCTGATCGGCACTGTAGGCGAGGCATGGTGTCAGAGGTCGTCAGAGCGAGTTTCGGCGGGCCGCCCGCGATCGCCGCCTTCGTCCCGGGACGGGCGGGATCGGGGGCGCAGCGCTTTGCGCCGGCGCACGACCGCCTGCTGCTCGACCACGACCCGATCGGCAGCAGAAGCGGCGCCCGGCGCGCCTGGACGCTGCAGGCCGGCAGGGACACCGTCTCGCTCACCGACCTGCTGCCGCAGGCGGCCTTCGCCGCCCAGCTGATGAGCCAGGAAGATCCGGGCACGCGCGCGCATATCGAGCGCTTCGCCGGCGCGGCCGCGGCGTATGTCGCCGCCGAGCAGCGTCCCGGACGCGGGGCGCCGGGCGCCGCGCTTTCAATCGAGATCTGACCGTCGGGGTGGGGGCGACCCATCGGTCGCCCGTCTCCGCGAGATCGCGCCCGAGACGGCGACGCATAGGGCGGATCGAAGATCCGCCCCAGTCGCCCTACACGGAAGGGATCGCTCCAGGTTTGTGCGTCACGGGGCCTGCTTGTCGCGGGCAGGTCGAGCTTCTATCGTCCTCCCGGCAAGCACGGGAGAGATGCGAATGGCCGGAGAGACGATTCTCAAGCTGATCGACGCGGTGCCGGATGAGCGGCCGGCGATCGGCGCGCCGGGCCGGCCGAGCATGACCTTCGCCGGCCTCAAGGCGCTGGCGCGGCGGACCATCGCGCAGCTCAACATCTACGGCATCGGCCGCAACCGCCGGGTCGCGATCGTGCTCGACAACGGGCCCGAGATGGCTTCGGCTTTCATCGCCATCGCCGCCGCCGCGACCACCGCGCCGCTCAACCCCGCGTATCGGGCCGAGGAATTCGAGTTCTACCTGAGCGATCTCAATTCTGCGGCGCTGGTCGTGGCGAAGGGCTCGGCGACGCCGGCGCGGGCGGTCGCCGGCAAGCTCGGCGTGCCGATCATCGAGCTCGTCACGCCGCCGGTCGGCCCGGCGGGGGATTTCACCCTGGAGCTGGCGACGCTCACCGGCGTCTCGGTGGCCGATGGCGTGGCACAACCGGACGACGCGGCCCTGGTGCTGCACACCTCGGGCACCACTTCGCGGCCGAAGCTGGTGCCGCTCAGCCACGCCAATGTCTGCGCCTCGGCGCGCCACATCCGCGAGACGATCGCGCTCACGCCCGCCGACGTGTGTCTCAACATCATGCCGCTGTTCCACATCCACGGGCTGATGGCGGCGGTGCTGTCGTCGCTGAGCGCCGGTGCCTCCGTGGTCTGCACGCCGGGATTCAACGCCCTCAAGTTCTTCGGCTGGCTCGATGAGGTGAAGCCGAGCTGGTACACCGCGGTGCCGACCATGCATCAGGCGATCCTGGCGCGCGCCGAGCGCAACCGGGAGATCGCGGCGCGCGCCAGGCTGCGGCTGATCCGCTCCTCCTCGGCGTCCTTGCCGCCGCAGGTGATGCAGGCGCTCGAGGAGACCTTCCGCTGCCCGGTGATCGAGAGCTACGGCATGACCGAGGCGGCGCACCAGATGACCTCGAACCCGCTGCCGCCCAAGGCGCGCAAGCCCGGCTCGGTCGGCGTCGCCGCCGGCCCGGAGGTCGCGATCATGGACGCGGCCGGGACACTCGTGCCGCAAGGCGGGCTGGGCGAGGTGGTGATCCGCGGACCCAACGTGACGCGGGGCTACGAGGCCAACCAAGACGCCAACGCCAAGGCCTTCGCCGGCGGCTGGTTCCGCACCGGCGACCAGGGCATGCTCGACGCGGAAGGCTATCTGCGCATCACCGGCCGGCTCAAGGAGCTGATCAACCGCGGCGGCGAGAAGGTCTCGCCGCTCGAGGTCGACGAGATCCTGATGGACCACCCCGCGGTGCAGCAGGCGGTGACCTTCGCGATGCCGCACGACAAGCTCGGCGAGGAGGTTGCCTGCGCGGTGGTGCTGCGCGAGGGGACCAGCGCGAGCGAGCGCGAGATCCGCGACTTCGCCGCCACCCGTCTCGCCGACTTCAAGGTGCCGCGCAAGGTGGTGATCCTGGCCGAGATCCCGAAAGGCGCGACCGGCAAGCTGCAGCGCATCGGCCTTGCGCAGAAGCTGGGCTTGAGCGCGTGAGGATGGCGGGGAGCCGATCGTGCCGCGCTCGTAGGGGCCGGCCCTCCGGCCGGCCCGGCCGGCCGAAGGACGGCGATGGTGCCGCCGGCACAACCCGCGGGCTGCGCCCGCGCGGGCCGGCCGAGGGCCGGCCCCTACGAGTGCGGACAGATCGCGCCCATGCGGCGAGATCCCGCCCATGAAGGTCTGCATCTTCGGGGCGGGCGCGATCGGCGGGTATCTCGGCGTCAAGCTGGCGCGCGCGGGCGTCGATGTGAGCCTGGTCGCGCGCGGGCCCCATCTCGAGGCGATCCGCAAGGACGGGCTCACTTTGATCAGCGAGGGGCGGAGCGACACGGTGGCGCTTCCCGCCAGCAGCGATCCGGCCGAGCTGGGGACGCAGGACTATGTCGTGGTCGGCCTCAAGGCGCATCAGCTGCCGCAGGCCGCGCCGACCATGGCGCCGCTGCTCAAGGACGACACCGCCATCGTCACGGCGATGAACGGCGTGCCGTGGTGGTATTTCCATGGCCTCGAAGGGCTGTATCGCGACACGCGGCTGCGCAGCGTCGACCCGGACGGCGTGGTGTGGGCCAGCCTGCACCCGCGCCGCGCGATCGGCTGCATCGTCTACCCCGCGGCGGAGATCACCCGCCCCGGCGTGGTCACCCACACCTACTCGAACCGCTTCGACCTCGGCGAGCCCGACGGCACCCGCTCGCCACGCGCGAGCGCCCTGTCGCAGGCGATGATCAAGGCCGGGCTCAAGGCGCCGGTGCGGCCGCGCATCCGCGACGATATCTGGCTCAAGCTGTGGGGCAATCTCTGCTTCAACCCGATCTCGCTGCTGACCGGCGCCACGCTCGACGTGATCGCCCGCGATCCCGGCACGCGCGCGCTGTGCCGCGCGATGATGGTGGAGGCGCAGGCCGTCGGCGAGGCGCTCGGCGTGCGCTTCGCGCTCGACGTCGAACGGCGGATCGAAGGCGCCGCCGAGGTCGGCGCGCACAAGACCTCGATGCTGCAGGACCTCGAGCGCGGGCGGCCCGTCGAGATCGAGGCGCTGCTCGGCGCCGTGGTCGAGATGGCGCGGCTGGTCGGCAGCGACACGCCGCTGTGCGACGCGGTGCTCGCGCTGGCGCGCCAGCGCGCGGCAGTCGCGGGG
>JADMIO010806595.1_pt1 | contig 11735 bp, 8 predicted proteins | sample 8958161 | NCBI WGS metagenome assembly JADMIO01 (sample SAMN16585339, study PRJNA669376) | soil metagenome | isolation source: Crop rotation soil | place: USA: Cullars Rotation, Alabama | collected 2011
CTTTCCCTGCCCCGGCTGCAGCAGCGGTGGCGTCGACGGCGCGGGGCGCGACGCCGTTCCCGCCGGATTTGACGGATGTGCCGGCAGTTCGCAAGCGCCGCCTGGCCGTCCGGCCGTTCGACTACTCGACGGTCACGAACTGGGTGAACTACTGGTTCAACAACAACGTGAACATCGGCGAGGGTATCCGCGCCATGCTCACGGTGAAGATGGACCAGTCGAAGAACATCACGCTGCTCGAGCGCACCAACATCCAGGACGTGATGAAGGAACAGGACTTCGGCGCCTCCAATCGCGTCAAGAAAGGCTCGAACGCGCGGATCGGCCAGCTGTCCGGCGCCGACGCCATGCTCTATGGCGATATCGTGATCTTCGGCCGCGACGACACCACCAAGCGAAAGAGCCTGGGCGCGGTGATCGGGCGCTTTTCGCCGGCCGCCGGCGCCGTGGCGACGATGAACAAGGAAGAAAAGGCGGTGGTCGGCATCAATCTTCGCATCGTGGACGCGGAGACCGGCGAAGTCATCGAGACCGCCGAGGCCCGTGGTGAGTCGTCGCGCAAGAGCAAGGACTACGCAGGCGTCCTCGGAGTAGCGGGCGCCGGGGCCGCCGGCGGCAGCGCCGGCATGACCAGCTCCAACTTCCAGCAGACCATCATCGGCGAGGCGACCCAGAACGCCGTGATCAAGATTGCCGAGTTCCTGGAATCGCGCGTCTCCAAGCTGCCGGACAAGGGGCGCGATATCGAAGGACGGGTCGCCTCCCTCGGCTCTGGGCAGGTGGTGCTCAACGTCGGCAGCCAGGACGGCGTGCTGCGCGGCGATCGCTTCGAGATCCTGCAGATCAACGGCGAGATCAAGGACCCGACGACGAAAGAAGTCCTCGACATCGACGCCGTCAAGATCGGCGAGTTCGTGGCCGACGCCGTGCGCGAGAAGACGGTGACCGGGGCCTATGGCGGCCAGCCGATGACCGCGACCTACCTGTCCGCGGCCGGAAAGGGTTACGCGGCCCGGCTGATGGTCAAGTAGCACCCGCATACGACCGACCGTTCTGCGAGAGGCCCGCTTACGACGCTGCGAGGGGAGAGTGTGAGATGACTCGAACAATAGCGGCGGCGATCGGTGTCGCGTTGTGTCTGACCAGCGCGCCGGCACTGCGCGCCCAACGGGGCGCGGTGCCGGCCAACCCGCAAATGGCTCTGCGCGCCGATCTCGCCGGCATGACCGCACGGCTGACCGGAGGCCCGGGAACGCCGCGGCAGGCCATGCTCGACGCGCAGCGGGTGTCGCTCGGGTATCGATCGCTCGTGCCGCTCGTCGGAGCGTTCGGTCCCGCCGACTACGCGGTGAACCGTGAGATGGCGCGCACGTCGCTCGCCTGGCTCGGACGAGCCAGCCTGCTCTATCCCGGTGACGCCGCGACGGCACGGGCGTTCTTCGACGCCTACGACACGATCGGCGGCTTCTATCGTGGCGGCCCGGGCCGGTTCTACTATCCCGGCGCCTATGTGGCCTACGCCGGGGCGACGCGACTGGCCCGCCGCCTCTCCTACTACGACTGGACGGCGCGAGAGCTGGAGCGCTACGCGCTGGCCTATGGCGCGCTGGCGGTGCTCGACGGGACGCTGGTCGGCCGATGGACGCAGCCCAACGATCTTCCCGCCGGGGCGCCGCCGGAGACGGTCTCCGCGACGCCACTGAAGGTGGTGGACATGCCCAGGATCGACGCCGCGACGCTGGCGCCCGAGCAGCGCGAGGCGTGGTCGGAGGTTCGCGATCGCTTCCGTTCGGTGTCGACGCAGGTGCACGCCGCCCGAGTGCTGCTCGACCAGCTGTCGGCGCGGCTCCACGGTCAGGGGGTCACCCTGCATCCCGAGAACGCGGCGATGGCGCTCAAGATGCAGGGTTTCCTCGAGGACGCCGCGGAATTGATCCAGGCTCACGACTTCGAGACCGCAACCGACTATCTGCGCCGGGCCGACGCCGAGCGCACCCGCCTCAAGAGCGTCACCGGTCAGTAGCCGCCGCGGCGGTAGGCGGCGTACTCCTGTGCCAGCGGAGAGGCGGCGAACTTTCGCTCCTCTTCGCGGGCACCCTGGACGTAGAACGCCAGCATGATCAGGGCCGCGAGCCGCGACACCGTCGACCCCGACGCGATCCAACTTGACAACCAGAACAGCGTGTAGGACGTGTAGAACGGGTGCCGCATCCACCGGTACGGGCCCCGCCGCACCAGGTGCACCGGCACGTCGGTCTCGAAGATGGCCGTGAGGGGCGTCCGCAGACAGGCGCGGATCGCGCTCCAGAACAGCAGCGTGGCGAGCACGTGCCCGGTGATGCCGGCGGCGGCGAGGATCGGTGCTGCCGACGAGGCGGCGAGGGCAGCGGCGTTCCAGGCGCTGAAGCCGAGGCCGAGGGCCGCGACGGTCAGGGCGCGCGGCGACGGCCCCGATGGTTTGCGGAAGAAACGGACCACGCCCCAACCAAAGCTGGCAAAGGCAGCAAGCGAGGTGAAGACGGCGGCGGCGTGCATGGTTGACTCCTGGCGGTTGAAAGAGGGCCGCGGGCTCACGCCGCGTGCGACGAGGTGCCGGGGCCGTGGACGAGCCCGGCTGTGGCCCGGCGGGCTGCGGCAACGAGGCGGTCGACCAGCCCCCGCCATTCGCAAGGCACGCCGGCGAACGCTTCGGGAACGTCGATCTGGAACACCGCTCGGCGGCCGTGGAAGTCCACCTCGGCGCCGACCTGACGCATCGTCAGGTGCAGGCGGCGAAACAGCGGGGCAATCCGCGGGTCGCTCATCGAGAGCAGCGTCTCGCGGTTCAACGCGATGGCCAGCGCCATCGACGCGTAGGCGATGGTTTGACCGGCGCGCCTGGCCGCTCCGGCGCTGCCGCAGCGGAACTCCGGCGCAACGGTCAGGCGGGACACCTCGGCCCACGCACCGCGCCGCAGCCGGCGAAAGTCCAGGACCGGCACTCCGGTCTTCGGCCGGTACTGGCCTTCGACGTTCGTGACGACGCCCGGCGGCAGACAGTCCGGCAGGATGAGCCGCTGGCAGGCGGCTGCCGCACCGCTCTCCGTATCGATCAGCAGCGCAGAGCACGAGAATTCGTCGAAGGCGTCGCGCTCGAGACGATCGCTGCCCGGCCTCACCCAGCCGTGCTCGTCGACGAAAGCGCGGTAGCGCAGGCGGTATTCCTCGAGCCGCGGCTGGCCGCCGACGGCGAAGCGGACGATGAATGGGCCGGCCTCGAGAGTGCTGCCCCGGCCCGCCCCGACGATGGTTTGCGTGAGCATGACCCCGCTCCCCTCTGTCGCCGAGTGCTGCCGCGCCGGAACGGCGCGGTGTCATCGGCTCTGCCGGCGACAGCGGGATAGGGGCGGAAATCTGATCAGCCGGCGACCCGTGGCGGATCGCGAAGCGGGGACAGGCGCGTCGGGCGCCGGGGGACGTGACGGACGGAAGGCCGGCTCAGGCCGGGCGGGGCCGGGCGCCGGGATCGGAAATGGCCAGTTTCATCGTCTCGGACACCAGTGATCGAAACGACGGCTCGCTATGCAGGTGCCGAAAGAACGGATAGACGTTGGTGAGGACCAGGTTCGGGTCGCGGTCCACGATAGCGCCCTCGCGGAGCCAGCGGAGAGCCTCGGCTACCTCTCCCGATCCCAGCGCGGCGATGCATAACTGCCCGGCCGGCACGTAGCGACCGGTCAGGGCACTGCCGCCGCGCAGCTTCCGGTAGTGCCGGCGCGCGGTCCGGCGATCGCCGGCGAGACCACTGAACAGGGCCCGTAGACCGAGAGTTATGGTCGTTTGAGGCCACCGCAGCGGGACCCGTCCGATGGCCGCCACCGCCGCGTCGCAGTCGCCGCGGGCCTCGTGCAGGATGGCTTGGTGAATGTAGGTGAGGTAGTGGGTGCGGGCGCCGAACAGCGCGAAGGTGGTGTCGATGGTGTCCTGCGCCTCCTCGTATTGACGGGCGAAGATCTGGTTGACGGCCAGGTCGGCACGCACGATCGGGCTGTCGTGCGACTGGCCGACCGCGGCCCGCAGCAGAGGCACCGCCTCCTCGGCGCGCCCTTGCGACGCCAGGAACGCGGTGTACCAAGGAAGACGACAGGCGGCGCCGCCGCTGAGAGCGATGGCATGCTCAAAGGCCGACCGCGCCGCCGCCCAGTCCCAGTGCAACGCCATCTTCACGCACGCGTCCGCGAACACGCTCTCCCACGGGCGAGGTCCGACCGGCATGCTGGCGACGATCGACTCGGCCAGCTCGAGATCCGAGCGCTGATGGGTCCCGTACAGGGCCCGCGTCGCGTGACAAAGCGCCTTGATCGCCAGCAGGAGCGGGTGCGTCGGCTCGAGCACCAGGGCGGCGTCCACGTGCTTGAGCGCGGCCGCCGCGCCGGGAATGGAGCGCTGATCGATCGCCGCCTTGGCGTTCGCCACGGCCAGCTGGGCCCGCTCACCGAGGGTGTAGGTGGGCTGACGATAAGAGATCCAAGCCTCGTAGCCGCGGTCCGACAATCCAATCAGCAGCGGTGAGTGGGTGGCCGATCGCTGGTAGTCGGCAAGCTTCGATCGGATGCGCGTCGCCACCACGCCCACCTGCTTGGCGTTGGGCATCGACAAGTCTTCCGCCAGCGCCTTCTGATAGAGCTGCGTCGTATTCCCCTCGAGTGTTCGCTCGACGATATGGAGGAAGAGGCGTCGTTCCTGCAGCGACAGCAGCCCCGACTGCGAAATGCGCGCCACCTCCCGGAGAATCTCGTCGCGCAGCGGCTGCAGCGCGGTGGCCGGGATGGCGTTGTCGCTGGATTCGGTCACGGTATCGCTCGGTCGGCAGGTCAATGATAGCCGCTCCGTCAGCGGCACATCGGCGCGCGCGTCATGACGCGGCGGGGAGTGGCGGCGAGCAGTGTCGCCTGATGGGCGTCGACCTGGATTCACACGGGATGGCTTTCGACGCCAACGTCCGCTACCTGTTCCCGCTTCGCGACAACGCCAGGCTCACGCCATCGTGATGGGCGGGTTCGGCATGCTTCGGTATTCGGTGAGCGTCTCCGCCGTCGGCACCAGCGTCGGCGCCTCGGACTCGACTTTCGGCGTCAATCTCGGCGGCGGTGCACGCTTTGACGTCGCCAGGAATGGGGCGTCCAGCCCGAGCTGAAAGTGTTCATCGCGGACGGCAGCAATGTCCGTGTCAGCGGCGCCGTCTACTACCGTTTTGAGATGGCTACGGGCAGCCGTGCGCGGAGGCACCGGGCGCGGCTGCCGTCGGAGAAGCCGCCGTGTGGCGACCTCGCCGCCGTGACCGTGATCGACGGCCGACGGGCCGAACGACCATGGCCCCCGGGGAGGGCGACCTCAGGATCCGGCCGGGCCGGCCGGCCTGGCCTTGGCGAGCGCCGCCGACACGATGCGCTGCGCGTCGGCCTGGAGGCTGTGGAGGTGCGCCTGGCCGCGGAAGCTCTCCGCGTAGATCTTGTAGATCTGCTCGGTGCCCGACGGTCGCGCCGCGAACCAACCGCCCGCCGCCGTGACTTTCAGACCGCCGATTGGCTGACCATCACCGGGCGCGGTGGTCAGCACCTGACGGATCGCCTCGCCGGCCAGGTCGCCCTGAATCGCGGCAGCCGACAGGCGGCCCAGCGCCACCTTGTCCTCGTAGCTCGCCGGCGCGTCAATCCGTTCGTACACCGACGCCCCGCACCGGCCGACTACCTCCGCGTAGATCTCGCCAGGGTCGCGTCCGGTTCGCGCCGTCATTTCAGCAGCCAGGAGCGCCGCGGCGATGCCATCCTTGTCGGTCGTCCAGGCCCGCCCGTCGCGGCGCAGAAACGTGGCGCCCGCGCTCTCCTCGCCGACGAATCCCAGCCCGCCCTCGAGCAGCCCATCGACGAACCATTTGAACCCGACCGGCACCTCGTACAACTTCCGGCCGGCCTGTTGCGCGACGCAGTCGATCACGCTGCTCGACACGATCGTCTTGCCCAGTGCCGCAGCGGCAGGCCAGCCCGGACGATTGGCGAAGAGATAGTGCGCCGATGCCGCGAGATAATGATTCGCGGGCAACAGGCCGGCGCTCTTTGCGACCACGCCGTGACGATCGTGATCGGTGTCACAGGCGAACGCGACGTCGTAGCGGTCCTTCAGGCCGATGAGCGACTGCATGGCGTACGACGAGGATGGATCCATCCGCACCTTGCCGTCCCAATCGACGTCCATGAAGCGAAACGTCGCATCGACGTACGGGTTGATGACCGTCAGGTTCAAGCCGTAGCGTTCGGCGATCGCACTCCAGTAGTGCACCCCGGCGCCGCCCAGCGGATCCACCCCGAGCTTCAGCCCGGCGGCGCGGATGCTCGCGAGATCGACGACAGCCTCGAGATCGTTGACGTAGGCGTTGACATAGTCGTGGCGGTGCGTGGTCGGCGCCTTCAGCGCTTCCTCATAGGAGATTCGCTTCACCGCGGCGAGGTGCGCACCGAGCAGCTCGTTGGCCTGCGCCTCGATGAACCCGGTGATATCGGTGCCGGCGGGTCCGCCGTGCGGCGGGTTGTACTTGAACCCGCCGTCCTCGGGTGGGTTGTGCGACGGCGTGATCACGATGCCGTCGGCGAGACCGGTGCGGCGGTCGCGGTTGTAGGTCAGGATGGCATGAGAGACTGCCGGCGTCGGCGTGTAGTCGTCATTGGCGGCAATGTGCACCGCCACGGCGTTGCCGGCGAGCACCTCGAGCGCGGTGCGCATCGCCGGCTCGGAGAGGGCGTGGGTGTCGATGCCGAGGAACAGCGGACCGTCGATCCCCTGCCGGGATCGGTGGCGGCAGATGGCCTGCGAGATCGCCAGCACATGCCACTCGTTGAAGCTGCAGGCCAGCGACGAGCCGCGGTGGCCGGAGGTGCCGAAGCTGACCCGCTGTTCACGAATCGAAGGGTCCGGCCGGCCGGTGTAGTAGGCCGCGACCAGCCGCGGAATGTCGACCAGCATCGACGGGTCGGCGGGCTTGCCGGCGCGCGGGCTGACGGTCCTCCCCGGTTCCGTTGACTGATCGCGATCGATGCCGCTGCTCATGTCCCGCCTCGCCGGCTCATCCCTGCGTCACCGCGTCGGGCGACATCGGCCAGGTTCATATAGTAGTCGGCGCGGATGGGCGCGACGTCTTGGTCGGGCGCACACTACACCCTCTCAAGACAAGTTGCGGCGATCGCAGGAGCTTGTGTGGCGTATACCTTGCATCGGATCCGCACAGAGGAGAAGCAACTCATGCGGACTATGGCGGCGGGTTACCTGGTCGCGCTGCTCTCGAGCGGCGCCACGGTTGTTGCGCAGGATGCGAAAACCACTGCTGATACAGCCAAAACCACTGCTGATACAGCTGATACAAAGGTGACGGCCGACGCCGGGAAGGTCGTCACCATGACCGGATGCGTGGAAATCGGTGGCGGGACCAGCTTCGTCCTGACCAACATCACATCAGAGCATCAGTCAGAACACGGCCAGCCTGAACGAAAACAAGTTCCTTCTGGCGCACCCTACGCATTGGTTGGGCGCAAAGGGCTCGACCTCAGCCCGTATATCCTGCAGAAGGTTGAGCTGACCGGCGTCGTCGTTCCAGCCGCGACGACCCGAGATACGGACGACAAGATCAAGATCAAGGAAACCACAACAGTCGCTGCAAAGCCTGACAAGACATCTTCCAAAGCAACGACCGTCAAGGTGGCTCGGGGCGAGACGCCGCAGTTTATCGTCGCATCGGTCAAGACCCTCGCTCCAGGCTGCCAGCCGTAGGCCGAGGGGGCGGCGGGTGGTGGCGGCTGGAAAAGCCCACCACCGCCCACCACCCTGTCACCGACTCGTCACTACGGTTCGATTCGCAGCACCTGACCGGTGCCTGGATAGATGCTGTTGTTGGTGACGTAGAGCGCGCCGTCCGGCCCGATGGTCACACCGCCAGGCGCCGTCAACACGCCGGGAACGAGCTCGGTGCGCGTGCCGTTACGGCGTACCTTGATCAGAGCACCCGTCCAGTCGTTGCCGTCGAACGCCGCCAGCAGGCCGTTCTTGGCGATCTCCAGCACGTAGAGAGTGCCGTCTTCTCCAAACGCGATGTCGACGATGTTGGTGAACCCGCTGGCGTAGACGGTTGGTGCGCCTCCGTCTGCCGGCACTCGATAGACGTTCGCTCCACCGACTGGGAACGGAAATCCAGTGAGCTGGCCGACGAAGTAGTCGCCACGCGGACCCACGGCAACCGTCGTCGGGACGGCATCCATCGGAACCTGCGTACCGGGCGGCAGACCAAGGAATGGCGGCGCGTCGACCATCCGGTCAGGGAACGTCGCGAGTGCCCTGGTCTTGCCACCGAGATCGATCTGCAACAGGTCGTTGGCGCCGGCATCCGCGACGATTTGTTTGCCCAGACGTGCGAGCATGCCATAGGGGTTGGAATCGACCTGGTCGCCGGCCGGATTCTTGTTCGCTTCGAAATTACCGAGATTCTTGACGCTCAACGTGTTGTCGTTCGGCAGCAGCACGATCGAATGAGCAAGCCGGCGGCCGGCGGGACCAAACGTGGTTTCTCGAGTGGTGGGGTCTCCGCCGAAGCCGATGGTCACGAACGCGATGCCGAGTGGATCGAGATCGATATCGTTTGGCCCGATGGCAAATTGACCTGCATTCTCGGTGGCCAGCGACGGTAATCCCGTCGTCACGCGGTGCACGTTGCCTGTACGCGGATTCCACCGGGTGATGGCGCCGCTTTCGCCGAAGCAGCGCGTGCCTTCGGGACCGGGGCCGCAGGGGCCATCGCCACCGCGTCCCGCTTCCGCGATGTAGAGCCTGCCAAGAGGATCGAAGTTCAAGCCGCGCGGGTTGTCGAGACCGTTGACGACGATTCGCCACGAACCGGATGTCGCGGCAATGGACGGAGCGAGGATCGCGAACCCGACGACAACGCCCAGGGCGATCACCACGCGCGTGCGGCGCACAAGTCTAACCACCATTGAATACCTCCGAATGAGAGCCCACGTTTGTATGAGTAGCGAAATATCTTGTCCGACGGCGAATCGCGCCGCCAAGTGATTTCGTCGTCGAGTTCGGCTCAGCCGCGCATCAAAGCGCACATCTCTCGGGCTGGACGGTGACCTGTGCGCCGAGCGTGGGAGGTCAGGGCGGTCCCGGGGCAGATACCGCAGCGACGGTGATTCCAGCTGCTTCGAGGGCCCGGCGCAGACCAGCAGCCAGCCGGCCCGCGCCCGGCGTGTCGCTGTGGACGCACAGCGTGTCGATGCGGAGCCGGACCGGCGCGCCGTTCAGGGCGATCACCTGCTGGTCCAGCACCATGGCCACCGCGCGGCGGGCGACGGTGTCCGGATCGGTGACCACGGCGCCGGCCACGTGCCGCGGCGCCAACGCGCCGCTTGCCAGATAGCCGCGGTCGGCGAAGGCCTCTGAAGCCGACCGCAAACCGGCCTCTGCGGCCGCCACGAGCTCGGACCCAGACAGTCCGAACACCAGCAGCCCGGCGTCCACGGCCCGCACGCCCCGCACGATCGCGTCGGCGAGCGCCCGATCACGCGCGGCCATGTTGTAGAGCGCGCCGTGGGGCTTGACGTGGGTCAGCGGTACGCCCTGCGCGGCCGCGATGCCCGCCAGCGCACCCACTTGGTACGCCACCAGGTCTTCGACGTCTCGCGGCGACACCGGCACTTCCCGCCGGCCGAACCCGGCGGCGTCCTGGAATCCCGGATGCGCGCCTACGGCCACGCCGTGGGCCAGGGCCAGCGCCACGGTGGCTCGCATCACGCCGGGATCGCCGGCGTGGAAGCCGCACGCGATGTTGGCCGAGGTGATGAAGGGCATCACGCCCTCGTCGTCACCGTGGCGCACCGGGCCGGTGGACTCCCCGACGTCGGCGTTCAGGTCGACCCGGCGCGTATCTACGGACACCCCTTCATTCTGGCCGCGATGCGGGGCGTGCGCTAACATTCGCGGTCGGTCGCACGCCAGCGGCCAGGCCAAGGAGCCGCATGCGCACCTCGACAGCCGTTGTCTCCGTTTCGGTCGCCATGACCGTTGCCGCCCTGGTCACGCCGGTGGCGCAGCCGCGTGGCGCCGGCAAAGCTCCGGCCCAGTCGCACACGGGATGGAGCGCCTACCTGGGCAACGCCGATTCGGCCCAATACTCGGCCCTGACGCAGGTCAACCGCCAGACGGTGGGGAAACTCGAGGTCGCCTGGACGTTCCCGAGCGGGAACCGGAACTTCATGTTCGGCCCGCTGGTCGCCGACGGCCTGATCTTCGTGCTGGCGGGCGCCAACGATCTGGTGGCGTTGAATGCCGCGACCGGCGCCAAGGTGTGGAGCCGGCCCAACACCGGCGCCGTAGGCACCCGCGGCATGAACTACTGGCGCAGCCGGGATGGCACGGATCAGCGGCTGCTGTACCTGGGTGCCGGGTATATCACCGCCGTCAACGCGAAGACCGGGGAGTCGATCCCGGCCTTTGGCGACAACGGACGCGTGGACCTGCGCGTCGGCCTTCGCGCGTCGGGGCTCGACCTGCCGAACCTCAACCCGCTTCAGACCAGCAATCCCGGCCGTGTCTTCGAGGACCTTTTCATCATCGGCCTGCCGGCCCAGGGGACCGGCTACGACTCCAATCCCGGTGACGTGCACGCCTACGACGTCCGCACGGGCGCGCTTCGCTGGGTGTTCCATTCGCTTCCGGCCGAGGGCGAACCCGGTACCGAGACGTGGCCCAAGGACGCTCGCAGGACGCACGGGGGCGTGCACAACTGGAGCGAGCTGACCGTCGACGAGGGCCGCGGCATCGTCTACGTGCCGTTCGGCACCGGCCGGTTCGACTTCTACGGCGGCGACCGCCCTGGCAACAACCTCTACGCCAACAGCCTGGTCGCGCTGAACGCCCGTAGCGGCCAGCGGCTGTGGCACTACCAGATCGTCCATCACGATGTCTGGGACTACGACCTGCCCGCCGCGCCGCGTCTGCTGACCATCCGGCGCAACGGGCGTGCGCAGGACGTGGTGGCCCAGCCCTCCAAGCACGGCTTTCTCTTCGTCTTCGACCGCGTCACCGGCGAGCCCGTATGGCCGATCGAAGAACGGCCGGTCCCGCAGTCCGACGTGCCCGGCGAGCATACGTCGCCCACGCAACCTTTCCCCACCAGGCCGGCGCCGTTCGCGCGGCAGTCCTTCACCGAGCAGGACATCAACCCGTACCTGCCTGCCGAGGAACGCGAGGCCATCCGGACCCGGATGCGCAGCTATCGCAACGAGGGGCTGTTCACCCCGCCCAGCTTCCAGGGAACGATCGAGATACCCGGCCACAGCGGCGGCGCCAACTGGGGCAGCGTGGCCGCCGACTCTGCCAGCGGCGAACTCTACGTGCTGTCGAAGGCGCTGCCGACGATGATCCGCCTCCTGCCGCCCGGGGGCAGCGCGCCGGGTGCGTCGCGAACAGGGCCGGCCACGATCGTTTCACGTGAAGAGGTGGAGCGCCTCAAGGCGCTTGGCACCGAGGCGTTGGCGAGCGGACCGATCCGCTACACGTCGCCGTATGACTTCATGTTCACGAGCACGTATCTTTCGCCGATCGGGCCGCCGTGGTCCGAGATCGTCGCCTACGACTTGAACACCGGCGATATCAAATGGCGCGTGCCGCACGGCGCCGTGTCGGCGCCCGCGTCGGTGGGGCTGGGAAAG
>JADMIO010921854.1_pt1 | contig 11735 bp, 8 predicted proteins | sample 8958161 | NCBI WGS metagenome assembly JADMIO01 (sample SAMN16585339, study PRJNA669376) | soil metagenome | isolation source: Crop rotation soil | place: USA: Cullars Rotation, Alabama | collected 2011
GGCATGCCAAGTCATCGTTCTATCCACCAGCGTCGGAACGATAAGTGCCTGTATTGCTGGAAGAAATCGAGTTTAAGCCCGGCGCGATCGCGATGACTTGGCATGCCAAGTCATCGTTCCATCCATCAGCGTCGTAACGATAAGTGCCCGTATTGGTGGAAGAAATCGAGTTCGAGCCTGGCGCGATCGCGATGACTTGGCATGCCAAGTCATTCTCGAGGCGTGGGAGGGGACTTCGGCGCAATCGGCGCGGAGATTCGCTTCGCGGAGATTCGCTTCGCGGAGATTCGCTTCGCGGAGATTCGCTTCGCGGAGCCTGGGGCTGTTGGCTTCGCGGGGGCCCGGTTTGCTAGAGCCAGCCGTGGGCTTGGGCGACGGCGCGGATTTCGGGGACGCGTGCGGCGAGCTCGTCGTTGTCTTTGACGGGCAGGAAGCGTGAGTGGTCGCCCGTGCGGGGGAGGTGGAGGTAGCGCGTGGGCAGGGCCGAGGTGACTTCATTGACCAGCCGCTCGAATTGGATCACCGGCTTGTCTTCGACCTTTTTCGTCACCGTGAAGAACGTCCAGGGCATGTCGAGCTCGAGCAGCGCCTTGGCGTCGAAGTGAAAGACGTTGGTGTTGAAGACGCGCACGCTGGCGGGGTCGAAGCTGGGCGGAATGCGGAACTCTTCGAGCACGCAAGGTTTGTCGTCGACTCGCACCGGAATGCCGCCGCGGTCGGAGCCGAGCTTGTCGACGACCTCGGAAGTGACGGGCAGACCGTGCGCCAGGTGAAAACCCAAGATCAGCGGGTCGATGGTGCCGCCGAGGTTGTCCACGTTCGTCATCATCAGCGTCTTGCCGCCGCGCTTGACGAAGCGCTCCAAAAGGCCGCTGCGCTTGAGCGCGTCGGGCAAGTCGCCGTGGCCGGGGGCATGCTCGCTGGGGCGCCCGTCCGCGCCCAAAAAGACGTTGCCGTCGGGCGTCAGCCGCACCGACAGCTCCTGCAAGAAGGTCGCGACGTCGTCGCCCTTGAGGCGAGCGCCGAGCGCGCTTTTCAGCTTGGCGTCGGTGGACTGGCTCGTCATCAGCCAAAGGGGCGGCAAGGCGCCGTAGCGCTCGCGAATCACCTCGACCTCACGCAAGCGCAAATCCAGAAAGCTCTTGCCGGGCAACGCGTCGACCAGCGCTTTGACGACGCCACCCATGCGAGTCGCCATGCCGCCGGCCAACACCACGAGCGCGTACTCGCCTCGCTTGAGCGCCGCTTCGCCGAGCGCGGTCAGGCGCGCATGCTCGGCGCTGCCCGGCTCTGGCAGCTGCACCACGTCGCCGGCCGCGGGCGGCGTGAGCGTGCCCTTCACCAAGTTGTCTGCGGTCACGCCGCTTTGGAGCGGTTTGGCCAGCTCGATGAGCCGCGCGGCGTTGAAGCCGCACTCAGCGAGGGTGTTCCGGAAATCCGCCGGCAAGGCGGCGAGCTGTGCTTCGAGCGTGGTCATGGCAGGGTGGGTCAGCCTAATTCGTCTCCCGGCGAGCGTCGCGCCAAAATCTGGCATAATCCGCGCGCGACAAGTTGCGACACGTTCTGTCTTGGCTCTGTCTTGGTTTTTGCATGATGGCTCGCCTGCTTCTCCTGTCCCTGCTGGTGCTCGCTTCGTGCGCAACGCAGCGCGAGCAGCGCGTCTCTTCGGCCGAGGCGCGCGAACGGCCGCGCGACGAACGGTGTGAGCCCAAGGGTCAGCCGCCGGCCCCGGGGTTCCAGTGGGCCTGTGGCTACTGGCATTGGGAAGCCGTGCGCTACGTTTGGGTCGAAGGCGAGTGGCGGGCCCCGGCGCCCGCTCCGGCCCCGTAGGCGCGTGCTAGGTTGCGCGTGACACCGATGCGTCTTCGTCTCCGTCGCTTTGCCTGGCTCTCGGTCGCGCTGTGCAGCGTCGCCGTTGCCGCCTGGGCAGACGGGCCGGTGTTGCACGAGTACATCGAGCCGAACCCGGCCGAAGACGTCGAGCTGTCGGCGACCACGCCGGACGGCGCCATGCCGGCGGCGCTCGAGACCGAGAGCGGCGTCGTACCGGCGCCCGAAGCGGGCCAGGGCAAGCCGAAGAACGAGCACGCCTACGGTGGCAACGCCACGCCCGACAGCATCGACGCCAGCTTCCGCGTCGACCGCGACACCACGCGCCCAGAATCGGTCTCGTACGACGAGCCGTTCATCCCGGCCGTGGTGCCGTTCAAGCGCCTGTACGCGTACGACGACGTCGACGAAAACTTCGAGCTGACCGTGTTCGACAAGTCGCTCACGCGGCTCGAGGTGGGCGGCAAGCCGGGCCCCGCCGACGATCAGTTCTACGCCGACTTGTTCGTGGACGTTGCGCCCGGGCTGCCCGTACGCATTCCCAGCGTCGCGCCCGGCTCGCGCGCCCTGGTAGCGCGGACCGATCCCGAGCTGCCTTTTCAGCTGCAGCGCGATCACGCCGACAACTGGTTCATGGTGGCCGACGCACGCCGGCGCGTGCGGCTGATCATGCAGCTGGCTGCGCCGCGCGCCGCCCTGGGTTCCGACACGGCCGCCGACGCCACCTGGGGCGAGCTCTTGCCCAAGCTGCCTCCGTTGCCGCCCACCGTGCGCAGCGTGGCGCTCGACGTGGCGCGCGAAATTGGCGTGTCGCAGCGGCAATCACCGCGTCAGGTTACCGCCGCGCTGGTCGGCTATTTTCGTAGTTTCTCGCCGTCGGACGCCGCGCCCAAGGCTTCGCGCGGCGCACAGCTGTACACGGAGCTGGCGCTGTCGCGAAAGGGCGTGTGTCGCCACCGCGCCTATGCTTTCACGGTCACGGCGCTGGGCCTGGGCTTGCCCACGCGCATGGTGCGCAACGAGGCTCACGCGTGGGTCGAGGTGTACGACGGCGTTCGCTTTCATCGCATCGACTTGGGTGGCGCGGCGGGCCGCATGGAGCTCGAGCCGCGCACCGCCGATCACCTGTACCGTCCGCCACCCGACGCGTTCAGCTGGCCCGAGGGCTCCGAGTCAGGGCAAGCCATGTTGTCCGACACCCTGGAAGGCAGTGGCAAGAGCGCGTCCACGGGTGCGGCGCCCGCCACCTCGGCAGCTCGCCCCGCCAACCCCGCGCCCGTTCCCAGCGCCTCGGGCATCGACGCGCAGGGCCGACGCGTGACGACACCGGGGGACGACCGCCCCTACTCCACGGTCGAGCTGAAGCTCGCGACCACGAGCGGTCAACGTGGCGCCTCGATTCAGATTAGCGGCAACGTGCAGGCCGCGGGTGAGCCGTGCCTGTTTTCGCGCGTCGACGTCAGCTTGCGCGACAGCGCGGGGGTGGACACTTGGTTGGGCGCCTTTCCCACCGACGGCAAGGGCAACATCGAAGGGCGCGTGACGGTGCCTTTCGACATCGACGTGGGCGACTACAAAGTGATCGCCAGGACGCCCGGGACCGGCCGCTGTGGCGCCAACCGCTGACACGCCGTTCGTACTGCTGGTCGAGAGTCACCGAGACCCCGACCAAGAGCGCGCCCTGCTCTTTCGAGCGCCAGAAGAGCTGATCTGCTGCCAACAGCCGAGCGAGGTGCCGGCCGCGCTCGAGCGGGTGGAAGGGGCCGTTCGTCAGGGCCGCTACGTGGCGGGCTTCATGGCCTACGAAGCCGGCTATGGCCTCTCGCCCAAGTTGAGCGGCCTGGCAGTGCCGCCGCTGCAAGAGCACGCGCTGTGGTTCGGCGTGTTCAAGGACCAGCGCGAGCTGCGCGGTCGCGCGGTCGCGGCGTGGCTGGCCGAGCGAGCGGGTAGTGAGCCAGCGCGGGTCTCGGGCTTCCGCTTCGAGCGCGACAGCCAGAGCTACCAGCACGATTTTGCCCGCATTCAAGGGCATTTGCGGGCCGGCGACAGCTACCAGGTGTGCCAGTCGCAGAGAGCGCGCTTTACGGTGCACGGCTCCGCCGCCGCGTTGTTTCAACGGCTGCGCAGCGCGCAGGTTACGCCGTACTCCGCGCTGATCGACACGGGCGAGTATTCGCTCGTCTCCGTCTCGCCGGAGCTGTTCTTCAAGAAGCAGCAAGACCAGGTCGTGCTGAAGCCCATGAAGGGCACCGCCGCGCCGGGTCAAAACGCGGGCGAGGACGCCGCGCTCGCCGAAGCCATGCGTCGAGATCCCAAGACGCGCGCCGAGAACGTGATGATCGTCGACCTGTTGCGCAACGACATCGGGCGGCTAGCCAAACCCGGCAGCGTGCGCGTGCCCGAGCTGTTCGGCGTCGAGCGCTTCGACTCGGTGCTACAAATGACGTCCACGATTCACGCCGAGGTCGACCCGCAGCTCGGGCTCGCGAGCTTGATGCGCAGCCTCTTTCCGAGCGGCTCGGTCACCGGCGCCCCCAAGCTTCGGACCATGCAGCTGATTCACGAGCTCGAGCCAAGCGCGCGCGGCATCTTCTGCGGCAGCATTGGCTACGTAACGCCCCGCAACGACGCTTGCTTCAACGTCGCCATCCGCAGCTTGTTCGTCGACAGGGCAGGGCAGGGCCAGCTCGGCGTTGGCAGCGGCATCGTGGTCGACTCCGACTGCGACGCGGAGCTGGCCGAATGCCTGCTCAAAGTGCGCTTCGTCAGCGACGCCGCCGATTAGCGCGCACCACGAGACCGATACGTCGCGGTGTCGACGAGCTTGCCGTCGATGTCGAAGAACATCGAGCGCATCTCTTCGTTGTTCGCCTCCAGCACCGTGACGCCGTACTGCTCGTTGTAGCGCGCCACGCTGCCCGTGACGGGCGCGTCGAACGAGTACAGGCTGGCGCCGCCTAACCCCGAGACCAGGTACGTGATGCCGTCGATGTTCAGCCGCTCGTAGCAGTGGTCGTGACCACCCAGCACCAAGTCGGCGCCCCACTCGGCGTAGGGCCACTGCATGTAGTTGGTGTTGCCGTGAGGGCCCGAAGAATACGGCGGGTGGTGCATGGCCACGATTTTGAACGCGCTCTTGGACGCGGCCAGAGCCCGCTTCAGCCACAACGCCTGCACCGAAGTCGCGCTGACGCCGTCAGGCTCGCGCTCGTCGCTGTCCAGGGCGAAAAAATGCACGTCGCCCAGCACCACGTCGTAGTAGCGCTCGTTACCCGGCAGGGTGAAGTAAGCCAGGTACGCGGCGGCGTCGTTCGTGTACCAGTCGTGATTCCCCAGGACCGGGTAGAACTGGTTGTGGCGGGCGCCGCTGCCATACGTGCCCTGGTACGGAAAGATGAAATCCCCGAAGTATTGGCCGATATTTTGGTCGATGGTGTCGGCGCCGCCCAGTGGGTAGTTGTTGTCGCCCGTGGTCAGCACGAAGTCGGGGTGGAGCGAGTGCACCAGCTCGGCAGTCTGCTGCTCGGCCGGGCCAGCGCTGCCGTAGTCGCCGATCACCACCAGGCGCACGCGGCCAACTTGGGCGGGACCAAGCTTGTCATTCGCGAAATTTGGCGTGGGCCTGTTGTAAGAGTCGCTGCCCGAGGTTGGCTCGGCGGGACTCGGCGTGCCCTCGCCATCCGTGCTGCCAGCGCTGGCCGCGTTGTCGCGCGCGCTGGGGCTCGCCGGCCGTCGTTCGGAAACGGCTGACGGAGCCGCGCGCCGTCGTGTGTCACAAGCCGCCACGCTGGCGGCCGCCAGCGCGAAGCTCGACAGAACGACGAGCGCGCCACGGCCTGTGCGCTTGACCTGTGCGGGAGAGGTCATGACAGCCGCAAGCTCATCGGGGGAAGTTGTCTTTGCACGAGGTTTGCGCTATCGATTCGTCACGGAAGGGTCATGGGAATGCTACAATTGGGATCACGTGGTCGCGGTCGTTTGTCTGTGCTCGGCTTGTTCGTGGCGCCAGGCGCGCTAGTGCTGGGCTGCAGCGACGACATCGTCAACCACTATTCGACGAACAACTACTACACCGACGGCGGCGCGCAGCCAGAGGCGCCTGCGGCGGCCGGTAAGGCTGCCGGTGGTGAAGGCGGCAAAAAGAGCGTCGTTCCGGAAGGCGGCGAAGGTGGCGTACCCGCTGAGGTCGGCGGCGCTGGCGCAGGTGGCGACGGCATGGGCGGCGCTAGTGGTGGCGCCGGTGGAGACGACAGCGGAATCGACCCGCGCTACCCAGACGCGCCGCTCGTGGACACCGAAATTGCCGATCTGCCACTGGATATCTTCGGCACCATCGGAAATCGGTACTGGTTCGGCGTCTCTGACGAACAGCTGGTGGCCATGAACAACCGCGATCAAGGGTGCGCCTTCTGCGGTTGGGGAGGGCTCTACACGCCCGGCGGGTCGCGGGCGAACTTTGTCGACCACCTCTATGTGACGACCGCGGGGGATGAGCCCAAGACGGCAGACTACGGCAAGGTACAGGCGAAGGTCGTGGGGCAGTCGACGTACCACCCGTGGGATCGCAACAACATTCCCAACATCAACATCGACGCGGATCAGTTCATCGAGGGTCAGCGCATCGCCGGCTACGAGCACCTGCGCTTTGGCAACGGCCAATTCGGTAGCATCTTCCGCGACAAGTTCGCTTACGACCTGTACCGTCAGTTGCACTATCCGGCACCGCTAGCCGCGTACGTGTGGGTGCAGAGCAACGTGTGGGGTCCCGATATCTCGATCCCGTACACGTTGATCGAACGCTACAAGCGCACCTTCTGCGATCGCTACGCGACCGAGTTCGGCGGTGGCTGCCCCAACATGTGGGAGTTCTACGGCGACTTCAACTACTACGGCGGCGGGGGCGGCGGCGGAAAGGGCGGCCCTATCATCGACGCGGCCGCCCTCAGCATCTTCGACAACGCCGAGAACTGCCAGATGGGCAGCTGCGACAGCACTCGCGTCAAGGAGCTGGAAGCAAAGCTGTACGACTTGCCCATGGCCGACGGCTTCAAGGACGCGCTCGCGGACTACGTCGACTGGCCTGCATTTCATCGCTTTCAATGCATCTCGTGGGTGTTCTCCACGAGCGATGACCCCATTCACGCCAACAACAACGTCGTGCTGGTCGAGCGCGCGGATGGAATGTTTCAATACCTGCCGTACTCTGTCGACTTCAGCTTCGGTTCGTCCGGAACCGTCGATCTCAGGGGTCAGAACGTCCTCTCCCAAGGCTGCCAAGCCGACACCGCATGTTGGGCCGACACGCTCGACACTTGCGAAGACGTGATCGCCGAATTCGAAGAGCTGGATCCGCAGAAGTACCTGAGCACGCTGTACAAGGACTTGGATGCCAACGGCATGCTGCGCCCCGGCGACGAAGCCAATTTTCAGGGCATCAAGTCGTACCTGACCGAGCGCTTGGCCTACTTGCCGGAAGCCTTGGAGCGCTATCGCTCGGGGTCCAACTGCGAGTACCCGTACGAAGACTGCAACGGGCAGTGCGTGTATCAGGGTCAGTGCAGCTGCGTTCCTCCCAAGGAGCCGCTCCCGGGCGGCGAAGCAGGCGCGCCTGCCCAAGCTGCGCCACCTCCCATCGATCCCGGCATGGGTGGCATGGTTGGCGTAGGCGGCGCTGCGGCAGCCGGTGGCGGTGTTGGCGTAGGCGGCGGCATCATCGGTGGTGGCGGCCCCATCTGCCCGATGGACGTCAACTACGCGATCGCTCCGAAGTAAGCACTCGGCAGTGAGGCCCGGCGGGAGCAGCAGTGACGCTGCTCCCCGCCGCTCCGCTCGAAGACGAGCGCCGGTCTCTCGATTCAGCGTGCGAGCGAGGCCCTCAGGCGCCGACGCTCTTTTTGACGCGGTCGGTGTGGCTGCTGAGGTCGCGGAGCGCGCCGTCTTGTTTGCGGGCGGCTTCTTCGATTTGCATGGCGGCGTTCAGTGCGCGCTCCGAGCCGCGTGTTTGGGTGCGCTGAGCCGAGTTGAGCTGGCCGGCGAGGCTGTTGATGCTCTCCATGGCCTGAGTGATCTGGCGGCTGCCGCGGGACTGCTCTTGGCTGGAGCGCTCCACTTGCTGCGAGATGGTGCGCATCTTTTCGCCGCTCTTCATGATCAGCTCGGAGCCGCGAGCTTGCTGCGCAGTGGCGGCGGCAATCTGCTGAACGGTGGCGGCGATGCGGCCGATGGCGTCGGTGACTTGCTTGCTGCCCTTGGCCTGCTCGACGGTGGCGCGGGCGATGGCGCGCACCATGTTGGTGCTCTTCTGCGAGCTTTCCAGAATCTTCTTCAGGGCGCGCTCGGCTTCGTTCGAGACCTCGACGCCGCGATCGACGTTTTGAGCGCCGCGTTCCACCGCCAGGATGGCGTTCTTGGATTCGCTCTGAATGGTCTTGATGAGGTCGGCGATTTCCTTGGTGCTGGCGCCAGCGCGCTCGGCCAAGTCTTTGATTTCGTCGGCCACGACGGCGAAGCCCTTGCCGTGCTCGCCAGCTTGCGCGGCAATGATGGCGGCGTTCAGGGCCAGCAAGTTGGTCTGCTCGGCCACGTCGTCGATCACGTTCAAAATTTGGCCGATGGCGTCGATGCGCGAACCGAGGTTCGAGATCACGGCCACGGCTTCCTGGCTGGACTCTTTGATGCGGTAAATTTCGCCGATGGTCTTGAGGATGGCTTCGGCGCCCCGCTCGGCGTCTTGCGCCACTTCTTCGGACAAGCGCGCGGTTTCGTTGGCGTTCGACTGCACCTGATCAATCGAGACGTCCATCTCGTTCATGCTGGAGCTGGTCTCTTCAGCGGTCAGCGAAAGCGCGTCGACGTTCTTGGCGACCTCTTTGATCGAGTAGGCCATCTCTTCGATGGAAGCGACGGTCTCGCGCACGCTGGTGGCCAAGTCGACGATGTTGCCCGCGACTTGCTCGTTGGTCGCGGTCATCTGGATGACCGACGAGCTCGACTCTTCGGCGGAGGTGGCCAGCACCTCGACGTGCTCGGCGATCTCGCGCTGCGAGCTGGTCATCTCTTTGATGTAGCGAGCGGTCTCGTCGCTGGCGTTGAGCTGCTGGGCCACGCCGTCGGTCAGCATGCGCAGGGCGCTGCCCAGGTTGCTGGCCGCTTCCGAAATCTCTTCGCGGTCGACGCCGCCTTCTTTGGCCTCTTTGATCGCGACGTGGGCTTCGGCCAGCTCTTCGTACAGACGTAGGACGGCAGGCGACGCGTCCTTGGGCGGTTCGGGACGGCGGCCGTCGACCAACCGCCGGACGGAGCTGGCGATGGTCTCGACTAGCTCCGTGGAGCCGCCGTCACCGGCGGCGCTGAGCACCGAGTAGCCCGCGACCAGCGCGAAGACCACGATGCCGAGAGTTAGCCTCGGCTCCATGCCGCCGAGCCAGACGAGGATGACCGCACCGACCGCGAGGACGGCCAATGCGAAAAGCTGACGTTGGGACACGCGATTCATACGGCTCGACCCTGAGCTTGAGAAGCCCTGAGCACATGACGAAAGCACAGTTTTTTTCGCTTGTCGCGCGCGTCCTCGCAAGGGGGCGGCACGCGCCGTGCCCGTCGACCCAACTGAATTCGGCCGAGCCTCCCCCCACGCGGCGGTCTGGCTTTTCAATAAGCGCGGCAGGCCGGGCTTTAGGCTGTTCTAGGGCGTTCTACGGCTCGAAGGTGCTGTCCCGAGGAGGCTGGGGCAGGAGTGTCGGGCCGGACAGCGGCAGCTTCAGCACGAAGGCGGCGCCGCCGCCGGGCGCGTCGCCCGCGCTGATTTCGCCTCCGTGCTCGACCACGATGCGCTCGACGATGGCCAGACCCAGGCCGGTACCTTCGGCTTTGTCGGTTGCGTAGGGCTCGAACAGGCGGCTCTTCATCTCGGGAGCGATGCCGGGGCCGTTGTCGCTGACGCTCAGCACCAGCTTGTCTTGCTCCCGCGAAAGCCGCACCGCGACGCGGCCGTTGGCCCGCCCGGCCAGCGCCTGCTGGGCGTTCTGCACCAGGTTGGTGACGACCTGCACGACTTGATCGCGATCGGCGTTCAAGTCTGGGCAGGGCTCGGCCTCGAAGTCGATGGGCGCGCCCGCGGCGGCGTGCAGGGTGAGCACGCTGCGCACGGCTTCCTCGGCGTTGAACGGCGCTGGCTCGGGCGCCGGTAAGCGGGCGAAGCGCGTGAACTCGGAGACGATGTTGCTGATGCGCGCGACTTCGTCGAGCACCGTGCGGGTGGCCTCGTCGAAGTAGTCGTCGAAAGCCGGATCGTTGCGGGCGCGCAGGCGGCGCAAGGTCTCGACGGACGCGCGGATGGGCAAGAGCGGATTTTTGATTTCGTGCGCGACGCGGCGGGCAATCTCGCGGCGAGCCGCGATGCGCTCGGTCACGGCCAGGCGCTTGCGCAGCGCCACCAAGTCGCTGATGGCCCGATTGAAGGCTTCGGCCGCTTCCACCAGCTCGCGGGCGCCCGTGGCCACCACCGGATTGGGGTCGCCGTGAATCACGCGCTGCGCCTGCTCGGCCAGCGCCCGCACCGGCCGGGCCAACCCGCGCGACAGCAGCACGGTGATCAACAGCGCCGACGCTAGCGTAGCGCTGCCGATCAACAGCACGGTCAGATCGAGCTGCTCGACCGTCGACAACAGCGCCCGGCGCGAGCGCGTGGCGGTGATGGACAACGACGTTTGCTCGGGCAAAGACAGCGTGCGCTGCAGCCTGTCGGCCGAGGGCAGCGGTGGCTCCAGGCTCAGCTCGACGCCCGAGCTCTTGCCGATGCGTGAAAGCAGCGTGTCGAGATTGCGAGCGGCGTACACGCCGATCCAAAGCTTGGGGCGCTGCTTGTCTTTCTTGATGCAAGCGGCGTCGACGGCCAGGGCGCTGCCGGCTCCTTCCAGCCGCGCGCTGCTCTTGGCCTTTACGACGCGCGCTAGCAGCTCGGCGTCGCGTTGTCCGACGTGGCCGGGCGTGGTGGAGCCCAAGATTTCTCCGGACGACGTCAGCACGACGAGCTGGTCGAGCGACAAGGCTCGCGCCAGCTTGGGCACGCGCAGGCTGAGCGGTAGGCGCCGCGCTGCCAAGTCGTCAGACACCAGGCCGACCAGCGCGCTGTCGACGAGCGGGTCGTCTTCACACAGCGGGCCCACCAGCTCTGGCAGCTCGCTGATCTCGCTGGCCAGCTGGTCGCGTAGCGGCACCAGTGCCTGGGAAAAGGCGGCTTCGAAGCTTCGCTCTTCGGCCACGCGCCACGCTGAGCGAACGCCCAGCCCCAGCGCCAGCAGCACACCCACGGTCAGCGCGAAGATCGCCAAACCAAGCCGCTCTGCCAGACTCACGCCCGCAGCCTACAACATCGGCGCGGACCAGTAGCGGCGAGCTCGCGCCGACTGGAAAGTGGTAGGGTGCCGCGGTGCTGCGCCGTTCGTCGCTTCTTCTCACGGGTTTGACCGCTCTTTCCGTTGCTTGCGGCGGCGGGTCCGAGACCATCATGCCTCGGACGAGTCAGCCGAACGCGTCCCAGAGAAAGGTGCACGCGGCAGCGGCTGGCCAAGCGGGCATGACCGCGCATCGCTTCGCCGAGGTGACCGACGTGGTCGGTCCGTACGTGGGGCGTGACGGCGACGTCTCGCTGGCGGTTTGGGCGGAAGCCGCCGCGACGGGGCGCAGCCTCTTTGCCGCAGCTATCGACGCCAAAGGCATCCCGGGCAAGCCGGCGCGCGTCGGCAGCATCGCGCCCGAGCTCGATTTGGTGTTGGTGCGCGGCTTTGGCGCGGCTTCCGGCAAGGCCGCGGGGCAGCCTCGCTTTGCCGTGGTGACCACGCGGCGCGGCGAGCAGAAAACGAGCATCGACGTCACGGCGCTCAGCGCCTCGGCGGTGGCCCTTT
>JADMIO011294240.1_pt1 | contig 11735 bp, 10 predicted proteins | sample 8958161 | NCBI WGS metagenome assembly JADMIO01 (sample SAMN16585339, study PRJNA669376) | soil metagenome | isolation source: Crop rotation soil | place: USA: Cullars Rotation, Alabama | collected 2011
CCCCCCCGCTTGCGACTTTCTATTATTTATCAGAACTGTGACGCTGTCGCTCAGGAGGTTGGTCTTGCCAGTCTTAGAAAAAATTCGGGCCCCCCTTTCCAGTGTTGTACAGTAACGATACTTTTACTTGTAACGAAGTAGCCAGTTTCTCTGGGTACTTTTTACTTGTAACGAAGTACTTTTGTAGTACTTTTACTTGTACTTTTACAGCGGCTGAGGCGAAAAAGTAGCGTTACTTTCAAAAAATTTCATAGATATCAATTGGTAAATTTTATTAAGTAATAAATGCTAAGAGAATGAAATTAGAATATCAAGCAGTAGGATAAAAATGGTAAACAATTGCCGAGCCCAAGGTTATCCACATGAAAGCGATAACGACGTCACTGGACACGTCATTTTGGCCGGTGTCGGCATCAAAGCAAGCCGGCTTTCTGAAGTAGCCTAAGCTGGTATCGGCTCTAATCAAAACAACATTATAATAGCCTGTAATCAAATTAATATGAAGGTATCATTAGTGAGATACAATCACATTATGACAGTCATAGCCTATTTAGTTTTCATAGAAATTTATAGCCTATAGCGTATTATAGTTCAGCGTTCATAGAAATGTATAGCCTATAATAGTAGGCATATGTAAGATTATATTAGAAGTATAAAATAATACTATAGGCCTAAATTATTAAGCTAAATTAGATTATATTAGAAGTTTTAATAATGGCATGTAGGCCTACTCTTCATGTCCAAATATGTACGGATGTATGGATACATGGATACGTAGGTTAGACTGTATAATTTCAACGTCGGCTTTCATCGCATTCTGGGAGCATCAGCAACGTTGCAGTGCACATACATTGAATTTAGTTGTAAACGATGCTGTAAAATGTTGTCTAGAAGCAACAGCCTTCTTTGATCTAGTGCTACGTGTTTATGTATTGTTCACTTTATCGACTCGTCTTTGGGAAGTTTTAAATCGCCATGTTTCTAATCTCACTGTTAAACCGCTTGGTGGGAAAGTCGAATTGATGATCTGAAACCTCTTCGTTATCAGCTAGATGATATCTACTCTACGATGCTTTGGCAGAGATTTGCGGATGACAAAAATTTGACACATTGACACATTAAATGGCATTAAGAACCGACCAACAGTTCAAACTGTTGTCTAAAGACGTTCTTAACTTGTGCATTCAGTACAAACTTGATCCTGTGAGTATACCCAGGCAACGACGACCGCCGTCAAGATTCACTGGTTCAGGTGAACCTCACGTATCGGATTCAGCGGAGAGCCACTTCCGAGCCTCCTTTTTCCTCGCAGTTGACACTGCCGTGAAGCAACTCAGCACCAGATTTGACAAGAAGTCACCTGGTTTGCAATCAAATCTGTCATTCGAACAAATACTCTTAACTGGTGAAATTCCCTTGCAGTCAACATTGCGTGGAACGTACAACGATCTCCTGAAATGCAGTTCCATGTCAATTCAACTGGATATGTTTAGAACCCTGTGAAGAGTTTGTATGAGGCTCAGACCGCGCTTCAAGAAATGGTGCCAGAAGTACGTTGTATATTCAATGAAGTTGAACACATCGTCCGACTACTGCTCATCTGTCCAGCCTCCTCGTGCACAGCAGAACGCTCATTTAGCGCCTTGCGACGACTCAAAAACTCGCTTCGGAGCACTATGATATTATATGATATAAAGACTCGATGGTATTGCCATATGCCACATTAATCAGCGTACATGGGACAAACTGGATATCTCAAACTTGGCATGCGAATTCTCGCAGATCTCGGACATCAGAAGGGGTATATTTGGACTATGGCCCACGCAGTAGGCCGGCTGCTCTTTGCCACTGGTTACTATGAACTGATCGTGCATCATTCATTCCTTGGAAAACTGTCAAAGTTATAGAGTTTATTACTGGAACGCGTTAATAAAATATGCAGGACGACGTACATAGTATAAGTGTTGTATAACTGTGTGTACGTAGGAAGTGGGTCAGTTGCCTATTACTAATTACTGTAGCCCCCCCAATATTTTACCTGGGGGGTTCAATTTGTGTTGGGCCCCTCCAAAAATTTATAAATTTCAATTGAGCCCCCCCCCCAATGTTTGATAGTGATCGATGCCACTGCGGGTGACCCCCATACGCCTATGACCATAATGCTAGTTTACCGTCTCTATTGTTTAAACTGTCTCTATTATAGTGATAAATGATATTAATAGCAGTATTATGAGTAATTATGAGTACTTTTACTTTTTACTCAAAAGTACTACTTTTTTGTCCAGTACTTTGTACTTTTTACTTATGTAAAATTCTGATCGAGTACTTTTTACTTGTACTTTTACTTTTATTAACCATTTACTTTTACTTGTACTTCAAGTACTTTGCCGAGTACTTCTTACAACACTGCCCCTTTCACAATTACTGGATCTGCCGCTGCGCAATGATGTCCGATTTCGAAACATGGGCCCGGGCCCCCCCAATATTTTGAAAAGTAGGCGCCCATGTATATCATCATAGATGATCATTTCACTATAACGTGTGTTTTTAACCAGTGACAGTTTCTTGATTGAAGCTGTATTAAATATTTAGTGCAAGAGCGTAACTCTAGCCTAGATCAGACTGACATTTTGACCTATGACTAATTCGCTCATTACAAATTTACAGTTTTTAACAGTGTTGTTAACAAGGCCTCCACTCTCAAGGCCAAGGTTACGGCGAAGGCCCGGATTCTCAAGGCCAAGGATTGAACTCTCAAGGACAAGGACAAGGCCAGGGTCTCAGCTTCAAGATCAATGACTGGACCCAATATTTGGAGTAAATGTTTTACGAAGAACCCCTTAAAACTCTTTCCAGATTGACAGAAAATCAGTCAAAAGGTAACTTAATTTTTAATATCTTCAAATATGACTAATAGAACTAGGCTTATTAGTTATATCAAAAGTGCAGAATGATTTAACCGACTAAAATTTTGTTAAACATAGGTCTCTCTAGACATAGGCCCATAGCCTAGGCCTACGTATGCAGACCTATACAGTGGCGGATTAGGGAATTTTTGTGGGGGTGATAGGTACTGCATAGAGGGCTAGGGCAGCTATATATCAAACATTGTCAAAAAAGTGCATTTGTGATGGCATCTCAGACTCAAAGGGTGGGGGAGTGTATGTTCCCTAAGCCCCCCTCCTGTAATTCCGCCTCAGAACCTTTAGCCTAAAATTTTAGACATCAATCAAACAGGTTTCTAGCCACTGGAGGCCTGCAATAAATTTTAAGCTAAAGCAGAGTTTAACGTCAGCTTCATCATGGATAACAGTGACGAATGAGCCCTGGTTTCGAACCGCGCACCTATTGATACGCAGTCGGACACCTTAACCGTTGTGCCACTGACTCAGCCAAAATTTAAACTCAAATTTTCAATAACAATATTAGAATTTGCAACATATCAAAATAATAATTAACTTTCATAACCTATTAAGTTGCTAAAAACGATTGTAAATTTAATTCAGCATATCGTCAACTCTCACTGCAGTGACAGGTCCTATAACGTTGGCTACATCAACAATGAAACGTGTTATGTAATTGGTCTCTAGTGTGAAGCCGGGTATTCTCGGCTTGTTGAAGCCAGCAATGTTTAACTAACAGCTCGGAATTTTGCAGTCACTGCTTAGGCAATTTACTTAGGCCTAACGACAAAACTTACGGCAAAGCATGAAAACCACAATGAATCCGGAAACGGTATTAGATCAGGCAGAGGAAAGAAATGCATGAACAAAGATAGGCTGCTGCTTCAAGAAATGCTGTATTAAAACAGTTAAATCGTGTTTAAAAATTTACTATTAAAATTAAAAATTTCAAGGCATCAACCTTCAAGGCAAAGGCCAAGGCATCGAACTTCAATGCCAAGGGCAAGGTTTTTATATTCAAGGCCAAGAATGAACAAGGATGAAAATTTGGTCTTAAGGCCAAGGCCAAAAAACACAGCTTTTATTGCGCCAATTCATCCTCTTACAGACACTTGCAGTTATCGGTTAATTTATTCTATGTTAGTCCCATCAATTAGCCATAGCTTTATATAGAGTGCACAAGGTTACAGATTATGATCCATGCACTTTTGCTAAAAAATAAAAAGTAAAAAATAAAAAGGCCAACAGTTGTTTTGGTTAATTATGAATAAACACAAAAGAACTGTCAGTAGGCCTACACGAGATTTTATTAACTGTATTATTCCCAGCATCTTTTATATTAACAAATACACAACATAATGACATCATCATATGGATTGAAACAACATTCATATTTATTATTTAGCACTGACTGTATTGAAAGTATTCTGCAATTTTTAAAATCTATTTAAGTCACAGCGATGTAGTCTCGTATTAAATTTCTTAAATTTCTACAAATGCGCATCATTTTATATGCGCTCAAACGAGGTTCATCGTCTGACGACGATATCAGGAACGCCTCAGACGGCATCGTTAGTTCTATAGTATAGTACTGATCGATGAATCAGGATTTAAAGTAAGTTTTCTCACTGACTGATGATCCAAAGCAATCCTAACTCTTCTTCACATCAGCTTATATATCTACAGTATTACCCAACCTAGGTTTAACCAAGGGACCATAGAATTGTTAGAGGTCCAGCCTATGTTTAACATAGGAACCACAGACTTCGCCATCCAAAGGTAAACGCCCGACCCAGCACGAGCTTGAAATCAAGCACTTACGAAACGGTTGCAGATTTTATCCACTGCTGCACAACCCGGCTTAAGTTATACTAAGGATACGCACATACATGAAACCATGCATTTAATAAGCAGCCCAAACAAGCTAGTGAATGTCCAGTTGTACCTCTGTGTGTGTCTGTGCGTCTAGTATGACTAAGCAACTAAATACTGCCGAGTGTCTGGAAGTAATGTATATAAAGAATAGTGTTTTATAGAATCTGAGAACAAAACAGATGTTAAAATAAATTACACTTATTTAATAGTCAGAGTACAATAATGAAAGTGAGATTGAGAATTTCTGGAAAAATAACTAGGACATCTGTAGCTGTGTTACAAACAATATAGCATTGCAGCAGCTGCACAGCAAAAGCTAGAGTAGCAGCTAGAGTACCAGAAGCTTCCATTGTATTAGTACAGCAATAGCATATACACAACAGTAGCTTCAGCTGCAGCTCTACATTTCTAGCTACAGCTACAATCATTGCAGCAGCTAAGCAGCGATTGCAATGCAAAAGTTATGGAATCAGTAGTTACAGAAGCCACACAGCAGTAGCATCATCTATAGCTACAGCTATTGTAGCAGTATAGTGTCAGAAGCAATAGCCAGTCACTAAAGTCATGACAGCCGCTTAGGCTTTAGCTATTTACTGCAGCCTTTAGTCTCTGCTATTGGTTTCATAGAGTATTCAAAGAGTCCAGGCTTTAGTTGACTGTACAGAGGCGAGAGAGAGAATAAAGTGATTAGAGTGGCAGTTCAAACTTTACGTTAACGAAAATCTTCTGGGCCATGTCAACAATATCAGCCAGCTTCACAGCCTGTAAACAGCACGAACATAGTAGAATACTACAAACACGGTACAATATCGGCCAGCTTGATTTACAGCTTGTAAACAGTACAAACATAGGACAACAGTATCAGCTTCACAAATTGTAGACAGTACAAATATAGTACAATAATACATACATACTACAATATCAGCCAGCTTCAGTCTGTAAACAGTACAAACATAGCACAAAATCAGCCAACTTCACAGTCTGCAAAAGTACAAACATGGTCCAATAGTACCAACATGGTAGAATAGTAAAAACATAGTATAACAGTACAGAACAGTCAGCATCACAGCCTGTCAATGGTACAAATAAAGTACATAATATTTTTAGTCAATTTCATTTAATAGCTTGGATAAGACAACCTATCAGTCATCTACCGCGTAAAAGCATTAGAAGCATAAAATATTTCTATATTATTATTAGTATCATGATATCATACCATGATAACAAAACAATACATTAGATGTATAATGGAGTAGACGAAATGTTAATTATAGTGAAGCAAACCATTTTAGCAAAATGCTGTTTTGCAGAAAAGTTTGAGAGTAATCCAGAGAAAACCTGCGTTAGGGTCAGTGCATACATTGTTACTTGTCGTATTTTGGCATCTAAGGCCCCTGATTGACCTTTGGTACTGCCACGATGTACAAAAACTTCTATCAGTTAAATATATCAAGTGCATATGTTAATCAGATTAGAAAGCGAACCATTTTAGCGGCTTCCTCTAGGTTATCGCAGGCTAGGATACGTAGGTTACTAGCAGCAATGAGAGCCTTAGCATCCTCTACCCTAGTGCCTTGTAGTCTGACTACTATAGGTATACGTAGGCTGAGAGTAGCTGCTGCGTCGATGATTCCCTTAGCGATCACATCACATCTCATTATACCTCCAAATATGTTCACTAGGATAGCACGGACCTTCACATGCAAATCAATCAATCAATCAATTGATCAATCAATAATTGTCATTAAGTTATTATTGCATAATGACCTAATGTCAGCCACACTCATTAATCTATTCATAATCTATCTAACTGTATAGTGCTCTGCAGATGGCAGGTCCAAGGCAAAAATTAAAACACACAATCAGCTATCTCTCTCTTTATTGAAACACCACTGACCAACCCAGCAAGTCAGTTTCATCACAAAGGCTCTGTCTTTACCATACCTGAAATGATGCCTTTGTTCAAGTAAAGAATTATGGTTTCTGGGGTGGTTCTCCATTGTCTTCCTCTGTATCTGCATTAGTTGGTTCTTACGAAACACGTACAGCTTTTGATGGGGCTATTCTCATACTTTTGAGACGCAACGCGAGAGCTATTCATAATATATAAATTTATTGGCATGTAAATCCAGAGACACATATTATCAAAAAGTTAGCAATCAATCGAATTGCTCGATGCCTGTTCATTCAAAGGTGATGCCAGAGACAGACCCAGCAGGCAATAACCCACAGTCTCCTGCCTAACAGACATGTATACTATCCACAAGGCTATTTAATGCATTACAATACAGTACAATGAAGATTTAATGCCCGGTTCCTCACTCGAACATATGTCAGGAACATCTCAAGTGGAATGTACATAGTTCAGCATGCAGTTCTATACCACCAGAACACACTTGCCCACGCGTAAACCGAACAGAGAGCGAGATCCGAAACAGTGCCAGTCCATAAAGAAGGAGGAACATATGCTGTCATGAAAAGCAAAGCAGATGATGGAGTTTTGGAGAATTGGACTAATATGACCTGCCATTTAGCAGAGCATTTAATAGGTAATCTATCTAATAGGGGCTAACAATAAATCAATCATGCACCAGTAGCAAATCAAAAGAAAGTACTATTTAAAGTTAGTGATCACAATGTAGCAATACAATTTTAAAAAGATTCGAAAAAACATTACATTTCAGAAATTGCAAAATTTCAATGTTTATAGTAATGAAATCTACTAGAAAATGTATAAAGATGACCATTTCAGTCCTAAGCAATTTAATAGTAACTGTCCAATAGTGGGTGTGGCATAAATATATTCTACATATAAAATATGGCTTAAAACATTTTCTACCATTTTTCTTTTGATCACCAGACTGGGACCATTCTGAATCTAGTTTTTGTCTCTTCTAAACATGTTATACAAACAGTTTTGAAAGAATCGGTTTGTAGTGATATATGTTGCTGGGGTGTCACTCAAAACATTCTTGAAAGAGGAAACAGCCATTAAACCCTTTTTTGAACTCTTATAAATACATTCTTCAGTAGTGGTCATCAATACGCAGAAATTGTGCGTTATGAAGAATGGAAGCTTTACTTACATTTTTATCAGAAGTGATGAGCCTGAACGCCTCAGTGACTTGTTCAGCCGTGGCTCCACCTCCCACATCTAGAAAGTTAGCTGGCTGTCCTCCAAACAGCTTGATTATATCCATCGTAGACATGGCCAGGCCTGCTCCATTAACTACACATGAATACATTTACATGTGCATACTCAAATAAAGTTAGCTGGCTGTCCTCCAAACAGCTTGATTATATCCATGGTCAACATGGGTAGTCCAGCTCCATTAACTACACATATATACATTTACATGCAAATTGCACATACTCAAAGTTAGCTGGCTGTCCTCCAAACAGCTTGATTATATCCATAATTGACATGGCCAGTCTGGTTAGCTACACACATAAACATGCATTGTATTACTTGTATATACACATATGCACTCACAAAGTGAAAGTTACCTGGCTAAATTAAAACAAATGTATTCCATTGAAAGCCCAACAGCCTTTGCCATAAGCCTTCTCCTGCAGCAGGGAAAACTCACCTACTACAGTATTTCCTCCACTAAAAATGTTGTGTACAATGAGATATTCTCCATACAGGTCTAACTTAATCTCTCTCTCTCTCTTGTAATTGTTGCAGTGCAGACTCCAAAGCTGATATCTATTCGAGGAGGCCATCCGGATAGAAACTTCAAAAAGTCCTAGCAGCCACACAAGATTGTGAAGGCAGTGAAGTAGACAGCGCTCCAGCCCTTCCATCAGTGACCCTCCTGTCCATCCTGGTTGCCCCCCTACTTAGGGATGTATCAAATCCTGAGTTGCATATTTGATTTTTCATGTTCTTTCATGACTTTGGTCATTATTTTCACAACAAGAAATCTCTGCCTTAGCTCTATGGTTTATTTTACTAGTAATTATAATAACATACGATCGAATATTAGCCTAGACAGCCGATGGTTCCATCCAGACCTATGTGTTGAGATTAGCATTATAAGCTGTCACTATCTCTCTCTCTCTCTCGCATACACATACATACCAAGATGGCCAATGTTTCCATCCAGGCCTAGACTTATCTAGTTGAGATAGCTATATAAACCGTCAGACCTCTCTCTCTCTCTCACACACACACACACACACATACCTAGACAGCCAATGGTTCCATCAAGACCTATGTAGTTGAGATTAGCTTTGTAAGCCGTCAGATCTCTCTCATCCTCCTGACTCCAATCCTTCAGGTCAAATATCTCCTTCTGACGAAATGACGCATTGTCATCAAAGTTCAGCTTACAGTCCATACAGTAAACTACAAGTAAATACAAGTATACATACAGGGTAAGGCAAAAGCAACTGGAACCCTTAAGTTTTGTAAAATATTTTTGAGACCATTTGTTCAAGTGTAAAAAATTAACAGTTCATATTGAAAAACCAGTTTCAAGTCAAATCATAAAATTTCATTAAATTTGCTCACCAGATGCCCAAGTTATTGGCATTTTTGAGACCATACTCTAGTATTTTTAGAATTTTTTTGAGCCATTAGTTTACTTAGTGAAAAAAAACCAGTTAAGTTTCACATAGTGGTGTTTACAGTGCTTACTGAGAATAGCAGTAAGTACCAATAACACTGGCCATTAGCTGCTTCTGTAACAAAAAAAAATTAAAATTAAACAAGCAATAAATTAAATTAGCTATAAATTTAAATTAAACTCGTTAGGCCCTTGTTAGTACATAAATTCAGTGCAAATTGATGGGTATGGTCACAAAATGCCTATAACTCGACCACCTGGTTAATGAATTTCATGAAATTTTCAGAAGTGACCGGACACAGGCTTGGCGACATAACCTGTTAATTTTATATACTTAGCTCAAATGGTGTCGAAAAAAGTAAAAACAATGCAGTGTTTCAATTTTTTATGCCTCGCCCTGTATACACAAACATATACAATGTTACATACGAACATATACATACAAAGTTCAGCTTACAGTCCATGTAGTAAACTACAAGTACATACAAGTACAAAACAAAAACACACATACATATACAATTAAACACACAAGTTCAGCATACAGTCCATGCAGTAAACGCAGTGTTTCAATTTTTTATGCCTCGCCCTGTATACACAAATATATACAATGTTACATACGAACATATACATACAAAGTTCAGCTTACAGTCCATGTAGTAAACTACAAGTACATACAAGTACAAAACAAAAACACACATACATATACAATTAAACACACAAGTTCAGCATACAGTCCATGCAGTAAACTACAAATACACACGAGTACAAATAAAAACATACATAAAGTTAAATACACACTATAGTGAAATGATCGTCCATGATGATATCTATCATTTTAATACCACATGTTTAGTCATTTAACCATATACTGGTCCTGTGTAAGATTTTACTCTCTCATTGGCTCGCCCGAAATTCAAATCCACAGGACTTTAATGCACCTCAGGATCTGTCATTTAAAATTTTATGGTGTTACCAAAGGCGCTACCAAACTGAGCTATTTGGACATACTAATACATATATACACAATTAAACAGACAAGTTCAGCTTACAGTCCATGTAGTAAACTACAAGTACAAACACGTAAATATATTTTAAACAAGATTAATACTTATTTTATGCATACCTCAATGTATGATATATTTATTTGTAATTTTTCCTAATGTCCATTGCCCATATATGACTTACGCATACGTTTAGTGTTTTTGTAGACTGCCATCCCGATGGTAGATGTAACGGCAGGCCTACGTAATGGTTTATCCTCAGCTTGTGGCCATCAAATACTAAATGATGATCTAATAGCCTCAGCTACATAATGATTTAACATCAGCTACCTCGTCCACAACTATCTTATCTTAAATAATAAGTACGTTTAACAAATGTATTAAGAATTCAGAAGAAGCATTGAGAAGAACAGTTCTAAGAGAAAAGAGTTTGAGGAAGACCGAGGCTAGGTATACCATTTATCTAGGAACCGAGCATAGGTACGCTATTACTGACAAAATAATCTAAGGATTATTTGGAATTTTTATGTAGATGCTAGGCATTTTACAAAAGAAACCCGTTTTATGTATAGCGAACACCATAATGATATTGACGAATGATAGTAGAAGATCATGATATGAACAGCGGATAGAGAATATCGTGAGATGAGTTGGAAGCCATGGACCCGCCAGAAGTACGCTGAGACTTAGAAAAAGAGAGATAAGTATTTAGCATTTTTATAAAACTAGAGTATTGCGAGAAGAGTCATTCGAAACCCATCACTGATGATATCCCTTCAGGCGATGAAACTGATGTTAAACTAAGCTTTTAGTAGTACTACTACATAGGAGAGACTTAACTAGACAAACCATTTCCATTGGCAGCCTCAGCCATTGGATTGATCTCACACAGAGTGCAGTCATGTTGAATGAACATGTCATACAGCTTCATTATAATGTCACAGGCCTGCAACAACAACACGTTGAATGAACATGTCATGCAGCTTCATTATAATGTCACAGGCCTTCAACAACAACAACATGTTGAATGAACATGTCACACAGCTTCATTATAAAGTCACAGGCCTACAACAATGCACACGTTGAATGAACATGTCACACAGCTTCATTATAATGTCACAGACCTACAACAACACAACATGCCCTTCAAGTATCGCAACAGTAAACAAGATCATAACAGTGAACAAGATATAATAAGAGCTATTTCCAATCCAATTCTTGTCTTGTGTCAATACTTCATCCGCAACGATGGTGGGACAATATGATGATAAGACAGAAAACTTCACAGTTCTCTGTTCTCCGTACAAGTTGATTTCTCACAAGATCAGTCCTTTCCAGCACAGTGGGATCCGAAGCTTGGAATTCACGTGACTTGAAGTCGCGGC
>JADMIO012771188.1_pt1 | contig 11735 bp, 10 predicted proteins | sample 8958161 | NCBI WGS metagenome assembly JADMIO01 (sample SAMN16585339, study PRJNA669376) | soil metagenome | isolation source: Crop rotation soil | place: USA: Cullars Rotation, Alabama | collected 2011
ATTTATTATTGCAATTTAAATCAATATACATTATACATTATACGAAGTTATATTCGATGCGGCCGATCTAGCAGAAAGTCAAAAGCCTCCGACCGGAGGCTTTTAACTTCTGTCACCTAGGTTACGCCCCGCCCTGCCACTCATCGCAGTACTGTTGTAATTCATTAAGCATTCTGCCGACATGGAAGCCATCACAAACGGCATGATGAACCTGAATCGCCAGCGGCATCAGCACCTTGTCGCCTTGCGTATAATATTTGCCCATGGTGAAAACGGGGGCGAAGAAGTTGTCCATATTGGCCACGTTTAAATCAAAACTGGTGAAACTCACCCAGGGATTGGCTGAGACGAAAAACATATTCTCAATAAACCCTTTAGGGAAATAGGCCAGGTTTTCACCGTAACACGCCACATCTTGCGAATATATGTGTAGAAACTGCCGGAAATCGTCGTGGTATTCACTCCAGAGCGATGAAAACGTTTCAGTTTGCTCATGGAAAACGGTGTAACAAGGGTGAACACTATCCCATATCACCAGCTCACCGTCTTTCATTGCCATACGAAATTCCGGATGAGCATTCATCAGGCGGGCAAGAATGTGAATAAAGGCCGGATAAAACTTGTGCTTATTTTTCTTTACGGTCTTTAAAAAGGCCGTAATATCCAGCTGAACGGTCTGGTTATAGGTACATTGAGCAACTGACTGAAATGCCTCAAAATGTTCTTTACGATGCCATTGGGATATATCAACGGTGGTATATCCAGTGATTTTTTTCTCCATTTTAGCTTCCTTAGCTCCTGAAAATCTCGATAACTCAAAAAATACGCCCGGTAGTGATCTTATTTCATTATGGTGAAAGTTGGAACCTCTTACGTGCCGATCAGATTAAAACGAAAGGCCCAGTCTTTCGACTGAGCCTTTCGTTTTATTTGACCATGTTGGTATGATTTAAATTAATACGACTCACTATAGGGTCAGTGCGGCCGCGACTTCAAGTCACGTGAATTCCAAGCTTCGGATCCCACTGTGCTGGAAAGAGACGCTCAACCAGCCCGAGCGCGCCCCGATCCCGGTCGAGGAGCAGGTCGTCCAGATCTACGCGGCCACCAACGGCTACCTCGACCGCATCGCGGTCGACAAGGTCGAGCGGTTCCTGGTCGAGCTGGGCGAGCGGGTCCGGGCCACCTCGTCCGACCTGCTCAAGCAGATCGCCGGCGGCGACTGGGACGACAACATCGAGGCCCGGGTCGCGTCCGCCGTGAAGCAGTTCGCGGGCGACTTCGGCTACGACATCGACGAGTAGCCACACCCGCACCACCACCCCGTGCCGGCCGGGTAGAGCCCGCATCAGCGGTACCAGCCGGACAGGAAGGAGGACGGCCCTATGGCCTCACAGCGCGACGTACGTAACCGGGTCGCCTCTGTCAAGAACATCGAGACCATCACCAGCGCGATGGCGATGGTCGCCGCCGCTCGGCTTCGCCGGGCGGAGCAGCGGATCCAGTCGCTGCGGCCGTACGCGAGCGGGATCAGGTTGATGACCCGTCGGGCGGCGGAGGCGGCGGGCAACGTCCCCGGCGTGCCGCTGCTCCAGGAGCACCCCGAGGTGCGGACGGTCGGCCTGCTGCTCGTCGCGGGCGACCGCGGCCTGGCGGGCGCGTTCAACTCGAACATCCTGCGCGCGGGCATCGCCGCGGGGCGCGAGTACGAGGCCGCCGGCAAGAAGGTCATCTACTTCGCGTCGGGTCGGCGCGTGGAGGGCTCGCTCAAGTTCCGCAACCTGCCGCTGGGCGAAAGCTTCACCGGCTTCACGGACCGCCCCAGCTACGACGACGCCCGCCGCATCGGCCGGCGCCTGATCTCGGCCTTCCTCGACAACGAGGTGGACCAGGTGGAGGTCTTCTACAACGGATACCGCTCCGCGATCCTCCAGGTCGTGCAGCGCGAGGTCCTGCTCCCGCTGAAGCGCGCGACGGTCACGGACGAAGGGCCGGCGGACGCCGGCGCCGCCGAGGCCAAGACCGTGTCGCGGGCAGTTCCGGAGTACGAGCCGGGACCGGGCGAGGTCCTCAAGCGGCTCGTTCCCGATTACGTCGAGATCTCCATCTACCGGGCGCTGCTCGATTCCACCGCGTCGGAGCACGGCGCGCGGATGAGCGCGATGCGCAGCGCCTCGGACAACGCAAAAGAACTGATCCAGGCCCTGACCCTGCAGATGAACCGCGCACGTCAGGCTGCGATCACGCAGGAGATCATGGAAGTTGTTGCCGGTGCAGAGGGCGTCGGCTAAGCACCAGCTCAGCTCGGGCCGGTAACAGATCCTGACAGCTAGGACGGGTAAGGGATGACAAGCGTGAACGTTGGACGGATCGAAGCCATCCAGGGCGTCGTGATCGAGGCTGTGTTCCCGGAGAAGCTGCCCGAGATCTACAGTGCGGTCAACATCCGCCGGCCCGCAGGGTCCGTGGAAGGCGAGTTCCTCGTCTGCGAGGTCCAGCAGCACCTCGGTGACGACCGGATCCGCGCCGTTGCTCTCGACACGACGGACGGCCTGGCCCGCGGCGCCGAGGTCATCGACACCGGCGCGCCGATCTCGGTGCCCGTCGGCCGCGAGACCCTCGGCCGCATCTTCAACCTGCTGGGCGAGCCGCTCGACCACGGCAAGCCGATGTCGGACAGCACGGAGCGCTGGGCCATCCACCGCCCGGCGCCCACCATCGAGGCGGTCACGCCGACCACCGAGATGTTCGAGACCGGCATCAAGGTCATCGACCTCCTGGCCCCGTACTCCAAGGGTGGCAAGGTCGGACTGTTCGGCGGTGCCGGTGTCGGCAAGACCGTCATCATCCAGGAGCTCATCAACAACCTGGCCCAGCAGCACGGTGGTCTGTCCGCGTTCTGCGGCGTGGGTGAGCGCTCCCGCGAGGGCAACGACCTCTGGCTGGAAATGAAGGAATCCGGCGTCATCGACAAGACGATGCTGGTCTTCGGTCAGATGAACGAGCCGCCGGGCGCCCGCATGCGCGTCGCGCTGACCGGTCTGACGATGGCGGAGTACTTCCGCGACGTCGAGGGCCAGGACGTGCTCCTCTTCATCGACAACATCTTCCGGTTCGTCCAGGCCGGTTCGGAGGTGTCGGCCCTCCTCGGCCGCATGCCCTCCCAGGTCGGTTACCAGCCGACGCTCGAGTCGGAGATGGGCGAGCTCCAGGAGCGCATCACCTCCACCCGCAAGGGCTCGGTCACGAGTGTCCAGGCCATCTACGTCCCCGCCGACGACCTCACCGACCCGGCGCCCGCGTCGGCCTTCGCCCACCTCAACGCGACCACCGTGCTCTCGCGGTCCATCGCTGAGAAGGGCATCTACCCGGCCGTCGACCCGCTCGACTCGACGTCGACGATCCTCAAGGCCGACATCCTCGGTGTCGAGCACTTCCGGGTCGCCAACGAGGTGAAGCAGATCCTGCAGCGCTACAAGGAACTCCAGGACATCATCGCCATCCTCGGCATCGACGAGCTCTCGGACGACGACAAGGTCACGGTCAACCGCGCCCGCAAGCTCGAGCGTTTCCTCTCCCAGCCGTTCTTCGTGGCCGAGCAGTTCACGGGCACCAAGGGCGCGTACGTCCCGATCGCGGAGACGATTCGCGGGTTCAAGGAGATCCTCGCCGGCTCCCTCGACGAGATCCCCGAGCGCGCGTTCTACATGAAGGGCACCATCGACGAGGTCATCAAGGACGCTCGCAGCTAGGGAGTGACTTGCTCGTGACGTTCACTTCCGGGTACCTGTCGTCCGCCCCGATCTCGGCGGGGCCCCACCTCGCGGAGTCCTGATGGCGCATACCAATTTTCCGGTGAAGATCCTCACCCCCGAGGGTGAGGTCTTCGACGGGCCGGTCGAGATGGTCTCCACCCGCACCAGCGACGGCCTCATCGGCGTGATGGCCAACCACGCGCCGCTCATGGCCACGCTGGAGCCGACCGAGCTCCGCCTGCACAAGAGCGAGAACGAGATCCTCCGGTTCGCGCAGTCCGAGGGCTACCTCCAGGTCGGCGGCAACCAGGCGCTCCTGCTCGTCGAAGAGGCGATCCCGGTGGCCAGTCTCAACGGCGAGGCGCTGCGCGAGCGGCTTCGCGCGGTCGAGGCGGAGATCGCGGCGGCCCCGGAGGGCAGCGAGAAGCGGCGGATGGCGGTGCGCGAGAAGCAGCGCACCGAGGCGTTCCTGAGCCTCGTCAAGTAGGGCTCACGTTCTCGACCCCGGGTTGACGGCCAGTCCCGAGCCCGGGGTCTCGGCGTCCCCGCAGGGGTCTCAGGTGCAGGCGGAGGGCGAACTGCGTGTCCGTCCTGGTCGTGGTGGGCGTCGCCGTGCTCCTCGTGCTGGCCGCGACGATGTTCCCCGTCGGCCGGCGCATGTACCTGCAGCGCCCGATGGGGACATTCGCCTGCAGTGTGCGGCTGGGCGGATCGGGCAACCGCAAGGGCTGGTCGTACGGGGTGGGCCGGTACCACGGCGACCGGGTCGAGTGGTTCGAGATCTTCAGCTTCTCCCCGCGGCCGCGCCACGTGTTCGCGCGGCGGGAGCTGAAGCTGCGCGGGCGCAGGCCCGCGCGGGCCGAGGAGATCCACGGCGTGCCCGCGGCGATGATCCTCGAGTGCGACCTGGGCGGGAAGGTGCTCGAGCTCGCGATGTCCCAGGACGCGCTGACGGGGTTCATGTCCTGGGTCGAGGCCGCGCCCCCGGGGCACCACCTGCACGCCTGAGGCGCCGCCTAGGCTGCGGGGCCATGGTCAACCTCACCCGCATCTACACCAAGACCGGCGACGACGGCACGACGGCGCTGGGGGACTTCAGCCGCACGTCGAAGAACGACCCCCGGCTCGTCGCCTATGCCGACGTGGACGAGGCGAACAGCGCGATCGGCGTCGCCGTCGCGATGGGTGAGCTCCCCGCGGACGTGGCGACGCTCCTCGTCCGGATCCAGAACGACCTGTTCGACGTCGGCGCCGACCTGTGCAACCCGATCGTCGCCGAGCCCAAGTACCCCCCGCTGCGCATCACCGAGCCCGACATCGAGCGGCTCGAGGCGGCGTGCGACCACTACAACGACGCGCTGCCCAACCTGCGCAGCTTCATCCTGCCGGGCGGGACGAAGGGCGCCGCGCTGCTGCACGTCGCGCGGACCGTCTCCCGCCGGGCGGAGCGCGCGGCGTGGGCGGCGTACGACGCGCACCCGGACTCGGTCAGCCCGCTCCCGGCGAAGTACCTCAACCGGCTCTCGGACCTGCTCTTCATCCTGGGCCGGGTCGCCAACCCCGGCGGCGACGTGCTCTGGGTGCCCGGCGCGAACCGCTGAGCAGGCGCCCCGCCGGCCGGGTCGGCTCAGGCCGGGTCGGCCCGGACGAGGTCGGTGACCGCGAGGGCGCGCGCCAGCTCGTCCTCCGGGATGGGCCGCGAGTACAGGTAGCCCTGGCCCGTCGCGCAGCCCAGGGTCGTGAGGGCGTCGCGCTGGCCGACGGTCTCGATGCCCTCCGCGATCAGGCCCAGGCCGAACGTCTGCGCCAGCCGGATGATCGCCTCGACCAGCGCGTGGTCGTCCGCCGACCGCTCGATCCCGGCGACGAAGGAGCGGTCGATCTTGAGCTCGTTGACGGGGAAGCGGCGCAGGTAGGCCAGGGCGGAGTAGCCCGTGCCGAAGTCGTCCAGGGCCAGGGAGACCCCCAGGTCGCGCATGGCGCCGAGCGCCGCGACGATCGCCGCGTCCTCCCCGGCCAGCATCCGCTCGGTGATCTCCAGGGTCAGGGCGTCGGCGGGCAGGCCGTGCCGCCCGAGCGTCGCGGCGACCATGTCCGCGAAGGCGGGGTCGCGCAGCTGCCGGGGCGCCACGTTGACGCTGACGCGCAGGGCCGGGTCGGCGGTCCCGCGGCGCAGCGTCGCGGCCTGCGCGACGGCCCGGTCCAGGACCCAGCTGCCGAGCGGCACCGCGAGGTCGGTCTCCTCGACCGCGTCGATGAACTCGCCGGGGTAGACCAGGCCCTTGGACGGGTGCTGCCAGCGCACCAGCGCCTCGATGCCCACGATCGCGCCCGTCCCCAGCAGGACGACGGGCTGGTAGTGCACGACGAACTCGCAGCGCTCGAGGGCCCGCTCGAGGTCGCGGCGGAGCTGTAGCCGGGCCGCCATGCGGTCGTCCAGCGAGGGGCGGAAGAACTCGTGCGTTCCCTTGCCGGCGTCCTTGGCCGCGTACATGGCGAGGTCGGCCTGGCGCAGCAGCTCAGCCGCCTTCGCCCCCCAGCCGCTGGTCGCCACGCCCACGCTGGCGCAGGCGACCATGGGCTCGTCGCCGATCTCGTACGGCTCGCGCAGGGCGGCGAGCACGCGCTCGGCGAGCAGGCCGGCCTCGCCGTCGGTGCGCAGCCCCTCGGCGAGGACCGCGAACTCGTCGCCGCCCAGGCGCGCCGCCGTGTCGCCGGCGCGCAGGCTGCGGCGCAGCCGCTCGCCGACCGCGACCAGCAGGGCGTCGCCCACCGCGTGCCCGCGGGTGTCGTTGACCAGCTTGAAGTCGTCGAGGTCGATGAGCATGACGGCCAGGCGCTCGTCCGCCCGCCCGCGGCGGCGCAGGGCGTGCTCGACCCGGTCGAGGAAGAGCCCGCGGTTCGGCAGCCCGGTCAGCGAGTCGTGGAAGGCCAGGTACTTGAGCTCCTCCTCGAGCGCCCGGCGCTGGGTGACGTCGTGCAGCGTGAGGACGAGCCCGTTCACGGACGGGTCGTCGAGCAGGTCCCGGCACGTGACCTCGGCCCGCAGGATCTGCCCGTCGGCGGTCCGCACCTGCCACTCGGCGGTGAGCTCGGCCCGCGCGTGCGGTCCCTCGCTCGCCCGGCGCAGCAGCAGGCGGGCGCGCTCGGCGTCGTCGGCGGTCAGCAGGGCGGTGACCGGCCGGTGGCGCAGCTGCTCGGGCCGGTAGCCCAGCACGGCCTGCACGGAAGGGGTCTGGTAGGCCACCTGCAGGTCCGCGTCGACGACGATGATGACGTCGGTCGCGTTCTGGATGAGCGAGCGGAACGTCGTCTCGCTGCGTTGCTGCAGCATCTGCTCGACGAGCGCCCGGCTGTTGAGCGCCAGGACGGCCTGCGACGCGAGCGCGCACACCGCGTCGATCACGCCGGGGCGCCGGACCAGGGACCCGAGGACGACCAGCACGCCGGGGCTCTCGCCGTCCCTGCCGAGCGGGACGACCAGCACCGGTCCGCCGGTGACGCCGTCGCGGTCGGCGAGGGCGTACTCGCGGTGCTGGGCCGCCGCGCTGCACCGGGCGAGGAGCGCGGTCAGGTCGACGGCGTCGCCGGGCCCGGTGTCCTGGACCACCCACAGCCCGCCCCGGCCGGGGACGGCGAGCAGGACCCGGTGGTCGCCGGCCCCGATGATGTCCAGGACGGCCGCGACGGTCGCCCGGTAGATCTCGTCCCTGCTGGACGCGGTCACCAGGGACTCGCCCGCCCGCCGGACCGCCTGCTCGCGGTGGGCCGAGCGCCGCCCCGTGACGAGGAACCCGTCCAGGCGCGCTGTCACCAGGACGAACAGGGCGGCCGACGCCGCCGCGATGACGTTGGTGTCCACGGGGTCCTGCGCCGCGGAGGCCTCGATGGTCAGCAGCGTGGGCGGCACGAGCGAGCTGAGCGCGAGCAGCAGCAGGCGGCGGCGGGTCAGGCTCGGCGTGCCGCGCGCGGCGGGGTCGGACAGCCGGGCCATCTCCGGGTCGAGGGCGGCCGCGCCCCACGTCGCGTAGAAGACCACCCAGCCCGCGTCCGCCCCGGTGCCGGTGGACCACTCGCCGGAGAGCTGGGTGAGCCCGTACAGGACGTCGGCGACCAGCAGGCCGATCACGCCGAGCGCCAGCAGTCGCAGCGAGCGGCACCGGCCGCCGCCGGCGATCAGCAGGCGCGCGCCGACGGCCAACAGCAGCAGGTCGCCGAACGGGTACGCGACCGAGACCGCCTTCTCGAGGGGGGACAGCGAGGCGTCCTCGACGTACGGCTCGACGAGGAACATCCAGGCCGGCAGGCCGAACCCGACGGTCACGACGAGGGCGTCGAGCAGGGCGCCGCGGTCGGTCCCGGCCGACCGGGCCCGCACCAGGAGCAGCAGCCCGGCCGCGAACAGCACGTAGCTGCCGAGGTAGAGGACGTCGGCGGCGCAGGGGAACGGGTTCTCCCGGCCCAGCGGGCCGGTCAGGACGTCGTACGTCGCGTCCCCGGCGACGAAGGTGGACGTGCCCCCGCAGAGCAGCCACCACGGGGCGGCCGGGTCCGGCCGGTGCGTGCGGATGCCGACCACCATGGCGGCGACGGCGGCGACCCCGATCACGGTCCACAGCGGCCGGGGCGGGTCGGCGAGCGCGAAGTACACCGCGGCGAGCCCGAGCATGCCCAGGGCATACGCGGGTCTGCTCCAACGCGGCATGGTGGCCCCATCGGCCGCCGGCCGCGCGTTCTGAGCGGTCGGCGACCCGGCCCAGCGGTCGGGCGCCGGGCGTCGGCGGCACGATTAGGATCCACGGGTGGACAGGTTCAGGGTCATCGGGGGCGCGCGGCTGCGCGGCGAGGTCCGCGTCGCGGGCGCGAAGAACAGCGTGCTCAAGCTCATGGCGGCGGCGCTGCTCGCCGAGGGCCGCACCGTCCTGACCGAGGTGCCGGAGATCCTCGACACGGTCTACATGGCCGACCTGCTGCGCCGGCTGGGGTGCGAGGTCGAGGTCGGCGACGGGCAGGTCGTGATCGACGTCCCCGCCGCCCCCGGCCACGAGGCGCCCTACGAGCTGGTGCGCCGGCTGCGCGCGTCCATCTGCGTGCTCGGCCCGCTGGTGGCGCGCTGCGGCGAGGCGAAGGTGGCCCTGCCGGGCGGGGACAACATCGGCTCCCGCGCGCTCGACTTCCACATCGCCGGCCTGGCGAAACTGGGCGCGACGAGCTCCTCGGAGCACGGCTACATCATCGCCCGCGCGCCGGACGGGCTCCGCGGGGCGACCGTCTGGCTGGACTTCCCGAGCGTCGGGGCGACCGAGAACATCCTCATGGCCGCCGTCCTCGCCGAGGGCGTGACCGTGATCGACAACGCCGCGCGCGAGCCGGAGATCGTCGACCTCGCGATGATGCTGCAGCAGATGGGCGCGAAGATCGGCGGCGCGGGGACGTCGACGATCGAGGTCGAGGGCGTCACCTCGCTGCAGCCCACCACGCACAGGACGGTGCCGGACAGGATCGTCGCCGGCACGTGGGCGGTCGCCGCCGCGATGACGCGCGGCGACGTCACCGTCCGCAACGCGCACCCGCAGCACCTCGAGCTCGCGCTCGACAAGCTGGTCACGGCGGGGGCGGACGTCGAGTGGCTCGCCGACGGGTTCCGGGTCGCGATGGACCGCCGGCCCGAGGCCGTCGACATCATGACGCTGCCGTACCCGGGCTTCCCGACCGACCTGCAGCCGGCCTTCATCGCGCTGAACACCGTCGCCGACGGCGCCGCGATGGTGACGGAGAACGTCTTCGAGGCGCGGTTCATGTTCATCGACGAGATGGTCCGGCTCGGCGCGGAGATCCGCACCGACGGCCACCACGCCGTCATCCGCGGCCGGGAGAAGCTCTCGGGCGCGCCGGTGCGCGCGCACGACATCCGGGCGGGCGCGGGCCTCGTCCTGGCCGGGCTGGTCGCCGACGGCGAGACGATCGTGACCGACGTCCACCACGTCGACCGCGGGTACGCGAACTTCATCCCGCAGCTGCAGGCGCTGGGGGCGGACATCATCCGGGAGCCGGATCCGGACTTCTTCGAGCATTGAGTTCGGGGGGCCTCGCCCCCCGCGGACGCCCGTGGGGCTTACTCCCGCAGCGCCTGGCGCGCCTTGGACTCGTCGGCCGGGAAGACGAGGACGTGCAGCCCCGAGCGGGTCTCCGCGAGCGTGACCCGGAACCCGGCGGTGACCAGGCGGTCGCGGATGCTGATCCCCTCCGCCGCCGACGCCGGCTTGGCGACGGAGACCAGCAGGCCGTACTCGTCGGGCTCGCCGGCACGGGGCCGGTCGGACAGCAGGGTGTCGCGGCGGCCGGAGTACGCCCACTTGAGCAGCAGGATCACGATGCCGACGACACCGAAGCCCATGAGCGGGCCGAGGAGGTGGGTGTAGCGCGGGGGATCGCCCACGGCAGGCCCCCTCTCCGGTTGTCCGCCGGCCGCGAGGCCCGCGTTTCCCTCAGGGTGCCGCGCGCTCCGGGCCGTGTCCACTGCGTCCCGTTCACCCCGGTGGGTTCGGCCGATCGGGCCCGGCGGTTACCCTCTTTCGACGCCAAGATGTCGGAGGTCCAGATGAGTGAGCCCCGCCCCGAGAAGCCCTGGCTGATCCGGACCTACGCGGGGCACTCCTCGGCGGCGGAGTCGAACGCCCTCTACCGGCGCAACCTGGCCAAGGGCCAGACGGGCCTGTCCGTCGCGTTCGACCTGCCGACGCAGACCGGGTACGACCCGGACGACGAGCTCGCCCGCGGCGAGGTCGGCAAGGTCGGGGTGCCCGTCCCGCACGTGGGGGAGATGCGGCGGCTCTTCGACGGCATCCCGCTCGACGCGATGAACACGTCGATGACGATCAACGCGACCGCGATGTGGCTGTTCGCGCTCTACCAGGTGGTGGCCGAGGAGCAGGCCGCGGAGGCGGGCAAGGACGCCGCCGAGGTGCTCGGCAGCCTCTCCGGGACGACCCAGAACGACATCATCAAGGAGTACCTCTCCCGCGGGACGTACGTGTTCCCGCCCGCTGCGTCGCTGCGCCTGACCACCGACATGATCGCGTACACGGTCGCGAACGTGCCGAAGTGGAACCCGATCAACATCTGCAGCTACCACCTGCAGGAGGCCGGCGCGACGACCGTCCAGGAGATCGCGTTCGCGATGTCGACGGCGGTCGCGGTCCTCGACGCCGTGCGGGACTCCGGCCAGGTGCCGGCCGACCGCTTCCCCGACGTGGTCGCGCGGATCTCGTTCTTCGTGAACGCGGGCGTCCGCTTCGTCGAGGAGATGTGCAAGATGCGCGCGTTCGTCCGGCTCTGGGACGAGGTGACCCGGGACCGCTACGGGATCACCGACGCCCGGGCGCGGCGGTTCCGCTACGGCGTGCAGGTCAACTCGCTCGGCCTGACGGAGGCCCAGCCGGAGAACAACATCCAGCGCATCGTGCTGGAGATGCTCGGCGTGACGCTGTCCAAGGACGCCAGGGCCCGGGCCATCCAGCTGCCGGCCTGGAACGAGGCGCTGGGCCTGCCGCGGCCGTGGGACCAGCAGTGGTCGCTGCGGATCCAGCAGGTGCTCGCCTTCGAGTCCGACCTGCTGGAGTACGAGGACCTGTTCACCGGCTCGGTCGTCGTCGAGGCCAAGGTCGCGTCGCTCGTCGGCGCCGCGCGCGAGGAGATGGACCGCATCGCCGCGCAGGGCGGGGCCGTCGTGGCCGTCGAGAGCGGGTATCTGAAGTCGGCGCTGGTGGCCTCGCACGCCGAGCGGCGGCGGCGGATCGAGTCCGGCGAGGCCCGCATCGTCGGGGTCAACTGCTTCACCGAGTCCGAGCCGAACCCGCTGACCGCGGACCTCGACGCCGCCATCCAGACCTCCGACCCGGAGGCCGAGCGGGCGGCGGTCGACGCGGTCGCCCTCTGGCGGGCGGGCCGCGACGCCGACGCGGTGGCCGCCGGGGAAAG
>JADMIO010647648.1_pt1 | contig 11734 bp, 8 predicted proteins | sample 8958161 | NCBI WGS metagenome assembly JADMIO01 (sample SAMN16585339, study PRJNA669376) | soil metagenome | isolation source: Crop rotation soil | place: USA: Cullars Rotation, Alabama | collected 2011
CGCGCCCCGTAACAAGCGATGGCCGACATTCAGCCCCGCACCGACTTCGTATTCTTGTGATTTCAGCACCGTATTTTTTTCGATAATGGTCGCCTTTGCCGTGGTGCCACCCATATCCAACGTAATCACATCGCCAAAGCTGCCATGCTTGGCGAGATGGTAGGCGCCGATGACGCCCGCTGCCGGTCCCGATTCAATGCAGAAGGCCGGACGAAGACTTGCAGTCTTTGGAGTCGCCAGACCACCGTTGGATTGCATGACGCCCACTGGCGTGTTGATGCCGCGTTGCGCAAGCCCCTCGGTCAATCGTCCGAGATAGCGCGCCACGACTGGCCGAATGTACGAGTTGATGACGGTCGAGCTCGTGCGCTCGTATTCCTTCATGATCGGCAGAAGGTCGCTTGAAAGCGTCTGCACAAGGTCAGGTGCGCGTTCTTGAATTGCGCGCCCAATGAGCTTCTCGTGCTCGGCGTTCACGTAAGAATGAAGAAGGCAAACAGCGATCGATTCGACCCCTTCATTCAAGATGGCTTCGATGACCCGCTGCACATCTTCCATGTCGAGGGGAAGAAGCACATTGCCACGAGCGTCCACCCGCTCGGTCACTTCGTAACGCAGATTGCGCGGGACCAACGCGGCAGGCTTCTCATAATAGAGATCGTAAAGTCGGGGGACGCGATTGCGCCGCAATTCGAGTACGTCGCGAAAACCCCGCGTGGTGATGAGAGCTGTCTTGGCGCCCTTACCTTCCAGGATAGCATTTGTCGCGATCGTGAAACCGTGACCAATCTCGCGCACGTCTTTCGGTGAAATCTTGAGTTTACCGATAATGGTCATGATGCCTTCAAGCACGGCACGGCTGTAATCATCCGGCGTACTCGCAATCTTGAATGCAGCAACTTGACCATCGTCGCCAGCAAATACAATGTCGGTGAAAGTGCCCCCGATATCGACACCGATTCTGTAATTCACGAACTCGCCCTTCCAGAAGAAACTAACTAAATAGTTATATCATAATTTTTACAGGTCAAAAGCAAGGTTTTACTGGAAAGTGCGCCTTGTCAGACAATTACGGACTTGGAGTCTCTCGTCCTCCCGCCGATGGTTACCGGAACGCTCGCTATGGAGCTCAATCGAAACGACCAGCCGCGCGTCATGAGGGACAGATTCTCGCATCAAACAAAATCTGGATACTCGCAAGTGATGGATCAATTGCGATATCTAGCCACATGACCGACCGTTGACCGACTGGGAATGCCGGGCTAGCGTCATTCCGACTTCCAGTATTAGTTCCGAAAATCGGTTTATCGGGAAGGGGAAGCGATGCATCTACATCGACGCGCAGTGTTTAATGCTGTTATCGCCATGACGGCATATTTGGGACTCGGCGGCCTCCTGTTGAATTCTGCTTCTGCTCAGGCGCCGACCGACGAAGCCGCCGCGATGAAATATCTGCGGACCCTGAAGGATGATGCTCACCGCCAGGTTCTCGAGCGTGAAGCCAAACGCGAGGGGCGCCTTGTTGTTTATGGCGCCCTCGGCGTGGACCGCGCGCAGATACTCACCAAAATGTTCAACGAGTTATACCCGGACGTGAAGGTTGATTTTATCCGGCTTACCCTAAATGAATTGGCCGAGAAATTGATGCTTGAGAGCCGCTCCAATCGCGTCACGGCGGATGCCGTCATCGTCGGTTCAGACTGGTTCGGTGTCATCAATAGCGCAATTGCGCCATATGAGCCTCCAACGTGGGGCGTCTTTGATCCGAAATCTCGTTACGGCGGATATGAGAAAGGATGGGCGGCCCTCGACTTTGAAATTCTGCCGGAAGCAATTGCTTGGCGTACCGACCGCGTGCGACCCGAAGAGGCGCCCAAGACGCTCGACGATATTGAGAATCCGAAATGGAAAGGGCGTCTCGGGACCGTAACCAATCTCGAACGTGTCATCGATCGATATCAGGCGATCTACGGCGAGACAAAAGGATTGGCAAAGATTGAAGCGCTCGCCGCCAACCAAAATCGTCTTTATCCCAGTATCGGGGCGCTATCGAGCGCGCTTGCTGCGGGGGAGATCGATGTGGCCTGGGGCGTAGGGGCATATCGGGCTATTGGGCTCAAAAAATCCGGGGCGCCAGTCGATTTCGTAATTCAGAAGCCCACCTTCGCGATTGGCGATGCGGTCGCCGTGGCCAAAGGCGCGGCGCGGCCCTACGCAGGCGCCTTGTTTGTGGATTTTTTAACAAGGGCAGAGAGTCAGGAAAAAATCGATAAGAGCGAAGCCGGTCGGCTATTTGGGAACACGAAGGGAAATTATGCCCTCTCCCTCAAGGATTTCCCCGACCTCATGGTTTTCCCGGCAGTGCCACCGGCGAAGATGCGGGATTTAAACCGGATTGTGGAACGACTATTCGTCCGCAAGTGAGCATCGCGACACGGCCTCTCCTGTTTTCATAAAAACGGACTCGCCAGAATTCTGGCGAGTCCACGAACAGGTAAGACAAGACTTGAAACCCTTACCGGCTTTTAACTGATCGACTTATTGGGTTACGGGCCTCACCAACGCACCTGGCCCTATCTTCTGAAGATTGCCGTTGATGACGTCTTCGCCTTCCGAAACGCCCTTCGTGACCGAAACCAGATTTCCATCGGTTGGGCCAAGCCACACGATGCGCTGATCGACCTTACTTCCCTCGCCCACTACGTAAACATACTTTCCGAGCTGACTCGATCCCAACGCGGTCTGGGGCACCATCAGGACGTCCGGCTGTTCGCGGATCGTCAGGCGTGCCCGAACATATTGACCAGGCAAGAGGCTGCGGTCGCCGTTGTCGATCGTCGCACGGGCCATGATGGTGCCCGTCGAGCGATCGACCGCATTATCAACAAAGGTCAACTTGCCCTGATGCGCAGCCTGGGTTTCGCCGGGCAAGAGCACGTCTGCCGGAACTTTTCCTGCCAAGCGCGATTTTTGAATTTCAGAGAGATCGGATTCACTCGGATTGAACGTAACGTATATCGGATCGAGCTGCACAAGCGTGTTCAATAGCGTACCACCCGCGCCGACGAGCGTGCCGGTGGAAGCCTGATTGCGGCCGAGCCGGCCGCTGAAGGGCGCGCGGATTTCCGTATAGCTGAGATTGATTTCCGCCGTGCGGACCGCAGCCTCGTCCATCGCCAGCGCTGCCTCTGCCTGCCGCAGAGCGCTGGTGCGCTGGTCAAAGGTGTCTTTGGCAAGGTATCCGCTCTGTGCGAGTGTTGTCCCGCGATCGAGATTCGACTTCGCATAGTCGAGAGCCGCCTTGTTTCGTTGCAATTGGGCCTTGGCCTGGTCGAGCGCCGCCTGGAAATCCCGCGGATCAATCGTGTAGAGAAGGTCGCCCTCCTTAACATCCGTGCCATCGGCAACGTGCTGCTGCTGAATATAGCCGGAGATTTTGGCTTGAAGTGTAATGCTGCGGATCGATTCCGTGTGGGCCGAATAATCCAGTCGAATCGGGATCGTCCGCTTGACGATCTTCGCCACCGGAACCGGCATCGCCGTCATGCCAGGGCTTGTAGCGGCGCCAGCGGTATTGCCGATCAACACCGTATCCTTGTTGTAACGTACGACCAAAGTCGTCCCGATCGCCGCAATAGCGAGAGTGCCACCCAAGCCAATGAGCCATTTGCGCATATTATGTTCCAATCATCTATTCCGCCGGCGAGGCACTAAGACCTTGCCGTGACATATGTGCGTTTCGACCTTCGCGCCACCGCTCGATCACAGTGTAAAAGACGGGGACGAAAACCAGGGTGAGGATGGTGGCGGCGAGCATGCCGCCGAATACCGTGGTGCCGATCGATTGGCGGCTCGCGGCCCCTGCTCCGGATGCTATCATCAAAGGTACAACGCCAAGAATGAAGGCAAAAGCCGTCATCAGAATGGGTCGCAGCCGCAGCCTGGCAGCCTCCATCGCAGCTTCGACAATTTCAAGGCCTTCCGCGCGCCGGCGTTTGGCGAATTCCACAATTAGGATCGCGTTCTTAGCAGAAAGTCCGATCAACATGACAAAGCCGATTTGCGAGTAGACATCAATTTGCTTGCCACGCAACCAGATCGCAAGAAGCGCTCCGAAGAGCGCGAGCGGAACGGAAAGCAGGACCATGAAAGGCATCGTCCAGCTTTCGTATTGCGCAGCGAGGATCAGGAAAACGAAGACGATCGCGAGTGCAAAAACGATGGTTGCGATCGATCCCGCCTTGATCTCCTGGAAGGTAATTCCGGTCCATTCGAAACCAAAGTCGCGCGGCAGGGCCGTTAACGCCGCTCGCTCCATCGCAGCCACGGCCTGGCCAGAGCTGAAACCCGGTGCGGCGCCGCCATTGATCAATGCCGAGGCATAATTGTTGTAATGGGGCACGGTTTCGGGACCGACAGTCGATTGCAAAGTACCGAGCGTGCTGAGCGGCACCATCCCGCCTCCGGCATTGCGAACGTAGAATCGCGAAAGATCAGTCGCAGATGCGCGGGAATCTGTGTCGGCCTGCAGTGTCACCCGGAAAGTGCGGCCAAACAAGTTGAAGTCGTTCACGTAAAGCGAGCCGAGATAAATCTGCAACGTGTTAAACACGTCCGGCAGCTTTAATCCGAGCAGTTTCGCCTTGTTGCGATCCAGATTGTAATCGAATTGCGGCGTCGAAGTGCTGAAAGAGGTGAAAAGCTGTTGCGGGTTGAGCTCGGGTTGCTTGCGCGCTTCGGCGATCACCGCCTGAGTCGCCTCGTTGAGTGCGGCGCTGCCGCGGCCGGATAGATCTTCGATCTGAAACTCAAATCCTCCGGTGGCGCCAAGACCAGGAATCGAGGGCGGATCGAAGCTCAGCGCAAAAGCGTCCGGGATCGCAAGAAGTTTTGGGCGCACCGAAGCCACGAGATTGGATGCACTCTGTTCAGGCGGGCGCTCATCCCAAGGTTTCAGGATCGCAAACTCCACGGCGGAATTCGATTGAGCGGCTCCAGTCAAGAAATTGAGTCCGGAAATCGAGCCAACGATGTCGACCCCTGGCGTAGATTTCAAGATTTCGCGCACCTGTTTGGCCACAGCGTCGGTACGTTCCAGAGAAGCACCGTCCGGCAATTGCACAACGACAAAGAAATAGCCTTGGTCCTCCACAGGCAGGAAGGTCGACGGAACCCGCGTCGAGATGAGGAACGTCGCACCCATCAAGACGGCAAACGTCGCTAGCGTCGCCCAGCGCATCCGAACAAGCCAGCGCACACTGTCCGAATAAAAATGCGACAGTCGCTCGAAACCGGTGTTGAACCAGCGAAAAGGAGGGAACGTTACCTCACCGCGATGGCGCAGAAAGGCGGCACTCAAAGCTGGGCTGAGGGTCAGTGAGTTGAAGGCCGAAATGCCGACCGAGATTGCGACCGTCAAGGCAAATTGGTTATAGAGGCGACCCGATACGCCCGGGATAAATGCGACCGGGACGAAGACCGCCATCAAAACGGCCGTCGTTGCGATAATCGGACCTGTGACTTCTTTCATCGCAGCGCGTGCTGCGGCGAGCGGCTTTAGACCTGCCTCAAGCTGCCGCTCGACATTCTCTACGACCACAATGGCGTCGTCGACCACCAAGCCGATCGCAAGAACCATGCCGAGGAGACTCAGCATGTTCAACGAAAAACCTAATAGCTTCATGACCACCAGCGTCGCAATCAGCGATACCGGAATCGCAATGATCGGAATGAGCGTGGTCCGCCAGCTTTGCAAGAAGATAAACACCACCGCGACAACCAGCAGCAAAGCCTCAATCAGTGTCACCACGACGTCGCGCATCGCAGCGGAAACGAAGCGCGTTGTGTCGTAATGCATGGCATACTCGATTCCCTTCGGGAATCGTTTCGCTAACTCGTCCATTTTGTCTTTGACGCTTCGTTGCAGATCGAGCGCATTCGAGCCAGGCATCTGAAAGATCGCCAGAACGACAGTGGAATCGTCGCCGAAGAACGCGGTCGAGGCATATTGCAGCGCGCCGAGCTCGATACGGGAAACATCGCGCAAACGCACAACCGAACCTGTAGTTGAATCTGCGCGCAGCACAATGTCGCCGAATTGCTCCGGCTCGCTCAAACGGCCAATTGCATTGACCTGCATCTCGAACGGCGTCCCCGCCGGTGCCGGCGACTGGCCAATTTTCCCGGCCGCGACCTGCACATTCTGCTCTGCAATAGCGCTCTGAACATCGACAGCCGTGATGCCGAGTTTGGCGAGCTTGTCAGGATCGAGCCAAATCCGCATCGAATAGCGGCGCTCACCGAAGATCTGCACGTCACCGACGCCTGTCAGCCGTTTCAGAGGATCGACGATCTGAAGATAAGCGTAATTGCTGAGCGCGACGGGGTCGACGGACTTGTCAGGCGACGTAAGGTTGACGATCAGAACGAAATTCGGATTTTGCTTCTTGATCGTGACCCCGGCTTGATTGACGATCGGCGGTAGCGAGGACGCTGCTTGCGCCACGCGGTTCTGCACGTCCACGGCAGCGATGCTGAGCGGGTAGCCCACTTCAAACGTAACGGTGATGTTGGACGAACCATCATTCGAGCTCGACGACGACATGTAGGTCATGCCGGCTACACCGTTGATCTGCTGCTCCAGCGGCGTCGTGACGGTGTCGGCGACCACTTGTGCGCTCGCGCCAGGATAGATCGCGCTGACCACCACTTGAGGGGGCGTGATATCCGGAAATTGGCCAACCGGTAGGATGAAATAGCAAATCGTGCCCGCGAGCACCATGATCACGGCGATGGCTGACGCGAAGATCGGACGCTCAATGAAGAAGCCGACCATGATCAGGCGGCCCCGCGGAGCAAAACGGATCGCCACCTTGTTTACGACGTGCACCCCAAGACCGCCCCAACGCTGCGAGACCAAAGGTTCTCTGGGAAGTCGAGCGCAAACCCGCATGATCGATACTGCGGCCGACAGACGCCAACTGTCCGGCGAGGTCCGAGCGATCCACGCGGTCCGCTCGCATCACGGCTTGGATGAGCGGATCGTCAAGCAACGTCTCCAGGGTGACGTGATCGCAGAAAATAGTCATGTCGTTACTCTCCATCCGTCCGAAAGCTTGACGATGATCGCTTTAGGTGTTACTTGTAAGTAACATCCATAATGTTACAGACAGGTCACACCCTGTCAAGTGACATCGAGTTTTCTTTTGAGGGCCTGGAAGCCATGGACAGCGGCACGACCCAACCGAAACCGCGCCAGCGGATCATCGATACGGCCCGCGACCTTTTCCGAAAGCGCGGAATTCGGGGCATCGGAGTGGATGCGATCGCGGATGCTGCCGACACCAACAAGATGACTCTCTATCGTCATTTTGGCTCGAAAGATGATCTGATCGTGACATGTCTGCGCGAAGCGGCGCGTGAGGCTGATGAGATCTGGGATGACTTTGAGAAGGCTCATCCCGGCGATTCGATAGCGCAACTTAATGCTTGGATCCGCTGTGGCGCTGAATGCGTTGTGGATGACAGCCGTGGCTGCGATATAGCCAATGCTGCGGTTGAATTGGCAGAGCATGACCACCCGGCAAAGCGCGTCATCGAAGAATTCAAGACGGCACATTTGAAAAGACTGGCCAGCCTTTGCTCCGACGCCGGCATCCCCAATCCGGAATTGTTGGCAGATACCTTATGGCTGCTACTGGAAGGGGCTCGCGTCAGCCGTCAGAGTGTCGGCATCAAGGGACCTTCCGCCCGTTTCATAGAAATCGGTGAGGCCGTCGTCGCAGCTTTTGCCCGCAGCAATGTCGATTCACGAAGATTGGGTATCACGTCGAAGACCCAGCGAAAATCCGGCAAGCGCCTTTCAGCGATTTCGGCGTAAAAGACGGCCAGCGCCGTAGTGCGTGGGGCGGCTCGACGAACGGCGACAAGAGCACTTCCAAGTCTTAAGGAATTTCAGCGAACGCCAAGGTCCAGACAGACTCCGGTCTATGCTGGCTTGGCGTACAGCAACATTGGTGCCGACCCGGACAACCGAGTGAAAGCTGTTCGATAAGCAGTCATTTTGCCTTGCGTATTAAAAACAGCGACGCGACAAGCACCAGTGGACAAGCGAAAACCGCGAGTTGCAATGGCCACATTGAGCCCGTGGTAGCGACGAGGACGCCCGTGAAGTGCGCCAGCACTCCTCCGATCATCCACTGCATAAAACCAACAATACCGGAGGCAAGGCCGCTTACTCTCAGTCGCACACTAACAGCTCCGGCCGTGGCATTTGGCAGCAAGATCCCGTTGCCAAACGCGACGAGAATCTGTGGAAGGAAAATTGCGGCAGGATTGGCAAGAAGGGGGGTGATTGCGAGAGCAATTGCACCGCCGACGCATTGGATAACGGCTCCAATGCAGATCATCTTGTTCACACCAAACCGCGGCGAAAAATGGCCCGCAAAGGCACTGCCACCCATGTACCCCAACGCCGCCAGGATAAACCATATGCCATACTCGGCTGAGCTGCGGTCCATCAACGTGATTACGACCAGAGGCGCGCCACCAAGCAGGCAGAAGAAAGAGCCGCTCCCGAGAGCGCCGAAGAAAAGATAGACGAGGAAGCTCCGATCGGCGAGCAGCCAACGCGTCTCGGACCAAAGAAGGGTCTTGTCGGCATTTTTGATCGACTGCGGTCGCGTTTCCGGGAGGGCGATGTAGCACCAGACAAGGACTGCGCATGTGCTACCGGCCATAAAAAGAAAGATCATCTGCCAGCCGAAAGCTGTGTCCAGGACACCACCCAGGAGTGGCGACAGCATTGGCGCAACGATCGTCACCGTGACGACCCGGCCCATCATCGCCGCAGCGCGGTCACGTTCGTAGAGATCGCGAATGATCGCGCGGCCAAGCACCGTTCCGGTCGAGGCGCCGAACGCCTGAATCACCCGCGCAACGACAAGCGCTTCGATTGTCCAAGCAGCGGCCGCGATCGCGCTTGCTATCGTGGCTAAACCCAAGCCTGCAAGAACGACTGGTCGCCGACCGAACCGGTCAGACAACGGGCCAAGCACAAGTTGCGAGCACGCGAGTCCGAAAAAATACAGTGAAAGCGTGAGTTGAACCGTCCCTATGTCGGCACTGAATTTATGAACCAGGCCGGGCAGCGCCGGAATGACAATATTTAGAGAAAGAGGGCCAACTGCCGTCATTGCCATCACCAACAGCATGAGATGCAATGGTGCGCGATACGGATCGGCGGTATGCGGTTCCGCAGACATCTAAGGCTGCTCGCTGTAAGGGAATTGTACGATGCGGACGCACGACCAATTTGCAGCAATTGCCGTTTGCAATTACCAGTTGGCCTGTTCTCTATATCCCAGACTTGTCTTGCGATGAAAGGGTTCTGCTGGCGGCACATCTGCCGGCGTGAGTTGAACAAATTGCCAAGACTACTGCAGTTCGGAACGCCTTCCTGCACGACGCACGATCATCATCGGGACGATTCTCTATTTCTTCGCGAGTAAAAAGCTTGCGCAATCCGATGCCATGATCGACAAGTCGCCATGGGGGACGCGCGATGTGGGGGCGGCTGCAGGCGGGCAACGGCACTCTTCTGGGCATCGGCCTGATTTTGATGAGCGTCGCGCTTTATGCGCTGGGCAACGCCTTTGGCAAATGGCTGCTGCTGTTTCTGCCAATCGGTCAGTTTTTCTTTATCCGCTCGCTCTCTGCACTGGTCCTGGTGACGCCTTTCTGCTGGCGCCTCGGGCTGGAGGCGATCCTGCGCCCGCCGCGTCCCAGGCTGCTGCTTCTGCGCGTTCTTATCAACGCGATAGAAGCCACGCTGTTCTATCTCACAGCGATGGCTCTGCCGCTCGCCGATACCATGATTTTTTGGCTGGCATCGCCAATCTATGTCAGCGCGTTCTCGCCTTTGCTTCTGGGCGAAAGAGTCGAATGGCAACGCTGGGCCGCGGTCCTGACCGGATTTGCGGGTGTGATGATCGCGATGCGCCCTTCGATGGCCAGCGTGTCATGGCCGACGCTATTCGGTCTTCTCGGCGGGATTCTTTATGCGTCAAACGTCATTATCACGCGTTCGCTTCGCACCACGCCGCCAGTCGTGATCGTCACCTGGCAAGTCGTCACGCTCGGTATTTTGAGCGCCTTGTCGCTTCCTTTCTTGGGCCAGCTCGCAAACTGGCCCAATGCTTCGGTTGCGGCGCTCCTTGGCCTGTCTACGGTACTGGGTTTGGTGCTTTCGGCAACATCCTTGCGGCTTGCTCCGGCAAGCACGATCGCTCCGTATCAGAACACCAGTCTTATATGGTCCGGCCTGTTCGGGTTTCTGTTCTTTGGTGAAGTGCCAGACTTGGCGACAATTGTGGGAGGCACGATCATCATCGGGGCGAGTCTCCATATTTTCCTGCGCGAGCAAAAAGCTGTTCGCGCAGGAATTGCGCCCGGCAAACCGCACTAGGCGTATGATGTTCGGACGCTGAGTCGCTAAACATGGAAACGTATGCCGGGATGCTCAATATGTGCTGATCGTAGCGCGCAGTGAGCTCGACCATGCCAAACGCAAGGAGATGTATCATGATTTGCAAATGATGATCTGGGAGGATGGCGGGTATGTGCTCCCTCTGTTCTTTAATCACATCGACGGCGGCAACAAGCGGGTTCAAGGTTTTGTGGCCAATCCTATTTCGCCTACGAGCAACTTCCGCGCAGCTGAAATGGTATGGTTCGCATAATTAAGAACCAGTGGACATTGATTTAAGCGCTTTTCCGGCACGAGTCTTTTTACGCGTCGACCACGGGCGGGCGCAGCAATTCTCCGAAAGCATCGAATCCATTAAGTGCAAATGCCTCTCGACCGGTAAGTCCCCCAACCTCTGGCGGGACGACTGCGTCCCACCGATTGAACGATCGCATCACCTACGACTGACAACGGGATAAACCTGTTGAGGGACGGGTGGCCTCACGCAAAAGTCCTCAGCGCCTGGTTGTCGAGTTGCTTGGCCAAACGCAGGAAATACGGCCAGTTGGCATCCACCCAGGGTTCGTTGTTCGGACGGGTAAACTTCGCCTTCACGTCCCGTTGGACATCATCTGGAATCAGTTGGATCGGACGGCCGCTCGCGAGCGCACGCTCGTACAACTCGCAAGCATCGATCAGCAAGCGCATCCAGCCAAACGCCCCACCGATCGATTCACCGACGCTCAGCAGGCCGTGATTTTTCATGATCAGCGTATGCCCATTGCCAAGATCGGACAGAATGCGCGGTACTTCGTCGGCCTGATCAACAAACCCCTCGAAGGCGTGATAACCGACTTCACCATGCAGCGAGCAGCCACTCTGATCTAAAATCACCAAAGGCTCTTGCAGCGTGGACATGAACAAGCCCGCACGGGCATGTGTATGAATAATACTGTGGATGTCGGGGCGCTTCTTGAGAATGCCGCCGTGGAAATTGAAGCCCGCCACCGCGATGCGAACGCCCGAATGGCTGAGAATTTGACGATCGAAATTCACCGTCACAAGCGAGTCGGCGGTTATCTCGTGCCACGCAAAACCAATCGGATTCATCAAAAAGGTATCGGTTTCGGGAATCCGCAGCGTGATATGATTATGCACACCCGTATTCCAACCCAGATAATGCGCAACCTTGAAGGCCGCCGCCAATTCCTCGCGCAGCTTTCGTTCCGTTTCGCTCACGGACCGCGGGAGTTGCACACCGCCATTCGA
>JADMIO011852142.1_pt1 | contig 11734 bp, 12 predicted proteins | sample 8958161 | NCBI WGS metagenome assembly JADMIO01 (sample SAMN16585339, study PRJNA669376) | soil metagenome | isolation source: Crop rotation soil | place: USA: Cullars Rotation, Alabama | collected 2011
CTTTCCCATTTGGTCGAGCCAGTAACTCGCTTGCTTGCCAAGAAGCCAAGGATTTTTGACGTTAGACAAGACAAGGGCTGGACCCCCGATAATTACAAATACTCGTTTACGGGACGCGCAGACGTTCGGCAAGCAAAGGGATATAAGGCAGCGTCAGGATCGAATCCTAGTCCCGGCGTCTCTAACGAGATTCGAGGATGGTGGCTTGAAGCAAGGTCTAAAAAACGATTGACGAGAAACATATGGACGACAATCAAAACGGAACCGAGCATGATTCAATTCCGCGCAGATTGTTTGGCCGACGAGGTGGATTATGCCATTTCCACGATTAGAACCTTATAAGAGCCAAGACCCAGAAGTGGCACAGCTCCTGTCGGCGCTGGAGGTGTATCTAGATCAGGTATTGCATCGTCCTCCTCATGATTATCAGTCTTTCTATGATTCTCCGGCACACGACATCAATCCCCGATGGGTCGCCAGAGAATTAAAGACCTCGCTCGCTCGGGCGCAGACGCTGCTTTTCATGTCTTACCAAGCTGGGATAGTTAGACCGCGCTATGACGTTTACTGCCCTGAGAACGATAACTTCATTGAAAGTTTTCATTCAGTGGAGCAACTCCCATCAGTGATCGAATGCCCTCATCACGACTTCCCCATCGAGCATAATAAGGACACGTACTTGGTGGCTTTATTCTTCGAGTTTGACCCGGCCGTGGTGCAGGGAGAATTGAGAATGGCTGTATAGCATGGATGATCGGCGTCTACTGAAAGATGCTGGGTGGGAACTCTTTGAAGCCTCAAAAACCGAGCCGAACCGAGTGCTTGCCCGGTTCATGCGCGAGACCGCGAGGGATTTATTCAATTACTATGGACAGACCTTCCTCAAACCAAACACGGAGATACATATGGGCGACGTGAATATCGCAAAAGATAGCCAAGTTGCGGCAATGGGATCGGGCGCAAGTGCGGATCACAATACCTTGGTGCAAGCTAACGTTCAAGCAGGACAAGACTTGGATCTGGGTAAGCTTGTTGGCGAACTCCAATCGTTGTCATCGGAGCTGCTTACAACCCAGGACCGAACTCCGGCGCAAGTAGTGGCTGCCGGGATAATAGCCAAGGCACAGATTGCGGCCGAGCAGAGAAACCCAAATGCTGCCGTGCGCGCTCTAGCGGAGGCTGACGAAACTGTTTTAGATCTGGCGAACAAACTAGGGGCTTACGAAGCCGCAGAAGCCTTAAGACGCGCGGGCGTCGCTCCCGATATCGACGTGGCTCGTATTCGATTATGGGCGCAGCTGCCGCAAGAGGAATTCATCGTCAAAGAGGAAAAGCTTGGAGGCTTAGCGCAGGAACGGATACTTCAGAGCCTTGAGCGTTTTGGGATCTGCTTGATCAGACCGATTGGCCAGGAAGCCAACATACCCGTAGTGCAAAATCTCATCACAATGATCGGCGTAGCAACAGATTGGCAAAACGAAGCTAAAGGACCAATCAAAGACATCCGGCCTAAGGAAGGTATTGACCCAAACACAGGTGATTCAAAGGGCGATTTGGGTTTTCATGTGGATGGTACTCAGCAAGTTGAGCAACCCCCAATCCTATTGTTCCAGTACGCAACCGGTGCCACGCTAGGAGCGAACAGCAGATTTGCCGATGCGGCCAAAATCATTCGCGACATTCCCGAGCCCCGCCGAACGGAGATTCTTCTCAATCTTTCCCAGCCCGACGCTGCCGCGTTCACGAAAGGGAGCGGGCATTACGAGGGACCAATAATTTCTGTCTCGGCAACGAACGCAGTGAAGTGTCGCATTAGATTCGATGAAGTAATTAGTGTTAAGGCCGCGTGTCGAGAGGACTTTGAATTATTAAAGAGTAAGTTCAACGACCCTTTCTACCCGACCGTTTTCCAACCATTGGATGGGGATGTGGTTGTTTTTGATAACTGGCGGGTTATGCATGCACGAGACGAAGTATACGGCACGCGTCAACGTCACCATCGACGAGTTTGGTTCGCAAATCTAAAGCTAGAACATCAAGCGAAGTACTACCTTGGGATTCGCCCGGTAGCCCCCACAGTCTTGGCAGACATTCAAAGGATAAACGAGGGGCACTAACGAATTAGATAGACTGGCTTCCTGCATGAATACAAGGACTTAAGGTGACTCACCAGCCTCCGTCCAATATAATCCAGGGTCTCCAGCAGTATCTATCCCTGCGAGAGGACCGCCTCGATCTACGTCCGTTTCAGATTACGGTAAACGGCTTGCCATCGTCGGGCTGCCATCGTTTGTTAACTTGACTAAGAGAATCAAAAAGCAGTCGTAGATGTGGTCGCCGGCGTTCAGTACCAGAGCAACGTCGCGACAGATAATTCTCCCTGAAAGACCTTTTGAGTCTTCAGAAGCATTTTTGGGCTGCAACAGATCAGTCGTCTTCGAACAAGAATCGGAGAGTGCGGGAGCTTGACCCATGTCGTCAAGACGAAAGTGGAGATCTTTTTTTTCGTCAATTCTAGCTGTAACGATCTTACTCGCGATAGCACCAGCGCACCTCGCCACAATCTCAAACTGAGCCTCTGTTCCTAATTCAGTCGGAATGTGAGGGTATTTAGGTTGATCTCAAATTTTTTGTTAGAGAGTTCTCAAGACTGAAAATCTTGGGAACGCCCGGAACATTGGTTTTTGTTTGGTTTATCTGCTTATTTGAAACAATCCACACTCGCATGAACGATTCTTGTCGCACAAAATCATCACTCTCGCTTGTTCAAATACACTTTCGGATATTAGAGACAAAGAGAAGGTTGTAATGACGCCATCAAAGAATTCGCGACCTCTCATCCCAATAGCTTAGCGCGCGCGCGAATTAAGGCGTTACTTTCTTTCCAAGCCTGACCTTGCTATGCGGAAAGGTTCGCCACAAAACCTTCGTCGCAACGTTAAATTTCTTTCGGTCTCTAGCTTCCTTTTGACTATCGTGCAAACTTTCGCCACGCTTCTGCTGGCCTTCTCTCGAAGCTGATCTCAAACGAGCAGTTAACGGTGCAAGGTCATGCACTAGCGGAACTACGAAGTTATGCTTGATTCTTCTCGTTTTACTGTTTGCATGATAGAAATCGAGTTGTTCTTTGGTGAGGTTCTTCGATAGTGCAGCGAGCTGCTCTTCAATTCTAGATTCCTCGTTCGATGCCGTTGTGCTGCCAGGACGGTGAGGGTTATCAGGAAGTTCTGCAGGGGTCGAAGTAAACACCCATTTCAGATGTAAATCTCCATGTATCATGCTGTTTTCCGGTAAGAAGAAACCTACTTCGATGCCTGCGGGAGTCGGCCTCTCTGATGACCATGCACAATTTGAGTTATTGGCTTTAAAAATAGTACTGCCAAGAATTGAGTAATTAGACGCATTGGTTGGTTTCGGAAGCGAGAACTTGAACGTGCGATTGACGAGGTCGAGATAATGAATTTCGGAACTACAGAACCCTTCGTCGCCGGTGTCTCGTACGAAAATTGCCCACGTGTCTTCGACCGATAAAGGCTGAGTCGAGACTGTCGTTCGCTTAACGAGGACGGCGAATGCAAATACCGGATGAATCTCCGAAATACAATCGTGTTGGCAATCCAGGCCTACCAAGCCTGCAATAATCGCGTGTTCTGAGTTTACCAACTCACTGGCGAAGACGTCGCTCGTGTCTACGGCGTCGTGAAAGCGATTCCACCAGGGTGTATCAAAGTTATCAATTGTCTCATCGGAATCGAACTCAATGCCGAGAGAGCGCTCATTGAAGACGGTTTGGCCGGCCTTACGAGGCGGGAAGATGTTGAGGTTGTAATCATCGTCTCCAAACAATCCTCCAGTATGTGTGTCCCATTCAATTCCGCCGGTATATACGGCCGGAAAATAGTTTACATGCCCGGGTATTCCGGTTCCGGGCCGTCCTGGCTTTAGTGCGCACACTACAGAATTAGTACCGGTCGGCTTGTCAAAAGACGGATGTTGCGTTGAACAGCCTGGATCGTCAAACAACATATCGGTGAGAGTACATTTCTGAACGGGATTCGGCAGCTCGGGCGGCTGTGTCCTCTGCGAACCCCATCTTGGATTCAAGGGTAACAGATTTGGATCGTAATTTTCACAACTCGTGGGGTGTTCCAGGTCTAACGGCGCGGCGGGATCACCAGCCGGTGGCATAGCGTCGTGTTCGATCTCAAGATCGACAAAAGCGTTTACGCTATCTTTGCATTGATCTTCTGTTCCATCATCGTGATCTCTGTAGCTATTATCCCCATAATTATCGTCTTCATACCCCAAGCGCAGAAACACATCTTCAGGCTTAATCCGGCCACATGTGCGTACAAAAATCTGCTTGTTATTCACGGATTGGATACGTTCCAGGCCAACGTTGGCGCCAGGCACCCAAATTAAACCGTGATAGAACTGGTGTGAATTCGGCCCACTCGGATCAACATACCGCTTCCACGTTCTGCCTCTACCTCCGGTCTGAACGCATCCTCCTGCTCGTACTGTGATCAGATCGCCGTCTTTGAATCTGATCTGAGGAAACTCGGATAAACGAGTATTGACGGCAGGCTCGGCAATGTGGCAGAACGTTTTACCGCCACTTTCAGTACAAGGCGCGAGTGTTTGACGGCGCGCTCCTGAGGAGACCAACACAAGGAGTAACGGGCTGAATAAAGCGATACCAACACGTAGATAGAATGTAAACCGTGGCCCCATTCGCTCTCCTTCCCAAGGGAAATGAAACTACCTTGAAAGCGTGATTGTGTTCTGTTGACAGAAGACGCACCCGGAGTTCGAACTGGTGATTGTAGGTATCGATACAGTGATTGAGTTTCGCGATGCTTTTCCTGAGAAGTCGCCGGTCCCAGTGCAGCCGTCCGCGCGGTTCTCGGTGAAAACGCCGGATAGTTTATTACCACTAAGGGCACCTCGAAAAGTACCGGTAGCAATCCTTTCGAGTGTGAACTCGCCCGTGAAGTTTGTTCCGCTTTGCGAAACTATGACTACCACATTGCCGCCACAGTTGGCACCGGCCGGCGATGAAATCGAGCCTGGCCAAGTTCCGGCGATATTCGGAGGGCGCTGAGTATGGCAGGGCAGAAAAAACAGGACCGGAATAAACGCTAAGGCTGCCGCAAAGCGAAGCGAATGTGACGTCGTCGGGATCTTCGGCACTTCGACCTCTTTGAGATTAAAAACAACAGCTCTTCGGTAATTACATTTGGATCCGCTGTGATCGCGCGACTTATATGCTGATCTTAATCGCCTGTCAAGCTACTGGTCCTGGCTGAAAGTTTTATTAGCGGTTATTTCAGCTCCTGTTCTCGATTAGCAGCTGCATCGTATTCTCTCCTGCCATTGTTTATTGAATTCGTGCATCATAACCATCAGCGGCAGATTCAATCAGTGCGCGAAAGCTTGCACAGAACGGAAGAAAGAGGTCGCTCGAATAGCACGCGGCCATCCCGCATGCTCACCGATACGCGCGAATAATAGAAGCCACGGCCGCCAGATGAGCTCGCCCTAACAGCTCTTCCCAATAGACTTTTGTGCCGGCTTTCCAATCCGTCACGAACAGTGAATCAAACTCGTCTGGCGCCATCCACGTGTAGGTCGGCGGTTCCTTTTCGATGGCTTCAATTAAAGTCCCCGTCAGTTTTATGAATTGCGAACCGTCCGAGCCAAAAACTTTTTCTAATGAGACTGCGTCCATACTCGAACCTATGCCCTCAACTTATTCGGTTGCACGTCTGATTCTTGTCGCATACTATTGCGCACCGAATCGAACAAACTCTTTACATGAAACTGTAACGGGAAGAAACCCAGGCGCGGAAATTTCCACGGAGTCAACGTTGAACAACGGTTCGTTTCAAGCAGCAAGAATTGCAGTAGGAAAGCTCCCAACCACAGGTGTTTGTACCTTAGTTGTTCCTAAACTCACAAAATCTGCGTTTTTACTGAGGATTTTTAAGATTCCTGGTGCCGAAGGGGAGACTCGAGCCCCCTATTTTTTAGTACCGTTTTACTGGGTTTTACGCCGGTTTTTTCAAACCATGCGTTTTTCCTAAGAAAATCAAGCACTTTCGTTTTTACACATTTTCCACTACTTACACTACTCGCACCTATTTGAGACTTAGTTGAGACACGTTTTTTAACTTCCCGTTTTTCAAAATCCACCATGACCGAACTGATCAGCTTCAATAGAGCACAGCCTCACCAAAAAATGCATCGCCAGAACTGATTAGAAGTGTAAAGCACCATCCTGTCGGCAGGCGGATGCTATGACCGGGCAAGGCCCGAAAAGCCACTTACCAACACCCTCTATGCAGGCTTCCAACACTCGACGGATTAGGGAAGGTTACCTGAAGCCGAATACTTTCGCCCAACTTTGAGACGCCGGTCCAAAACCGGCTGGCAAGGATTATTCGTCTTCACGACGAGTGGGGGAATTGGACAGATCACGATAAGTGAAGCTCCTCTCAACGGAGGTAAAAGCTTTACCATCCACTTCAGCATACGGATAGACGAAGTAATTGAGCGGCTCGCCCGCCTGCTGCGGTTTAAGGATCAAATCGCGACCAATGGTGAACTCGACGCGGTTCTCATCATGCGCGCCGAAAAAGTATTCGCGTTTGTCAGGGTTCTTAGCCGCTTCTGAAGCATCAACCGGCACCCAACCGATCCCCTGAGCATAGAACTCCGCCCAACAGTGATAGCCGCTCACCTCGCCTGCGCCTCTATCCGCAGGCAATGGAAAACCAATAGCAAAGCGCGCGGGAATACCTACCGCCCGGGCATACCCGATGAAGATGGCGTGAAAGTCCGTGCAGTTGCCGCGTCGCGCATCACAAGCGTAGTAGATGTCACCACGTCCCCAACCCTGGCCGCTCTTGTCGTATTTTACAGTCGCGACAATATGGTTATAGATCGCACGTGCTTTCTCCAAGTCAGTTTTAGCCCCAGCGGCAGCTACTACTTCCTGCGCCCACTGCTTGATCTTGCCATCAATGGGTACTAATCGATCCGGCTGGAGCCACCGGTCCATGTTCGGGTCTCGGTCTTCTTTTATAGGAACGTAGTTGGGTTGCTGCAGCCTTTCCTGTAGATGTTCCCTGCGAATTGCATTGAAGCGCATAGTGACGGCGAAGCTTGATTCGTGAGGGTTATTCAAGCTGATATGCATGACTTTGTTTCCATACTTCGACGTATGCATCTTGTATTCGTGAGGAGAATCAATCTTCATCTCAGTGATTTTCTGGAAAGGACTGTCGTGGGGTACAGGTATCCAGAGGTCAACTTTCTTTGCGCCGGCCGGAATTTCTTTGACCAGGGCTTTATATTCAAACTCAAACTTACGCTCTCGTGGCGCATTCGCTCCGACGCGAATAAGCGAAGTTGAAAATAGTGCGATTGGCAGCACCAGCCAGGTTGCCAGATGTGCACTCACATGAGTAATTCTTTTCATTGACTCTTCTCCTTTAGTTGATGAGAGCTGTCGTTTCGAATTTCAGAAGTTGTATTGGAGGAAAAGATTCACGCGGTGATCTACACCGCGCTGGAGTCCTTTGAAGTCAGTTAGCCAGTACAGATAATCTGCACCGAACAGGAAATTTCCGCCTGGCGTGATCCGGTTGGCAAAGTAGTAAGCGCGATTGCGCGTACGTCCTCCAGTGGGAAGATCAGCGTCAACCGGATCGTCAGTTGTAAAACCTGGATTAAATGAGAGGTAGCGTGAGAGCTTGATGTTTGCTTCCGACCACCCACCGCGCCCGCGTATCTCACGCCCGGTTAAGACGTTGATGCCCTGACCTGCTCCGCCGCGAATGTCGCTCATATTGCGTCCCCACCAACCCTCGCCACGCAACGACAAACGGCTGGCGAGAGGAATAGTGAAATCAAAATTGAAAAGCTGAGGACGAAATCGAGTGCGTCCTGCCACCGACCTGGCGGTCTTTTCAAATCCATAAAAACCGGAGAGACCTATGCCTGCGGTTCGATCTTTGCCGAATGGATGAGAATAGCCGATACGTCCCTGCAGATCAGGGGGGCTACTCTCTTCGCCGTCGCGAAAGCCATTGTTGTCGAGATCCTGCGCATCAATAGCGCCAGTAAGGCCAATTCCTCCGAGGAGAGAGAACTTACCTCGACCAACCCTTGGCTCATACGCAAGGCGCAACTGCGGTCTGCGGTCGCCGACATTGCCTGCGTTCCACATCAGCGTGTCGTTGTTAACGGTAGGAAAAAGCGGGGAGACTATGTCCCACGTCTGGCCCGCGAGGAGCGAAGCCTCTTTCCAGTCCAGGCGCAGGTAAGCATGACGGATGCGAATGATCTGGCGTGACTCAGACCCTCCATTCTCAAAGTCGGTCTCTAACTTTCCGGAGAGTCTTGCATTGCCGAGCTTAGCGATCTGTGGGCCTGTGTAGTCGATGCCGATGCGCGTGAGGCGCGGATGAATTGAATAATCACCATTCGTTGTTCCGTTCGCTCGCGGGTCCGGAGAAGTGATGAACAATGGAGTCTGAGTGTTGTTTGGATGCTGGCTATCGAAATCCATATCAAGCCGGAGGAATCCATAGAGTTTGATCTTGTTGCCTTCACCAAGCAGTTCCGACCAGCGCATGGGCTGGTCCTTATCCGTCTGGCTGGCTGGCGAGGCGGCTTGGGAGGTGGCGTTCGTTTGTGGTGTTGAAAGGCCGGAGCTACTGCTCGCCGCTTCCGCAGGACTAAGTGCATCCATTCTTGCTTTGAGTTCAAGGAGCGTTTGCCCCAAGAGGAGGTTTTGGCGTTCCACCTCTTCGAGCCGGCGCCTTAGAGTCTCAATCTCGGTGTTTGATCCGTCTGAGACCATGTTTGCCGTGCCGCGTGTTTTGACATTGGCAGTCTCTGCTAAAGGTTGTGTTTTGGTTGAAGTTGATGGCGGTGAGGTCTGCGCCGACGTGCCAGTGACGAAGATAAAGATTGTGCCGCACAGTGCAGCGAGAATCAGATGGGATCTTTTCATCATGACGAGTGACTCGCTTTCTTCAGGCTCAAGAAAGCAAGCGCCTCGTCGAGTAGTTAGACGAAGTCTGGCGTGTTACTCCTGAGTCTGTGAAGGTAAGAGTGTTTGGCGATCCTCACCGGGACCGCTCTCTGACCGATTCAGTTAAATTGTTTGTGGCTCATAAGAATCAATTAAGTAGTTTGGAATTCGCAGGTAACTTGCGAATTCGGTGTACTGCTCTCCTACTTGGAAAGTACATTATAGCTTCGCCGTCCCCCCCCAATCGAAGCAGGAGATGCACTCCGGATTAGCGTAGAGATGTATTCCGCATGTACAAGACTCTAGGAATGGCGATCTAATATCGTCAATCTCATCTCGCCTGCCACGATTATTTGAACATCACTAATTTCAATATCCAGCATTGACCACCCACACTGGCACATTTAGAATATGCGCAGTTTTCTTAGTATCAGCCATCTTATAGGCCCAGCTGCGACCAAGATCTACTCGCCGCCTACTTCCCCTGAATCACGTCGAATGAATGGACGCACATCGCAACCCGAAGACTCGGAAGCACAGAAAATGGTGGGGCTAGCCCAAGGTGAAGGAACAACAATCATGGCGCCAGCACAACGCTCGCACATGGGGAAGACCCGACCAAGGCCAAAAGCACAGGAACGCGGAACGAGCGAAAGCTCCGTCTCAAGTGACACGAGCAAGGTAACGCGCGGCTTGTCTGTCTTAAAGTCTTCCCTCGACGGCCTCGGTTGTTTCGCGAACATTCGGTTTCTCAAGAACAGCCCTATTGCCGAATACGTTGGCGAAAGAATTACTCGCAACGAGGCCATGTTAAGGATGAGGGAGGCCGCGGGCAAGTGCATCAGTGAACTCGACGCGGACTGTTACATAGATGGAAGCATAGGAGGAAACGACACGCAGTATATCAACCACTCCTGCGAGCCTAACGCCGACGTTCTAGTCATTGACGGATTCATGATCGTCTACGCACTACATGAGATCCTGCCTGGGGAAGAGATTACCGTCGACTATTTGAACTCTTTCGAGGAGGACGTATCCGTCTGCCAGTGCCGCACCCCTTCATGCCGGCCAAGGATTGCTCATAGCTGCTATCGCCATTGAGATAGAATCACGCCTTCACTGCCTCGACATCCAGAGTAATCGTCACTTCGTCACCGACGAGAATGCCACCTGTTTCCAATGCGGCATTTCAGGTTAGACCAAAGTCCTTGCGATTGATTTTCGTAGACGCCGATAAACCTATCCGAAGATTACCCCACGGATCTTTTCCCGGAGCCGTTGGGCCTTCCACTGAGAACGTCGCCTTCCGCGTTACGCCGTGAATGGTCAGATCGCCTTCCACTTCCAAGTCCCCCTGTCCGGTACGTGTTACGCGCGTTGAAGTGAACGTCAACGTGGGGAACTTCTCAACGTCAAGAAACTCTGCGCTCCTCAAATGCGTATCGCGGTCCGGTTCGCGCGTATCGACCGACGCGGCATCGATCGATGCTTCAACGTGGGATCTGCTGATATCATCCTCCTCAATAGTGATGACTCCGTTTACGGGTTTGAAGTGCCCCTTAACGTTAGTAATCATCATATGCCTGACCTTGAATTCGGCGGTGGTATGGACTGGATCGATGTTCCAAGTTGTGGTGGTCGGTTGTGGTGCATTTGCGCTCATTTTTCACTCCTTCTTCGGATTAAGCTCAGTCAATTCTCGGTCATTAGTCAGACGAACATTCAGATTGCTTGCGTCTTCACAAAGATCAACAGAATAAAGGTGGAATAGCCATATTAATCCGTTGCGCTACGCACGACCTCAACGGAACAGTGCGCCTTCGTCACTAGTTCGGTAGAAACACTGCCGAGCCAGAACCTCTGCAGAGCACCGCTGAACTTGCGCGATCCAACGAAAATGGAATCGGCTTTCCACTCCTGTGCTTCCTCGATGATAGCTCGACCCGGTACGCCTTTCTTAATTGCAACCGAGACCTGCAAGCCGATGGCGCGCAACTCGTCCGCTGCCCATTCGGTCATGATTCGCGCTGCCTCACCTGCCTTATTATTAATGCTTCTGATCATCTCCGCGGCCGTCGGAAGAATTCGGGAAATCCTGGCAGGCGAAGCACCATCATCAACCGTGATGACTCGCACCTCCGTTGCCCCTGACCACACCCGCGCACCGACGACCCGAACGGCCTGTTCAGCTTCGGGCGATCCGTCTACGCCGATCATTATCCGCGCTGAAGTGCCGGTGTTTGTGTCGACTGCCGCTCGCGCAACCCTTACCGAGTGGAGCGAATCAGTGACCACTTTCTTCGACACGCTGCCCAGAATAAATCTTCCCAGAGCAGAGTGCCCGTGCGAACCGACAACAACCAGATCGGCGTTCCACTCGTCCGCCTGCTGAATCAATTCTGTGGCGGGCCAACCACTGAGGCCCACTGTCCCTACTTCCCAAGTCGGGAAGTAAGAACGCAAGCGAACACCAGCTTTCCCGGCCAACTCTTCGGCCTCTTTGAGTGACTGCGCAGTTTGCGCGTCTGCTTGCGCGAGCGCAATCTTGACGCTCTGTGGAGTCACTGGCATCCCGGCCACCTCACTACCGGCCAGTAAAGGCGGCATCACAACTTCTCCAACCGATACGATTAGGGCTTTCCAGCACAGTGGGATCCGAAGCTTGGAATTCACGTGACTTGAAGTCGCGGC
>JADMIO011222266.1_pt1 | contig 11733 bp, 5 predicted proteins | sample 8958161 | NCBI WGS metagenome assembly JADMIO01 (sample SAMN16585339, study PRJNA669376) | soil metagenome | isolation source: Crop rotation soil | place: USA: Cullars Rotation, Alabama | collected 2011
GCGACAACTTGTCCACGTGGAATTCTAAGCTTAGGATCCCAATGTGCTGGAAAGGCCCAGGAGAGCAAGCTGCGGGTCGATTCGCTGGCGGCATTGGTGCAGGGGGGCACGCGGGGGCCGGCAGTGCTGCCGGGAAATGCGAAGGAGAGCTTGCTGATCCGCGCGGTCGGGCATGGCGAGACGCTGCAAATGCCACCCAAGAAGAAGCTCTCGCCCGGCCAAATCGCCGACCTGACACAGTGGGTGAATCAAGGCGCAGCGTGGCCCAACGAAAAGCTGCCGGAGGCGGGACAGCCGCCGGCAGCCGCGAAGCCGGGAATGGTCTTCACCAAAGAACAGCTGCGACACTGGGCGTTTCAGCCGCCGGTCGATCCGCCGCTGCCGGAGGTGCGCGTTCTCTGGCCGCAGATGCCGCTGGATCGATTTATCCTTTCGCAACTTGAAGCGAACAATCTAGCGCCGGCAAAACAGGCGGACAAACGCACCTTGCTCCGCCGCGCGACCTACGACCTGACTGGCCTGCCGCCGACGCCTTCCGAAGTGCAGGCGTTTCTGGCGGATGAAGCGCCCGATGCCTATGAGCGGCTGCTCGATCGACTGCTGGCCTCGCCCCGTTATGGCGAGAAATACGGCCGGCACTGGCTCGATCTAGCGCGGTATGCCGATTCGAACGGCCTGGATGAGAACCTGGCCTACGCCAACGCCTTCCGCTATCGCGACTACGTGATTGCCGCCTTCAACAAGGACAAGCCCTACGACCGCTTCCTGCAGGAGCAGCTGGCGGGCGATCTTGAGCCGCACGCCTATCTGGATTCGGAATTAGAGGGGATTGTTGCTACCGGTTTTCTTTCGCTCGGGGCCAAGATGCTGGCCGAGGATGATCCGGTGAAGATGCAGATGGACATCATCGACGAGCAGATCGATACGCTTGGCAAATGTTTCCTGGGTCTCACGCTCGGCTGTGCTCGGTGCCACGACCACAAGTTCGATCCGGTCGACGTGCTGGATTACTACGCCCTGGCGGGCATCTTCAAGAGCACGAAGACGATGGTGAATCACTCCGTCGTCGCCGTCTGGCAGGAGCGGCCGCTCGCGGACAAGGAGACGCTCGCCTGGCGCGATGCGGGAAGACAGCAAGTTGCCGCCCAGCGGAACGAAGCAACAAAGCTGGCGGCGAGCGCGACCGAGGAGTTGCTACAGGCGGAACGGAAGCGCGCGGGCGATTACTTGTGGGCCGCGCATTTAAAAACCATTCAGGGCGAGGCGCTGGCGAAAGCGACGCCTTTCGGCGACAAGTCGGTGGCAGCGCAGGCCGCGATCGAGGGACTGCAAATCATCGAGGCAGAGAACTACGTCCGCGGCAATGTGATTAAGGACACGACCACTTACGGGACGGGCATTGGCGTGCTCGTCAACCGCGGCGAAACACCTAATTTCGCGGAATACGACATCAACGTTCAAAAGCTTGGCCTGTACCACTTCGAACTGCGTTATGCCGCTGCCAGCGCGCGGCCTTGCCAGGTATTTGTGAATGGCAAGCTGGCACTCGCTAGCGCAGCGGGAAAAATGACAGGGAGTTGGCTGCCCGAGGGGCAAAAGTGGTTTGTGGAAGGGTTGCTGGAACTCCCCGCAGGCAAAGCAACGATTCGCCTGGAACAGCCGAAGTTTTTTCCGCACATCGACAAGCTGCTGATTGCGCCCGCTGCGGCAAAAAATGATGAGCCTCAGCTGGAACCGCCACTGACCAGCGGGCTCAAGGAGGAGCTTGTCCAGCAGTGGCAACAGACGCTGGCGAAGTCACGCGAGGAACCCGCTTCGGTTTTTGCAACCTGGCATGCCCATTTGCAAGCAAGACTCGGCGAGTCGTCCGACATTGGCAAGCGACTCGACTTACCAACGGTCAAGTCGGCGCATGACCTGGCACAGCGCTATGGCCGGTTGTTTGAGGAAGCAAATTCAGCCTGGATGGCTTTGAAGCAATCGACGACGGGAAAGGAGGCAACCAAGCTGGACGACCCGGCGCTCGAAGCGTTGCGGCAAGTGCTCCACGATCCGAAAGGGCCTTTCGCCGCGCCTGACAGTATTGAGGATTCGTTCGCCGGTGAAACCAAAAGCCGGCTCAAGCAACTGCGCGAAGCGGCCACAGCACTGGAGGCGACGTTGCCCAAGATTCCGGAAGCGATGGCGGTTGCCGACACGTCACCGGAGAATGTACGGATTCATTATCGCGGCAATCATCTGACGCTGGGTGAGACCGCTCCGCGGCGGTTCCTGCGGGTTGTTGCGGGCGAACATCAAACGCCAATTGCCGCCGATCGCAGCGGACGGCTGGAACTGGCCCAGTGGCTGACGCGTCCCGATCATCCCCTCACCGCGCGGGTCATCGCTAACCGCGTCTGGCAATGGCATTTTGGCGACGGACTGGTCCGCTCGAGCGATAACTTCGGCCTGCTCGGTGAATCACCATCCCACCCTGCTCTGCTCGATTGGCTCGCCCAGCGCCTCATCGAGGGCGACTGGAGCCTTAAACAACTCCATCGCCGCATTATGACCAGCGCCACGTATCAGCAATCCGCCAATCTGCAATCTGCAATCCCCAATCTGCAATCCCAGGATCCCGACAATCGCCTCCTTTCCCACTTCCCGCGGCGGCGGCTGCAAGTCGAGGAAATTCGCGATGCGATCTTATCAGTCTCGGACGGCCTGCACTTGCGGATGGGCGGAAGTTATCTGCCGACGCCCAATCGGCAGTACGTTACCAGCACCGCCAACGTGAATCCGGCAATTTACAATCAGTCCTGCCGGTCGGTTTATATGCCGGTCGTTCGCAGCGCGCTGTACGAGGTGTTTCAGGCCTTCGATTTCGCCGACCCTAGCGTCCTCATCGCCCGCCGCGACGCCACCACCGTCGCGCCGCAGGCCCTCTTCATGCTCAATAGCCAGATTACCGCGGAAGCCAGTCGGGCGCTCGCTGCGAATTTGCTCGCCCGTAGCGAGTTAGACGATGCGGGCCGGGTGCAGGAGTTGTATCTGCGGACGTATGCGCGTTCGGCGAGCCCGACCGATGTCGCGCGGTCGCTGGCGTTTATCGAGCGATATGCTGCGGTCGCCGGCGACAAACAAAAGGCCTGGCAGGCGCTCTGCCGCAGCGTATTGGCCGCCAATGAGTTCGTGTATGTGGAATAAGCCTGGATTTGCGGGTGCTGACGGAAGGTTCTGACAGCAACGCGACAAATAGCGAGGTAAGGGTCCCGCGGAATTCATCCAGACCGGATCTTCATCTCTAGGATTGCTTGTGCCGATGGGTTACTATCAGCGGTTAGCGGCTCTTTGAATCTACCTCGCTGGGCAGCGGGCTAAACGAAGGAACCGGACATGTTCAACATCAGCATCGGCGGCCAGTCATCGCGTTTGTGCAATGGACTTTCCCGACGCCACATGCTGCGGCTGGGTGGAGCGGGGCTCTTGTCGGGGCTGACGCTGCCGCGCCTCTTGGAGGCGGAGGCCTCTGCTGCACCGCTCTCGAAGGCGAAAGCGAAGGCCTGCATCTTTATCTTTCTGGAAGGTGGGCCGCCGCAGCAGGATATGTGGGATCCCAAGCCCGATGCGCCTGAGGAGATTCGCGGGCCGTTCGCACCGATTTCGACTTCGGTGCCGGGCACGATTTTTACTGAGCATTGCAAGGAGTGCGCGAAGATCGCCCATAAGTTCACCGTCGTCCGCAGCCATTCGCATGCCGACAACGGCCACATGACCGGCTACTACTACGTGATGACCGGCCGGCGGCCGCCTTTTGCCGATGGCGAGCACCCGATTCCCACCAACGAGCATTTTCCGTCGCTGGGCTCGATTGTCGCCCGCGAAAAAGGCGCGAGCGGCAAGGTTCCGCCTTATATCAACATGCCGCACCCGATGTCGGCTGGCGGACCGGGGTTCTATGGGGCGGAGTATGCTCCGTTCGTGATTGAGGCCGACCCGAGCCAACCGGACTTCGAGGTGAAGGACCTGAGCCAGCTCGAAGGCTTGTCGGAATCGCGGTTCACCCTCCGCCGCAAGTTGCTCGCGGGCCTGGAGCAGGAGCGGCAGCGGAGCGGCCGGGCGGCGGCGATGAGTACGTATTATGGCAAGGCGTACGACTTGATTACTTCGCCTGAGGCCCGCCAGGCATTTCATATTCAGGCCGAGGATGTCAAGACTCGCGAAGCCTATGGCATGACGCAGGTGGGCCAGTGTGCCCTTTTGGGCCGCCGCCTCGTCGAGGCGGGCTGCCGGTTTATTGGCATCGATGCGCCGGGCTGGGACGTGCATTTCAACTGCTTCCCCAGCCTGAAGGAAGACCTGATTCCTCCCGCCGACCGCGCCTTCTCTGCCCTCGTGAACGACCTGGAGCAGCGCGGCCTCCTGGACGAAACGCTCGTCATCATGATGGGCGAGATGGGGCGCACGCCGCGGGTGAACGCCCAGGCCGGCCGTGACCACTGGTCGATGGCCCAGTGCATCCTCTTCGCTGGCGGCGGCACCAAACCCGGCCAGATCATCGGCTCCACCGACAAGCAAGCCGCCGCTCCCACCTCCGATCCCGTCAGCGTGAATGACTTCCTCCACACCGTCCACACGCTCCTCGGCATCAATTCGAAGAAAGAATATCCCGATTCCCTTGGCAGGCCGGTGCCGCTGACGGATGGGGGGAAGCTGATTCCGGGATTGATTGGTTGACGTTGCCTTTAACCGGGACGGCGGCAACTCATGACAGGCGAAAGAGCCTCCTTCAGCCCGTTTCGGTTTAGCATCAGCGATTTGATGCTGCTGACGCTCTCGCCGGCACTGGTGCTGGGGCTGACCAGGGCCATGTTATCAGTGGAACAGGGCAGGCCAGCGCAATCGCCCGGGTTCTTAATCCTGCTCACCGCGCTTTACACCGGCCCCGTCTTTGCCGCGGTGTGGTCTGCCTGCAATGGCTGGCGCAGCGAGGCAGAATTCCCGCGAGCCGCGGGGCACTGGCTGCTGGTGCTATCCGGCATCGCCTATTTCGAGCGGCTGGCCTGGGTCGCCATTTTGTCGCAGGCGTCGCGTAGTCAGCTGCAGACCTGGTGCTTACTATTGCCCCTGGCTTGGGCACCCGGCAGCCTTGTGGCTTATGCAGCCGTGATGAGTCTGCGCGAGTCCACCTGGCTCGCGCTCATGCTGCCCATCGCGATGTTTCGGCTGATTGCCGTCGAAGGAGCCCTGATCTACGCCATCGGCTCGATGTGGGACGCTTGGGATGCACCCCATCCGCCCGTGCCCATCGCGGTCGTGTGTCTGGGCATGGTGCTGGTATTCCTGGCCGTTCAAGCCTGTATCAGTCTCTGGATGGAGAATCGAACCTGGGAACCCTCCCCGCCGCCAAGCCCGCTGGCTACCGGCTGGCATTGGTTGGGAGTCGTCTGGCTGGGCTTGGAAACGCCGCTGTTTTGTTGCCTGCTGCCGGCAGTAGGTTAAGCGAATGATGTAACCATTGACGCGAGTTGGTCTACAATAGAGCTGGCGAATAGGGCCACGGACCAAAAATGATTTGGACACCAACATGGCAAGACTGAAACGCTCTCTGCTGGCAATTGCCTGTGTTGTGGCCTTGCCAGGCATCTCGCGGGCCCAACTCGCGCCCGAGATCGGCTATATGCATCCTGCGGGCGGGCAGGCGGGGACGACGACAAATGTGGTTCTGGGCGGGTATGACTGGACGCCCGATATGCAAATCTTCGTGCATGATCCGCGGATCAAGCTGGAGATCACCGGTGCGCCGAGCGAAGTGCTGGTGCCGCCGCCGCCTTACTGGTTTGGGGCGAAAGGGCGCGGGCCAGCTTGGCCTTTGCCGCGGGAATTTCCCGCCAAACTCACGATTCCCGCCGACGTGCCGCCGGGGCAGGTGAAATTCCAGGTGGCCAATGCCAACGGAGCCTCGCCGGTCGGTTTTCTTCACGTCGGAACCTCGCCGGCAATCACGGAGGATGGCAACCGCAAGTCGCCGCAGACAATTGCAGCGCTGCCTGCCACGATCGACGGCCAGATTCGCCTGATCGAGGAAATCGACCGCTACGAATTCACTGCGCCCAAGGCGGGGCCGATCACGCTAGAGCTTGTCGCTCGGCAGCTCAACTCGCCGCTGCATGGGCTGCTCAAGGTCCATGATGAGCAAGGTCAGGCGGTGGTCGATCTGGCAGACACCGAGGGGCGCGATCTGGCGGCGACCTTCATCGCCCGCGCCGGGGCGAAATACAGCGTCAGCCTGCACGACCTGGACTATGCCGGCGATCGATCTTACGTTTATCGCCTCGCGATCACGCCCGGCTCGCGCGTGCTGGCGGCTTATCCCGCGGCCGGCAAACGCGGGACGACGCAAAAGATCGAATTCCTGGGGCTGGGGATTGCGACGGGCGCCAACCAGCTCGAGACCATATCGAGGGACGTCTCAATTCCCGCGATGCCGACAACCTCGTTTGCCTATGTGCTCGATACGCCACTCGGTCCTACGCGACCGATGGAATTGCAAATATCTGATCTGGCGGAACAGGTGGAAGCAGTCGGCGGCAAGGAGACCAACGTCACCCAATTGCCGGGCGCTATCACGGGCAGCATTGAAACGCGGTTTGGGGCTGATCGCTACGTTGTCGCCATGAAAAAGGGAGACAAGTGGCGGATCGAGGCCCAGGCCCGGGAAATCCATTCGCCCCTGGACCTGGACCTAACAATCTTCGGACCGGATGGCAAAGAGGCCGCCACGAACGACGATGCGCCGGGAACGACCGATCCGCTCCTGCTCTTTGCTCCCGCCGCTGATGGTAATTACACGCTGATATTCGGCGACCGCAGCGGGCGCAGCGGCAATCGCACCGCGAACTATCGCCTCGTGATCGAGCCGCAGCGGGAAACTTTTGAGCTGACCGCTCCCGCTCTGTTGCCGGTGCTGCTGGGGTCCCAGGGCAAGCTCGCAGTCAAGGTAACGCGGCAAGGGACTTGGAAAGGAGCGGTAAAGCTCACCCTCGCAGGGTTGCCCGCCGGCATTTCCGCGCCTGCCGACTTAACCATTGCTGAGGATAAGGCGGATCTCGCGATTGATCTCACCTGTGCCGCGGATGCGCCGGCCACTGCCGCTTTGGTCACGCTGTCCGCCACCGCGATGGTTGGCGACAAACCGGTCACACAAACCGCCCCGGTGCTCATTGCCGCGACCATGAAGCCGCGGATCAAGATTACTCCCGAAGGCCTCGACGACGTTCGCAAGGTGCATCGGGGCAGCACGTTCCTCGCACCGCTCTTCGTCGATCGGCTCGAAGGGTATACCGGCGAAGTCACGCTGGAGATGACCGCCAAGCAGCAGCGGCATCGCCAGGGTCTGGCGAGTGGCGAGTTCGTCGTGCCGCCTGATGCCAAGCGGGTGGAATACCCCATCTTCGTGCCTGAATGGATGGAAACCACCAAAACCAGCCGCATGATTGTCAACGGCGTGGTGAAAGTCGCCGATCCTAAGGGCAACATCCGCACGCTCGTACAGAAGCAGGAACTGCGAATCGGCATCCTGCCGGTAGGGGCGCTTCTCAAGCTGTCCGCCCCCAGCGGCGAAATGCCGGCTGCGCCGGGCGAAGAAATTCGCGTTCCGCTCGCAATTGCGCGGGCCGCGGAGCTGCGCGAGCCGGTGACCGTGGAACTGGTTCCCAGTGCCGGGCAAATGGGCCTCGTCACAGCAGAGAAGCTGACGCTCACTCCCGACCAGCGCGAGGCAACTCTTGCCATCCGCCTGGGTTCTGATCCGCGCGTGAACGGCGACCAAAACCTGCAAATCCGCGCCACCGCGCTGCAAGGCGGCAAATGGCAGGTCGTCTCGGACGCGAGCGTACTGGTTGTCGTGCGCCCGGCCCAGCGCTAAAGCTTTGTCGCCTTTCGCTCCGCGAAAGAGCAATCACTACTCGTGCCGCAAAAGGCAAACGGCGAGAACTAACCAGCCCTTTGCAGAACTTGCAAAAGCGAGTTGGGGGCGCTGCACTCATGACCATTCACCTTTCGGCGGAGCGAAAGGCGACACTACCCCACGCCCCGCAAAAACTGCTGGCAGAGTTCCGCATACTGCCCGCCGTGGGCGAGCAGCTCTTCGTGGGTGCCGCGTTCGAGAATGCGGCCATTCTCGAGAACGAGGACCTGATTGGCGTGGCGGATGGTGCTGAGGCGATGGGCCACGATGAAGCTGGTCCGGCCGGCGAGGAGCTTTTCGAGAGCGTGCTGGATGCGGACTTCGGTGAGCGTATCGACCGCGCTCGTCGCCTCGTCGAGGATGATGATCCGCGGATTGGCGATCATTGCCCGCGCGAAGCAAACGAGTTGCCGCTGGCCGAGCGAAAGCTGGGCCCCGCGCTCGCCGACTTCGGTTTCCAATCCATTGGGCAAGGCAAGCAACAAGTCGAGACAGTCGAGATCGCGGGCCGCAACTTCAACTTCGGCGTCGCTGGCAGCAGGTCGGCCCAGGCGGATGTTCTCGCGAATCGTGCCCGTAAAGAGAAAATTCTGCTGGAGCACGAGGCCCATCTGGTGATGGAGCGAGCTGCCGGTGATCGCCCGGGTGTCATGCCCATCTAGTAGCACCTGCCCCTGCTGCGGCAGATAGAAGCGCGCGATCAGGTTGATAATCGAGGTCTTGCCGCTGCCGGTGCGTCCAACCAGCGCCACGCTCTGGCCCGGTTCCGCCAGGAAGTTGATGTCGTGCAGTACGATCCTCTCGGGGTCATAGCCGAAGGTCACATGCTTGAATTCGACGCGCCCCGCCAGCAGCGGCAAGGCAATGGCGTCCGGCGCATCCTGCCATTCAGGCGGCGAATCGAGCAAGGCGAAGACGCGCTCGGCGCCGGCCATCGCGGTGAGCGCGGCATTGTATTGATTGCCCAGAATCTGGATCGGGCTGAAAAAGATGTTGGCGAGAAAAAAGAAGCGAATCAGGTCGCCCGCCGGCGTATCGCCTTGCAGCACGCGATACCCGCCGATCAGGAGCAGGGCCGCGGTGAACAGCTGCGTGTTGAGCTCCAGGAGCGGCAGCAAGGTTGCCTCCCGCCGCGACGCGCGGACCACGTTCTGGCCGTGGTCGTAGAGCAACTCGCCAAACAGCTCGGAGTTGATCTCTTCCCGCACGTAACCCTGCGTAACCCGCACCCCGTTGATCGACTCAGCCAGCGTGCTGGTGAGTCGGCTGAAGCTTTCCTGCACGGTGCGGTAAGCAGCACTTAGCTTTTTGCGAAAGTAGCGGTTGAGCAGCCAGAGCACCGGGCTCATCGCGGCTACGACGCTAAACAGGGCCCAGTCGTAGTACAGCATTACCGAGGCGGCGACCACCATCTGCCCGAGGCCCACCAAACTTACGAACAGCACATCCTGCACGCCGACCCGGAGCGCCTCGCAATCGCTGGTGACGCGGCTGATGATCCGCCCGATCTTCGTTTTGTTGTAAAAGCTAAGGGGCATCCGCTGCAGATGCTCGAAGATTTCATTGCGCAGGTCATGAATCACCGCCTCGCCCAATTCCAGCGCGAGTTTCTGGCGGTAATGAAAGACGAATTGCGTAAAGCCACACAGCACAAATAGCCCCATGGCGCCCGCCAGAATCGACGACCAGGGAGAGTGCGTGGCAATCAAACCATCAACGACCGAGCCAATCGTCCAGGCGATGGCCGGCAACTGGATTGCCCGCAACACCACGCACACGAGTAGCACGTTCCGCTTCGCTGCGTAGGGGCGGGTATAGGTAAGCAACCGGCGGATCAGACCCAGATCCAGCGGGCGTTTATCATCCTCACGGTCGAATTCCTTGCGCGGCGCCGTCAGCGAGAGCTTTTTAACCGCGGGCCGGCCATCCGCCGGCACAGCGCCAGGCGAGCTAGAGGAGGCTGCATCGCTGGCGGCGGTGGTCATGAAGCGCGAGAGGCGAAAGAAAGCGGTATCATTCCGTTTTAGTCCGCCTGGTCAGGCGCGAGAACGGGTGGTTCCTGGTGTCGCCAATGCTGGGTGATGATAACCAGATTGCGCGCTGATACCTCTGAAAAAAACTTGTCATGCGATTCACGATTTCACCGCTTGCTATTGTGCTGCTAGCCACATTCGCCCGCAGCGAAGAAACTTGGAACTGGGTCAAAGTTACCGATCAGGCCGGCTGGCAGCCGCGGGATTCGCAGGGCGAGGTGGTATTTCGTCATCGGCTCTGGCTGATGGGCGGCTGGTACAACTCGTTCGAGGCGCCGCCGCGCGATGTGTGGAGCTCGGCGGATGGCAAGACGTGGAAGCTCGTGCAGAAGCAGGCGCCTTGGAAGCATAGCGATCTGCCCATGACACTGGCCTTTGCCGACCGGATGTGGCTCATGGGTGGCTGGTACAACGGGCGGCTGCCCGGCCATTCCGCTTCGAGCGAAGTCTGGTCTTCGACGGATGGTAGCAGTTGGGAACAAGCGACTGCCGCCGCGGGTTGGACGCCCCGAATCGCAGCGGCCGCCGTCGTCTTTCAAAACAGGATGTGGATTCTGGGCGGGACGGAGAACTACTACTTTGGCGATGAGAAGAGCCTGAAAAACGATGTTTGGAGTTCCACGGATGGCAAGGAATGGAAACAAGTCACCGCAGCCGCCGGTTGGTCGCCGCGGGCTTATCATCAGGCCGCCGTGCTGGGCAACAAGATTTACGTCTTTGGCGGCGGCAATTATGTGCCCAAGTACGAGGCCTATAACGACGTCTGGTGTTCCGAAAATGGCGTCGATTGGACGCAGCTGACAGCCGCCGCCCCCTGGTCTCCCCGGCTCTGGTTTTCCACCGCCGTTTATCGCGACCAGATTTGGGTTCTGGGCGGCTGGTCGAACAACCCGAGCCGGAACTGGGGCGACGTCTGGCATTCGCCGGACGGCCAAAACTGGACCCAGCTGAAGTCCGCAGCGAGCTGGAAAGAGCGGCACGAACAGAGCGTCTATGTCTTTCAAGACAAGCTCTGGCTTGCCGGCGGCCATGCCCAGCCTCTGAGCAGCGAAGTCTGGTCGCTCGAACTGCCGCCGGACTGGAAAGGAAAATAAGAGTTGAACTCGCCGCGTGAGAAGCTAAATTGCGAGCTATGGCGAAGCCGCCTCTTGGAGACCCAAACATGCCGACTCGAATTCCTGCATTTGGTTATATCGCCTTTGCCCTGGCGGTTACCTCGCTCGCCTCCACGCTGTTAGCCGCACCGGCGGCGCGCAAATGGCGAGATAAGTCGGGCAAGTTCGAGATGGAAGCCGTGCTGCTGGAGAAGACGGATAAAGAGGTGACGCTCAAAAAAGCGGATGGGACAACCGTCACCGTGCCGCTTGACCGTTTGAGCGATGGCGATCGGGAGTTCCTGCAGAAGGAGGAAGCAGCGCCTGCCGCGCGGCGGGCGGCCCCGATGCCTCCGCCGCCGCGCCCGCGCTTTCCCGCCACCACCGGTTCGCCGGCCGAAAACGGCTCGCCGCTCGCCGACGACGGCAAAGTAGTCAAACTGGAGCCCGGCGAATTCCCGGTCGGGCTCGTCTTTGATCCGCTGCCCAATACCTCGCCATTCCCAGCGGGGTCCATTCCCACGGACAAAGTTGACGCTTACGACAAAATCTCGCCCCCGGTGATTATCGATCCAGCCAAAAATCTCGTGGCAGTCTCGATCGGTCGCCACATCATTAATCGTCCCGAAGAAACCCGCGGCCGCATTTTTGTGGCGGC